>Ga0209512_1000035_pt1 | contig 349824 bp, 342 predicted proteins | sample frozenSSSSmetaG_FD_184142 | JGI IMG/M metagenome (GOLD analysis project Ga0209512, IMG submission 184142) | Glacier valley bacterial and archeal communities from Borup Fiord, Nunavut, Canada, to study Microbial Dark Matter (Phase II) -... | ecosystem: Environmental > Aquatic > Freshwater > Ice...
CACGGGCGGGGCTATGAGCATGATCCCGCACGCACCGGATGAGCCCAAAACCTGGGTCCCCGCCTTGGCTGCTACGCGCCGCCCTTCGGGTCGCGGGGATGAACGGAATTTGTGGGAACCTCTCCGGGCCGTGCCTGAACAGATCGCGCTCCGCGCGCCGCTGGGTCCCCCGGTCTGCGCCGCTCAGGCGCGGCTGGCCGGAGGATGATGACAGCAGAAGGAAGCATCGAAGGGCGAGGGGTATGGTGCGACCGGGTGAGACCGTAAGCCCTCTCCCCAACCCCTCTCCCGCCGGGAGAGGGGCTAAAAACCTGGGTCCCCGCCTGCGCGGGGATGAGCGGGATTTATGGGGCTACCGGAACATGCAGGAGACGCCGGCCCAGAGGGCGGTGACGGTGGCGGAGGCGGTGGTGCCGGACAGGGTGCCGAAGATGTCGCGCGACGCGAACTCGGGGCCGATGGAGTCGTTCCTGACCTCGACGCCGGGCCAGGCGGCGCGGACCTCGGCCAGGGTGGAGCCGACGTGGATATCCTGGACGGTGCTGAAGCCGGCGGGGGCCTGTTCACCGGCCCACCAGCCTGCGAATTTGCCGTCCTGGAAGGCCAGGGTGAAGTCGTCGTCCCAGCGGGCGAACTGAACCGGGCCTGCGCCACATTCGTCATTGCTGTCGGTCCGGGGGGCGGTGCCGCCGTGCAGACCGGTCATATAGGTGAGCACCGTGGCCCGGGGCGCGCCGAAGCTGAGTTTGAGACCGGTGCCGCCACCGCCGGGGTTGGCGGGCATGAAGCCGTCACCCTCAAGCAGGATGGCGGTGACCCCGGCGGGTGTCGGGGCGGCGGGATCGGCGACGACCGGGGGCGCGACCGGGGTTTCTGCTCCGGGCTGGGCCGGGGTCTCGGCGGCCGGGCTGCAGGCGAGCAGGCCAAGTGCGGCCGCGAGGGCGAAGGCGGGGGTCAGGACTGAGGTTTTCATGGGTCTGGAGCCTAACCGGGCGGGGCCGGTTTGTGAACCGACGGTACGTGAGGGGAGAAGGAAGGGGAGTGGGCTGGCCCCGGCGCGTCGGACCCCTATATGCCTGACCTGTCCCCCGTACCGGAGCCCGCGCCATGACCCGAACGCTGAAGATCGATTTCGTTTCGGACGTTGTCTGCCCCTGGTGTGTGGTGGGTCTGGGCGGGCTGGAGGGGGCGCTGGCGCGGCTGAAGGGCGAGGGGATCGAGGCCGAAATCACCATCCGGCCGTTCGAGCTGAACCCGCAGATGGTGCCGGAGGGCGAGAATGTCGGCGAGCATGTGGCCCGCAAATACGGCTCGACCCCCGAACAGTCGGCCGGGGCGCGGCAGATGATCCGCGATCGGGCGGCCGAGGTCGGTTTCACCATGAACACCGGGCCCGACAGCCGGATCTGGAACACCTTCGACAGCCACCGGCTGCTGCACTGGGCCGGGGCGGTCGAGGACGGCGGCAGCCCGGCCCTGCAGCGGGCGCTGAAGGGGGAACTGTTCGACGCCCATTTCACCCGCGGCCTGAACCTGACCGACCCCACGGTCCTGGCCGATGCGGCGGCGGCGGCGGGGCTGGATCGTGGCCAGGCGCTCGCGGTCCTGGCCGAGGGGCGTTACGCCGAGGCGGTGCGCGCCGACGAGACCCTGTGGACCTCGCGCGGCATCAGCTCGGTCCCGGCGGTGGTGATCGACGGCAAATATATGATCAGCGGCGGCCAGCCGGTCGAGGTGTTCGAACAGGCGTTGAGGAAGATCGCGGCGGAGGGCCAGGCGGAAATCTGAGTACAGGGGGTGAGCGCACCCCCTTTGCTTTCGTCATCCCGGGGGCGCGTAGCGAACCCCGGGACCCAGCGGCGCGCCCGCGAAGGCGGGGGCGATCTGTTCACGCAGGCTGTCGGACGCAGGCGTGTCCGCGACAGGGTCGCGCTCGCGCGCGCCGCTGGGTCCCGGCTTTCGCCGGGATGACGACAGCAGGAGGGCCGGAGCCTTTGCCGCCGTCGCGGATTGAAAGGGCCTGACTTCTTCAACCGGGACCGCCGATGTCGCACCACCCCCTTCGTGATCTGTGGCGTCGCCTGATCCATCGGCGCAGGCCGTCGGATCGGGTGGTCGAGGGGCTGGCGCGGGTCGGCTATGGGGCGCGGGGGTTTGTCTATCTGTCGGCGGGGGCGCTGACCCTGACGGCGGCGGTGCAGCGCGGCGGCGAGGCGATGACCTCCAGCGGGGCGGTCGGCTGGCTGGCGCAGCAGCCGTTCGGCAAGGTCTGGCTGGTGCTGCTGGGGCTGGGGCTGTGGGCCTTTGTCGCCTGGCGGGCGGTGCAGGCGGTGTTCGACGCCGACCATGAGGGCCACGACCTGAAGGGGATTGCGGTGCGCGTCGGCCAGGCCACCAGCGCCCTGTTCTACGGCCTGCTGGCCGCCACCGTGTTTGAATATCTGGACGAGTTCGGCGGGGCCGCGGCCGAGGCGGCCGAGGATGCCGCCGGGAACCGGGACAAGGCCGAGATGCTGCTGGCCCTGCCGATGGGGCAGGGGCTGCTGGTCGCGGCCGGGCTGGCCGTGCTGGCCCTGGGCGTCGGCAATATGGTGCGGGCGTGGCGCGATGATTTCGGGGCCGCCCTGGCCTGTCCGCCCGACCTGTGCCGCCGGCTGAGCGTGCTGGCCCGCATCGGCTATGCCGCGCGCGGCTTCGCCTATCTGCCTCTGGCGGTGTTCGTCATCCTGGCCGGTCTGCAGGAACAGGCGGCGAAGGTGACCAGTCTGGGCGAGGCGCTGGACGCGCTGGAGCAACAGCCGGGCGGGTCGTGGATGCTGGGGCTGACGGCGGTCGGGCTGATGGCCTTCGGGGCGTTTGCGTTCGTCGAGGCAAGATGGCGGAAGATCAGGCGGGTGCGGGGGTAGAGGCCCCCCCGACGGGTGGACGGAAAAAACACGGTCCACTGAGTCCACTCAGTCCACGCGACCGGTGTTGCCGCCGGGGGCGGGCGGGTCGGCGACCGGGCCGCGGTGGCAGTCCCACAGTCGCTGTTCCTGTTCGACCAGCTGCGCCTCGATCGCCGCCTCGGCCTCCAGCGCGGTGCGGACCCGACGCCAGCGCAGGGCCTCGGCCGCCTGGCCGCGCATCACGGCGCGCATCATGCGGCAGTGGGCGACATGGGTCAGTTGATACAGTTCGATCCGGTTGAGGTCGCCGTCGACACTGTGTTCCAGCTGCAGCCCCTCATCATCGGGGTCGAGGGTTTGCGGCGGGGTCCAGACCGCATCGGCCCGGCGCCAGCCGTCGCGCCGGGCCCGGTTGCGCATCGCCGTCATCCCGACCCCGTGCCGCTGACAGACCACGGCCGCCGGCAGGCCGGACAGATAGTCGTCGCGCACCCGGTCCCAGACGTCGTCCGGCGCGCGGCGGGGGTTGGCGTGAAACGGCGACGGGGCGTCGGGCATCCTTGGGGCCTCCCGGAAGTGGAACGGGCGGGGAGACTAGCAGGCGGGGACGTCAGGATCGGGCGTAGGCCGGGGGGGGTGGGGGATGGGGTGTGGAACTGAGTGTCTCCTCCCTGTCGCGCAGCGATGGGGAGGTGGCAGGGCGCGGCTTCGCGCCCTGACGGAGGGGCGGGGCAGCACGGTGAGGTCGGTGTGTGCGGCTAGTGCCCCTCCACCGCTTCGCGGTCCCCCTCCCCATGGAATGGGGAGGAGACGGAGGCTTCAGGCCGCCTCGCCTTTTTCGGGGGCCGACAGGCCGTCGTCGGTGGCGGTGACGACGCGGCCGGTCCAGCCGGGGGGCGGGAGGAAGCGGCCGGACTGTTCCTCACGCGTGCCGTGTCTGGCGATCCAGGCGGCGTCGCGCAGGGCCTTGAGGACGGTTTCGCTGTCGAGAAACCTGTTCATTGCGGTCCCCAATCTAGCAGTCGGGCGTCTCGCCGCCACTGGCGTAGACCTCCCAGCTGTCCGCGAGCGGTTTGTAGACCGTCTCCAGATAGGCGAGGCTGAGCGGGAAGCGGCGGCTCCGGCGAACATTGGTTGATCCTCGCTCTGGTTGCGCTAACGCTTGTCCGAGCGGTCATTTGAGAGCGCGGTTAACTGGAGCTCGTCGGGCGATGGGGCGGGGGTTAAACGACCATTCGCTGGTGGTGGCAGTATTTCTGGCCTGCGCGATCACCGGATGCGTTGGCGCAGTCATTTCGATCGCCGACATTCTAGGGGATCACAACTCGGGGCGAAAATCTCCTATCAGTCAGAGAGAAGAATCTCGCGAGGGTGCCAGTGATGGACCTCGGGCAGGCATCAATTCCATGCCCACTGCGGTCCGAGCCACAGGGGAAACACACGTAGACCGGCAAATTCAGTCGCTGCACCGGGGGCTAGGGGGTGGATCTGAGCTAAGCCCTGAGGCGTCGACGAGGCCCGACGAAGTCGAGCGCAGCGTTGGGCTGCAGGGTTCTACCGCCCCTGTGACGCCCAATGTTTCGGAATCGCCCTTTGGTCCGCCCATGCGAGCGTGGGCGGGAGCGGTCATGGCCGTCGAGTACCCGCGATGGTTATCGCGACCTGGTCTTCAGCCTAGTCCGGTCACATACCCCCCGAGCGCGCTTGCACGCGGCGTTGACGGCAGCGTTCGTCTTCACTGTCTATTTTCAACTCAAGGCAGTGCGCGAGCTTGTGAAGTGTTGGCGGAGAACCCGCCCGGAGAGGGGTTTGGCGAGGCAGCAAGGCGGATCGTGGAAAACCGTTGGTGGGCGCAGCCAGCCACGCTTGACGGTGAGCCTGTCGAAGCCAGCGCGAGTTTCAACTTCGAGTTCGATGCAGGTCTCACGTCCGAAATAAGGTCAAGATAGCGCGCCGGACACTCTCACGTCAGGGCGCGTGCGACCTCATCTGGGTTCCCAGACCGGAACGCCTCCGCCCGCTGACGCAGGACGCGGTTGATAAAGGGGGCCTTCCCAGCCCCGTTCGGGCCGGCGAGGAGGACGAGGGTGGGCATGGGGGCAGTCTAATGAGGCGTTGAGGGGGATGGCGGGGGAGCCCTGACCCTCTCCCGGCGGAGACGCTTGGCATGGGATGAAAGGAACGCCCGAATCCGCGGGGGCTATTTCTGACCGCTCAAATGTCGTGCAATGTTCCCAAAGACACGCATCAACCGCCTGAGGATTTCAACGTGGCCATCGAACCGATTGAAGAGGATGAACTCGAAGTCGAGGAGGAGCACGACGAGGCACCTTACGTCGAGTTTGATATTTCTGTTTCGCCTTCCGACCCAACGCTAGAGCTGCTTGCTCAGAAGGTTCAAAACGGAGACATCATTATACCGTTCTACCAACGCAAATATGTATGGAAGATTGAGCAAGCATCGCGCTTAATTGAATCATTCCTAATGGGCCTTCCAGTCCCTCAGGTGTTTTTATACGTAAATGAGGAAGATCAGCTAGAAGTGATCGATGGGCAACAACGCATACGTTCGGTTGCGTACTTTTTTGAAGGGTATTTCGGTGAAGAAGATAATAAAGGAAGGCGCCAGAAATTTAAGTTGAAAGGACTCTCGGAGAGGTCCGAATATAACGGTAAAACTTTTACAGAGTTATCGCCTCGCGATCAAAGAAAACTAAGGAATTCGACCCTACGTGCGATTAATGTCAAACAACTCAAGCCTAGTTTGAGAAATGACAGTGTATTTCATATATTCGAACGACTTAATACGGGTGGTACTACGCTCAAGCCGCAAGAAATTCGAAACGCCGTCTACAGGGGCGTTATCGTGGACAGAATGAGAGATCTCAACTCAAATCCTCAATGGCAAGAAATACTTGGTCTAAAGAAGACGGACAAGAACCAGAAGGACGTAGAATTAGTCCTTCGGCTATTTTCGCTTTTCGAGGTCTGGGATGGCTATGAGAAGCCCATGTTGAAATATCTCAACAACTTCATGGACGACAATCGGGATTTTGACTCTGATAGAGCCAAACGCTTCGCTAAGCGCTTTCCTGATGCCGTTGAGACCGTAGCCGAAGCTATCGAGAAACCCTTCAGACCAAAATCGCTTCTAAACACGGCGGTCTTGGAGGCCGTAATGGTGACACTTCTGGAAAATGAAGGGATCACCGCTGACCAACTCGAAAAGCGGTACCCCAAACTTTTGGCTGACCCTAACTTCCTCACTCACATCACAGGGGGCACCACAGACACACTGATGTTGAAGTCGCGCATGATTTCAGCTCGAAAATTCCTGCTCTAATGCCAAGGAAGGATCTCGACTCTCACTTTCAGCGGATCGATGACCTCGCAGCCGAGATGTCTAAGTTTGCCCCTCCCGGCACTGTAGACGCGGATGCATTTCGGGCCGACTTAGCTGGACTGCTCGTCGTAACGATGGCTGCCACCTATGAGTCTTGCGTCAAGGATATACTGTTCAATTTCGCATCCAGAAACCATAAGAATTTCGGGCAATACGTTCTAATCAGGTACGAGAAATTGAACAGCAAGGTTGCAGTTGGAGATTTACATAACTACGCGAAGATGTTTTCGCCTTCGGCAGCAGATAAGTTCAAGAAGGACATTAAGAAGCGGCGGGACTACATATACAAGCGCACTGGCCGCGACATCACCGACGCCTATACACAGATACTGCAATGGCGACACGCATTTGCGCATTCGTGGACCCGAAATACCACTCTTGAAGAAGCGGTCGATACGCACCGCTTGGCAAAACGAGTCATTTTTAGCTTCGGGAAGGCATTCGATCGGCCGCCTCGATACGCACGGCGATCTCGCCGCCCTGCTCCCTGAATTTTTCCGACATCTCCGCCATCCCGGCCTCCGCCTCCGCCAGTGACCCCCCCGCATCATTCTGCGCCTGCGCATCCCTCCGGATGTCCTGGCTGATCTTCATGCTGCAGAATTTGGGGCCGCACATGGAGCAGAAATGGGCGGTCTTGTGGGCTTCCTTGGGCAGGGTGGCGTCGTGGTATTTGCGCGCCGTTTCGGGGTCGAGGCCGAGGTTGAACTGATCTTCCCAGCGGAACTCGAACCGGGCGCGGGACAGGGCGTCGTCGTGCAGGCGGGCAGCGGGGTGGCCCTTGGCCAGGTCGGCGGCGTGGGCGGCGATCTTGTAGGTGATGACGCCGTCCTTGACGTCCTGACGGTCGGGCAGGCCGAGGTGCTCCTTGGGCGTGACGTAGCAGAGCATGGCCGTGCCGAACCAGCCGATCATGGCCGCCCCGATGGCGCTGGTGATGTGGTCATAGCCGGGGGCGATGTCGGTGGTCAGCGGGCCCAAGGTGTAGAAGGGCGCCTCGTGGCAGTGTTTCAGCTGCTCATCCATATTGGCCTTGATCTTGTGCATCGGCACGTGGCCGGGGCCCTCGATCATCACCTGGCAGCCCTTGGCCCAGGCGATCTTCGTCAGTTCGCCGAGGGTGCGCAGTTCGGCGAACTGGGCCTCGTCATTGGCGTCGGCGATGGAGCCGGGGCGCAGGCCGTCGCCGAGGGAGAAGGAGACGTCGTAGGCCCGCATGATGTCGCAGATGTCCTCGAAATGCTCGTACAGGAAGCTCTCGCGGTGATGGCTGAGGCACCATTTGGCCATGATGGAGCCGCCGCGTGAGACGATGCCGGTGACGCGTTTGGCGGTCATCGGCACGAAGGGCAGGCGGACGCCGGCGTGGATGGTGAAATAGTCGACGCCCTGTTCGGCCTGTTCGATCAATGTGTCGCGGAACACCTCCCAGGTCAGGTCCTCGGCGACGCCGTTGACCTTCTCGAGCGCCTGATAGATCGGCACGGTGCCGATGGGGACCGAGCTGTTGCGGATGATCCAGTCGCGGATGTTGTGGATGTTGCGGCCGGTCGACAGGTCCATGACGTTGTCGGCCCCCCAGCGGGTGGCCCAGACCAGTTTGTCGACCTCATCGTCGACGCTGGAGAGGACGGCCGAGTTGCCGATGTTGGCGTTGATCTTCACCAGGAAGTTGCGGCCGATGATCATCGGCTCGACCTCGGGGTGGTTGATGTTGTGCGGGATGATGGCGCGGCCGCGGCTTATTTCGCTTCTAACGAACTCCGGGGTGACAAAGTCGGGAAGCTCGGCGCCAAACGGTTCGCCATCCCGCGCTGCGCTAACGCTCGCCTCGCGGAGGCTCGCTGCTTGAGCGCAGTCGCTAGAGCCCCAAAGATCGCGCGCTTCGACGCGGCGCAGGTTCTCCCGGATGGCGACGTATTCCATCTCGGGCGTGATGATGCCGGCGTTGGCATATTCGTACTGGGTGACGGGGCGGCTCTCGACGCCCTTGAACACCTTGTGGTTGGAGGTGTCGAAACGGGGGGCCAGGTTCTTGCCGCTGGCGTGGCCATTGTCCTCGGGTTTGACCTCGCGCGGGTTCAGGACGGGGGCGATGTCGCCGCGGTCCAGCTGCCACGACGACTTCACCAGGGGCAGGCCCTTCTTGATGTCGATGGTGACGGTCGGGTCGGTATAGGGGCCGGACGGGTCATAGATGGTCAGCGGCGGCTCATTGGCGCTGGGGTGCAGGGCGACCTCACGGAAGGGGACGCGGATGTCGGGGTAGAGTTCGCCCGAGGCATAGACCTTGCGGCTGCCGGCGCGCTCGCCGGTGGGGATGGTGCCGGTCTCGCGCATGACTTCATCGCGGGCGTCTTTAAGTGCCAGATCCACACCGGTTTCGTGGCTATCGCTCGCGACGCGGTCGCCACTCCCCTTTTGGCTATCGCTCGCGACGCGGTCGCTCGCTGCTTGAGCCGCGTCGAGCGCTTCGGGGGTGTCGGCGGCGGATTTGGAATGCGTGACGACGATGTTCATGGCGGCCTCTCTATGAAGGTCTGCCGGCGCCGGACGGACCAGGCCGAAGCCCGGGTCCCCGCCTGCGCGGGGATGAGCGGACTATGGTGTCCGCCCGTGTTTCCCATCCCTTCGCCGGCATGACCCGGATCAGGTTCGACGGGTCAGGCGAACACGCCAATCTCAGCCGCTTGAATGCGACCCCCCGGAGAACGACGCGACCCTAGGCCGATGCGGGCGGCGGTTCAATCGGGGGTGTGACGGAAGGGGGGCGGCCCGACCAGGGTCGGGGGGGCGTTGACATGGCCGGGCCGCAGGGTCTCTCGGGCATCAATCATCCGGGAGCTCCGATCAATAAACCGCGTTCGACGGGTTTGGTTCCCGGGCCGTTATACAGGTTTCCGGTTCCCCGGCGGTCGGGTCCTTAACCCCGGATCAACCTGCCTGCCGCTAGCGAGAGGGCGATAAGGAGCGTGCGATGCCGGTACTGGAACAGATCGTCTACGGGAGTGTGGCGACGGGGCGGACAGACTCCCTGCTGAACGTCGCGACCATCCTGGCGGAGTCGCAGCGCAACAATGACCGCGACGGCCTGACCGGGGCGCTGGCGGCGCATGACGGCCGCTATGTCCAGGTGCTGGAAGGCACGCCCGCCGCGCTCGACAATCTGTTGCGGCGGCTGGCCGTCGATCCGCGACACCGTGAGGTCGAGATCTATGGACGGACGCCGATCGCGGCGCGGCGCTTTGACGGCTGGAGTATGGCCAGTACCCGGATCACCCCGGCCCTTGCCCCCGAGCTGACGCGGATGATGACCGGGACGCCGCCATCGCCGGAGCATCTGGTGACCCTGCTGGCCGGAGCGATCACGCCCGCCTGACCGTGCCGACCCTTCATCGGCGGACGGATCGGGTCTAGGGACGGGGCCAGCCCCTCCGGAGTCCGTCCCATGCATCTCGCCCGTTTTCCCCGCATCCGCCTGGCCCATCTGCCGACGCCGCTGGAGCCGCTGCCGCGTCTGTCGGAGGCGCTGGGGGTCGAGATCTGGATCAAGCGCGACGACTGCACCGGCCTGGCCGGAGGCGGCAACAAGACGCGCAAGCTGGAATTCCTGCTGGGCGAGGCCTTCGAACTGGAGGCGGATACGCTGGTGACCCAGGGTGCGGTGCAGTCCAACCATGTGCGCCAGACGGCGGCGGCAGCGGCCGCCCAGGGACTGAAATGCGAGGTCATTCTGGAAGAGCGCACCGGCTCGAAAGCCACCGACTATGTCCATAACGGCAATGTGCTGATGGATCGGCTGTTCGGGGCCGGCATCCGCAAGGTCCCGGGCGGCAGCGACATGACCGCCGAGCTGGAGAAGACAGCGGCCGAGGTGCGGGCCCGCGGCGGCAAACCCTATATCATCCCCGGCGGCGGCTCTAACCCCGTGGGGGCGCTGGGCTATGTCGACTGCGCCCGCGAGATCGTGGTCCAGGCCGATGAGCTGGACATGCCGATCGACCGCATCATCACCGCCACCGGCAGCGCCGGCACCCATGCGGGTCTGGTCGCCGGTCTGGCGGTGATGGGGGCCGACATTCCGGTGCTGGGCATCGGCGTGCGCGCCCCGAAGGCGAAGCAGGAAGAGAATGTGCTGAAGCTGGCCCGGGCGACGGCGGCCCTGCTGGGACGGCCGGACGCGGTGACAGCGGGCATGGTGGTGGCCGACTGCGACTATGTCGGTGAGGGTTATGGCTTGATCGACGACGCGGTGATCGAGGCGCTGAAACTGGCGGCCCGCACCGACGGCATCGTGCTGGATCCGGTCTATACCGGCAAGGCGATGAAGGGGCTGATCGCGCTGGCGAAGGCGGGCCGGTTCGAGAACGAGACCGTGGTCTTCCTGCACACCGGCGGGGCCCAGGGCCTGTTCGGCTATCAGGGCGAGATCGAGGGGGCGCTGTAGGGCCCGCCGGGCACCGGTGCCGACCAACTGGAACCCGGGAGACCGGTCGAACGTTAGCGAACGATCGGCGCGGCCGACGGTGCGGCGGGGGCCCATATGACTCAGGACGAGACGTCTTCGGGAACCACGAACCGGTTCGAGCTGCTGGTTCAGAGTGTGACCGACTACGCCATCTATATGCTCGACCCCTCGGGCATCGTCACCAGCTGGAACGCCGGGGCCGAGCGGTTCAAGGGCTATGCGCCGGACGAGATCATCGGCCAGCATTTCTCCAAATTCTATACCGAGCCGGATCTGCAGGCCGGCATCCCCGCGACGGGTCTGCGCACGGCGGCCGAGGAGGGGCGGTTCGAGGCCGAGGGCTGGCGACTGCGCAAGGACGGCACGCAGTTCTGGGCCAATGTCGTGATCGATCCGATCCGCGACCCTTCCGGACAGTTGATCGGTTTTGCCAAGGTGACGCGGGATTTGACGGTCCGCAGGGCGGCCGAGGAGGCGCTGCGCCGAAGCGAGGAGCGGTTCCGCCTGCTGGTCCAGAGCGTCACGGACTATGCGATCTACATGCTGGACACCGACGGCCATGTCACCAGCTGGAACGCGGGGGCCCAGCGCTTCAAGGGCTATACCTCCGAAGAGATTATCGGCCAGCATTTCTCGCGCTTCTACGCAGAGGAGGACCGGGCCGCGGGGGTCCCCGCCCGGGCGCTGGAGACGGCGCTGAAGGACGGCCGTTTTGAAGCGGAGGGCTGGCGTTACCGCAAGGACGGCACCCGCTTCTGGGCCTCGGTGGTCATCGATCCGGTGCGTGATGACGGCGGCACGCTGATCGGCTTCGCCAAGATCACCCGCGACCTGACGGAACGGCGGCAATCGCAACTGGCGCTGGAACAGGCGCAGCAGGCCTTCTTCCAGTCCCAGAAGATGGAGGCCATCGGCAAGCTGACCGGGGGCGTGGCGCATGATTTCAACAATCTGCTGGCCGCGATCATCGGCAGTGTCGATCTGGCGCGCGGCCGGCTGGCCAGGGGCGTCGACATCACCCGTTTCCTCGACAACATCATGCAGGCGGCGGAGCGCGGCACGACCCTGACCCACCGGATGCTGGCCTTTGCGCGCAAGCAGGAGCTGGAGCTGAAGAGCGTGCCGGTGCCGGACCTTGTTCGCGGCATGACCGACCTGCTCCACCGCACCATCGGTCCCGGGGTGACCATCGACACACGTTTTCCACTGTCCCTGAAACCGGTCCGGGCCGACCCGGCGCAGCTGGAACTGGCGCTGATGAACCTGGCCGTGAACGCGCGGGATGCAATGCCGGCCGGAGGGACGATCGTCATCGCCGCCCGGCAGGGGCAGGCACAGTCAGGCAGCGGACTGGAGCCGGGCGAATACGTCTGTCTTTCGGTCGCCGATGCGGGCGAGGGCATGAGCGAGGAGACCCTTGTCCGGGCGATCGACCCCTTCTTCACCACCAAGGGGGTCGGCACAGGCACCGGCCTGGGGCTGTCGATGGTTGTCGGCATGGCCGAGCAGTGCGGCGGCAAACTGGTCCTTCACAGCACGGAAGGCGAGGGCACGACGGTCGAGATCTGGCTGCCCGTCGCGATACCCGACCCTCTGGCGGCCGGAGATGACATCGATCTGCCCGAGCCGGTGGCGCGGTCGGTGGCCCCCCTCCGCATCCTGACCGTCGATGACGACGAGATCGTGCTTCTGAACACGGCCGCGATGCTGACCGACCTGGGTCATACTGTGCTGCAGGCCTCGTCGGGGCGGGAGGCGCTGGCCCGCCTTGGAGACAGCCGGGTTGACCTGCTGATCACCGATCATGCGATGCCGGGCATGACGGGGGCGGATCTCATACACGCGGTGGCAGAGGAGTGGCCGAAGCTGCCCGTGCTGCTGGTCTCGGGCTACGCGGATATTCCGCAAGGTCTGCCGGCAGGCATCTCCAGGCTGGGCAAGCCGTTCAGGCCCGACGACCTGTCGGCGGTGATCGCCGACATGGTGCCGGAGACCGACGGCAGAACAGTCGTGCGGCTTCCCGCGGCGAAGCGGGGCCGGGAGGCGGTTTGACAGCGCGTCTTCCGGCAGACGCCCACCGCCCCTGACCTGGGTGCGCTCGCCGTTCAGTAGCCGGTCCGACCATAGATCGAGGTCGACTGGCTCGGGGCCGCCGCCGGGGCCAGCTCACAGTCCGCCCTGGAGCATGGCGCGTCTGGCACTCGGTGACGCCGGCGGGCACGAGGATCTGGCGCGGGCCCGGATGCTGGATAGCGACGTCGCCGAGGACTAGGCCGTGTTCGAGGCCCGCCACCCCGAACTGGTGCGGTGAGGGCGGAGCGGCGCGGCGCGGCCTGAATTCCGCGATAAACCGGGCCGCCCGCACCGACCGCATCGTGCTGTATCCGGTCTATAGCGCAAGACGATGAAGGGGGCTGTTCGGCTATCAGGGGGAGATCGAGGGGGGCTGCAGGCGGCGAGGGACGGGAGCGGTGTCGGGGTCACCGGCCTGACATCACCATCGATGGCCGGGGCCGGCGTCATCTATCTGGATGATGAGCGATGCGTTGGAAGGGTCCAGGTTGGCCCAGTCAGGGGCGGATGTCCGGGTCCCTTGTTCACCATCTGGAAGGATTCCGAATGTTGCGCCTGCCTGTCCTGATCGCCGTTCTCACCGCCGTTGCCGGCCCTGTGGTCGCGCAGAATTCAATCCGCCCGGGTCAGACCGTCCGGGGGGAGTTGACGACGTCCGATCCGACGCTGGACGACGGAAGCCACTACGACTGCTTCGCCGTCCAGACCCGACAGGGGCAGAGCCTGCAGATCGACCAGATGTCGGACGCCTTCGACAGCTATCTGACGGTGGGGGCGGGATCCTGCGCCAATCCGACAAATCCCGAGAGCGACGACGACGGCGGCGGCGGGGTGAACTCCCGTGTGGTCCGCATGGGCGACGGAGGGATGCTGGCCATCCGGGTCAACAGCCTGGAAGGCGGCAAGACCGGCGCCTATCAGCTGAGGGTCACGGAGGTGGCGGGGGGAGCCCCGGCCCCGGCCGGCGCCGGGGGCGCTTCCGCGGGGCGGGGGGCGACGTCCATCGGCGTCGGACAGACGGCCCGCGGGGAATTGTCGACTTCGGACCCGACCCTCTCGGACGGCAGCCATTTCGACTGTTTCCAGGTCCAGACCCGGCGCGGTCAGAGCCTGCAGATCGATCAGTTGTCGAATGCGTTCGACAGCTATCTGAGCATCGGCTCGGGGAGCTGCGGGGCGCTGACCAGCCCGGCCAACGACGACGACGGCGGCGACGGGCTGAATTCCAGACTGCGTTTTGAGGGTGACGGAAGCGTGCTGTTCATCCGGGTCAACAGTGTCGCGGGCGGAGAGACGGGCGGCTATCAGCTGACGGTTTCGGACGCCGGGCGGGAGATGACGGGCGATAACGCCTATTCAGGCGTGGATCTGAGCACGATCGGCGCTGCCCGGACCACCACCCTGCCGCGGGTGACCAGCGAATGGGACACCGAGGCGTCGACCTGCGCGGCCGCCTACGGTGCCTGGCGGGAAATGATGGTCGAAGGCACCGCGCCGAGAGAATACGGAAACGCCGGCTCGATCGATTATTCCCATCGATACGAGGAGGTTTACGGCAAGCTGCGCACGGACGAGGACCGGGCGATGGTCGGGCTCTACCAGATGAATTTCACGAGCATGGCGCTGGTCGGGGCGATCGGGATCGCGCCCAACGGACAGCCGAACGGGGGTCGTCCGCTGGCGGAGTATCTGACCGCGCTGGGTAACTGCGACCGCGAGCACCGCTTCACGCCGGTGACGACCTACTGAGCCGAAGGCGGGGGCGCGGTCAGCCCGCCCCCGCTGCGATCTGCATCATCACCAGGCCGGTGAACCAGGCGGCGGCCGTGCCGACGATATAGCCGACCACGGCCAGCAGCACGCCGACCGGGGCCAGCGACGGGTGGAAGGCGGCGGCGGCGACCGGGGCGCTGGCGGCTCCGCCGATATTGGCCATCGAGCCGACGCCGAGGAAGAAGCTGGGCGCGCGGATCAGGAAGGCCATGGCGACCATCAATCCGACATGGACCAGCATCCACACGGCCCCGATGACGAAATAGGCCGGGGAATGGAGGATGGCACCGATGTTCATGTTCAGCCCGACGGTGGCGACCAGCACATAGACGAAGACCGAACCGACCTTGGATGCGCCCACGCCCTGCAGCCTGCGCGCCGGGGTGAAGGACAGGGCCACGCCGATGGCGGTGGCGGTCAGCACCAGCCAGAAGAAGCTGGAATCCAGCGACAGGCGTTTGGCGATCTCGAAATGGCTGCCGAACCAGGCCGAGAGTGGGTCGGCGATGGCGTGGGCCAGGCCGACGGCAGCGAAGCCGACGCCGACGATCAGGATCAGGTCCTTCAGTGCGGGGATGCGGGCATTGGCCAGCTCATAGGCTTCGGCCTTGTCGCGGACGCGGTCGACGGCCGAGCTGTCGGCGCGCAGCCAGCGGTCGACGCGACGCTGGTTGGCGGCGATCCACAGCACCACGGCCATCCAGATATTGGCGACGATGACGTCGACGGCGATCCAGATCGAGAAGGTGTCACGGCCCGCGCCATAGATCTCGTACAGGGCGGTCTGGTTGGCCGAGCCGCCGATCCAGCTGCCGGCGACGGTGGCCATGCCGCGCCAGATGGCCTCGGGCCCGGCCCCGCCCATCAGGTCCGGCGCGACCCAGCTGGTCAGTAACAGAGCCACCGGCCCGCCGATCATCACCCCGAGGGTGCCGGTGAAGAACATGATCAGGGCCTTGGGCCCCAGGCCGAACACGGCGGGCAGGTCGGCCGACAGGGTCAGCAGCACCAGGGCGGCGGGCAGCAGGAAGCGCGAGGCGATGAAATAGAGTCGCGAGGTCTCGGGATCGACGACGCCGAAGGTGGTCAGCAGCGAGGGCAGGAAATAGCACAGCAGGATCGGCGGAAAGATTGCGTAGAATCGCCGGACCACGCCGTTTTTGAGGTCGGCGCTCCAGAACACCAGGGCCAGGATAGCGCCCAGCAGGCCGAGGACGACGGCGTCGCTGGTAATCAGGGCCGTGGGCCCGGCGGGATCAATGGCCATACTTTTCTCCGGTCTTCTGGGGCATAAGGACAATCTCGCGGCAATTCAGCAAGTCGCGACAGGAGAATTGACGATGCGGGTACTGGGTGTTCTGGGCGGTATGGGACCGGCGGCGACCGTCGCCTTTCTGGCGCGGGTGCAGGCGCTGACCCCGGCCGAGGGCGATCAGGACCACATCCGCATGCTGGTCGACATCAATCCCCAGGTGCCGGACCGGACCCGCGCCCCCGAGGCCGCCGATCATATGCTGGGCGAGATGGCGGCGCGCCTGCGCGAGGCCGGGGCCCAGGTCCTGGCCATGCCGTGCAACACCGCCCATGCCCAGTCGACCGGCCTGCGCGCCATCGGCCTGCCGTTCATCGACATGATCGCCGAGACCACGGCGGCGGCCACCGCCGGCGGGGCCAAGAAGGTCGGGGTTCTGGCGACCCCGGGTGGCGAGGCCCTGTACACCACGGCCCTGGCCGGACAGGGGGCCAAGATCGCCCGGCTGGGCGGGGCCAACCGGCAGGCCTTCATGGCCTGTATCCAGGCGGTCAAACGCGGCGATACCGGCAAGGCCCCCAAGGCCGAGATGCGCCGGCTGGCCGCCGCCTTGGTGGCCGGAGGCGCGGAAGTCGTCATCGCCGGCTGCACCGAGGTGCCGCTGCTGCTGGGGCCCAAGGACGTGTCGGTGCCCCTGTTCGACTCCGCCGAAGTCCTGGCCAAGGCCTGTGTGAAGGCCTGCCGCTAGACCATTTTTGTTTCGGGTCGCTTCGACCCGAATCCAAAAAATGGTCCAGCATCAATCTGGAGCGAAATCTGAGCCGGGTTGGACTGCGTCCAACCCAACCGATTTCGTTCTAGAAGTCAGTTGCCGTTTGCGACGACGCTCGCCAAAGCTGGCGGCGTGAAAACGCAAAGTCTGATTATCGATTGTGACCCCGGCGTCGACGACGCCCTGGGTCTGTTCCTGGCCTTTGGATCGCCGGGGCTTGAGCTGCTGGCGGTGACCACCGTCGGCGGCAATGTTCCCGGGGCGATCACTGCACGCAACGCCCGGATCATGCGCCAGCTGGCCGGGCGCGAGGCTGTGCCGGTCTTTGCCGGGGCGGACCGGCCGCTGGTGCGTGAGCCCGTGGGGGCCGGTGAGTTCCACGGCGAGGGCGGTATCGGCGACATGATCCCGTTCGAGCCGCGTCTGGGCAATGCCCCGGGCCCGGCGGCGCAGGCCATCGTCGATCTGGTGATGGCGCGGCCGGCCGGGTCGGTGGCCCTGGCGGTGATGGGGCCGATGACCAATATCGCCCTGGCGCTGCGGCTGGAGCCGAGACTGGCGGCGCATCTGGGCCCGGTGTCAGTGATGGGCGGGGCGCGATCGGAGGGCGGCAATATCACCGCCTCGGCCGAGTTCAACATCTATGCCGATCCCGACGCAGCGGCCGAGGTTCTGGCCGCCGGCTGCGAGGTGATCCTGTTCGGTCTGGACGCCACCCATCAGGTGCGGGCCACCGAGGCGCGGATCGCGGCGATCGAGGCGCTGGACGGCGAATCGGCGCGCGCGGCCGGGGGGCTGTTGCGCTTCTCGCAGCGGGTCGAGCGCGAGATCGTCGGCTGGGACGCCGGGCCGCTGCATGACCCGTGCACGGTCGCCTGGCTGTTGCAGCCCGAGCTGTTCGAGTTGAGGCCGTGCCGCGTTGATGTCGAGACAGTCAGTGAGCTGACGCGGGGCCATACGGCGGTCGAGTTCCGCGTCGATGCGGCCTCGGCGCGGCATCGCTGGGCGGTGACGGCCGACGGCCAGGGGGTGTTTGATCTGATCACCCAAAGTCTGGAGCGCCTGCCGTGAGGATCACCGTCGTCGGCTCGATCAATCTGGACTTCGTGGCCAGCGCCCCGCGCCTGCCGGGGCCGGGCGAGACGGTGACCGGCGCGACCCTGGCGCGGCATCCGGGCGGCAAGGGGGCCAATCAGGCGCTGGCGGCGGCGCGGCTGGGGGCCGAGGTGACGATGATCGGCCGGGTCGGGCGCGACGGCATGGCCGGTGAGGCCCTGGCCCTGCTGCTGGACGGGGATGTCGATGTGGCCGGGGTCATCACCGACACCGAGGCCCCGACCGGGGTGGCCCTGATCGCCGTCGATCCGTCGGGCGAGAACCAGATTGTGGTGGCGGCGGGGGCCAATCATCGGGTCACGCCCGAACAGCTGCCGCAGCGGATCGAGGGGCCGCTGATCCTGCAGCTGGAACTGCCGGTCGAGACGGTCGAGGCGGCGGTTGGGCGGGCGGTGGATTTCGTCTGCGTGAACCTGGCCCCGGCCGCGCCGGTGTCGGAGGGCCTGCTGCGTCGGGCCGACCTGATCGTCGTCAACGAGACCGAGGCCGCCTATTACGGCGACCTGCTGCACAGCGGCGGCGGCCGGGTGGTGGTGACCCTGGGCGCGCGCGGGGCCCAGCTGTTCCAGCGCGGCGGCCTGATTGCCGAGGCGAGCCCGCCGGCAGTCACCGCGGTCGACGCCACCGGGGCCGGCGACACCTTCGTCGGTGCCATCACCGTGGCCCTGCTGGAAGGCATGGAGCCCGAGGCGGCGCTGCGTTTCGCCTGTGCCGCGGGAGCGATTGCGGCGACGCGGCCGGGAGCCCAGCCGTCGCTGCCGACGCGGGACGAGGTTGAGGCGATCCTGGAGGGGTGAGGGTCCCCCTATTGCTTCCGTAATCCTCGGGTGTGGGGGTGACCGGAGTGGTCAGTTGCTCTCCGTCGCGATCTGAATGTGTGGATTTAGTGCCTATGCTGATTGTCGCAAACGCTCCGTAGCGGACCTAAGTCGACACTTGCCGCTACCCTGTCCGACGATAGAGTGTGCGAGGGCGGCAGGCCCGAGCGGGGTTCGGACACGATGGGCATTCATCCCGATGGCTGGTTGGCTGATGCCCTAGGTTCTTGCGGAATTGATGCCCGGGAAGTGGATGTCGAACGTGACGATCTTTGCCAGGAAGATGTCCTTACGTTTTCCGCCAACGGTTTCTCGGACGCGACGCTGGTCAGTCTTGCCGCCCTGCACCTGACCTTCCCAAGTCGCTTTGTGTTCTCTTCTGAAGATCTTGAGCGCGCCTTCCAGAGTTTCGTTTCAACGTCTCCCCGAATGCTCGCGCTTCGCGATCAACTCCATGAGGCGCAGTATGATTGGCTCAAGGCGCGGGGCCTATCCACGTTTGAACCATTTGATCCCGAAAATGAAAGCGTGAGCGGTTTCGCGGGCCGCGTCGAAGCCGCCTGTGGCGTCGAGAGAGGTGATTTGCTTTCGATACAGGGAGACGAGGCAATCTCGATTGACCCCAAAAATCCCGGCAAACTCTCTCTGGACGACATCAAAACGCTGACGGCCCTCTTGGATAGGTTCGCTCCGAACCTGCGCCACTTCGTGACCGGCGGAGTTCGCGAATGATGTCCGCTTTTCACCCTGAACAGACGCTCGGAAGGTCCGTTGTCGGGTGCCGGCGTCCGGGATGACAAGGGGTCCGCAACTGCGACCGAGACTGTCCTAGAATTCCACCACCAGCCGCACGACCTCGCCGTCGGCCAGCCGGTCGAAGCCTTCGTTGATGTCGTCCAGCGCGATGGTGCCGCTCATCAGGCGGTCGACGGGCAGGCGGCCGGCGCGATACAGGGCGACGTAGCGGGGCAGGTCGCGGGACGGGACGCAGGTGCCGATATAGCTGCCCTTCAGGGTGCGTTCCTCGGCGACCAGATTGACGACATTGACGGCCAGCGCCGCCTCGGGCGGAGGCAGGCCGGCCGTGACAGTGGTGCCGCCGCGCCGGGTCATGCGCCAGGCCGCGTCGAGGGCCCGGACAGAGCCGGCCATCTCGAACACAAAGTCCGCGCCGCCGTTGGTCAGGGCGCGGACCTGATCGACGGCGTCGGGGTCGGCGGCATTGACGGTGACGACGGGCCCCAGGCTGCGGGCCAGGGTCAGCTTGTCCTCGCTGAGGTCGACGGCGACGACGGGGGAGGCCCCGCTGGCCAGCGCGCCCAGCACACTGGCCAGTCCGACGCCGCCGAGGCCGACCACGGCAACCGACTGGCCGGCCTTGACCCCGGCGGTATTCACCACGGCCCCGACCCCGGTCAGGACGGCACAGCCGAACAGGGCCGCCTCGGCGAAGGACAGGGCGGGGTCGACCCTGACCAGTGAACGGCGCGAGACCACGGCATGCTCGGCGAAGGCGGAACAGCCGAGGTGGTGGTTGAGGTCGCCGTCCGTGTCGTGCAGCCGTTTGCCGCCGCCCAGAAGTTCGCCCTTGCCGTTGGCCGCGGCCCCCGGTTCGCACAGGGCCGGACGGCCACCGGCGCAGGGGTTGCAGTGACCGCAGCTGGGCATGAAGACCATGACCACATGATCGCCGACGGCCAGGTCGGTGACACCCTCGCCCAGGGCCTCGACCACCCCGGCGGCCTCGTGGCCCAGGGCCATGGGCAGGGGGCGGGGGCGGTCGCCGTTGATGACGCTGAGGTCCGAATGGCACAGGCCGGCCGCCTTGATCGCCACCAGAACCTCGTCGCGGCCGGGCGGGTCCAGGGTCACGGTCTCGATCGCCAGCGGGCGACTGTCGGCATAGGGGCGGGGCGCACCCAGGGTGCGGAGGACGGCGGCGCGGGTTTTCATGGGCCGACGCTAGGCGCTTGACGTTGCGTTCGCCAAGCCGGAACGTCGCCCCATGAAGCGCGCACAGAACGCGCTGAAGCAGCGAGGCACCGCGTGCCGAGCGTTAGCGCAACCGGGGAGAATTCATGACGGGCACGATCGAACGAACGAAGCGCAGCGACTACCGCCGCTTTCAGGCCATCTCGACGCGGTGGATGGACAATGACGTCTACGGCCACGTCAACAACGTCGTCTATTATTCGTGGTTCGACACGGCGGTGAACCGGCTGCTGGTGGTTGCCGGGCAGATCGATATTCACAAGGGCGAGGTCATCGGCCTGGTGGCTGAAACCGGCTGCCGCTATTTCTCGCCGACCGCCTTTCCCGACCAGATCGAGGCCGGGGTGCGGGTCGCCCACGTCGGTTCATCATCGGTGCGCTATGAGATCGGCCTGTTCCGCAATGCCGAGGACGAGGCCGCCGCCGTCGGCTATTTCGTCCACGTCTATGTCGACCGCGAGACCAAGAAGGCAGTGCCGCTGACGGATTCGATGCGCGGGTTTCTGGAGAGCCTGAAGGTCTAGTGATGGCCTGAGCGAAATCTGAGCCGGGCTGGACTGCGTCCAATCCGACCGGTTTCCCTCTAGTCGTCCAGCCGGTCGCGCAGGGCCAGGACGGCGACCGTGGTCAGGACGCCGAGGGCGAAGGCGGCCAGCAGGCTGCCGCCGGCGACTTCGGCCCGGATGCTGAGGGCGCGCGCCACGGCATGGTCGACCCGGTCTTCGCCCTCGAGCTCGTCATACTGGAAATTGGCGGCGTCATAGAGGACGCCCTCGACCGTGCGGTTCTCGGTGGGATCGTCGATCGGGGGGGCGGTCATGAAGCGGCTCCGGCAGGGGTAGACATATAATCCATGGCAAGCTTGGCGTCTCGCGGCAACGGGCCGTGGTGACAAGTGGCCCGGTCCGGGCTAGATGCCCGCCTCACGTTTTCGCCATTTCAGACGACGGACACATGGCTGGCCATTCCAAATACAAGAACATCATGCACCGCAAGGGGCGCGCCGACGCGGTGCGATCCAAGCTGTTCTCGAAATTGTCGCGCGACATCACTGTGGCGGCCAAGGGTGGCATGCCGGATCCGGCGCTGAACCCGCGCCTGCGCCTGGCCATCAACAACGCCAAGGCCGAAAGCCTTCCCAAGGATGTGATCCAGCGCGCCATCAACAAGGCCGCCGGCGGCGACGTCGATACGATGGAAGAGGTCCGCTACGAGGGCCGCGGCCCGGGCGGGGTCGGCATTATCGTCGAGGCGCTGACCGACAACCGCAACCGCGCCGCGTCGAACATCGGCACGGCCTTCAAGAAGAACGGCGGGGCGCTGAGCGAGATGAACTCGGTCGCCTTCATGTGGGACAAGGTCGGGCGCATCCACTATCCGGCCGAGGCCGGGTCCGAGGATGCGGTAATGGAGGCCGCCATCGAGGCCGGGGCCCAGGACGTCGAGAGCGATCTGGTCAAGCCGGACATCTATGAGGACGCGCCGGGCCACGTCATCTGGACCGCCTTCGAGGATCTGAACGAGGTGGCCGAGGCCATGTCGAAAATTCTGGGCGACGCCAAGTCGACGGCCATCGTCTGGAAGCCGCAGTCCGAGGTGCCGGTCACCGGCGAATCGGTCGGCACGCTGATGAAATTGCTCGACGCGCTGGACGCCGAGGACGATGTCTCGGCCGTGTACTCCAACGAGGACATCTCGGACGAGGATATGACGACCTACGGAGGATGACGATGCCGGGGGGCGATGTCGGGGCGGAGGGGCCGTCGCAAACGGTGGAACCGGTCGCTGCCACACGGCGCGGACCGGACTGGATCGCCGCCCTGGCCTGGGGCGGCGCAGGCCTGTTCGCCCTTGTCGTCGCCGGACTGGCGACCGTCGGCTTTCAGACGATCGCCCCGCAGTGGCCGGCGATCAGCGCGCGGTGGCAGATGGCCATCTTTGTGCTGTCGAGGCTGTCGAGGGTGGGGAGACCCCGCCGGTCGTGGAGCCCCTTCCGGGCGTGCCGCCGCCTGTCGATTCCGACCTGTCATCTGCGCCGGATGGGGCGGGTGGGAGCCGGCTCGTCACCAATCCAACCTGGCTTGTTCGGCCCCAGGACGATTTCCCGACCCGCGCGTTAAGACCGGGGATCGAGAGCGGTCGGGTCGAACTTACATGTCCCGTCAGCGTCAGCGGCCACATTCAGTCGTGCTGGATCGTGAGCGAGACGCCGGAGGGGGCGGGCTTCGGCCAGGCGGCACTGGAGGGAGTCGTTCTGGCGCGCCTTCAGCCCCGGACGGTCGACGGGGTGGCCGTCGACACGGTCATCAGCTTCACGACCAGGTTCGAGATGGAATAGGCGACACCGGGGTACGGCCAGGATCAGGACTCGCTGTCCGGGAACCAGAATCCAGCGGTGGATGAATTCCGTCCACTCTCGACAGAAGTCGCGAGTCTGATTAACCCTTGGTCAATGATTGGGAAGGCGCTGCCGGAGCATTGATGCCGGCACCTGCACTCGCTCGGGTCGACCCGGTCAGATGGATGTCGAGGAGCGACCATGATGCTTTTGTCCAGAATTGATCGTGCCCTCGCCGGGGCGACCGGCAAGGGTGACCGCGGTCGGCCGGCCCTCGTGGCCGAGCAGCCGGGTGCTGCCGCGACCGAGGCAGCCTCGGGCATGATCGGCGAACGGTTTGAAACCATTCTCGGCAGTCTGGACCAGCTCGGCGAGCTGGCGGAACAGTTCCGGTCCTTCGAGGCCCTGCTGGGCGAGGTGCGCGAGCCCCTGACCGAGGAGTTCACCGCCCGGCGCGACGCCCACATCGAATTGATCAACCTGCGCACCGCACAGGTCGAAATGGCCGAGCGGGTCGAGGTCGTCACGGCCGAGAACCGTACCCTTGTCGCCGCCACCGCCGAGGCCGAGACCCGGATCGAGGAACTGAAAGCCTATGGCGACGAGCACGCCACGGGCCTGCAGGAGGCGCGGCTGGAGCTGGATCGCCTGCGCACCAGCCTGTCGCAGTCGACGGCGCAGCTGGAGGCCCTGCAGGCGTCCGAGCGCAACAGCTCGCAGCGGATCATCGAACTGGAGCACGATCAGGAAACCCTGCGCGCGCAGCTGGCTGCGGTCGATTCGGCGCGGGTCGAGGCTGACTCGGCCCGGGCGCTGGCCAGCCGCGACTACCGGCTGTCGGCTGACGAGAACGAGGCCCTGAAGCGTCGGATGGAAGAGGTCGGCGGCGAGGTCGCCAGCCTGGCGCGCGCCGCCGCAACCGTCGAGGCCCAGCTGACGGCGGAACGCTCGCGCGCCGCCGCCGAACAGGCCGAGAGCGCCCGCGTGCTGCGGGCCATGGAAAACCAGGCCGAGAGCGCCCGTTCCGAGTCCGCCGCCACGCTGGCGCGTCTGGATACGGCCACCGCCCGGTCCCTGCGTCTGGAAACGCTGAACGCCGATCAGGCCACCCGCCTGGCCGAGTTGCAGGCCACCTCCCAGACCGCTGAACGTCGGGGTGAGGAGCTGCAGACCAGTCTGGACCGGGCCCTGGAACGCATCCGCGGGCTGGAAGTCGTGGTCTATGAGGCGCGCGAACGTCACGCCGCCATGGACAGCGCCCGTCACGCCGCCGTCGACCGCGCCGAATCCCTGACCAAGGCCGCCGCGGTCCACGAGAAGGCGCTGTCGCGCAGCGAGGACCGTCTGGCCAAGCTGCAGGCCAAGCTGAATGCGGCCCAGGCCGATACCGAATCCCAGGTCGTGGCCCTGAACGAACAGATCGCCACCCTGCGGGCCGAGCTGGAAGCAGCCCACGCCGATTCGGCCATGACCTCGGCCGCGCTGGACACCGCGCGCCGCGACCGCAACGGCCGCGAACGTTCGGGTCCGGAAAACGGCGGCAACCTCCAGGCCATCGCCAGCTAGGCGAGGACGCGAAGGCCCGCGCCGCGGGCCGGAAGCGACAGGTACCGATCATGACGAAGACGGCGGCAACCCTGGTTGCCGCCGTTGTCTTGTCTGATCCGGCGAACGCGTTCAGCGTGCGGCTTCGGCAGGTGTCGGAGCGAATAGATGATTGACTGGGCTTTGGTCTGGCCGGTGCTGGCGGCGATGACGGCCGGCGGGCTGATCGGGGTCGAGCGGACCTATCACGGTCATCCGGCCGGCTTCCGCACCCATATTCTGGTCTGTATGGCCTCGTGCCTGCTGATGCTGGCCGCCATGCACCAGAGCCAGTGGGCCTTCACCGCCCTGCCCGGACAGACGGTGGTGATCGACCCGACACGGATGGCGCACGGCCTGCTGACCGGCATCGGCTTCCTGTGCGCGGGTGTGATCTTTCGCGAGGGATTTTCGGTCAAGGGCCTGACCACGGCGGCGTCGCTGTGGATGACCTCGGCCATCGGGGTGCTGTTCGGGGTCGGCATGCTGCAACTGGCGCTGATCGGCTCGATCGCGACCCTGGCGGTGCTGGCCATCCTGCGGCTGCTGGATGCGCAACTGCCGCATATCGGGGTGCTGGACGTGCATCTGCGCTGGACCCGGGGGACGGCCCCGGACGAGGCGGCCCTGCGCGACCTGTTGCGCCAGAACGGTCTGAAATGTGTGCAGATCGGCCATGTTCTGAGCCCCGACGGCCAGCTGCACGAGCAGCATATCAAGGCCCGGGGGCAGATACCGCTGGACATCGACGCCCTGGTCCGGCGGCTGTCGGACACCGACGGCCTGGCGGGATTTTCGGTCATTCCGCGCGACAATTGAGGTGGCGGAAGCGCTGGTCATTGTTCGGTAACCGCGTTTGGGGCATGAATGGAACGAATGACGAACGTTCCGATTCCTGCTGCGACCCGTATCCTGGGTCTGGACCCCGGTCTGCGCCGTACCGGCTGGGGTGTGATCGTGGCCGAGGGCTCGCGGCTGCGCTGGATCGCGCACGGGGTGGTCAGCCCGCCCGAGGGCGCGCCGTTCAGCGAACGGCTGCTGCATCTGCTGGAGGCGGTCGGTGAGGTCTGCGCCGCCCATCAGTGTGACGAGGCGGCGATCGAGGAGGTGTTCGTCAATATGAACCCGGCCTCGACCCTGAAGCTGGGCCATGCGCGGGCGGCGGTGATGCTGGCCCCGGCGCGGGCCGGGCTCAGCGTGGCTGAATATGCGCCGAACCTGATCAAGAAGGCGGTGGTCGGGGCCGGGCACGCCGACAAGAGCCAGATCGCCTTCATGATCAAACGCCTGCTGCCGGCCGCCGGAGACGTGAAGGCCGATGCGGCCGACGCCCTGGCCGTGGCCATCACCCATGCCCAGCTGCGGCGGATGAAGCTGTTGCCGATCCGGGGGGCGGCATGATCGGTCGTCTCAGAGGCATGCTGGCCGAGGTCGAGGTCGATCATTGCGTCATCGATTGCGCCGGGGTCGGCTATGTCGTGACCTGCGGGGCGCGGACCCTGCAGCGGCTGCCGGCCCCGGGCGACGAGGCGATCCTGCATATCGAATCCAGCTGGTCAGCCGAGAACGGGCCGCGGCTGTACGGCTTTCTGACCCGCGACGAGCGCCGGGCCTTCACCACATTGACGGCGATCCAGGGCGTGGGGCCCAAGGCGGCCCTGTCGGTGCTGGACGTCCTGCCGCCGGCCGAGCTGGCGGCGGCGGTGGCGCGGGACGACAAGGCGGCGGTGGCCCGGGCCAATGGCGTCGGCCCCAAATTGGCCCTGCGCATCGTCGTCGAACTGAAGGGCAAGCCGCTGGGCGATGTGTCGTTCACGCCTGGTGGTCCGGATGTCCACGCGGGCGCGGCGGTGCCGGTGCCCAGCCTGACCGGCGAGGCCGTTTCGGCCCTTCTGGGTCTGGGCGTGGCCGAGGTCAATGCGCGCCGTTCGGTGGATCAGGCCCTGACCCGGCTGGGCGAGGACGCTGACCTGTCCGCGGTGATCCGCGCGGCCTTGCAGGAGCTGGGGCGGTGAGGTCCCTGTTCCGGTCATCCCCGCGAAGGCGGGGACCCAGGTTTGAGCGGCGGCACCGTGCGGTGGACCGCCATGAATTTGAAATCGTCACCTCCCTTTCCGCCAAAGGACCGGGTCCCCGCCTTCGCGGGGATGAGCGGTTATTTGTATGACTGACGAGCGCATTATCTCGGCCGAGCCCGCCCCCGGCGAGCCGCAGGACCGGGCCCTGCGGCCGCAGGTGCTGGCGGATTTCGTCGGCCAGGAACAGGCCAAGGGCAATCTGAAGGTGTTCATCGAGGCGGCGCGCGGCCGTGGCGAGGCGATGGACCATGTGCTGCTGTTCGGCCCGCCGGGGCTGGGCAAGACGACGCTGGCCCAGATCGTGGCGCGCGAGCTGGGGGTGGGGTTCCGCACCACTTCGGGGCCGATCCTGGCCAAGGCCGGGGACCTGGCGGCGATCCTGACCAATCTGGAACCGCGCGACGTGCTGTTCATCGACGAGATCCACCGGCTGGCTCCGACAGTGGAGGAGATCCTCTATCCCGCCATGGAGGACCATGTGCTGGACCTGATCATCGGTGAGGGGCCGTCGGCGCGGTCGGTGCGGATCGACCTGGCCCCCTTCACCCTGGTGGGGGCGACGACGCGGGCCGGTCTGCTGGCCACGCCGTTGCGCGACCGGTTCGGCATTCCGCTGCGGCTGGAATTCTATACGGCCGAGGAGCTGATGCGGGTCATCAGCGGGGCGGCGCGCAAACTGGGCGTGGGCATGACCGATGACGGCGCGCGCGAGATCGCCAGCCGCTCACGCGGCACGCCGCGGGTGGCCGGGCGGCTGTTGCGGCGGGTGCGCGATTTCGCCGGGGCCGAGGGGGCGGAGACCATCGACGGCCGGGTGGCGGCGCGGGCGCTGGCGCGGCTGGAGGTCGACGAGGCGGGACTGGATTCGCTGGATCGGCGCTTTCTGCGGGCCCTGATCGAGAACTATGGCGGCGGACCGGTCGGGATGGACACCCTGGCCGCAGCCATCGCCGAGGCGCGCGACGCGGTCGAGGATGTGATCGAACCCTACCTGCTGCAGCAGGGTTTCATCCAGCGCACGCCGCGCGGACGGATGGCCTGTGCCCGGGCCTATGCGCATCTGGGCCTGACCGCGCCGCCGGGGCCGACGGTGACGGGGCAGGCGGACCTGCTGGACTGACGGCGCGATCCGACCGAGAACCGGATTATGCAGTCCCCGGTCCATCACATCGTCTTCGACATCGGCCAGGTGCTGATCCGCTATGACCCGGACGCCGGGCTCAGCGGGGTGATCCCGGACGCGGACGAGCGGGCATGGTTCCTCGAGACCGTCTGCACCGGCGACTGGAACCTGGAACAGGACCGGGGCCGGACGTGGGCCGAGGCCGAGGCCTTGCTGATTGCCGACTGGCCGGAGCAGGCGGCGCGCATCCGGGGGTTTCGGGCGAACTGGCACCGGATGATCACCGGCGACATTCCGCCGACGGTGGCCCTGTTCGAGCGTCTGATCGACGCCGGCCGGGACGTGACCATGCTGACCAATTTCGCCGCCGATACCTTTGTCGAGGCGCAGGCGCGGTTCGGCTTCCTGAACCGGACCCGGGGGGTGACGGTGTCGGGGGAGGTCGGGCTGATCAAGCCGGACCCGGCCATCTATGCCCTGCATCAACAGGTCTTCGACCTGGAGCCGGCGGCGACCCTGTTCATCGACGACAACGCGGCCAATGTCGCAGCGGCGCAGGCGTTCGGCTGGCAGGCGGTCCACTACCTCGACCATGAGCGGCTGGTCGCCGATCTGGCCGGGTGCGGCGTGATCCCGTCCTGACCCCTTCACCCCGTCGGCAAAGCCGGTCATGCTGACGCTTCGGACGGAGGCGGCATGCAGGGACGGACGATACGAATCGACAGGCTGATCACGGTGCTGGGCGCCGCCGTCCTGCTGCTGGGTGCCGTGCTGTTGTGGGTGGCCACCCACGATCAGACCCCGAGCGCCGCGCGGGAGCCGGTGTCGGAACGCGTGCTGCGTCAGGCGCGCGAACAACTGGGCCCGCGGGCCGAGGTGCAGTTGATCGAGGCCGGAACCGGCCGGGTCGTCTGCGGCTATGTCTCGGCCACGCCGCGCGGCGCAGCCGTGGGCTTCGTCTCCCGTCCCAACCGGATGCTGTTGAGCCATGACCCCCTGAGCACCGAGTTCCGCGCCATGCTGGCCGCTGACTGTCCGAACTTCCCCGCAGGCCCGACAGCGCCGGAGCCGGCGGCATGATCGACACCCCCACCGCCGGCCGTTTCGACGGCCGCGATCATCTGCTGCCCGTGCGGGTCTATTACGAGGACACCGACTTCACCGGTCTGGTCTATCACGCCAACTATGTCCGCTATCTGGAGCGCGGGCGGTCGGACTGTCTGCGGTTGATGGGGATCGGTCACGCGGAACTGCTGGACGGCGATCAGCCGCTGGCCTTCGTCGTCTCGAGCCTGGAGCTCAAATTCCTCAAGCCCGCGCGGATCGATGACGCCCTGGTGGTGCGCACCACCTACGATGCCGTCAAGGGGCCACGGCTGCTGATCTCGCAGACGGTGGAGCGGGACGGTGAGGTGCTGTGCCGGGCCGGGGTGGTGGCGGTCTGTATCCATCTGGACGGGCGGCCGCGCCGGCCGACCCGGCTCCTGATCGACAAGGTCGGGCCCTGGCTGGCACCGCAAGCTTAACCATTCATGATCCTGTCACGCGTAAGCAGGTGACGGAATCACAGGTCCCGGCTAGACCCGGGGCAATGCCATACAAAGGTCACGGCGGCCCGCTGGAAAGGGTCGCAGACCGTGCCGAGGATTGAACCATGACCGTGCCCGCCGACGCCTCGATGATCAATCCCGTGGCGCTGTTCCTGACCGCCGACTGGGTGGTGAAGGTCGTGATGATCGGCCTGGGCGTGGCCTCGCTGTGGTCGTGGACGATCATCATCGACAAGGCGGTCCGGTTCACCACCCTGAACCGTCAGGCCCGGGCCTTCGAGCATGAGGTGGCCTCGGGTCGCCCGCTGGAGGAGATCGCCAACCGTGCCGGGCCCGAACCGGTCCACGCCCTGCCGCGCATGCTGGTCATTGCCATCACCGACTGGCGCGAGGCTCGCAAGGGCGGTGCGCTGACCGAGAGCCAGGGCAATATGCTGATGGCGCGGATCGACCGGGCCCTGGATGCGACCATCGCCCGCGAAAGCCAGCGCATCGAGGAGGGGCTGGGCGTGCTGTCCGTGGTGGCCACCGCGTCGCCCTTCATCGGTCTGTTCGGCACCGTCTGGGGCATCATGAACGCCTTCGACGCCATCGCCACGGCCGGGAACACCAATCTGACCACTGTGGCCCCGGCCATCGCGGAGGCCCTGTTCGCCACGGCCATCGGCCTGGCGGCGGCCATTCCGGCCTATATGGCCTACAATAAATTCTCGATCGACGCGGGCAAGTTCACCGGCCGGCTGGAGAGTTTCGCCGACGACCTGCAGGCCGCTGTGGCCCGCCGTCTGGGCGGAACCACCCCGTCGGCGGCCACGACCGCGACCGACACCAGCCCGCGCCGGGGCGTCTGACCCATGGCGATGGGTGGAGCCGGCGGCGGCGGACATGGACGGGGACGACGGCGCGCGCGCCGCAAGCCGCTGAGCGAGATCAACGTCACGCCGCTGGTCGATGTGATGCTGGTGCTGCTGATCATCTTCATGATCTCGGCCCCGCTGCTGACGGTCGGGGTGCCGGTCGACCTGCCCAAGACCGAGGCCGGGGCCGTCGAGCAGAGCCGCGACCCGGTCAGTATCTCGATCGACCGCAACGGCAACATCTTCGTCGGCGAGAGCGAGACCCGCTGGGAGCAGCTGATCCTGCGCGTGGCGGAATCAGCCGGTGAGGACGGGCGCGAGACGCCGGTGTTCATCCGCGCCGACGGTGCCGCGCCGTATCAGGCGGTGGCCCGGGTTATGGCGCGGCTCAGCGCCTCGGGTTTCACCAAGCTTAACCTGATTACTGACACGGCCCCCCAGGCCAGCGCCGCGACCGATCCGGAGGGCTGATCCCTTGCGCCGGCCCAGCCCCGCGATCCTCGGTTCCATCGCCCTGCACGCGGGGGTGATCGCGCTTGCCTTCGTGACCTTCGACCGTCGCGACGAGCTTAAGCCGCTGGTGACGGCGGTGCCGGTGACCATCGTGTCGGACATGGTCATCGCCGCCGCGCCGGCCGACAATCCGGCCGAAACGCCCAGCGAGGAGGACGCCTCGACCGCCCCGGTGGCTGAGGTCGAGCCGGTGCCGACCCCGCCCGAACCGGTGCCGCCGGTGCCGACTCCGACACCCACCCCGACACCGCGTCCGGCCGAGCGGACGCCGCCGCCGCCGCGCACAACCCCGACCCCGCCGCGTCCGACCCCGCCGCGCCCGGCACCGCGTCGCGAGGAGCCGACGCTGGACCTCGACGCCCTGGCCGGAGCACCGCGTACCACGCCGAACCGGGGTCGCACCCCGGCGACGGGCCAGTCCGGCAACGGCTCGGCCTCGCAGGCGACCGGGCCGCAGTCGACGGCCTTCTTCAACCAGATCTATCCCAACTGGATCCTGCCCTGTGACATCCCCGGGGCCAACGAATTGCGGATCCGGATTGACGTGACCCTGTCGTCCGACGGCCGGATCACCTCGGGGCCCACCCTGGTGTCGCCGCGGTCCGACGCCGTCTATCGCGCGGCTGCCGACGGAGCGATCCGGGCCCTGCGCCAGACAGCGCCGTTCGATGTGCCGTCCGGCTTTGAAGGCGGGACGTTCCGGCCGACCTTCAACACCGAGCGGGCCTGTCGCGGGCGTTAGACAGTGTAGGTGTACCGTCGCCTGGGGACGGCAGGGGTTGCCGACCGCAAAGTCGCCCCATTAAGGCGGATGACTGGTCATCGTGTTGCAGTCTGGCGATAAGGACTGGCGTTACGTGAATTTGCGGGAGCTTCTCATGCGTCTCAATCGACTTCTGGCCACTGTTGCCGCCGTGGCCATGGCCATGCCGCTGGCAGCGCAGGCCCAGACCCCCGCCCAGCCGGGACAGCCGGTCGAGGTCGAGATCGATCAGGGCGTCCTGCGACCGCTACAGATCGCCATTGCGCCCTTCGCCGGCCAGAACGGGGCCGAACTGGCGGGTGTGGTGCGCGGTGACCTGCGCCGGTCGGGCTATTTCGAGCCGCTGGATCCGGCCGGCTTCGTCGAAACCGGCCTGACGCTGGCCAATGCGCCCAATTTCCCGCAGTGGACGGCGATCGGGGCCCAGGCGGTGCTGTACGGCAGTGTCACGCCCCGGCCCGACGGCCGCAACGACGTCGGCTTCCGCCTGTATGACCCCTACCGCCAGTGCCAGCTGGTCAGCTATCAATTCACGGCCACGCCCGAACAATGGCGGCGCATCGCCCACAAGATCGCCGACGTGGTCTATCAACGGATGACCGGGGAATCGGGCTTCTTCGACAGCCGGGTCATCTTCGTCGCCGAGAGCGGCACCCAGCTGAACAAGCTGAGCCGCCTGACCATCTCGGACCAGGACGGCTATAATCCGGTGTTCCTGACCCAGGGGGACGAGGTGATCATGTCGCCGCGCTTCTCGACCTCGAACCCGGACGAGATCACCTATGTGGCGCTGGGCCGGGATTACAGCCGCATCTATATCTACAACCTGTCGACGGGCCGGCGCGAAAGCCTGGGCGAGTTCGACGGCCAGGTGCTGGCCCCGCGCTTTTCCAACGACGGGTCGCGCATCGCCTTTTCGATCATCAAGGGCGGCAATACCGACGTCTGGGTCATCAATCTGCGGACCCGGCAGCTGTCACGCCTGACCTCGGACCCCGGCATCGACACCTCGCCCTCGTTCAGCCCGGACGGCTCGCAGATCGTGTTCAACTCGGACCGGACCGGCACGCCGCGCCTGTATGTGATGCGATCCGACGGTTCGGGCCAGCGGCCGATCTCGCGCGGCGGCGGCATCTACACATCGCCGGCCTGGAGCCCGCGCGGCGACATGATCGCCTTCACAAAACAGTCGGGTGGCCGGTTCTCGACCGGGGTGATGAACACCGACGGCTCGGGCGAGCGTATCCTGTCATCCAGCTATTTCGAGGAGGGTCCGTCCTGGGCCCCCAACGGCCGCTATGTGATGTTCGCGCGTTCGGCCCCCGGCGGTGACGCCCGGCTCTGGACCGTCGACCTGAGCGGGCGGGTGGTGTCCCAGGCGGGCTATTCCGGGCGCGGCTCGGATCCGGCCTGGTCGCCGTTGCTGGACGGCCCGCCCTCGAATATCGGTTTGGGCCAGAGTCCGGACAGTTGTCCGAACTGAGCCGGCCGGAAAGACAGGCCGAACCGACCGCTCAACTGTTCGTTATCCCTTGAACGCCGCAGGTGAATTGGCTGGATTGCTGATTGTGGTCCACTATAGCCCAGCTTGAGTTCCGATTTTCAGAACAAGACCAGGAGACGACCCGATGAACACCTCGACCCTTATGCGTCTCGCCCTCGTCGGCGTCGCCGTGAGTGCCATGGCCGCCTGCGCCCCGCGCCGCCCTGTTGAAGGTGCCGTGCCCGCAGCCCCGTCGACCCCGGCATACCCGACCGCCCCCACCGCGCCGGTGACCGGCACCCCCGTCGGTGCCGTGGTGCCCGGCTCGGAGCAGGATTTCGTCGTCAACATCGGCGACCGCGTCTATTTCGACCTCAACATGTACCAGATCCGCCCCGAGGCCTTCGCCCGTCTGGACGCCCAGGCCCAGTGGCTGCAGCGCTATCCGCAGGTGACGATCCGTATCGAGGGCAATGCCGACGAACGCGGCACCCGTGAGTACAACCTGGCCCTGGCCGCCCGTCGCGCCGAGTCGGTGCGCAACTATCTGGTCGACCGTGGCATCCCCGCCGGCCGGATCGACACCATCAGCTACGGCAAGGAGCGCCCGATCGCCGAGGGTTCGAACGAAGCCGCCTGGGCACGCAACCGCAACGCCCACACCGCCATCGTTTCGGGCGCACCGCGCTGATACCGAACCTCCTCCCTGCCGCGGTGCGGTGGGGAGGAGTCGCCTTGCGGGTGCCGCAAAACGGTGGGACCGTTGATCCATGACGTTGAAACCTGACATGTTCCGCTCGAAGACGTTCGTTTTGACCGCGATCGGCGTCGTGCTGATCGCCGGCACGACCTTCGCCCAGACCGTGCCCAATGAGCCGATCCAGTGGGACAAGCGCCGGCTGGAACAGCTGGAGCGCACCGTTCGCCGTGTCGACCGGGCGCTGAACCAGGCCAGTGCCGCCGGTGAGCCTTTCATCCTGCAGACAGACCCCGAGGTTCTGGCGCTACAGGGGCGGGTCTCGACCCTGGATCGCCGGGTCGATGACGTCGAGGCGACCCTGCAGAGGGTCAATGGCGACGTCGAACGCCTGACCTTCGCCCTGGAAGAGAGCAATCGCGACAACGCCGCCCTGCGAACGCGCCTGACCGATTTCGAACGACGGGTGAAGGCGATTGAGGACGCGGCGCAGGCCGAGGCCGAGCTGAATGCCCCGATCACCGCCCATTCGCCGACCGGCGATGCCGCCCAGGACCTGGCCCTCGCCGTGCGCATGGCCACTGCCGATCCGGCGCGCGGCGGCCGGGCGCTGGAGACCGTCGTGGTGACCTGGCCCGATACCCCCCAGGCCCGTGAAGCCAATGTCGCCCTGGGCGACATGCGTGTGGCGGGTCGTGACCAGGCCGGTGCCGTCCAGGCTTATGCCGCTGCCCTGAGCGGCTGGCCCCGGGCCGCCTGGGCCGCCGAAACGACCCTGAAGCTGGCCTCGGCCCTTGAGGCCAGCGACCGTGACACCCAGGCCTGCGGGGCGCTGGGCGAGTTCACCCGGCGTTATGCCGAAGGCACGACCGCGGCCCTGCGGACCCGCGCCACCCAGCTGAAAACCCGCGCAGGGTGCAGCTGACTCCGACCGGGTCCGACAAGACGACTCCGGGCGGGGGTCTGGCGTCTCGGGTCTTTGAGCGGCTGGACGCGCGTCTCGAATTCAATACGGACCGACCCGTCGCCCTGGCGCTGTCCGGCGGCGGTGACTCCATGGCCCTGCTGGATCTGGCGGCCCTGTGGGCCGCCCGGCGCGGGCGCCGGCTGCTGGCCATCACTGTTGACCATGGTCTGAACCCCGACAGCGGCCGCTGGAATACCATCGCCGCCAGGGCGGCCAAGGCGGTCGGGGCGGACTGGCGCGGGGTGCGCTGGGACGGCCCCCGGCCGTCGACCGGCCTGCCCGCGGCGGCGCGGGCCGCCCGCCATGCCCTGATCGCCGGTGTTGCGCGCCAGGCCGGGGCCCGGGTCGTGCTGTTTGCCCATACGTCGTCGGACGTGGCCGAGGCCGACTGGATGCGCGCCCGCGGCTCCAGCCTGGGCCGGGTCCGGGCCTGGTCGCCGTCTCCGGCCTGGCCGCAGGGGCGGGGGTTGATGCTGATGCGCCCGCTGCTGCCGGAGGGCCGGGAACGGGTGCGGACCTATCTGGCGGAGCGCGGTCTGGGCTGGGTCGAGGATCCCGGCAATGCCGATACCCGCTATGCCCGCAGCCGGGCGCGGCAGGACCTGGCGACAACAGGGGCCGCCGTTGCCCCGGTGCCGCCGGCCCGGACGATCCGGGGACCGGCACCGAAGGTCTCGCCGGTCGGGATCATCCAGCTGTCGCGTGCGGCCAGCGGGCGAACCCTCGCCACGGCCGCGGTCTGCACCGGCGGCGGCAGCCGACCGCCCCGCAGTGAGCGGCTGGCCCGGCTGCTGGTGCGGCTGGCGGCGGGCGAGGATTTCACCGTGGCGATGTGTGGCGCGCGGATCGAGGCCCTCGGGCCCCGGGTGACGCTGATGCGCGAAGCCGGCGAGTTCGTGCGGTTTCCGCCGACTCCGCAGGTGGCGGTTGCGGGCGCGCCGGTGGTCTGGGATGGCCGTTTCGAACTGAGCAAACTGGCCGCCGGGACCCGGGTCGTGGCCGCCGCCGGACGAATGGCCCAGCTGTCGCCCGGGGATCGCCTGCATCTGGCCCGGCTGCCGGCCGCCGTCCGCCCGACCCTGCCTGTCCTGATCCGGGATGCTTCGGCTGCACCGGTTCTTGCAGGGCAGGTCGGTGAGGCACGATGTCTGGTGGGCCAACGCCTGGCCCTGGCACTGGACGAAACGACGCATGAGGCGGACCTCGGCAACGCGCTGCATGGCGCAAAGCCGTCGGACCTCCTATTTTCTAGCTGAACCATCCCAGACCGGCACGGCACCTTCGCCGCACCGGCTTGCAAGACAAGCGACCGAGGACCCGAATGAACCTTCGCAACATGGCCATTATCAGCGCCATTCTTCTGATGATGCTGGCGGCGACACTGCTGGTCGACCGCGGCGGATCGCTGACGCCCGGTGCCGATGGAGCCGCTGCGGCCAAGCCCGTGGCCATGACCTATTCCCAGCTGGTCACGGCGGTTGAGGGGCAGAAGATCGCCTCGGTCGTGGTCAAGGGCGACGAGATCACCGGTACGCTCAAGGATGACGGCAAATTCATCACCACCACCCCCTATCCGAATGAATCCCTGGTCGAGTCGATCCGGGCCTCGGGCGCGGACGTCGACGTCAAGACGATGAAGTCCCCGTGGTGGATGGGGGCGCTGAGCCTGCTGCTGCCGGTGGGCCTGATCATTGTCTTCTGGCTCTTCATCATGAACCGGATGCAGGGCGGCGCGCGCGGGGCCATGGGCTTCGGCAAGTCCAAGGCCAAGCTGCTGACCGAGCACAAGGGTCGCAAGACCTTCGAGGACGTGGCCGGGGTCGACGAGGCCAAGGACGAGCTGTCCGAGGTGGTCGAATTCCTGAAGGATCCGGGCAAGTTCCAGCGCCTGGGCGGCAAGATTCCCAAGGGCGCGCTGCTGGTCGGCCCTCCGGGTACCGGCAAGACCCTGCTGGCCCGCGCCGTGGCCGGGGAGGCGGGGGTGCCCTTCTTCTCGATCTCCGGCTCGGACTTTGTCGAGATGTTCGTCGGCGTCGGCGCCAGCCGCGTGCGCGACATGTTCGAACAGGCCAAGAAGAACGCCCCCTGCATCATCTTCATCGACGAGATTGATGCGGTCGGTCGCCATCGCGGTGCCGGTGTCGGCGGCGGCAATGACGAGCGCGAACAGACGCTGAACCAGCTGCTGGTCGAGATGGACGGCTTTGAGTCCAACGAAGGCATCATCCTGATCGCCGCCACCAACCGGCCCGACGTGCTGGATCCGGCCCTGCTGCGTCCGGGGCGTTTCGACCGCCAGGTGGTGGTGCCCAATCCCGATGTCGGTGGCCGCGAAAAGATCCTGCGCGTGCACATGAAGGACGTGCCGCTGGCCGCGGACGTCAACGTCCGCACCATCGCCCGCGGTACGCCCGGCTTCTCGGGTGCCGACCTGGCCAATCTGGTCAATGAGGCAGCCCTGACTGCGGCCCGCAAGGACCGGCGCATGGTCACCCAGCGCGATTTCGAGGACGCCAAGGACCGGGTGCTGATGGGGGCCGAGCGTCGCTCCATGGCCATGAACGAGGAAGAGAAGCGGCTGACCGCCTATCACGAGGGCGGCCACGCCATCGTCGCCATCAACGTCAAGATGGCCGATCCGGTGCACAAGGCCACCATCGTCCCGCGCGGCCAGGCGCTGGGCATGGTCATGCAGTTGCCCGAGGGCGACCGCTATTCGATGAAATACCAGCAGATGATCGACCGCATCGCCATCATGGCCGGCGGCCGCGTCGCCGAGGAACTGATCTTCGGCAAGCAGAACATCACCTCGGGGGCCAGCTCGGACATCCAGCAGGCCACCAAGCTGGCGCGCCGCATGGTGACCCAGTGGGGCTTCTCGGACGTGCTGGGTACGGTGGCCTATGGCGAGAATGAACAGGAGGTCTTCCTCGGTCATTCGGTGGCCCGCAGCCAGAACGTCTCCGAGGAGACGGCGCGGATCATCGACGCCGAGGTCAAGCGTCTGGTTACCGACGGCTGGAACGAGGCGCGCAAGATCCTCAAGCGCAAGTCCGGCGATCTGGAAAAGCTGGCCCAGGCGCTGCTGGAATACGAGACCCTGTCGGGTGAGGAGATCAAGGACCTGCTCGAGAAGGGCGTGACCCCCAATCGGGACGAGGCCAATTTCCCCAACAGCGGGCCCTCGGTCTCGGTGCCGATCACCCCGGCCGCTGAACCGGCGGCAGAGGTCGTGCCGACCGTTCACTGATACGGGGCGATCCCCCGGAGAGGCGCGTGGTTCGACTGCGCGCCTCTCATTTTGACGAACTGGTTTGCATTACAAACAAGTCTATGGGATATGTTCTCCTGTCGAAAGGGGAGCCCAATCATGTCGTCATCCGAAGCCCGCCCGTCCGAGCGCCTGCACGGCCTCGACGCCCTGCGCGGGACCGCCCTGCTGCTGGGCGTCGTCCTGCACGCCGCCATGTCGTATTTTCCGGTGGCGATCTGGATCGTCCCCGACACCGACAATTCGCCGCTCGCCAGTGGCCTGTTCTTCGCCATCCACCTGTTCCGGATGACCAGCTTCTTCCTGATCGCCGGTCTGTTTGCCCATATGATGCTGCACCGGCGCGGCGCCCCGGGGTTCATCAGGGACCGTCTGATCCGCATTGCCGGCCCGCTGGTCGCCCTGTGGGCCCCGATCTTCGCGGGCTTTGTCGCGGTGCTGATCTGGATGGCGGCGATCCGCAACGGCGGGGTGATCCCGACCGACGGTCCGCCGCCGCCGGCGATGACGGTCGGGAATTTCCCCCTGACCCATCTGTGGTTCCTCTGGGTTCTGCTGATCCTCTACGTGGCGATGCTGGTGCTGCGCGCGCCGTTCGCGACGCTGGACCGCAGTGGCGGCTGGGGGCGGTTCGTCGACCGGGTCACCGGAGCGTTGATCGGACCCTGGACTCCGGCCGTGATGGCCGCGCCGCTGGCGGTGGCCTTCTGGCTGGCACCCGACTGGATTCCCTTCTTCGGCATTCCGACGCCGGACACCGGGCTGGTGCCCAATCCGGTCGCCCTGACGGCGTTCGGGACCGCCTTCGGCCTCGGCATCCTGCTGGACCGTCGCCGTGACCTTCTGGCCCGCATCGAGCGGCTGTGGCCGGTGTTTACGGTCGTGGCGCTTGGCGTCGGAGCCGGTGCCGTGGTTCTGGCAGGCGGGCCGGTGCCGCAACTGGTGCCGATCACCGATCCGGATCTGAAGGCCGCGCTGGCGGCGGTCATGGCGCTGGCCATCTTCGCCTCGACCTTTGCCGCCCTGGCCCTGGCCCTGCGATTCGCCTCGGGTCACAGCGCCGTTCGCCGCTATCTCGCCGACTCTTCCTACTGGGTCTATCTGATCCATCTGCCGCTGGTGATGGTCGGACAGGTGCTGGTGGTGAATGCCGTGCTGCCCTGGTTCGTCAAATTCGGCCTGGTGATCGGCGGCACCATGATCATCAGCCTGTTGTCCTACGAGCTGCTGATTCGCCATTCCTTCATGGGGCGCTGGCTGAACGGCCGGCGCATCCCGTGGCGGCGGGCGCAAACCGTAGCGGTCCCCGCCGAATAGCTTGCCAATCCCGACCGGCTCGTTCACCCGAGACGCGAGCCGGCCGCCACGGAGATACCTGATGCCTGCCACGCCCCGCACCACCCCGGAAGCCGATCTGGCCTTCCTGCGCTCCATCGTCGACGGGGGTGGGCGCCCCTCGCTGACGCTGGCGATCTGTTATCTGGCCGGTGGCCTGCTGTATGGCCTGCAGTGTCTGTTCCACCTCGGCCAGATGACCGGCGTGATCCGCTGGCCCGACCTGGCCAACCTCGCCTTCGTCGTCCTGATCACGCTCAGTTTTCTGGCGGTCCTGACCTGGGCGATCCTGAAAGACCGCAAGGATGCTATGGCCGGACGCGGGCCGACGACGTCCCGGGCGCTGAACGCGGCCTTCAGCAGCGCCGGTCTGACCAATGCCGCCGTCATCATCATCTTCGGTGTCGGGGCCGTGCGGGATGGGGATTTCGCCGTCTGGCTCTATTACGCGGCCATCGTTTTCGCGCTGCAGGCAGCGGCCTGGTATGTAGCCTGGACCCTGAAGCGGAAGGGCTGGATGCTGGCCACGGCGCTGGGCGGCTGGACCACAGCGATCGCGCTGGGCGTGCTGGTCCGCGAGCCCATGTGGTATCTCGGCGTCTGCACGGTCGCCGTGTTCCTGCTGTTCGCTCTGCCGGGCTGGATCATGTTCCGCGCGGCCCGCGCCGCATCCAGGGGCGTTTGAAACCGTCATGGGTGTCGCCGACCTCGGCAAGATCGACGACGTCATCCACGGCCGCATGCGGCTGGGGATCATGGTGTATCTGGCCGATGCCGAAACCGCCGAGTTCACCGAGCTGAAGACGGCGCTGGAGGCGACCCAGGGCAATCTGTCGGTCCATCTGAAGAAGCTGGAGGAGGCGGGCTTCGTCACCATCGCCAAGAGCTTTCACAACAACAAGCCGCTGACCCGGGTGTCGATCACCAAGGCCGGGCGGACGGCGTTCGGGGCCTATCTGGAGGCGCTGGCGGGGCTGATCGGCGGGGGCAGCAGATGAGCCGGCCGCAGGTCATGGGCATCGTCAACGTTACGCCCGACAGTTTTTCCGACGGCGGTCGGCTGGCCACGGTCGAGGCGGCGGTGGCGCATGGCCTGACGTTGGTCGATCACGGCGCGGACATCCTCGACATCGGCGGTGAGAGCACCCGGCCGGGAGCCGGACCGGTCAATGCCGCCGAGGAGATGGCCCGGGTCCTGCCGGTGATCGCAGGGCTGCGCGGCCGCTGGGCCGGACCGATCAGTATCGACACGATGAAGCCCGAGGTGGCCCGGGCGGCGGTGGGGGCCGGGGCGACCCTCTGGAATGATGTGACCGCCCTCGGCGAGCCCGAAAGCCTCGAGACCGCCGCCGAGCTGGGCTGCGACGTGGTGCTGATGCATATGCAGGGCGAGCCGCGCACCATGCAGGCCGACCCCCGCTATGCCGATGTGGTCACCGAGGTCATCGACTGGCTGACGGCGCGCGCGGCGACGGCGATGGCGGCCGGGGTGGCGCGCGAGCGTATCCGGCTGGATCCGGGCATCGGCTTCGGCAAGACGGCGGCCCACAATCTGGCCCTGACGGCGGGGCTGGAGCGGTTGGTGGCGACGGGGTTTCCGGTTCTGTACGGGGCCAGTCGCAAGCGGATGATCCAGACGATCGATGCATCGGCCACGGAGGCCGGGGACCGGCTGGGCGGATCGCTGGCCCTGGCCCTTGAAGCCGCACGGCGCGGGGCCGCGGTGATCCGGGTCCATGACGTCCGCGAGACCGTTCAGGCCCTGAAGGTGCAGGCGGCGGTCATGGCGGGCTTGCCGGGCCGGACGGACTGACGCATCTGACGGGGATGTCCTCCGTCACCACGCAATTCCTCGGCCGCGTCCTGATTATTGCCGGTTCCGATTCCGGCGGCGGGGCGGGGATCCAGGCCGATATCAAGGCCGTCACCATGCTGGGGGGTTATGCCGCCACCGCCGTGACCGCCATCACCGTGCAGAACACCCTGGGCGTCCACGGCGTCCATCCGTTACCGCTGGACCTGATCGAGGCCCAGGCGCGGGCGGTGCTGGACGACATCGGCACCGATACGATCAAGACCGGCATGCTGGGCACGGCCGAGGTGGTCGAGCGGGTCGCGGCGATTCTCGACAGTTCGGACGCACCGGTGGTGGTCGATCCGGTGATGATCGCCAAGGGCGGGGCCCCGCTGTTGCAGGCGGCGGGGATCGCCGCCGTCCGTGCGTTGATGGTGCCGCGCGCCACCCTGCTGACACCCAATGCGCCCGAGGCCGAGGCCCTGACCGGGATCACCGTCGCCGATCTGGACGGCCAGAGGCGGGCGGGCGAGGCCCTGCTGGCTCTCGGCGCGAAGGCGGTGCTGATGAAGGGCGGCCATGTGGCCGGAGACACGGTCATCGACCTGCTGCTGACCCTGGACGGCGAGACCCGGATGCAGGGACCGCGCCTCGACACCCGTCACACCCACGGCACCGGCTGCACCCTGGCCAGCGCGTGCGCCGCCGGACTGGCAAAGGGATTGCCGCTGGAAACCGCCGTGGCCGAGGCCCGGGCCTATGTGTTCGAGGCCATCCGCCGGGCCCCGGGTCTGGGTGGCGGGCACGGGCCGCTGGACCACGGCTGGCCGTTGAGGGACCGGACATGAGCGACCTTGAAGCCCGGCTGGCGACCATTGTCCGAGACAACCCGCAGCTAATGCAGGTGCTGACCACGGTGCGCGGGCTGGACCTGCCGGACTGGCGGATCTTCTCCGGGGCCGTCTATCAGGCGGTGTGGAATGCGCAGACGGGGCGGCCGGTCGGCTATGGCATCAAGGACTATGACCTGGGCTATTTCGATCCCGATACGGGCTGGGACGCCGAGGATGGGGTGATCAAACGGGTCGCCGCGGCCTTCGCCCCGCCGCTGCGGGACCTGGTCGAGGTGCGCAATCAGGCGCGGGTGCATCTGTGGTTCGAGGACAGGTTCGGCGAGTCGTACGACGCCCTGCCCGATACCGATACCGCCCTGTCCCGCTTCGTCGCCCCGGCGTTTGCGGTCGGGGTGCGGCTGGAAGCGGATGATACGATCAGCGTAGCCGCCCCGTTCGGGCTGGAGGATGTGTTCGCGATGACCCTGCGGCCCAATCCGTTGCGTGGCGTGGCGCGGGGGTGGGCCCGTACGGTTGAGAACGCCCGGGGCCGGTGGCCGGAGATCACCGTCATCGAACCGCAAGGAACCGCCTGATGCGCCAGTGGACCGTCGATGCCTTTGCCTCCGCCCCGTTCCGGGGCAATCCGGCCTGTGTGGTCGAGCCGTTCGAGGTCTGGCCCGAGGCCGGCTGGATGCAGGCCCTGGCGATGGAGAACAACCAGGCCGAGACCGCCTTTCTGCGGCGCACCGGCGATCCGGCGCGGTTCGACCTGCGCTGGTTCACCCCGGCGGAGGAGGTCGATCTGTGCGGCCATGCGACCCTGGGCGCGGCCCATGTGCTGCTGGCCGAGCTGGGGTCGACGGCGGCGCGACTGACCTTCGATACCCGGTCGGGCCCGCTGATGGTCGAGCGGCGGGGCGAGGGTTACGAGATGGACTTCCCCGCCGATCCGCCCCGGCCCACGGCAGTGCCCGAGGGGCTGGTCGCGGCCCTGGGGGTGACGCCGGTCGCGGTGTTGGCCGGGCGCTATCTGGTGGCGGTGCTGGCCGATGCGGCGGCGGTGCGGGCGGTGAGCCCGGACTTCCGACGGCTGGTGTCGATCCGGGGCGAGGCGGGCGAGGCCGGCCATGTGATCGTCTGCGCGCCGACCGATGCGACCGATGGCGTCGATGTCATCGACCGGTTTTTCGCGCCCGGTTGCGGGGTGGACGAGGACCCGGCCACGGGCTCGGCCCACTGTCTGCTGGGACCGATGTATGCCGAATCGCTGGGGCGGCCGGTCGTGCGGTTCCTGCAGGCCTTTCCGGGGCGGGGCGGCGAGATCGAGACCGAGGCGGCGGGTGAGCGGGTGTTGATCCGGGGGCGGGCGGTGACGGTGATCGAGAGTGTTATCCGCGCCTGACCACGGAAAAGGGCGCGACCCTTGCGGATCGCGCCCTCGACATCCGGGGAGGATGGTTCGTGACTAGTGTCGGCGACCGTTGTGGTCATTGCGATCGTAACGGTCGTTGCGGGTCTGACGGTCGTTGCGATCGTCGCGGATCTGCATCGACAGGCGGTCGAAGCGGCGATCCAGATCGGCCATTTCCCGCTGGTTCAGGCCGTTGCGACGATAGTTGGCCTCCAGACGGGCAATCTGGTTGAACTCGCGGCGCAGGCTGGTCGCCTCACGACGGGTCAGCGACCCGTTGCGGACACCGACGTCGATACGACGGTCCAGATTGGCCTGGCGACGGTTGATCGACTGCCAGGCGGGCTGGTTGTAGCCGCGGTTCTGGCCATAGGCAGGGCCGGTGCCGATGCTGATGGTCAGGCCGGACTGACGGGCCGGGGCGTGGCCGTAGGACTGGGCCATGGCGGGGACAGCGACCGAAGCCGCAGCCAGAACGAGGGCGGGGAGGAATGCTTTCTTGATCATCGGGTCGGTCCTTCCGTTGCCGCAGACCGGGGAGGGCTGCGTTGGAATGAACACTGACGCCCGGCGGCTGAGCCTGATCTGAACGACGCGGGTCATCTGCGGTTCATGTGCCGGGCAGCGCCCGGGCGACCGCATCTGTTTGGGCGAACGGGCTGCCCATGACGGTTAAATATCCCTACAGTCGCTGTTCAGCCGCCGTTCAGAGGCTGAGGCCTAGACCCGTATCCATGACCCGTATCCGCGTTCTTCTCCTTGCCGCCCTGATGACCACCGTGCCGATGGCCGATGCGGTCGCCCGGGACGTTGACCAGTCGCGCCCCCGACCTGAAGATCCGCGTCAGCGATATTCGGAGCCCGAGCAGCGCCTGAGGCAGGGCACGCCTGACCAGGGGATCAGCCTGGCCGAGGCCGAACGCACGGTCCGCGCCGGTCGCGCCGGCCGCTATCTGAACGCCAGCGACCGCGGCAGCACCATTGTCGTGCGCTGGGCCTATCCGGACGGTCGGATCGCCGACATTACCGTGGACGCGCGCAGCGGCCGTATCATTGGAGAACGCTGAATGCGCGTGCTGCTGGTCGAAGATGACGTTGACCTGTCCCGTCAGCTGAAGGGCGCGCTGGGCGATGCCGGCTATGCGGTCGATCATGCCGCTGACGGTGAAGAGGCGCATTTCCTCGGCGATACCGAACCCTATGACGTGGTGGTGCTGGACCTGGGCCTGCCCAAGATCGACGGCGTCTCGGTGCTGGAACGCTGGCGTCGTGACGGCAAGACCACGCCGGTGCTGATCCTGACGGCGCGTGGGGCCTGGTCTGACAAGGTGGCCGGGTTCGACGCCGGGGCCGACGACTATCTGACCAAACCCTTCCATACCGAGGAACTGCTGGCCCGCCTGCGCGCCCTGCTGCGGCGCTCGGCCGGGATCGCCTCGGCGACCCTGTCTTGCGGCGACCTGAGGCTGGACCCACGCGCGGCCCGGGCCAGCGTCAGCGGTGAACCGCTGCGCCTGACCTCGCTCGAATACCGGCTGCTGCATTATCTGATGATGCACCAGGGCCGGGTGATCAGCCGGACCGAGCTGGTCGAACATCTGTACGATCAGGATTTCGATCGCGACTCCAACACCATTGAGGTGTTCGTCGGTCGTCTGCGCAAGAAGATCGGGGCTGATCGCATCGAGACGGTACGCGGACTGGGCTACAGGCTGACGCCGCTGGCCGGCGAGTCGGTCGCGGATTGATCGCGTCGCGATGACGGACAGCCCGGGCGTCGACGCGGACCCGCCGCCGGAGAAGGAATCCTGGGGGCGCTGGTTCGGGCGTCCGGGACGGTCCCTGACCCGACGTCTGGTCTGGCTGGCCTCGGCCTGGATCATGATCGCCCTGGTGGTGACCGGTCTGGTGCTGACCTCCCTGTTCCAGGAATCGGCCCTGCGGCGACTGGGCAATATCCTGAGCGACACCATCGATGAGGTGGTGGTGGCCTCGAACGCCCATGGCGATACGGTCGTCACCTCGGAGATCAAGGACGCGCGCTCGCTGCGGCCGCTGTCCGGGAAATACTGGGCTGTCGCCGAACCGACCGGCGACGGCCGGTTGCGGATGCTGGTCCGTTCGGACTCGCTGGCCGGGGCCGATCTGATCGTGCCGGGCGATTTGCCGCCGCGGCTGAGCGGTGCCTTCGGCCAGACCATCACCTACAATGCGGTCGGCCCGCGCGGCGAGCCGCTGCGGGTCGCCGCCAGTATGAAGCAGATGCCGGGGCGGACGGAGCCGGTGGTGTTTATGGCGGGGATCGATCGGACGGACGTCGAGAATGATACGCGGCAGTTCGCCACGGTGACCTGGGTGGTGCTGCTGGTGATGGGGCTGGGTCTGGCGGCAGCGGTGCTGATCCAGGTCCAGATCGGCCTGCGTCCGCTGTATTCGCTGCGCAACGAGATCGCCGATGTGCGCAAGGGCAAGGCGGCGCGCATCGTCCATCGCTATCCGCTGGAGATCCAGCCGCTCGCGGATCAGGTCAACCGGCTGCTGACCCACAATCAGGAGACGGTCGAGCGTCAGCGTACCCATGTCGGCAATCTGGCCCATGCCCTGAAGACGCCGCTGTCGGTGCTGCTGGCCGAGGCGGGCACAACCAGTGGGGCGCTGCCGGACATGGTGCGACGCCAGTCCGACATCATGAAGGCCCAGGTCGATCACCATCTGCGCCGCGCCCGCGCCGCGGCCCGGGCCCAGCTGATCGGCGAACGCACCCCCATTGCCGGGGTCATCGACGAGATGGCGGTCATGCTGGAGCAGGTGTTCGAGTCCAAGGGAGTCGAAATCGACTGGCGCGCACCGGATGAGCTGGAGTTTCGTGGCGAACGGCAGGACCTGCAGGAAATCCTCGGCAATCTGATCGAGAATGCCTGCAAATGGTCGACGCGTCGGGTGCGGGTGGTGGCGACACCGTCCGGGCCGGGACAGATGACCGTGGTGGTCGAGGACGACGGCCCCGGCCTGCCCGAGGACCAGCGTGATGAGGTGCTGAAGCGCGGCGCGCGGCTGGATGAAACCGCGCCCGGTTCGGGACTGGGCCTGTCGATCGTCGATGAGCTGGTCCGGGCCTATGAGGGGCGGCTGACACTGGCGTCCAGTGCCATGGGCGGGCTCAAGGTCATCGCCGAACTGCCGGCCGCCGAGAGCTGAGCCGCAAGGCGTTGTTCCTGAAGGGGTCGGGAAGCAGATATTAACCCTACCGATGCAGACTTATGCGTCCGGAGCCGTTTCCGGTCCTGGGAATCCGGCATGGCCGAACAGGCGTCCATCAATCGGATCATGGCCCCGCTGCTCGAGCGATGCGCCGACCCCATGCTTGCACAGCTGCAAAAGGCTGTAGCCGGCATGTCGGGTGAGCGTGCGCGCGATCTGGAAGCCTTGCTGGCGGCGGAAGTGCTGGACCGGAAGCGGCGTGCCGTGGTCATGGGCCCGATACTGCCGATGTTCCGGCCCCGGTCCGACGGCGTTGAGGGCATGGTCTTTCCCGTCGGGGTATTGTCGCGGCTCTGGAAGCTGGCCAGCGCGCGCGAGCCCGCCCTGTTGACGCGACTGGACAGTGGTGGGGCCCAGACGTCCCGCATCTCTGACCGCATCTGCCTTGCCGCCGCCGCCGCGGTTCGCGACCAGCCAGACGCCGTCTGGCCCGAGTCCCTGTCGACACCGGTGGCGCGAGCCCGTGGCCTGGCGGATCTGGCAGCCAGTCTCGACCTGATCCATCTGGCCCGAAAGGGACTGTCGTCTCTCGATACCTGGCTCAAACGGCCCGATGGTGACCAGATCGCCGAACTGCGACTGATGATCCGCGACAGCGCGGAGATTGTGACCGACGGGGCTCAGCGGGTTCTCGAAATCCTGTTCGCCCATCTGGATGACGCCGTCCTGATTCTGAGAATCCTGACCCAGGCCTCGGGTTCGGCCGGGCGGGAATCGTTTCTGAGCGCTTCGGAACTGGCCGGCTTCGTCGACCGGCTGATCGCCGGTGTGATCGAGCGGGTCGAACGGGTCGGGGCCTTCAAGTCGGGGGCGGGACCGATCGAACCCGTGATTGAGGACATCGCCTGGTGTTCGGTGGTTCTCGCCGAGCTGGAGGCGACCCTGCAGCTTCAGCCGGACAGTGCGTGGGGCCGGTCGGCCAAGCACGCCCGGGTCGCGATTTCCAAACGCCTGTGCGCCCTGCTGCGGACCAGTGACAAATTGCTGGATGCCGCCCTGCCGCTGATGCGCGTGCGCATAGCCGGTGGCATGAGCCGGGAAGCCCCGGACCTGGAGGCCCCGTCCCAGGGCGAGCACGTGATCGCGGCCCGTGACATGCTTCGGCTCGTGGGCGCTGTTCGCGGAGCTGCCGGCGTGTTCGGCTGTGAGTCGGAGCGCAAACAGGTGGTCGATATCCTGTCGCAGAAGCTGAGCCGCTACGCCGAGGAAGCGATCGGTGCCGTGAGCGCCGGAGAGATTGCCGATCCCCGCCATGCGCTGGAACTGGTCGGCGTCGCTGCCGGCTATCTGACCCTGCTCGACGAGGATGAGGCCGCGCGCATCGTCCGGCGGCGTGCGGCGGTGGCGAACCGCCCCAGGCAGGGTGCCGGCAAGGCCGTCGCCTGACGGGCTGCGACCATGTCACCCGGCCTGTCCCGGGCTGAAACGCTTTCCCTTCCGCCCGTCGGCCTCTAGACCATCCGCCGATGACGCTATTCTGGATCCTGACCGGACTGCTCACGGCGCTCGCCGCACTTCTCGTGCTGGCCGGTGGTCGACGGGGCGTTGACAGCGCGCCGGCGGGGCCGGCCGATCTGGCGCGACGTGAACTGGACGAACTGGACGAGTTGAAGGCGCGCGGACTTCTGACGCCGGAGGCCTGGGTAACGGCCCGGGCCGAGGCCGGGCGACGCCTGCTGACCGGTCGGGCCCAGACGGTGTCAGCCATATTCCGCCCGTCCGACCGGCGCTGGGTCCTCGGCGGACTGGCCATGGCCGGACTCGGGGCCCTGGGTCTGTATGTGCTGGTCGGAGCCCCGGGCCAGGCCGATCAATCCTATCAACGGCGTGTCGACCAATGGGCCGGAGAGCTGGAAACGCTGGAGCCTGCGCAGCTGGCGGCGGTGGCAGCCCGCGTCGTTCGTCACCATCCCGACGACCACCAGGCCCTGGTCATGCTGGGTACGGCCCGCTTCGAGGCGGGAGACCCGATCGCGGCCGCCTCGGCCTTCCGCCGCGCCGTAGCGCTTCAGCCGGACGACGCCCAGAGCTGGGCGCGAATGGGCGAAAGCCTGGTCCGGGCCCAGGACGGGGTTGTCGGGGGCGACGCCGAAGCGGCCTTCCGCGAGGCCCTGAAGCTGGATCCGGGGCAGCTGGGCGCACGGTATTTCCTCGGCGAGGCAGCGCTGGACCGGGGCGAACGTCAGGCCGCCCGAATGCTGTGGGAGCCGTTGATCGCCGTGCTTGATCCCGCCGATTCGCGCCGTCAGGATCTCGAGCGCCGTCTGTCGGTGGCCGACGCCGGAGCGGCCCGGTGACGCGTTGGAACCGCCTGGTGCGGACGCTATATGTCGGTCGCTGTATCTCCCGAGACGGGTCTTTCCGATCATGAGCTGGCTTCCCCGGTCGCCCAAGGCGCGACGTCGCCTGTGGGTGGTCGCCGCCGTCGCCCCGATCCTTGCGCTGGCCGTCGGCCTGTCGCTGTGGGCCATGCGCGATACGGTGACCTTCTTCTTCTCGCCCTCTGAAGCGACGTCGGACAAGGCACCGGCCGGCCGCGTTGTGCGTCTGGGCGGACTGGTGGTCGTCGACAGCGTTCGGCATCAGCCCGACGGGGCGGTGGTCTTCGTCGTCACCGACAATGCTGCCGATACGGAAGTGACCTATCACGGGGAGTTGCCGGACCTGTTCCGCGAGGGGCAGGGGATTGTCGCCCAGGGGGCCTTCGACCCCGACCGCCGTTTCCGCGCCACCCAGGTTCTGGCCAAGCACGACGAGACCTATATGCCGCGCGAGGTGGCCGAGCGGCTGAAGGTGGAGGGCGAATGGCGTCCTGAAGGTGGAGCGACAGACCGGTGATTGTTGAATTCGGGGCCTTTGCCCTGATCCTGGCCATGTCGTTGTCGGCGCTGCAGCTGGGTCTGTCGGCGGCCGGCCGTATCCGCCACAGCCCGGTTCTGGCCGGTGCAGGTCAGGGGGCGGCCCTGGCGGCAGCGGTGGCTGTGGTGCTGGCCTATGCGGTGCTGATCAGCGCCTTCGCGCAGAGCGATTTCTCGGTCGCCAACGTCGCCGCCAACAGCCACACCGACAAGCCGATGCTCTACAAGGTGGCCGCCGCCTGGGGTAGTCACGAAGGTTCACTGCTGCTGTGGTGCCTCGTCATGACGGTCTTCGGCGGGGCCCTGGCCCGCGCCCGGGGGCTGCCCTTCAATTTGAAGGCCTCGGCCGTCGCGGTTCAGGGCGGACTGTCGACCCTGTTTCTGGCCTTTGCCGTCTTCACCTCGAACCCGTTCGCCCGGCTGGATCCGGCCCCGTTCCAGGGCGCATCCCTGAATCCCCTGTTGCAGGACCCGGCCCTGGCCATCCATCCGCCGTTTCTCTACGCGGGCTATGTCGGGTTTTCGGTGACCTTTTCGCTGGCGGTGGCCGCCCTGATCGAGGGCCGGGCCCAGTCCAGCTTCTGGCCGGCCTGGGGGCGCTGGATGCGGCCCTGGGCCCTGGCCAGCTGGGGTCTGCTGACGGTCGGCATCGCCCTGGGGGCCTTCTGGGCCTATTACGAACTCGGCTGGGGCGGCTGGTGGTTCTGGGATCCGGTCGAGAACGCCTCCTTCATGCCGTGGCTGGCCGGTACGGCCCTGTTGCATTCCGCCGTGGTGACCGAACGCCGGGGCGCGCTGGCGGGCTGGACCGTCTTCCTGGCCCTGCTGACCTTCACCTTCTCCATGCTGGGGGCCTTCCTCGTGCGCTCGGGGGTGCTGACCAGCGTTCACGCCTTTGCCGTGGATCCCGAGCGGGGTCTGATGCTGCTGGCGATTCTGGGCCTGACAGCGGGCCTGGCCTTTGCCCTGTTCGCCTGGCGGGCCCCGACGCTCAGGGGCGGGGGCGTGTTCGCGCCGGTCAGCCGCGAGGGGGCCCTGGTGCTCAATGTGTTGTTTCTGACGGCGGGGGCGGCGACGATCCTGCTGGGCACCCTGTATCCCCTTATCCTCGAGGCGGCATCCGGCGCGACCATTTCGGTGGGACCGCCGTGGTTCGCCATCACCTTCACTCCCCTGATGATCGTCGCCTTCCTGATCCTGCCGGCGGGACCGATGCTGGCGTGGAAGCGTGGCGATGCCCGGGGCGCGATGCAGCGCCTGGCGCTGGCCGCGGGCCTCGCCCTGCTGGCGGGGCTGATCGGCTGGGCCGCGTTCGAACCGAAACAGGTGTTGTCCGCTCTCGGCATCGCTGTCGGGGCCTGGCTGATTTTGGGGACCCTGACCGAGATCGCCGACCGGGTGCGTCTGTTCCGGGGACCGCTGGGCGTGTCAGGCCGCCGGCTGAGAAAACTGTCGCTGGGTACCTGGGGCATGACCCTGGCCCATGCGGGCCTGGGAGTGTTCGTCCTCGGGGCCGTGGTCGAGACCGGCTATCGGGTCGAGGCAGCGGCCGTTGTGGCCGAGGGCGGCGAGGTCGTGGCCGGGCCCTGGCGCGTCCGGCTGAATGATGTCGAAATGGTCGAGGGGCCCAACTATCTGGCCGAACAGGGACGGTTGACGGTAGAGCGGCGCGACGGCGGTGCCCCGCGCGCGATCGTGGCCGAACGGCGCTTTTTCCCGGCCGGGGGGCAGACGACGACCGAGGTGGGACTCGATTTCCGCGGGCTGGATGACGTCTATGTCGTAATGGGCGAGCGGCGGGCCACCCCAGACGGCGACCGGGCCTGGACCGTGCGGGTCTGGTGGAATCCCTGGGCGCGGCTGATCTTCCTCGGTCCGGCGATCATGGCCCTCGGGGCCCTGCTGTCCCTGCTGGACCGGCGTCTGAGAGTGGGTGTCGGTGCCCGGAAAAAGGCGGTCCCGTGAAGCGCGCCCTGCTGATCGCTGTAGCGGCGCTAGGTCTGATGGCCGCTGAACCCGCGGCCCCGCCTGACCGGCCCCTGGCCGACGCCCGGCAGGAGACGCGGGCCCGGGCCCTGTTCACCGATATCCGCTGTGTGGTCTGCCAGCACGAATCGATCGCCGACAGTCCGGCCGGGATTGCGGGCGATATGCGGCGGCTGGTGCGTGAGGAGATCGCGGCCGGTCAGTCGGATGCGACCATCCGCGAGGACCTGGTCCGCCGCTACGGGGATTTCGTCCTGTTCCGGCCGCCGGTGCGACCGGGCACCTGGTTGCTGTGGTTCGGTCCGCTGACCCTGGTGTTGCTGGCCGCTGCGGGTCTGGTCGTCGCGGGGCGACGGCGGCCCCCCGAGGTGACCGCCCTGTCCGCGGAAGAGGAGGGGCGATTGGCCGAACTGCTGCGCGAAGAGGCCGTTTGCCCTGATCCTGACGCATCTTCGCCCAATGACGGGCACGCGGACGGATCAACCATTCAGGCTTGATGGTTTGGTTACAGGCCAGTCCGTCCTATATTCACCGATGAACGGGTGCCCGGCACCCGCCTGAAAGGATCCACGCCCGAAATGATGAAGCGTAAGGAGTTCATTCTGGGGGCCGCTGTCGGCCTGACCTTTGCCGCCGCAGCGACCGCGGGTGGCGTTATTCAGTGGCCCGGTGCCCATGCCGAGCCGGCCCGGGCCGTCGGCCAGCTGATTCCGTCGGCCGGTGCCGCGGGCCTGGCCTTTGCGCCGCCGCAGGGGGCCCCGCTCAGCTTTGCCGACATTTTCCAGCAGGTCGCCCCGGCGGTTGTGCAGATCGATGTGAAGACACGCGTCGCGCGGTCGGGTCGGCGGACGGTCACCATCCCCGGCTTCGGTACCGTACCGGTTCCCGGAGCGCCGGGTGGCGGCGAGGGTGCGGACGCCGAGGACGAGGGTGCGACGGCCATGGGTGCCGGTTCGGGCTTCCTGATCTCGGCCGACGGCTTCATCGTCACCAACAACCACGTCATCGAGAATGCCGAGGAAATCACCGTCAAGCTGAGCGACGGGCGTGAGCTGCCCGCCCGGTTGGTCGGCCGTGACGAGGCGACCGATCTCGCCGTGATCAAGGTGGCCGGCGGTGACCTGCCGTTCGTCAGCTTCGAGGAACAGGCCGAGCCGCGCGTCGGCGACTGGGTCGTCGCGGTCGGCAATCCGTTCGGTCTGGGTGGCACGGCCACGGCGGGCATCGTTTCGGCCAAGGCGCGCGACATCGGTGGTATCGACAACCCCTATACCGACTTCCTGCAGATCGACGCCGCCATCAATCGCGGCAACTCCGGCGGCCCGACCTTCGACATCTATGGTCGGGTTATCGGCGTGAACTCGGCCATCTTCTCGCCCACCGGCGGGTCGGTTGGCATCGGCTTTGCCATTCCGGCGTCGCTGGCCAAGCCGATCACCGACCGGCTGATGCGGGGCGAGACGATCGAACGCGGCTATCTCGGCGTCGAGATCGGCGATCTGGATCCATGGCGCGAATCGATGGGCCTGCCCGACACCGCCCGTGGGGCCTTCATCAACAATGTCACCGCCGACGGCCCGGCCGCCCGGGCCGGCCTGCAGGCCGGGGATGTCGTGGTCGGGCTGAACGGCACACCGGTCGTCAGTTCCAGCGATCTGACCCGGCGCGTCGGACGGGCCAAGGCCGGGGACACCCTGCGCATTGAAATCCTGCGCAACGACCGTCGCCAGACGCTGAACGTCCGGTCGGGCACCCGTCCGTCCGCGGCAGAACTGCGGGCCGGTAGCGGCGCGACCGAGCCTGACGCCCCGCCTGCGGCCGCCGTCCCGACCGGTCAGGTGGTCGCCGGTCTCAACCTGGCCCCGATGACCCCGGCCCTGCGTCAACGTTACGATATTCCGGCCGATGTGGACGGTGTGGTCGTGACCGGCGTGGCCGCCGATGGTGATCGCCGCTTCCAGCCGGGCTTCGTTATCATGCGGGCCGGGACGGCACCGGCGCGGAGCGTCGCTGATGTCCAGGCGGCGGTGACGGCGTCGCGCCGCGCGGAACGGGACAACGTCTTCCTTCTGATCCGCACCCCGCAGGGAAATACCCCGGTCGCGCTGGAACTGCCGAAAGCTGACTAAGCCGTAACTCACGGGTTCGCCGCCGATGCGCTAACATCGGCGGCGAATCTGAATTCCGGGGGCTGATCGATGCGTATTCTGGTGGTTGAGGACGACGCCGAGGCGGCCACGGCGATGGTGCGTGGCCTGACCGAGGCGGGCAATGATGTGGTCCATGCGGTGGACGGGGCCTTTGGCCTGCTGGAAGCCCAGAAGGGCGGCTACGACGTCTATGTGGTGGACCGGATGATGCCGCGCCTCGACGGCATCGGCATGGTCGAGACCCTGCGCAAGGACGGTGACCAGACGCCGGTGCTGTTCCTGTCGGCCATGGGCGAGGTCGAGGATCGCATCGTCGGGCTGAAGGCCGGTGGTGACGACTATCTGGTCAAACCCTATGCTTTCGCTGAACTGATCGCCCGGGTCGACGCCCTGGCGCGCCGCCGCGAGACCGGCGGGGTCCAGACCGTGCTCAAGGTCGGCGACCTGGAGATGAACCTGATCGCCCGCACCGTGCATCGCGGCGAGACCGAGATCGACCTGCAGCCGCGCGAGTTCCAGCTGCTGGAATTCCTGATGCGTCATGCCGGCCAGTCGGTGACCCGCACCATGTTGCTGGAGAAGGTCTGGGAATATCATTTCGACCCCCAGACCAATGTCATCGACGTTCACATCAGCCGGCTGCGGGCCAAGATCGACAAGGGCTTTGACCGCGCCATGCTGCAGACCGTTCGTGGCGCGGGTTACCGGCTGGAGCCCTGACGGCCCGTGAAGCTCCCGTCGCTTTTCCGGCGGACGCCGTTCCGGCTGACGCTGCTGTTTCTGGCCCTGTTCGCGGCAGCGGCCAGCGCGGTGCTGGCCTATGTCTATTTCGCCTCGGCCGCCGAGGCCCAGGCGCGGGCCGAGGCTGATGTCCGGGCCGAGACCTCGGTGCTGACGGCCCTGTACCGGACGCGCGGCGTCGACGTGTTGAACCAGGCCCTGGTCGAGCGCGTCACCAAACGTAGCCCCTATCTGTATCTGCTGATGCGGGCGGACGGCAGCAAGATCACCGGAGACCTCAGCGTCACCGAGCGGTCCCCGGCCGGGACCGCCAATTCGCCGCCATCCAATGTCTCGCCGATCGAGAACTATCGGGGTGGCGAGCAGTGGGCGACCTTCCGCTTCACCGACACGGATGCGGCGGGCAATGTCGTGCGCAATCAGGCGCTGGGCGTCCAGGTGACCCTGTCCGGCGGTGAGATGCTGCTGGTTGCCCAGGATCTGGGCGACACCGAGAAATATCTGTCGCGCCTGACCCAGGCCCTGTGGGCGGCCATGGGGATGGTGCTGTTGCTGGGCGCGGGCGGCGGTCTGATCCTGAGCCGCAACGTCGAACGCGCCATGGGCCGGCTGAACCGGGTGGTGACCGCCGTGCAGGAGGGGGATCTGAAGGCGCGGGTCGAAGTCCGTCGCAGCGGCGACGAGCTGGACGAGCTGGGGGCCGGGCTCAACGCCATGCTGGATCGTCTGCAGGCCTCCATGGCCTCGATCCGTCACGCCGGGGACGCCATCGCCCACGATCTGCGCTCACCCCTGACCCGGATGCGGGCCAAGCTGGAGGTGGCGCTTATCGATGCCGAGGCGGGCAAGATCGACGGGGTCGACGCCCTGCAACTGTCGCTGAGCGAGGCCGACGAACTGCTGAAGACCTTCAATACCGTGCTGGCCATCGCCCGGTTGCAGGCGGCGGCGGGGCGTACGCCGGATCCCGAGAAATTCGACGCCGGGTCGCTGGCCGCCGACATGGCTGAACTGTACGAGCCCGCCGCCGAGGACAAGGGGCTGGAGTTTTCGGCCGAGATCGAAACCGGGCTGATGATCGAGGCCAACCGGCCCTTCCTGGCCCAGGCCCTGGCCAATGTCATCGACAACGCCATCAAATATACGCCCTCGGGCGGGGCCGTCATGCTGCGGGCGCGGCGGCGGTCGTCGGGCGATATCGAATTCTCGATCACCGACACGGGCCCCGGCGTGCCCGATACCGATCGCGACCGGGTGGTGGAGCGGTTCGTGCGGCTGGACAACAGTCGCACCGAGCCGGGCTCGGGTCTGGGTCTGTCACTGGTAGCGGCCGTGCTCGAGGCCCACGGTGGCCGGGTGCAGCTGGACGAGGGGCCGGGTGAATACGGCGGCTTTGGCCCCGGCCTTCGCGTGGCCCTGATCCTGCCGGCAGCAGTGGCGTGACCGGCCCCCTCGGGCCGCAGCTGAAGCCCTGTGGTCCGGTCCGCGACGCCGAGGCGGCCGCGCGGATCCATGAACGGCTGACGGAGGCCGCCGCCACCGACGGCTGGACCGGTGTGCTGGACTCGGCCTGGCCGGCGCTGGCCCCGGTCTTTGCGGCCTCACCCTATCTGACCGGCCTCGCTCGACGCTGGCCGGCCCGGTTGCGCACTATTCTGGAGACCGACCCGTCCGCGCGCCTTCAGGCTATTCTGGCCGAGACGGCAGCGCTGAACGGACTCCCGGACGCGCTGAAAGCCCCGCTACGCTGGCTGAAGGCCGAGCTGCATCTGCTGACGGCCCTGGCCGATCTGGGCGGAGTCTGGGATCTGGATCGGGTGACCGGGGCCCTGTCGCGGTTCGCCGATGCCGCGGCGCAGGCGGCCCTGGCGGCGGTGGCGTTCGAGCAGCGCGAGGCCGGCAAATTGCTGGCAGCCGCTGACGACCTGCGCGGCCCGGTGCCCGGCCTGTTCGGCCTCGCCATGGGCAAGCACGGGGCGTTCGAGCTCAACTATTCCAGTGATATTGACCTGTCGCTGTTTTACGAGCCGGAGACGCTTGAGGCGGTTCTGGCCCCCGGTGTCGAGGTGCAGCGTTTCGTCAACCGGGCGGCCCAGGTCCTGGCCGGACTGCTGTCGGAACGGACCGCGGACGGCTATGTGTTCCGGGTCGATCTGAGGCTGAGGCCGGACCCGTCCTCGACACCGCCGGTGGTCGCCGCCCCGATGGCCCTGGCCTACTACGAATCCGTCGGACAGAACTGGGAGCGGGCCGCCTTCATCAAGGCCCGGGCCGTGATGGGGGATGCGTCTGCGGCGGCCGAATTCCTGCAGGCCCTGACGCCGTTCGTCTGGCGGCGCAGCCTCGATTTTCCCGCCATTCTCGATATCCAGTCGATCAAGCGCCAGATCCACGTTCACAAGACCGGTGACGGGCTGGAGGCCGCCGGGGCCAATCTGAAACTGGGTCACGGCGGCATTCGCGAGATCGAATTCTTCGCCCAGACCCAGCAGCTGATTCTGGGCGGCCGCGATCCGGCCCTGCGGGTTCCGCGCACCGTGGACGCCCTGAAGGCCCTGAGCGAGGCCGGGCATATCGCCCCCGAGGTCGTGGCCGAGCTGACGCGGTCCTATGTCGAACTGCGGGGCCTGGAGCATCGCGTACAGATGGTGGAGGACGAGCAGACGCACAGCCTGCCGCAGGACCCCGCCGGTCGCGCCGCGGTGGCGGCCCTGGCGGGCGAAGGCGATCTGGCCCGGTTCGATGCGACGGTCGAGCGCATCCTGCTGGGCGTCAACCGCCGCTACGGCGAGCTGTTCGAGGGCGGGGAAGACCTGTCGTCGCCTTACGGCAGTCTGGTCTTCACCGGGGTCGAAAATGATCCCGGCACCCTGGAAACCCTGGCGCGGATGGGGTTCAGCGAGCCGGTCATGGTGGCCGACACCATCCGCAGCTGGCATCACGGACGGATCCCGGCGACGCGCAGCGCTCGCGGCCGTGAGCTGTTTACCCGGCTGGCCCCGCAACTGCTGACGGCGGTGGCGCGCACCGGGGCGGCCGATGCGGCCTTCCGGCGGTTTGCCGTGTTTTTCTCGGGGCTGAACGCCGGGGTCCAGGTCCAGGCCCTGTTCCTGGCCCAGCCGCAGCTGTTCGAGATGGTTCTGGGGGTTCTGGCCTTCGCCCCGCGACTGGCGCGAACGCTGGGCCGCTATCCGGCCGCGCTGGACAGTATTCTGGACGCGCGCTTCCTGCGCGATCTCGACGCCGACACCGGCCTGATGAGTCAGATGATCGCCGAGGTTGCCGATGCCGGGGATTTCGAGGCGGCAATGAATGTGACGCGGCGGGTGCATCGCGAGCAGATGTTCCGGATCGGCGTCCAGACCCTGACCGGTCGGGCCGGGGCGGCGGCGGCCGGGCGAGCCTATACGGCCCTGGCCGACGGGGCGATGCGGGCCCTCGGGCCGGCCGCCCTGGCCGAGGCCGTGCGGATGGGCGGGGCGATGGCCGGTGGCGTGGCGGTGGTGGCCATGGGCAAGGCCGGCGCACGCGAGATGACGGCCGCCTCCGATCTGGACCTGATCACGGTCTATGAGTCCCCGGCCGAGACCACGTCCGCCGAGCGGGGCTGGAGTCCGGAGGTCTTCTATTCCCGCTTCACCCAGCGACTGATCGCGGCCCTGTCGTCCCACACCGCCGAGGGCGGCCTGTATGAGGTCGACATGCGGTTGCGCCCGGGCGGGTCCAAGGGGCCGGTATCGGTCCGGCTGGGCACGCTGGCGGACTATTTTGCGAAGGATGCCGACACCTGGGAGTTCATGACCCTGACCCGGGCGCGGGTGGTGTGGGCCAGCGACGCCGGCTTTGGTGCGCGGGTCGCGGCAGCGATCGAGGCTGTCCTGCGCCGCCCCCGGCCCGAGGCGGACGTCGCCGGAGATGTGCGGCGCATGCGCGACCGCATGGACCAGGGGCGTCCGGCCCGGGGCACATGGGACCTGAAGCTGGCGCGCGGGGGTCAGGTCGACGCCGAATTCGTGGCCCAGTACCGCCAGCTGCTCCGGGCCGCGACCGGCGGCGACCTGACCGTCTCGACCCTTGAGGCCCTGGCTGACGACCCGCAGCTGGCCGAGGCCTGGCGGATGCAGCAGCGGCTGGCCCAGGTTATCAGCTGCGCCTTCGAGGACCGCCCGGACCCGGAGGCCGAGCCCGAGGGGTTCCGGCAGCGCCTGGCCGAGGCGGCGGGCGAACCGGATTTCGAGACCCTGCAACGCCGTCTGGCCGAGGTTCGCGCCGCAGCGCGAGCGGCCTTTGAGGCGGTTCTTCCACCACCAGCGACGGAATCCGATCCAGGCAGCGTTTGAACCTTCAGACGGGGAAAACTGCGACTGCCAGTTTTGCGGTCTCTGGAGACTGAACGTTATGAAGAAGACTCTCATGCTGGGTGGCCTTGCCGCCCTGACTCTCGCCGCAGCCGGTGGCGTCGCCCTGGCGCAGCAGGCACCGGCCGGTGCACCGCAACGCCATGCGCGTGCGGACGCCAACAATGACGGCCGCATCAGCCAGGCGGAGTTCGTGCAACAGCGCGTCCAGCGCCTGACCGCAATCGACGCCAACCATGACGGCACAGTGAGTGTCGAGGAACGTCAGGCCGCCATGCAGGCCCGGCGCGCCGAGCGGAGCACCGCCCGCTTTGCGGCCATGGACGCCGACAGCAACGGGGCCATCAGCCGCAGCGAGTTCGACAGTGCCCATGCAGCCCGCGCCGAAGGTGGCCGGGACGGCGCACGCGGTGAAGGCCGCCGCGGTCATCGCGGTGGCGGACACGGCGGTCGCGGTGGCGACATGGCGCACCAGGGCGGGCGTCACGGGGCCGAGCGTGGTCCGGTGGTGATCGCCGAGGTGCAGACCAGGGCGACCGAAGCCTTTGCCCGCCTCGACGCCAACAGTGACGGCTATGTCACGGCCGAGGAAGGTCAGGCCGCACGCCAGCAGATGCGCGAACAGCGTCGCGAACGGATGGGCGAGCGGCGTGCGAACAGACAGGCGTCGCCTGCGCCGTCCGCTTCGGAGTAGGATGATGTCGGGGAAGGCGGTCATCGACCGGCCGGCCCTTTCGGTCAGAAACGAAAGAGCCCGGTTTGGCTGGTATCGACGACCCCGACGAGGATCTGGTGCGCCGCGTGGGTCAGGGCGACCCCGCGGCCATTCAGGCGATGGTGGCGCGCAAGCTGCCGCGCATGCTGGCGCTGGCGCAGCGGATGCTGGGCGACCCGGTCGAGGCCGAGGACGTGGCCCAGGAAGCCATGATGCGGGCCTGGCGACAGGCCCCGCGCTGGACGCCCGGCAAGGCCAAATTCGACACATGGCTGCACCGGGTGGCGCTGAACCTCTGTTACGACCGGCTGAGGCGTCGACGCGAGTTACCGACCGATACCCTGCCCGAGCGGCCCGACGAGTCCGCGGCCCCCGACCGGGGTCTGCTGGCCGCGGACGTGGGTGTTCGGGTCGACGCCGCCCTCGCCCGACTGCCCGAGCGGCAGCGCGAGGCCATTGTGCTGTGTCACTATCAGGAATTGACCAATATCGAGGCCGCGGCCCTGATGGCGGTCAGTGTGGATGCGCTCGAGAGCCTGCTTGCTCGCGGGCGACGGGCCCTGCGGCAAGCTCTGGCCGACCTGGCACCCGAGGGTGTTCAGGGCCGGATTGAGGGAGGAGGACGATGATGATGACTCTGGACCGTTTGACTGCCTTGGCCGACGCCTGGGGCGGCGACCTGCGGCGCTGGCCGACGGCCGACCGGGCAGCCGCCGAGCGGCTGCTGGCTGGGGATCCCGCTGCCCGTGCTGTTCTGGATGCGGCCTCGGCGCTGGATGCCCTGCTGTTTGCCTCGCCCCGGCCGGAGGCCTCGGCCGCCTTGCGCGATCAGGTCATCGCCGCCGCGAGCCGTGCCGGTCTCAAGCCGCGGCCCGCGCGTCGGTTCTGGTTCGACCGGTTGGTGCTGGCGTCCGGTGCCGGCTGGGCGGCGGCGGCCTGTGCCGGTGTTATCGCCGGTCTGAGCCTGACCACCCATATGACGGCCGATGTTCAGGCCGATGCTGTCCTGTACCAGGCGACCCTGGCCGGGGTCGATGACACGGAGGTTCTGGGGTGAGCCCGAACACGTTGAAAATTGCGCTGGCCGCCTCGGTCGCCCTGAACCTGTTCGCGGTCGCGGCAGGGGTTACGGTGATAGTGGGCCAGGCCCGCGTCGAGAACCGGGTCGAGTCCCAGCACCGCGGCCCCCGCGTCCCGTTTCGCATGATGCTGGAGTCGATGGACCCGACGGTCCGGGATCGGGTCCGTCAGGAACTGCGCGCGACGGCCATGGCCTCACGCCCCGATTTTGACGAGGCCCGGACGGCCCGACGGGCGGCGATAGCCGCAGCAGGGGCCCAGCCTTACGACGCTGATCAGGTGCGCACCCTGCTGGAGCAGTCGCGTGCTGCGGAACTGCGGGGGCGGTCGCGGCTCGAGAATGATGCCGTCACCGTGCTGGGCACGCTCGAGGTCGAGGATCGACGGGCGTTATCCGTCATGCTGGCGCGGAACGGCGGGCGCAACGGGCGGCGTGGGGATGCTCGCCGGAATCGGGGCGACGCGCCGCCGCCGCCGCCGCCGACCGCCGCGCCCTGAGGCGACGATCAGGCCGCGCGGGCCTGTTGGGCCTGGTTGTCGTCCGGCCGTGTGATCGGCAGGGCGAAGCTGACGGTCGTGCCCTTGCCCGGCTCGCTTTCGATCAGCAGTTCGCCGTGATGCAGTTCGATCAGTGATTTGGTCAGGGCCAGGCCGAGGCCGGTGCCCTGGGTCGTTTTGGAATGCTGGCCCTCGACCTGTTCGAACGGCCGGGCCAGACGGGCGACGTCCTCTGGCGCGATGCCGATACCCGTGTCCGTCACGGCGATGCGGATACGGTTGCCCTCGGTGCGCAGGGCCACGGTAATGTCGCCGCCTTCCGGCGTGAATTTCACCGCATTGGAAATGAGGTTGAGCAGGACCTGTTTCAGACCGCGATGGTCGGCGTCGATCTCGGGCAGGTCGGGCGCGTCGAGGTGGACGGTGAGACCGCACTCCTGGACCTTGCCGCGCATCAGGCGGATGGCGTCCTCGCAGATCTCCTTCAGCGCCACCTTCTCGTAATGGAGGGTCAGCTTGCCGGCCTCGATCTTGGCCATGTCGAGGATGTCGTTGATCAGGCTGAGCAGATGCTGGCCGGACTTGAGGATGTCCGAGGCATAGCCCTTGTAGCGCTGGTCCCCCAGCGGGCCGAACATCTCGGCCTCCATGATTTCCGAGAAGCCGTTGATGGCGTTGAGCGGCGTGCGCAGTTCGTGGCTCATATTGGCGAGGAACTCGGACTTGGCCAGGTTGGCGGCCTCGGCCCGGGTCATGGCGACCTCGTATTTGCGCGCCAGTTGCGAAAGCTTTTCCTGACTGGTCTCAAGCTGGTCAACGGTGGCCTGCAGGTCATCGGCAGCCTTCTTGCGCTCGGCCTCCTGGCGTTTGATCGCAGTGATGTCGGCGGCCGTGACGACCGACCCCCCTTCGGAAGTAAACCGCTCTGATAACTGCAACCAGCGCCCGTCGTGCAGCTCGACCTCGCGGGCACCGGCCCGCCCGCCCGGGGCCGGATGGTCGCCCTTGATGGCGAGGGCAGCGATGCGGTTGAGGTCGTCCTTCAGCGCGCCGCGCCGCACGACATTGGCCTCGAAGCCGAAGGCATCCTGGAAGGCCTGGTTCCACAGGATCAACCGGTTCTGTTTGTCGAACAGGACGAAGGCGTCCGAGACGCTCTCGATACCATCGCGCAGCCGGCTCTCGGCGGCCTGGGCCTGGGCCTTGGCGCGCCGGGCCTCGGTGATGTCGAGCGCGACCCCGAGGATGCTGGAGAAGCCCGCCTCGCCGCGCATGCCGCGCGACTGGCCCCGGGCGTCGATCCAGCGTGCGCGCCCGTGTTCGTCGGCGACGGGGAAGGTGACCTCAAACGCCCCGAAGGTGGCAGCCTGCCGCAGGGCGTGGTCGACCGCCTCGCGGTAGCGGGGATGGATTCGCTCGCGGACGGCTGCGGCAGGCACCGGGCCCGCAGCCTCGAACCCGAGCAGCACGGCCATATAATCCGACAGATTGACCTCGTCCTCTTCCAGGTCCCACTCCCAGACGCCGCAGCGCGCGCCTTCGACAGCGACCCGGAAGCGTCGTTCCGAAGCGGCCCATTCGCGGCTGATACGGGCCTGTCGGCGCTGCATCAACAGGACCAGGCCGATCACCACCGCGCCGATGGCCAGGGGCGCGGTGAGCACCCAGGCGTCGTCGAGCAGGGTATTGGCCCCAAGGTTGACCGGGGCGGAGGCGACGGCGATCAGCCCGGTGTCGCCCACGGGAGCTGCGGCCCGGATCACGCTGCCGCTCTCCAGGCCGATGGGCGTGACCTGGCCGTCTGGGCGGATCGGTGAAGTGGTCAGGCCCAGCCGGTCCGTCCCGACGGCGACATCGGGATTGCCCGCAGCCAGGACCGAGATCGGGTCGGCCAGCAGCCACAGATCGACACCCATCCGACTGGCCAGCGGCGGCAGGCCTACCCGGCCGACGATGGCGGAGCTGTTGGGGCCGGGCGTCTGGATCAGCAGCGATTGCCCGTCGGCGGACAGTCGGGGTGTTTCAGACTCGTCGGTGGTTGTGGTGAAGGACGCGGAGTCTGCGCCGGTGGCGGCCAGAACGCGGCCGTCGATGTCGATCACGGCAAAGGCGGTCTCCGGTGCCAGGATCCGGGCCTGTTCGACGGCGTCGACCGGTCGGTCGGGCTGCAGGTCGAGGGCTGTGGCCGCGGACTCCATTCCGGCGCGGGCGGAAACCAGCCGGGCATCCAGATCATAGGCCAGCAGGCGGGCCTCATGGGCCACAGCCTGGGTGCGCAGGGTGTCGATTTCCTGGCCGGGGCGGGCGATCTCGCGCGCGAACAGCAGGACGTAGGCCGCGACGGCCAGGGTCAGGGAGAGGATCAGAACACGGACCCACGCCGGCGCGCTACGGCGTCCGTCGGAGGCCCGTCGCCCCTGATTGGTTATGCGGCGCTCATTGCCCCGCAAGGCGCTCTCCCGGACGATTCGACGACGAAGGCCCGAATCTAGGCTGTGTCGCGGATTCGTGTCGAGCCTTGGTTAACGCCGATCAAGCCGCCTGGGACGTCACTGCCGCGTTTGCCTGGGGAGAGGTCAGGGTGTCGGCCACCGATTTGAGCAGGGTGCGGGCCTCCTGGGCCAGTCGCCGGGACTCCGGCGGCGCATCGTCGGGGGTCTCGTCGACGGCGGCGACCAGCTGTTCGGCCAGCGCCATCAGGGCCGGGGCGGCGGCGATCAGGCGAGCCTGGTACTCGATACGCTGGGGGTCGCGGTCATATTCGGCACCGGGCACGCGCCAGCCACCCCAGTCGGCGGCGTCGGTGACCACAACGGGGTAGGTGCCGGGGTGCGGGTGGTGAAGACATTCGTCGGCCTGCTGCCACTTGTTGCGCGCGCGCAACAGCCGCCAGTGTTCGTTCGCCTCGCCCGTAGCGGAGTCCTCGACCGGCAACATCAGCTCGTGTCCGAGGAATTCGCGACCCAGCCCGACATCGTACGTGACCCGGACCGGCTCCTCGAAACCCTTGGCCCAGACGGGCTGGACCTGCTCGATCTGCGCCCATGCGCCGACACATTCGACCCAGACCTTCTGGCCCTTCTGGAATTGTGCGCGTGCCATGTGGTCTCCCTAATTCACCGTCGCACTATGCCTGCGGGCGGTGAACAGGGGGTTCCGGCGCATGGTGAATCCCCGGTGAAGGCCCGGGCCCTACTGGCGTGAGATTTCTTCCAGGGCCTCGCCGGCGTATTTTTCCTTTACGCGGACCGACAGGTCGCCCAGCGACACCACACCGGCGATGCGGCCATCACGGTCGACGACCGGAAGCCGGCGAATCTGCTTCGAGCCCATGGCTTCCAGCACAGATTTGGCATCGTCGTCTTCCCGCACCGTCTGCGGGTCGCGGCTGATGAATTGGAGAACCGGGGCGGTCGCGGATGCGCCGGTGGCAAGCGCCCGGACCGCCATGTCGCGGTCTGTGATCGTGCCGATCAGTTGGTCACCGTCGACCACCGGCATGAAGCCGAAATCCCCCGCGGCCATCTTGGCGGACACGGACTGGAGGCTGTCGTCGGGACGGGCGATCTGGACGTCGCGGCTCATGAGGTCGCTGATTTTCATCTTTGGCTCCTGAAAGGGTTCGGGGGCAAAACCCGCGGGATCAGCACCGGTTCCACTTTCGTCCGTGCGCCGCGAGCGTTAAGCGGGGCGGCTCACCTACGGAGAAAATCCATGACCACGACCGCCAATGCCGCGAAATCGATCCTGACCCGCCTCGGCGTCGCGCCGGCGGTGTGGGACGGTACCCTGGCGGTTCGCTCGCCGATCGACGGCCTCGCCGCCGGCTCTGTGGTCGAGGCCGATGCGGTGGCCGTCGACGCGGCCCTGGTGCGCGCCGGTCAGGCGTTTGACGCGTGGAAGCGGGTCCCGGCTCCCCGCCGCGGCGAACTGGTCCGCTTGCTGGGCGAAGAACTTCGCGCCGCCAAGGACGACCTCGGGATGCTGGTCACGCTCGAGGCCGGCAAGGTGGTGTCCGAAGGCCTGGGCGAGGTCCAGGAGATGATCGATATCTGCGAATTCGCCGTCGGCCTGTCGCGTCAGCTGTACGGCCTGACCATGCCGTCCGAGCGTCCCGGCCACCATATGCGTGAGACCTGGCAGCCGATGGGACCGGTGGTCGTGGTCACCGCCTTCAACTTCCCGGTCGCGGTCTGGGCCTGGAACTCGGCTCTGGCGCTGGTGTGCGGTGACCCGGTTATCTGGAAGCCGTCGGAGAAGACACCGCTGACGGCCCTGGGTGTCCAGGCCGTGTTCGAGCGTGCCGTGGCCCGGTTCGGCGATGCGCCCGAGGGTCTGGCCCAGCTGCTGATCGGGGACCGCAACGTCGGCGAGGCCCTGGCCCGGGACCCGCGGGTGGCGCTCGTCTCCGCGACCGGCTCGACCCGGATGGGCAAGGCCGTGGCCCAGACGGTGGCCGGACGGCTGGGTCGGTCGCTACTGGAACTGGGTGGCAACAACGCCATGATCCTGACGGCCAGTGCCGATCTGGAACTGGCGGTGCGGGCCATCGCCTTCTCGGCGGTCGGCACCTGCGGCCAGCGCTGCACGACCCTGCGTCGTCTGCTGGTGCACGAGGATGTGGCTGATGCCCTGATCACCCGCCTCGCCAAGGCCTACGACACCCTGCCGGTCGGTGATCCGCGCGACGACGGCATCCTGGTCGGGCCGATGATCGATGAGGCGGCGGTGCAGGGCTTCGAAGCGGCGCTGGCCCAGGCCGTGGAGCAGGGCGGCGAGATCGTCGCCGGCGGCACGCGTGTCGAGCGCGACGGCTTCTATGTGCGTCCGGCCATCGTGCGCATGCCCGCCCAGACCGACATCGTCCGCCACGAGACCTTCGCCCCGATCCTCTATGTGATGACCTGGCGCGAATTCGATGAAGCCATCGCGATGCAGAACGACGTGCCCCAGGGCCTGTCCAGCTGCGTCTTCACCGACAGCGTGCGCGAGGCCGAGCAATTCCTGTCGGCCTGGGGCTCGGACTGCGGCATCGCCAACGTCAACATCGGCCCGTCCGGAGCCGAGATCGGCGGGGCCTTCGGCGGTGAGAAGGAGACCGGTGGCGGGCGCGAGAGCGGGTCGGACGCGTGGAAGGCCTATATGCGCCGCCAGACCCAGACCGTGAATTTCTCCAGCGAACTGCCGCTGGCCCAGGGCGTAAAATTCGAGGTCTGACGGTCACGCCGCGGCGGTTCCTTTCCTGCGAATGATAATGCGATTGACTCGCAATGACGGGTCTGCTGAAAGCGGGGTCTCGTTTCACCGACAGATCGCAGACCCCCATGTTCAGACGTTTTGCCTGCGCCACCAGCGCCCTCGCCCTGTGTTCCGCCGCCTCGGGCACAGCCCTGGCCCAGACCGCTCCGCAGGCGACCACGATCGATGATGTCGTCATTACGGCCGCCCGCACGGCCCTGCCGCGCTCGGCCATGCCCAGCACGGTCGAGGTCATCGGCGAGGCGGAGATCGCCCAGCAGACAGCGCTCGGTTCCTCTGCCGTCGAGACGGTCGCGACCCTGATCCCCTCATTTTCGCCGACCCGCCAGAAGCTGTCGGGTGCCGGCGAGACCCTGCGCGGCCGCTCGCCCCTGTACCTCGTCGATGGCGTGCCGCAGTCGACCCCGTTGCGCGACGACAGCCGCGACGGCTTCACCATCGACCCCTTCTTCATCGACCGGGTCGAGGTCATCTTCGGTTCCAACGCCATTCAGGGCGTCGGCGCGACCGGCGGGGTGGTCAACTATGTGACCGCAGCCCCGCCCGCCGAGGGCGCAGGCCCGGGCGGCCGTTTTCAGGCCCTGACCAGCTTCGACGACGGCACGTTCGGCGACAGCGTCGGCGGCAAGCTGGCCGGGATCATCGGCCAGGATTTCGGCCGTTTCGACCTGACGGTCGGCGCGGCCCGGGAGTCCCGTGGGGCCTATTATGACGGCGGTGGCCGCCGGGTGGGCGTCGACGGTGCCCAGGGCGACCTGCAGGACAGCGTCAGCTGGTCGTGGTTCGGCAAGGCCGGTGTCGACCTGGGCGCAGACCGCCGTATCGAGCTGATGGTCAATCATTTCGAGTTGCGGGGCGACGGCGACTATGTGGTGGTCGCGGGTAACCGCGGCACCGGCCTGCCTACGACCTCGGTCCGCGGCAACGCCCCCGGTATCCAGCCCTCGAACGACGTCACCTCTGCCGCTCTCAGCTACACGGACACCAACGTTCTCGGCGGCACGCTGCGGGCCCAGCTGTTCGCTCACGACTATTCGGGCGTGTTCGGCGGCGGGACGTTCGGGACCTTCCAGGATGCGTCGATCGCACCGAACGGCACCCTGTTCGACCAGTCGGCCAACAACTCCGAGAAGCTGGGCTTCAAGCTGGACTGGCAGGGTGACATCGTCCCCGTGCCGGGTCTGAGCGCCCTCGTCGGGGCTGACGCCCTGCGTGACACCACCTGGCAGGGCCTGATCCTGACCGGTCGCGACTGGGTACCCGAGACCCGCTACGAAAGCCTCGCCCCCTTCGTCCAGCTGAACCAGCGACTGATGGACGGCCGCCTGAACCTGTCCGGTGGCCTGCGCTACGAAACCGTCACCCTGATCGTCGGCGACTTCCAGACGCTGGCCTCTTACGGTGGACAGACGGTCGGCGGCGGTGAGCCCGGCTTCAATGAACTGCTGTCGAACGTCGGTGCCACCTTCGAGGTCGCCGCGGGATTGAAGGCCTACGGCTCTTTCGCCCAGGGGTTCAGCATGGCCGATGTCGGCCGGGTGCTGCGCGGCATCAACATCCCCGGGCAGGACGTCGACACCTTCCTCGATATCTCGCCGGTGATCACCGACAACTACGAGATCGGACTTGAGCTCAGCCGGGGTGATCTTCAGGCCTCGATCGCCGCCTTCCGTTCCAAAACGGACAAGGGGGCCCGTCTGGTGCTGGTCGGCGGCGTCTATGAGGTGGCCCGCGAGGCCACCCAGATCGAGGGTGTCGAGATCAGCGCCCGCTACACCCTGAGCGATTCCCTGCGTCTCGGCGGGGGTTACGCCCACCTCGACGGCCGTAGCGACACGAACGGCGACGGCAAGGTCGATCAGGACCTCGACGGGGCCAATATCTCGCCCGATCGTCTCGTCCTGTGGGCCGAAAGCGATCTGACCGAGGCCCTGTCCCTGCGTGTGCAGGCCGGGCGGTATTTTGAACGGACCTTCGATGGCCAGCCGGCCGACAATGATTTCGAGGGCTACGATCTGGTCGACATCATCGCCGTCTGGCGGGCCGGCTTCGGCGACGTCAGCCTCGGCGTCCAGAACCTGCTGGATGCGGACTATATCTCCTACAATTCCGACACCACGCGCCCGACCGACAACGAGGCCTATTTCGCCGGCCGGGGTCGCACGGTGACCCTCGGCCTGACCCGGCGCTTCTGAGCATGATGGGGGTGCTGCGCACGGTCCACGCCTGGGCGGGGGCGATCCTGTCGCTGCTGCTTCTGGTACTGGGCCTGACCGGCACCCTGCTGGTGTTCGAGGATGACTGGCTGCGGCTGACCATCCCTGAGGCGCGGGCCGAGTTCCTGCCCGACGCCGCCCGGCTGGGGACCATCGCCGAACGGCTGGAGGCCGGGCATGACGATCTGCGGTCGGTCAATTTCGCCGGCGGAATAGGCGTCCAGCGCCTGTATCTGCAGGGGCACCGCTATGGCTATGCCGATCAGGCCGGGCGAACCCTGACCACCTGGCATGGGGCAGCCCGGCCCGAAGCCTTTGTCTTCGATCTGCATCACGAGCTGATGGCGGGCACGACCGGCGCCGTGATCAGCGGTATCGCCGCGCTTGCGGCCGTGCTGCTGGTCCTGACGGGGCTGGTGGTCTGGGCCCCGGCCTGGCGGGCCACCCGGCTGCGGATCTGGCCGCGCTCCGGGCGGCGCGGGGACATGGTCTCCAGCCATCGCAATCTCGGCCTGATGACGGCGCTACCGGTGCTGGTCTTCTGCCTGACCGGGGCGGGGCTGGTGTTCCACGATCAGGCGCGCGCCATCCTGGCCCAGGGCGCGCCACCGCCGCCCGGGCCCCCGGTCGTGGGCAGTGGCGACATCGACTGGCCGGCCGCCCTGGCTGCAGCCCAGGCGCGGTTTCCCACGGCCACCCTGCGCATGGCCGGATGGCCGTCGGCCCCGGGCAAGCCGGCCTCGATCCGGATGAAACAGCCCGGCGAGTGGCACCCGAACGGCCGGACCACGATCCTGATCGATCCGGCGACCAGCCGGGCGGTCCAGGTGACCGACGCCCAGAAGCTCCAGTCCGGCCTGCGCGCGATCAATGCCATCTACCCCCTGCACGCGGCCTCAATCGGCGGCTGGCCCTATCGCATCCTGACCGCGCTCAGTGGTCTGGCCCTGGCCCTGCTGGGCGGGGTCGGCACCTGGTCCTTCCTGGTCAAGCCACGCCGTAAACGCCGCGCTGCGAGGACACCCGCGACCTAGGGTCGGTTGCGCTCGGGCAAGGTTTCCGCCGCCCGCACCAGGCCGACGAATTCGGCGCGCTCGCCATAGGGATCGTCACCGCGCGCGCCCAGCGCCTGGTCGAGCACGGCGTCCCAGCCGTAGTCGGAGCTCATCCACGGATCACCGCGCAGCTTCTGGCCGAAGGCGGCGACGGCGATGGCCCAGCGGGTGCTTTCCGGCGGCCGGGCACTGACCCGGCCGGTCGCGTCGGCGTTGGAGATGACGCGCTGGATCAATTCGGAGGTCGCGGCCCCCGGCAGCTTGTAACGCACCTGAACGAAGCCGATCTCGCCATTCGGATCGCCGCCGCCGACGCCGATGCGGTTCTGGTCATAGCGGCGCTCGGGGATCTGGCTGGGCCCGCCGACCGGGGTGATCTCGTACAGGGCCGTCACTGCCGCGCCCGAACCGACCTCGCCTGCATCGACGCGGTCATTGGCAAAGTCTTCCTCGTTCAGCAGCCGGGTCTCATAGCCGATTAGCCGGTATTCGCTGACCCGGGCCGGGTTGAACTCGACCTGGACCTTGACGTCGTCGGCGATGGGGAAGGCCCCCTGGTCAAAGCGCGGGCCGAACAGGCGGCGGGCCTCGTTCAGGTCGTCGACATAGGCAGCGATGCCGTTGCCGGCCTGGGCGATGGCCTGCATCCGCGCGTCCTGATAGTTGCCGCGCCCGAAGCCGTAGACCGACAGATAGATGCCGTCGGCACGGCGGTCGGCGACATAGTCTTCCAGCCGTTTGTCGTCTGTGACGCCGACGTTGAAGTCGCCATCGGTGAACATAAGGATGCGGTTGACCCGGTCGTCGGCGAAGCCGGCCCGGGCCTGGTCATAGGCATTGGTCATGCCGGTGGCCCCGGCGGTCCCGCCCGAGGCGTACAGGCTGGCCACGGCGCAGCGCAGCTTCAGCTTCCGGTCGCCCGGGGTCGGGGCCAGGGTCGTGCCCGCCCCCTCGGCATAATAGGTGACGGCGACGCTGTCCTGAGGGCGTAGGCGGTCGATGACGAGGTTCATCGCCTTCTGCGCCAAAGCCAATTTGTCCGGCGCGCCCATCGAGCCGGACACGTCGACGAGGAAGGTCAGGTTCAGCGGGCGGCGACCGGCCTCGGGCAGCTCATAGCCCTGCAGGCCGATGTGAACGATCTGGCGGCCGGGGGACCAGGGCGAGGCCACGACCGCTGTACTGATCGCGAACGGCGTCGTCGCCGAGTCCGGCCGGGCGTAGCCATAGTCGAAATAGTTGACCATCTCCTCGACCCGGACCGCATCGCGCGGCGGGGTCACACCGTCGTCAATGAAACGCCGGACATTGGCATAGGCGGCGGTGTCGACGTCGATCGAGAAGGTCGAGACCGGATCGTCGGCGACGCGATGTACCGGATTGGGCGTGGCGTCCGGATAGCGTTCGGTGTCGGCGGGGCGGGCCGGCAGGGTCGGGGATCCCGTCGGCGCGGTCGCTCCCGCTCCAATCCTGCTGGCGCTGACCACGATCTGATCCTGAACGGCACCGGTCGGCAGTGGCGGTGGCGGTGGAGCAGGCGGCGGCGGGGGCGGCGGGGGCGGCGGCGCGCCGGTCACAGTCGGTATGGACTGGCCGTTGGGGGATCGCACCGGTCCGGTGGACGGCAGGGTAAAGCCGAAGGCGGCACAGGCCGCCGGGGACACCACGCCATCGCCGGGTTTGTCCGTCTGCGACACCAGGGTCTGGACCCGGGCGCTGGCGGGCACGACCGGGACGGCGAGGCCGAGGCTGAGAGCAACGGCAAGGACCGGCTTCATCGGGCGGGTGGTCATCGGGGCTTTCCTCCAGCGCTTTGGTCCATGAAACCGTGTTCGATCTGGCAAAAATGTGGCGCTCGCCCCGCCGTTCGACCGCGTCCCACTGGCGGATCGGCCAGTCGCGCTCCAGTATTGGAACCTGCCGGGGACACGACATGCACGAGACGACGGGAATGGGACTGGGTCACGCGGTGGCCCTGCTGGCGGCCATGGTCGTGGCCGCGACCCTGTTCCGACGGCTCGGCCTGGGGGCGGTGCTGGGCTATCTGGCCGCCGGTGTCCTGATCGGACCGTCGGTGTTGGGCGTGGTGCGCGAGCCCGAGGCCGTGCTGCATGTGGCCGAATTCGGCGTGGTGATGTTCCTGTTCATCATCGGTCTGGAGATGCGACCGGCACGGCTGTGGAACCTGAGGCGCGAAATCTTCGGCACGGGGGCGGTGCAGGTCGGCCTGTGCGCCCTGCTGCTGACCGGTGTGGCCATGGCGGCGGGTCTGGCCTGGTATGCGGCGCTGATCGCGGGTTTCGGCTTCGCCCTGTCCTCGACGGCGATCGTCATGCAGTTGCTGGAAGAGCGCGGCGAGAACGCTGATCCGGCCGGGCAACGGGTGGTCGCCGTGCTGTTGTTCGAGGACCTCGCCATCGTGCCCCTGCTGGCGCTCGTTGCGGTGCTGGCAGGCACCTATGGGGCCGCGGTCGACAGCGGTCATCCGATCTGGATGACGGTCGCCCTGGCGGTCGGTGCGGTGGCGGTGGTGATCGTGGCCGGGCGCTGGATCGTCAATCCCTTCTTCCGCCTGCTGGCGCGCTACGGCGGCCGCGAGGTCATGACGATGGGCGCGCTGTTCGTGGTGCTGGGGGCGGCCTATGCGATGTCGCTGGGCGGGCTGTCGATGGCCATGGGGGCCTTCCTCGCCGGGGTGCTGCTGTCGGAGTCGACCTTCCGGCATCAGCTGGAGGCGGACGTCGAACCCTTCCGCGGCCTGCTGCTGGGACTGTTCTTCCTCAGTGTCGGCATGTCGCTGGACCTGGGCGTGGTCTTCGCCGACTGGGCGTTGGTGCTGGGCGGGCTGGCCGCCTTCATGAGCGCCAAGGTGATCGCGGTCTACGCGGTAGCCCGCCTGCGCTCGGCGCATGGCGAGGGCCTGCTGCGTGCCGCCCTGATGGGCGAGGGGGGCGAGTTCGCCTTCGTCCTCTATGCCGCGGCCCTGGCGGCCGGCCTGTTCGATCCGCGTACCGCGTCGATCCTGTCGGCGGTGGTCATATTGTCGATGGCGGTGACGCCGCTGCGGGTTCTGATCGCCGACCGGCTGAGGCCGCGGGACACCGTCTCGACCGACGGGATCGACCATGCCGAGAACCTGCGCGAACGGGTGCTGATCATCGGCTTCGGCCGTTTCGCCCAGGTGGTGTCACAGCCGTTGCTGGCCCGGGACGTGGACGTGTCGATCATCGAGGTCGACGTCGAGATGATCCGCGCCGCCGGTAATTTCGGGTTCAAGGTCTTCTATGGCGACGGCGCACGGCTGGACGTGCTGCGGGCGTCGGGGGCCGGCGAGGCCGAGACCATTCTGGTCTGTGTCGACAAGCCCGCGGTGGCCGACCGGATTGTGGAACTGGTCAAGGCCGAGTTCCCGCTGACCAAGGTGTTCGTGCGCGCCTATGACCGGGGCCATTCGCTGCGCTTGATCGAGGCCAAGGTCGACTACCATATCCGCGAAACCTTCGAATCCGCCCTGATGTTCGGCGAGCAGGTGCTGATCGACCTGGGCTTCCCGGACGAGGAGGTCCGCGAGACCATCGAGGATGTCCGCCGGCGTGACCAGGAGCGTCTGACCTTGCAGGTCGCCGGCGGTCTGACGGCGGGACGGGCACTGATGCGGGGCAATATGACGACGCCGCAGCCGGCCCCCTATGTCACGCCCCGGCGTGAAGGGCAGTTGCTCAACGAAGCCCCGGCGACGACGCCCGAAGAGGCCACGAGCGAGACCTGAACGAAAAAGGGGCGGCCCTTGCGGGGCCGCCCCTTCGGTCGATTCCGGGATCCCGGCTTACTGGGCGCCCTGGCCCCGGGCGTTGATCAGGGCGATCCGCGCCTGCAGACTCTCGTCCTGCGACACGGCCGTCGAGATGGCGTTGAAGCGTTCGATGTCGAGGCCGGAGTTCTGGACGGCCGACGCCATCTCGGCCTGCTGCTCGGCCGTGGCGGCTCCGCCTTCAACCTGGGCGGCCACAGTCTGGACGACGTCCATGGCGGCGGCGAACTGGCCCAGCTCCTGATCGCTGACCCCGGCGGCGACCGAACCCGGCGCGGGGGCGGGCGCGGTCACCACGGCGATGCGCGCGCGCAGGGCCGGATCCTGGGAAACGGCGGTGGCGATGGCGTTGAAGCTTTCGATCTCGAGGCCGGAATTCTGAACCGAGGCGGCCATGGCGGCCTGCTGCTCGGCGGTCGGCGTTCCCTCGACCTGGGCGGCGACGGTCTGCACCTCAGCCATGGCGGCGGCGAAGGCGCGCAGATCGGCGTCGCTGATCGCGGCGGAAGCCTCCTGGGTCACGGCGGCGGGGGCCGCCGACGCGGGGGCGGCGATCGACTGGCCGGCAGCGGCGAGGGCGACAAACGAGACGGCGACGAGAAGGGTACTGCGCATGGAAATCCTTACTGTTGATCACGGGGCGATGGGCCTGACATGCGGCTTGCCGAACGTCGATTCCATCGAGCTTTGGTAGAATGTGATATGAATACAAAGAGTAGTGGGGAGGTCCCTAGGGTAGCGGGGGTGGGCCCCTAGCGCAAATCAGGCCGAAAGGTGGTCGGCGGCGTCACGAAAAACGTCACGATTTCGGGTCACTAGGGACGCTGGCGGGCGGGCCGCCCTCAAACCGCCACCGGCAATCCGGCGTGGATATTCTGCGACGGAATGGTCGCGCCGCGCCGTTACAGACCGGAGCCTGGGATCGCCGCGCGCGGCGTCCTGTAGACCCCGCCACAGGAAGCAACCGCCTCAATGATCTTCTCCTCCCTGCTGATGTTTGGCGTGGCCGCCGGTGCCCTGGCCGACGTGACGGCCGGTCAGACCCAGGCCACCCAGCCCGGGAGCCCGCCCGCCGTCACGGCCCCGGCGGATCCCGAGGCCTATGATCTGGGCGAGGTCGTTGTCACCGGCGAACGACAGCGCGGATCTGTGGTCGGCGACATCAAGCCGGAACTCGTGCTGGATGCGCGCGATATCCGCGCCTACGGGGCCAACAACCTTACCGACCTGCTGGACGCCCTGGCCCCGCAGACCGGCAGTGCCCGGGGGCGCGGCAGCGGTCGACCGATCGTCCTGCTGAACGGCCGCCGGATCTCCGGCTTCCGGGAAATCCGCGCCATTCCGACCGAGGCAATTGAACGGGTCGAGATTCTGCCGGAGGAGGTGGCCCTCACCTATGGCTACCGCGCCGATCAGCGGGTGGTGAATTTTGTCCTGCGTGAACGCTTCCGCGCCCTGACCACCGAGGCTGGCGTGTCGGCCGCCACCGGCGGTGACCGGACCACGAGCCAGATCGCCAGCAATGCCCTGCGTATTCGCGGCGACGAGCGCTGGACCCTGGACGTTCAGTACCAGCACGCCACACCGCTGTTCGAGAGCGATCGCGACATCGACCGCCCGCTCGGGGATACCCCGTTTGACCGGGTCGGAAACGTCGGCGGGGTTCCGGCGGGCGGCGAGATCGATCCGGCCCTGTCGGCATTGGCGGGCTCGGTGGTGACCGTGGCCGGGGTTCCCGGGGCGGCGACCACGGGCATCCCCACGCTGGCGGATTTCGCGGCCACGGCCAATACGCCGAACGCCAATGATGACCAGGCCTTCCGTACCCTGCTGGCGCGGTCGGATTCCGGTTCTATCAACGGTGCGGTGACCCGTACCTTCGGCGACGTCATGGCCACCGTCAATGCGACGGTGGAGGCCAGCGACAGCCGCAGCTATCTTGGCCTGCCGACGGCGACCTTCGCCCTGCAGGCGACCAATCCCTTCTCGCCGTTCAGCCAGGACGTCAGCCTCTATCGCTACATTGACACCCTCGGGGCCAAGGCGCGGGATTCCGACAGCCTGTCCGGCCATCTGGGGGGATCGGCCAATGGCGAACTGGGCGACTGGCGCTGGACCGTCACCGGCAATGTCGACCAGACCCGCAGCGAAACCGTCACCCAGCGCGGCCTCGACGTTACGACCCAGCAGACCCGCATTGATGCGGGTGACCCGGGTTTCAACCCCTATGCCCCGCTGACCGCCGGTGATCTGGTCCGGTTGCCGGACGACCGTTCCCGGTCGACCTCGCGCACCATCGGCGGCGAGGTGGTGTTCAACGGCACCCTGTATGAACTGCCCGCCGGCGCGATGAGCGCGACCTTCAAGAGCGGTTTCGAGAGCGTGTCCCTGGATTCGCGCAGCGAGCGGTCGGGCGTGATCCAGTCGAGCGATGTCTCGCGTGAGACCGGCAGTCTGCAGACCAGTCTCAACCTGCCGATCGCCAGCCGCCGCAATGAGGTGCTGTCGGCGCTGGGCGATCTGTCGGCCAACCTGAACCTGCAATATGAGGACCTGTCCGACTTCGGCGGCCTGGCCACCATCGGCTATGGCCTGACCTGGTCGCCGGTCGAGCCGGTTCGCTTCATCGTCAGCTATACCGACGAGGACGGGTCCCCAACGGTTCAGCAGCTTAACGACCCCACGATCTTCACCCCCGGCGTCGCCACCTATGACTACGCCACCGGCCAGACCGTGGATGTCACCCGGATCACGGGCGGCAACAGCGCCCTGACGGCCGATAACCGCCGGGTGTTCAAGCTGGGCGTGAACTGGAAGCCGCTGGAAGAGACCGATCTTCGGATCTCGGCCGACTATGTGCGCAGCAATACCCGCGACCAGGTGTCGGCCTTCCCCTCGCTGACCCCGGACATCGAGGCGGCCTTTCCGGATCGCTTTACCCGCGACATCAGCGGTCAGCTGACGTCCATCGACGCCCGGGCCGTCAATTTCGCCCGCGCCGACCGCCAGCAGATCCGTTGGGGTTTCAACTATTCCCGGGTGATCCGCGACACCAGTCCCCGGCCGGAAATCTCGCCCGAGTTGCGGGCCCGGTTCGCGGCCGAGCGGGACCGCCGCATTGCCGCGCGAGCTCGCGAGGAAGGTCGCCAGCCCCGGGCGGCGACCGGGGACCAGCCGGCCCCGCCGGCCGGCGCGGCGGCCCCTGATGGCGCACCGTCTGCCGGTGACTCCGCGCGGCGTGAAGGCGGCCGATCCGGCGGCCCCGGTGGTGGTGGTGGTCGTGGCGGCGGCTTTGGCGGTCGCGGCGGCGGTGCGCGCGAAGGCCGGCTGCAACTGGCCGTCTACCATACCTGGCGCTTCCAGGACGAGATCCTGATCCGCGACGGCCTGCCGGTTCTCGACCTGCTGGACGGTGCGGCGGTCGGCACCAGCGGCGGACAGTCCCGGCACGAGGTCGAGATGCAGGCAGGCTATTCTCTGAACGGCCTCGGCGCGCGGGTGAATGCGAATTGGAAGGCGGCCACCGACGTCAACGGCACCCTGTCGTCCGGCGACCTCCACTATTCGGACCAGGCGACGGTCGGGCTGAAATTCTTCGCCGACCTGACGGCCCGGCCGGAGTTGATCGGCCGCTTCTTCTGGCTGCGCGGCTCGCGGGTCAGTCTGGACATCGACAATCTGTTCGACAGCCGTCTGCAGGTGCGGGACTCGCTCGGCAATACGCCGGTCGGCTATCAGCCGGACTATCTGGATCCGACCGGCCGGACGATCAAGCTGAGCTTCCGCAAGCTGCTGTTCTAGGGCTTGCCAACCCGGTTCCGGTACGGACGGCGAAATTCCCCGAATAGTTCGCTATGAGGGGGATCTTGCCGTCCCGCCCGGCCCTTGAACAACCGAGACCATGTCGCCATTTCCCGCTCACAGACTGTCCGTCGCGCCGATGATGGACTGGACTGACCGGCATTGCCGGGCGTTTCACCGCGCCCTGTCGACGCGTGCGTTGCTCTATACCGAGATGGTCACGGCCCCGGCCATTCTTCACGGCGATGTCGAGCGGCTGCTCGGCTTTGACGCGGTCGAACATCCGGTGGCGCTGCAGCTGGGCGGGTCGGACCCGGCCCAGCTGGCCGAGGCGGCGCGCATCGGGGCTGCCTATGGCTATGACGAGATCAATCTGAACGTCGGCTGCCCGTCGGACCGGGTCCAGTCGGGCCGGTTCGGAGCCTGTCTGATGCGCGAGCCGTCGCTGGTCGCCGACTGTATGGCCGCGATCCGCGAGGCGGTCGATGTCCCGGCCACGGTCAAATGCCGTATCGGCGTCGACGATCAGGACCCGGCCGTCAGCCTGTTCGAGACCGTCGATGCCTGCGCCGCCGTCGGTATCACCACCTTCATCGTCCATGCCCGCATGGCCTGGCTGAAGGGTCTGTCACCGAAAGAGAACCGCGACGTCCCGCCGCTGGACTATGCGCTGGTGCGGCGATTGAAGCGCGAACGGCCCCAGCTGACCGTCTGTATCAACGGTGGCATCGCCTCGCTGGACGCGGCCGAGGCCCATCTGGACGCCGGGGATGGTGTCGCTCTGGACGGGGTCATGCTGGGCCGGGCCGCCTATCACGAGCCCGGAATTCTGGGTCAGGTCGACCGGCGGCTGTTCGGCGAGGCTGTCACCGACATCGACGCCTTCGCCGCCATCGACCGTTACCGCCCCTATCTGACGGCGCGGCTGGCGGAGGGCGTGCATCTGCAGGCCATGGCCCGGCACATGCTGGGCCTGATGCACGGACGACCGGGCGCGCGGGCCTTCCGGCGCATCCTGACCGTCGAGTCGATCGTGCCCGGGGCCGGGCTGGAGGTCGTCGACCGCGCGGTCGAGGCTGTGCGCGAGGCCGAGGCGCGGCGTGATCGCGCCGACGAGGCCGCGTGACGACCCTGCCCCTGAACGACATCCTGATGCTGCTGGCGGCCCTGACCGGGGCCGGTCTGGTCGGCGGACTGATCGCGGGCCTGTTCGGTGTCGGTGGCGGCACGGTGATCGTGCCGGCCCTGTTCTACGCCTTCTCGGTGCTGGGTCTGGGCGGCGAGGCCAATCTGCATACTGCCATCGGCACCTCCCTGCTGACGATCGTCGCGACGTCATGGCGATCGTTGCGGGCGCACCGCAGCCACGGGGCGGTAGACGAGGTCGTGCTGCGAACCTGGACACCCTGGGTGGCGTTTGGCGGGCTGGTCGGGGCCGCCATCGCCGGCTTCACCTCGATGGAGGGGCTGGCCATCGTCTATGGTGTCTGTGTGCTGGTGGTCGCGATCCAGATGGGCCTGCTGCCCGAACGGTTTGTGCTGCGGCCGGACATGCCGACCGGCTGGGGAAGGCGGGTCGTCGCCACCCTGATCGGCCTGCTGTCGGCGATGATGGGGATCGGCGGTGGCAGTTTCGGCGGCATGACCATGGCCCTGTGCGGGCGGCCCATCCACCAGGCGGTGGCGACGGCCTCGGGCTTCGGTCTGGCCATCGGTGCGGCGGCGAGTGTGGGCTTTGTCGTGTTCGGCTGGGATACCGCCGGACGCCCGCCGTATTCGCTGGGCTACGTCAATGTGCCGGCAGCGCTGGTGATGGGGCTTCTGACCACGCTAGTGGCCCCCTATGGCGCGCGGCTGGCGCACAGTCTCGACAAACGCGTGCTGCGCAAGGCCTTCGCGATCTACCTGCTGGTGACCGCCGCCCTGGTGGTCCTGAAAGCCCTTTAGGGCTGTAGCGTCAGGGCTGCCGGCGTGGCCTGAAACCCCGACAGACGCCCCAGATAGCTCATGCCCAGCAGCGAGTTGGGCAGGCCGGACTCAACGACCAGGGCGGCGACGCGTTCGACCCGCGCGCCCGCGACCGAGACGCTTTCCAGCTCGACCGAAGCGGCGCGCGCCGGGCCCGAGGCCGTGGTGACCGTGGTGTCGAAATCCGCCGGTTTCAGGTGCAGTCCCAGCCGCAGGGCATCCTCGCGGGTCAGGGCCACGACACTGGCCCCCGTATCGACCAGGACCCGGACCGCGTGTCCGTCGATACTGGCCTGGGCCCAATAGTGACCGTCAGCCGCCCGCACGACCTGCGCCGCGTCGCCCGAGGCCGACGGGGCCATGGCGACATAGGCCGAGGCCGCCTGGGCCTCGCCGTTGTGATCGAGATGGTTCAGCCAGAAGGCCGCGCTCAACGAGGAGGCGACAGCCAGCCCGACGACGGCAACAGAGGAGAGATCGAAGCGGAACATTGGGACCCACGCAACACAACCGCTTCTGCGGCCGTGATCACCATGACGCGGACCGGTTGGGATGCGGTGAACCGATGTGGCTGACCATTGGTTAAGACCGCTCCGGGCCGGGCGTTCAGGACGGGGTCAGCAGGGCGGGGTCGATCCGCGCCCGGCGCTCGGGCAGGTCGGCCATGACGGCGGCGCGCTGTTCGTCGCTCAGGCTGCTCCATCCCCCGATCTCGGCCAGGGTCCGGAAACAGCCGAGGCAGAGGCTGGAGGCCCCGTCAACGATGCAGACTTTGATGCACGGAGTGGCGATGGATCGGGGCGGTTGGGTCACGTTTGATGACGACCTTGCGAATATTGCTCTGGAGACGGAACATAAAACTTGAAATTCCCGCCGTTCCTGCTACGGTTGCCATGACGCGAAACGACTATGACGGTGAGATTCCCGATCAGCACGACGCGTCTCTTTTCATCGTTCTGCGAAAGGAGACGCCAAGATGAACGATAAGGAGCGCAACCTCCAGCACGCCATGATGTCCTTTGCCCTGTGGGGCGGGATGCTGGTGAACACGAAGAACAACAACGGGGCCGGTGATCGCGTGATCAGCCACCCGTCCAACTTCGTGCCGATCAAACTCAAACGGCCGCGCAGCTAGCTGCGCCGTACCGTCGATTTAAAGAGCCCCGGACCGCAAGGCCGGGGCTTTGCAATTGGAGCTCCGACCGCTAGCCCTGCGCACCAGCGCAAGGAGCGGACATGGGCGATCTGATCAGACAGGAACGACACGGGCCGGTGATGGTCTGGACCCTTGACCGCGAGGACCGGCTCAACTCCTTGCCGGACCTCGGTGACGGCGAAGCTTTCGCCGCGGCCTGCGAGGCGGTGAATGCGGACATGACCGTGCGCTGTGTCGTTCTGACCGGGGCCGGGCGGGCCTTTTCTGCCGGGGGCGATCTGAAGGCGATGCGCGACCGGCGCGACATGTTCGCCGGCGCGGGCACGGACATCCGTGAACGCTATCGGCGGGTGGTGCACCGGATCGCGCGCGCGCTGTACGGACTGGAGGTGCCGCTGATCGCAGCCGTGAACGGTCCGGCCATGGGGCTGGGCTGTGACATCGCCGGTCTGGCCGACATTCGCATCGCCTCCGAGGCCGCCAGCTTCGGCGTCCCCTTTCTGAAGCTGGGCATCCTGCCCGGTGACGGCGGGGCCTGGCTGATGCCGCGCAACATCGGCTATGCCCGGGCGGCCGAGATGCTGTTTACCAGCCGGGTTCTGGACGCTGCCACTGCGGGGGAATGGGGACTGGTCAACCGGGTCGTCCCTGCCGACCGTTTGATGGACGAGGCGATGGCGACGGCAGCCGAGGTGGCGGCCCAGGCCCCCCAGGCCCTGCGGATGACCAAGGCGTTGTTGCGTCAGGGCCGCGACGCGACCTTCGATCAGATCCTCGAGACGACCGCCGCCATGCAGGCCCTGGCCCACCTGACCGATGATCATCTGGAAGGCGTCAACGCCGTGCTGGAAAAGCGGCCGGGCGACTTCACCGGGCACTGACCCTGCGGACAGACAAAGGACCGGCCGGACAGTGTCCGACCGGTCCCTGATCGTGCGTGCGGCGTGGCTGTCCTAGCGGGCCGGCGGGGCCCGCATGGCGCGATCGGCGGGGACGCCGATGCTCGGGGCGCGGCTGGCCCCCGCGGTCTCGCCCGGCTTCATGAATTTCACCAGCACGCGCTGGCCGATCAGCAGGGGCGCTTCCCCGGCGCTGACGACGACCTCGATGACCCGCTCGTCGCTGCGCTGGGACGGGTCGTCCGAGGCCAGCTTGCGGGCACCGAAGACGGCGGCCCGGCGCATCACAGCGCCGATATAGACCTTGGTCGGATCGCCCTCGGGGGTGATTTCGACGGCCTGGCCGACGGTGATGTTGGGGATGTCGCTCTCGACGATCTCGGCGCGGGCGATGCGCGGCGCATCGGGTTCAAGGTCGAACATGTTCGAGACGTTCAGGGTCGAGGCACCGGCACCGGGATTGGCATAGCGGCGCACGATACGACCGTCCATCGGGGCGCGGATCACCGTCAGTTCCAGATTATAGGCAGCCTGTGCCGCCTGGGCCCGGGCCGTCTGGACGGCGGCTTGCTGCGATCCGAGGCGGGCGCGGGCCAGGGCTATGGCGTCGCGGGCCTGATCCATCCGCTGGGCGGCGACGAAATTGGTGGCCACCAGTTTTTCCAGCCGGTTGTACTCGCGCTGGGCTGTGGCGATGTCGACCTGGATGGCGGCAAGCTGGCTCTGGGCCTGAGCCAGTTGCGCCTGGGCGCTCTGCACGGCCAGCCGGGCCTCGTCGTCTTCCTGGCGGGCCAGGATCTGGCCGGCGGCGACGCGATCACCTTCCTGGACCAGGACATCCCGGACGATGCCGCCGCGGCGGGCGGCAATCTGGATGATGCCGCCCTCGACGTCGACCTTGCCGTTGGCGATCGCCGCATAGGGGCTGACGACCTTGGCGGTCGCGGCCTGTTCGGTCTCGGCCTTTTTGGCGGCTGCGGACTTCTGGAAGACATTGAAGCCGATGACGGCGACGATGATCAGCACCAGGCCGATCCAGAGCCATTTGTTCTTCAGGAAGGCGGGCATGACGAAGTGTCCTTGGAGCGTGATTCAGTGCGACGCCAGGGTGGCGTCGGGATTGGGGGTGCGGCGCTGGTCATCGAGGATCTTGCCGTCCTCGATGTGAATGACCCGGTCGGCCCAGGCCTCGAGGCGCGGGTCGTGGGTCACGCAGATCACGGCGGCACCATGTTCTGTGGCGGCCCGGCGCAGCAGTTTGATGACCACCTGGCCGTTCTCGCCGTCGAGGGCGGAGGTCGGTTCGTCGGCGAACAGAATCTGCGGGTCCTTGGCCAGGGCGCGGGCGATCGCCACGCGCTGCTTCTCGCCGCCGGACAGCGACGCAGGACGCTGATGCAGGCGCGGGCCCAGTCCGACCTCCTCCAGCGCCTCCTTGGCGCGCTTGCGGGCGGCACCGGACGACAGGCCCTGATATTTCAGCACCACCTCGACCTGCTGCAGGGCCGTCAGGGCCGGGAACAGGTTGAAGCCCTGGAAGATGAAACCGCAATTATCGAGGCGGAATTTGTCGATCTTGCCGGAGTTGAGCTTCCACAGGTCGTCGACACCGAGGGTGGCGACCCGGCCTTCTTCGGGGCGCAGCAGGCCGGACAGGGCGGCGACGAGGGTCGACTTGCCCGAGCCCGAGGGGCCCATGACCATGGTCAGGTCGCCGTGGCGGGCGTCGAAGTCCAGACCCTTCAGAACCTCGACATAGCTGCGGCCGGTCTTGAACCGTTTGATCAGGCCCTTGGCCTCAATGGCGAAGTCGCCGTGTTTGCCGTGGGTTTTTGTCGGGCTCATCGCAGCAGGTCCGCAGGTTGGCTGTTCTTGAGAACGCCGAGCGACAGCAGGCCGGACCCCATGGCGATCAGGATCAGCCCGCCACCGACGACGACCAACAGACTCATGGGCAGGGCAATGATGACAGCGTTGGACGCGGCGAACAGCGCGACCAGCCAGGTCAGGCCGATGGCCGCCGCCACCCCGGCGACACCGACCCAGAAGCTCAGCTCGACAACGATCCGCCGCAACGACCCCATGCTGACGCCCAGGGCGCGCAGCGAGGCAAACTCCTTGATGTTGGCCATGATCGCCCCCTGCAGGGTCTGCCAGGTGATCGCCACGCCGATGATGATACCCAGCACGACACAGCCGCCGATGATGATGACGAGGATGCCTTCCTCGAACATGGCTCCGGCGTTGGCGTCGGCCAGTTCCTGGCGCGTCCACGCCTTCCATTGACCGTTACCGATGGTGTTGAGCTGGGCCGCCACGACGACGGCACGGGACGGATCGCGCAGCTTGACCATCAGCGGGCCGACGCGCGGACCGGTGTCCGCCTGACCCAGCATGCGCAGGGTGTCGCGCGACATGACCACGGTTGAAGACATCATGTTGGGGTAGCCGCGCAGCACCGCGGCGACCGTGACCGTCTGGCCATTGTACAGGGCCTTGTCGCCCAGTTTGACGCCGAGCTTCGGCAGGGCGGTCTCGTCGATCGCCACCGTATAGGGCTGGCGCAGGGCGTCGATCAGTTCCTGGGAATAGTCGGTCGGGATGGTCACCGCGTTCGGTGTGGTGTCGATAATGCTGGTCTGAACATATTGCTGCTTCGGCGCGCCACGACGGGCGCGCTCGGCCTGACTCATGGTCGGGTCAACGTCCTTGATCGACTGGAACGACCCGCCGGCCCCGTCCAGCGGCTGAACCTCGACCACATCGGGGTGATTGTAGGCCAGGGGGATGAAGCGCCGCGGCACGCCCGAAGGGCCGTTGATCAGGCTCTTGGCCCCTGGCTGCATGATGATGATGTCGGCGCTCGACCGTTCGATCGTGGCGGTGAAGCCCTTGCCGATGCCGATGAAGACGCCGGTCATGGCCAGGACCAGCAGGCCCGACAGGGCAAGGGCCATGACGGCGGCCATGTAGCGGCGCCATTCGTACAAGAGTGTTGAAAGTGCAAGCGACATCGAACTGGATGAACCCCCGAAGTAGTCACGCTATGTGAAGGGCCACGGACCATGGGCCAAGTTAAATCGGGGTAAGGCAAGGAGGCCGATCGCTAAGATGACGGATCGTCGGGCCGTAGACGGCCCGTGTTCATCCGGCGTAATCAGGGGGCGACCGGCGTCTTGATCCGACGCCAAATCAACGGGAGTCCGGTTCTGATGTCATTTCCCTCATTCCGCCTGACGGCCTCACTCGCCGCCATCGGCCTGGTATCGGCGATGGTGTCGACCCTGCCCACACCCGCGCGCGCCGACGAGGGTATGTGGACCTTCGATAATTTCCCGATCCAGGTCGTGAACGATAAATACGGCACCCATATCGACCAGGCCTGGCTGGACCGGGTGCGGGGTGCGGCGGTGCGAATCCAGGGCTGTTCCGCCTCGTTCGTCTCGGGCGAGGGCCTGATCCTGACCAACTGGCACTGTGTCGTCGGCTGCGTGCAGGAGCTGTCCAGCGCCGATCACGACTACGTCAAGAACGGCTGGATGCCGGGGACGCGTGAGGAAGAAGCAGTCTGCCCCGGGCAGACGGCCGAGGTTCTGACCGACATCATCGATGTGACCGACCGGATCCTGGGCGCGGGCGAGGGTCTGGAAGGCGCGGCCTTCAACACCGCGCGCGCCGCCGAGACCCGGGCGATCCAGCAGGAGAACTGCGCCGACGATGCCAAACTGACCTGCCAGGTGATCAGCTTCTATCGCGGCGGCCGCTACGCCCTGTATAAATTCCGCAAATACAGTGACGTGCGCCTGGTGTTCGCGCCCGAGAACCAGGCGGCCTTCTTCGGTGGCGACCCCGACAATTTCAACTTCCCCCGCTATGCCCTCGATGTCGGTTTCCTGCGCGCCTATGAGGACGGCAAGCCGGTCGAGACGCCCAATCATCTGACCTGGAACCCGAACCCGCCGGCTGAGGGCGATGTCACCTTCGTCGCCGGCAATCCGGGCTCGACCTCGCGCCTGCTGACCATGTCGCAGCTGGAGCGCTTGCGCGACCAGCAGCTGCCGCTGCAGCTGATCCAGGGTTCGGAACTGCGTGGCCGGCTGCTGCAGTACGCCGGCACCGGCGAGGAGGCCGGACGGGTCTCGTTCGATCCGATCTTCGGTCTCGAAAACAGTTTCAAGGTCTACTACGGCCAGGGGGGGGCCCTGACCGATCCGGCCTTCATGGCGCGCAAGCGGGCCGAAGAGGCCGAACTGCGTGATATCGTGGCCGCCGACCCGGCGCTGCAGCAGCGGATCGGCGATCCCTGGGCCGAGCTGGACCAGGTCCAGGCCGTGGCCCGCGACCTGTTCCTGCCCTATTACCAGCTCGAGGCCCGCGCCGGCGGCGGCTCCACCCTCTACAACTATGCCCGCACCCTGGTGCGCGCCGCCAAGGACCGGGCCAAGCCCGCCGACCAGCGCCGCCTGACCGATGCGGCCCTGGCCGCCCTCGGCGACCGTCTCGGCACCGAGACGCCGATATCCACTGATCTGGAACAGATCTATCTGACCTTCTGGCTGTCCAAGACGCGGGAATATCTGACCGTCGACAATGCCCAGGTGAAGTCGCTGCTGGGTCGCGAAAGCCCCGAGGGCCTGGCCGAGCGACTGGTGTCCGGTACCCGTCTGGCCGATCCGGCCTGGCGTCGCTGGGCCCTGGCCCTGACCCCGGCCCAGATGGCCGAGGCCGATCCGCTTCTGGCCCTGGTCGTCGCCAATGACGATGCGGCCCAGGCCGTCGGTGACCAGTGGGCCGCGGCCGTCAACGCCCCGACCGCCCGTGCCGCCGAACGCGTCGCCCAGGCCCGTTTCGCGGCCTATGGCACCAACCTCTATCCCGACGCCACCTTCAGCCTCCGCCTCAGCTATGGCGAGGTGAAGGGCTGGACCTATCGCGGCGTGACTGTGCCGGCCTTCACCCATATGGGCGGCCTGTATGAGCGGGCCACCGGCTCCCCGCCGTTCAATGCGGCCCAGGCCTTCCTGGACCACAAGGCCGATGTGAACATGGACACCGTCTATGATTTCGTCTCGACCAACGACATCGTCGGCGGCAACTCGGGCTCGCCCGTGATCAACGCGGCCGGTGAGGTCATCGGGGCCGCCTTCGACGGCAACATCCACTCGCTGGGCGGATCCTACGGCTATGACGGCGAGCTGAACCGCTCGGTCACCGTGTCCACGGCGGCCATCACCGAGGCGTTGCGTAATATCTATCGCCAGCCGCAACTGCTGGAAGAGCTGGGCGTAGAATAGTCTGCTCCCTCCCTGCCGGCGACGCCGGCGGGGAGGGGACGGTTCCCGCCCTGTTTTCGTCGGCTGAATTGAGCATCAGGCCTCAACCGGAGGGGCGACGCCGGCGTCGGCCCCTCCACCCCTCAGTGGTCCCGGCCCCCTCGCGGGCGTTGGGGCGGAGATCAATCCATGCGCTATCTCGCCCCCTCCCTCGCCGTTCTCGCCCTGACCCTCGCCGCCGCCTCTGCCGCCCGGGCCGAGGAGGGCATGTGGACCTTCGACAATTTCCCGATCGCCCGCGCCAATGCGACCCTGGGCACCAGTATCGACCAGGCCTGGCTGGACCGGGTCCGGCTGTCGTCGGTCAAGTTCGGCGGCTGTTCGGCGGGCATCGTCTCGGCCGAGGGTCTGGTGATGACCAACAACCACTGTGTCGCCAGCTGCGTCGCCAACCTGTCGACCCAGGCGATCAACTACGCCGAGACAGGCTTTACCCCGCGCTCGCGTGAGGAAGAGATCAAATGCCCCGGCGGCACGGCCGAGATCCTGACGGACATCACCGACATCACCGATCGCATGCACGGGGTGGGCGAGGGGCTTTCCGGCCAGGCCTTCACCCGGGCCCGCGAGGCCGAGGCGGGGCGGATCGAGAGCGAAGCCTGCGCCGGCGATACCGGCAAACGCTGTCAGGTCGTGAGCCTGTACCGGGGTGGCCAGTTCAAACTCTACACCTACAAGAAATACACCGACGTCCGCCTGGCCTTCGCGCCCGAGGACCGGGCCGCGACCTTCGGCGGTGACCTCGACAATTTCAGCTTCCCGCGCTTCGCCATCGATGCCGCCTTCATCCGCCTTTACGAAAATGGCCAGCCGGCGGCGACGCCGACCCATTTCACCTGGAACGCCTCCAGGCCGGTCGAGGGCACCCCGGTCTTCGTCTCGGGCAGCCCCGGCTCGACCCAGCGCCTGCTGACCCAGGACCAGCTGATGACGGTGCGGGACGTCGTCCTGCCGATGGATCAGCTGATCGCCTCCGAGCTGCGGGGCCGGCTGATCCGGTTCAGCGAGGAGAGCGAGGAGAATGCCTTCATCGCCATGGATCCGATCTCGAGCGTCGAGAACACCTACAAGCGCGGACGCGGGCGGATGGCGGCGCTGGTGGATCCGGCCTTCATGCAGATGAAGATGGAGTCCGAGGCGGACTTCATCGGCCGCTATGTCTCCGCCCTGGCGACCGGGCCCGACGCGACGGAGGACGATCCCTGGACGGTCCTGGCTGCCGTGCAGCCTGTCGCACGCGAACTCTATCCTGCCACGGCCCTGCTGGAAGGCGGAACCGGAATCGGCACGACGCCGGTCGCCGGCGGCTCGCAACTGTTCAACTGGGCGCGGACGCTGGTGCGGGGTGCCCAGGAGCGGGCCAGGCCCTCGACCGAACGCCTGCCCGAATATGCCGACAGCCGGCTGGCCTCGGTGCAGTCCGGCCTGTTCGCCGAGCGGCCGGTCTATCCGACGCTGGAACAGGTCCGCATGGAATGGTGGCTGTCCAAGACCCGCGAGTGGCTGACCGTCGATGATCCGCGGGTGCGCGGCCTGCTGGGCGATGAATCACCCGAGCAGCTGTCGGCGCGTCTGATCGAAGGCACGACCCTTGCCGATCCGGCGGTGCGCCGGGCGCTGTGGGAGGGCGGCCTGGCCGCCATCGAGGCCTCGGACGACCCGCTGATCCGGTATCTGTTGTCAATCCAGGACGAGACGCGCGCGGTGCGTTCGGACTGGGAGACGCGGGTTGAGGCTCCCACCGCCCGGGCTTCGGAACAGCTGGCCGCCGCCCGGTTCGCCGCCTATGGCGACGCCGTCTATCCGGACGCCACCGGCACCCTGCGCCTGACCTATGGCCGGATCGAGGGTACGGACGTCCCGGGCCAGCGCTTCGGGGCCTTCACCACCTTCAACGGCCTGTGGGACCGGGCCACGGGTGCGGTTCCGTTCGACGTCGCCCCGAAACTGCTGGCGGCGAAGGATCGCATCGACGGCGACACCGTGCTGGACATGGCGGTGTCGTCCGACACCATCGGCGGCTCATCCGGAAGTCCGGTGGTCAACGAAGCGGGTGAGATCGTCGGGGCCAATTTCGACTCGACCGTGCTGAGCCAGCGCAACGCCTATGGCTACGACCGCAACGTCAATCGCAGCGTGATCGTCACCACCGGTGCCGTGACCACGGCCCTGCGGGATGTGTACGGGATGGGGCGGCTGGTAGCCGAGCTTGAGCGGTAGGGCCTGGTCGTAGGGCTTGGGCTTTCTGATCCTGCCCAAGCCCCAAGCCCTACAACTCGCTCATCTGCTTTTTGGCCGTGTCGAAATATTGCCAGCCGGTCCACAGGGTGACGATGGCGGCCGCCCAGATCAGCACATAGGCGAAGGTCTGGAAATGCGGCTGCCATTCCAGCGGCAGACCGAAACCGTCCCACAGCAGGATCATCTGCTGGGCCCCCAGGGCGACCATCTGCAGGGTGGTCTTCCACTTGGCCAGCAGGGTCACCGGCAGGTGGACCTTGCCCGCCATGGTCTCGCGCAGGGCCGAGACGGCGAATTCGCGGAACAGGATCAGGCCGCAGGGAATGGCGATGAAGGTCAGCGAGCCCGAGGTCAGCAGGCCGAGGATAGCCCCGGTCACCAGCACCTTGTCGGCGATCGGGTCCAGAATCGCCCCCCACCGGGTCGTCGAATTCCAGCGCCGCGCCAGATAGCCGTCGACCCAGTCGGTCGAGGCGGCGATCACGAAGATCCAGAAGGCCGCGCGGTACAGGGCGAACTGGTCGTCGGGGCTCAGATAGGATGACAGCACCGGAATCCCGGTGGCCCCCGCCAGGATCAGGAACATGATCACCCCGGCAAACAGGCGAATGCCCGTCAGGATGTTGGGGATCGGGTTGGCGTGGGTGCGGGTCATCGGCGTTTCCGGTCGGCTGGCGTCCGGTGTGCCATGGTTCGCCTGGACTGGCGAGAGTCGACTCAGCCCAGGGGTTCGAATCGGGGCTTGTCGGTCAGGGCCCGCAGAACACCGTCGGCGATACCGAAATGCAGGCCGATCAGCTCGATATCGCCGGCCGCCTCCCGCTCTGCGATCCAGGGAAAGCTGCGCAGATTGTCCAGCGACAGCCGGACCACGGCCTCTTCGGCAGCCGGTTCGATCTGGTCCGGTGCGACCCCGGCGGTCGCGCGGTGAACCACTTCCGTGCCCTGGGCTACCCAGGGGGCAACGAAGTCCTGGCAGTTGCCGGGCGCGCCCGACAGCATGGCGTTGACGCCGCCGCAATGGGCGTGGCCCATGACCACGATCCGCCGGACCTTCAGGACCTTGACCCCGAACTCCAGGGCGGCCGAGACACCGTGCAACTGGCCGTCGGGCTCATAGGGCGGCACCAGGTTGGCGACGTTGCGCACCACGAACAGCTCACCGGGCGTCGCATCGAAGATGGCGGCCGGGTCGGCGCGGCTGTCGGAACACGCGACGATCAATGTGTGCGGTTCCTGGCCTTCTTCAGCCAGGGCGATGAACCGGGCCCGCTGTTCGGGCCAGGTCGTGTCACGGAACCGGCGATAGCCGGCGGTCAGTTCGTCGGATGCTGCGGTCATGACCGGTATCTAGACCATTTTTGCTTCAGGTCGATCCGACGTGAACCCAAAAAATGGTCCAAAATTAATTCGGGAGCGAAATCTGGCCAGGCTCAGGCTTTGCGGAAGTAGGCATGTATGCGTTCGGCCAGGGGCTGGTTGATGCCCGGAATTTTCACAAGGTCGACGACGGCCGCCCGTGACACGCCCTTGGCCGAGCCAAAGGCATGCAGCAGGGCCTTCTTGCGCCCGGGCCCCACCCCCTCGATGTCGTCCAGCGGGTTCTTCTTGATGTCCATCGAGCGCCGGGTGCGGTGGGCCCCGTTGGCGAAACGGTGGGCTTCGTCACGCAGCCGCTGGATGTAATAGAGGGCGGGCGACTTCAGCGGCAGCATGAAGGGCGGCTTGCCGGGCATGAAGAAATGCTCCTTGCCGGCGTCGCGATCCGGGCCCTTGGCCACCCCGACCGCGAGGATGTCGTCCAGCGCCAGATCGGCCAGCACGGCAAGCACCTCGGCCAGCTGGCCGGCCCCGCCGTCGATCAGCAGCAGGTCGGGACGAACCACCGCCTCGCCCGCGTCCTCGTCCTTGACCAGACGGCCAAAGCGGCGGCGCATGACCTCGCGCATCATGCCGTAGTCGTCGCCGGGGGTCAGGTCCTCGCCGCGGATGTTGAACTTTCGGTACTGCGACTTCTGGAAGCCGTCGGGACCGGCCACGACCATGCCGCCGACGGCATTGGTGCCCGAGATATGGGCGTTGTCGTAGATCTCGATCCGCTCCGGTCGGGCATCGAGGCCGAAGGCCTCGCAGACCTCGTCGAGGATTTTGCCCTGGGCCGAGCCCTCGGCCATCTTGCGACCCAGGGCCTCGCGGGCATTGGTCAGGGCATGGTCGACCAGGGACAGCTTGTCGCCACGCTGCGGCCGGGCGATCTCGATCCGGTGCCCGGATTTGAGACTGAAGGCTTCTTCCAGCAGTTCCAGCTCGTGCGGCCGGACGTTCGACAGGATCAGGCGCGGCACCGGCTTGTCCTCGTAGAACTGACCCAGGAAGGCGGCGAGGATGTCCGGGTCGGTATCGGTCCGGTCAACACGCGGGAAATAAGCCCGCCCGCCCCAGTTCTGGCCCGCGCGGTAGAAGAAAACCTGCACGCAGGCCTGGCCGCCTTCGGTGAACAGGGCGAAGACGTCGGCCTCGGCGATGCCGTCGGCGCTGACCGAATTCTCCATGGCAATGGTCGACAGGGCCCGGATACGGTCGCGGATGCGGGCGGCCTGTTCGTAGTCCTGAACCTCGGCGGCGGCGGTCATCTCGTCCGACAGCCGGGTGATCACCGCGCGCGACCGCCCTTTCAGAAAGGCTGAGGCTTCCTCGACCAGCGCGCCATAGTCTTCCAGCGAGATCAGGCCGGTGCACGGGGCTGAACAGCGTTTGATCTGGTGCAGCATGCAGGGGCGGGTGCGGCTCTCATAGACGCTGTCGGAACAGGTCCGCAGCAGGAAGGCCCGCTGCAGGGTTGTCAGGGTGCGGTTGACCGCCCAGGTCGAGGCGAACGGGCCGAAATAGTCGCCCGGCGTCGTATGGGCCCCGCGATGCTTCTTCACCTGGGGCGCGCGATGGTCCTTGCGGATCATCAGTTCGGCAAAGGATTTGTCGTCGCGCAGCAGCACGTTGAAGCGCGGCTTGAGCCGTTTGATGTAGTTGGCCTCGAGCAGCAGGGCCTCGGTCTCCGAAGCCGTGACCACCAGCTCCATCGACCGGGTCAGCGACACCATCAACCCGATGCGCTGGGTGTGGAACCGACCCTGGGCGTACTGAAGAATCCGCTTCTTCAGACTGGCCGCCTTGCCGACATACAGGCAGGTGCCGTCCTCGCCATACATCCGGTAGACGCCCGGCTTGTCCGGCGCGCGTCGGGCCTCGTCGCGGATCAGGTCGGCGGCGGTCAGCGCGGGGGCGTCGTCGGGCGTGTCTGTGATCGGCGGCTCGGTCATCCCGTCCGATATAGGCTCAGGAACGCCGCACCAGAAGGACGCCGGCCAGCACAAGGGCGACACCGGCGACGCGGCCGAGGTTCAAAGGCTGTTTCGGCACGTCCATGACGCCGAAATGATCCAGTGCAAGACTGAGCAGTAACTGGCCCGCGACCATCAGGGTTATGGTGGTGGCCACGCCCAGCTTGGGCACGCCCCAGGCCGCGGCGACCACGAAGATGGCCCCGTACAGCCCGCCGATCCAGGCATACCAGGGCAGGGCCCGCGACGCCGCCATGTCTGGCCGGGTCTGCAGCACCACGGCCAGGATACCCAGCGCGGCCGTGCCCACGGCGAACGAGACGAAGGCCGCGTTCACCGGCGAGCCGACGGCGGTCATCATCTTGGCATTGGTCGGTGCCTGCAGGGCGGTGGCGGCTCCGCCGAACACGACGGCGAGCATGGCAAAGAGGGACGGGTTCATGGGGTTTCGCTAGCGGTGAAAGACGGGGCTTACCAGTCCGGATCGCTGGTTTCGCCATCAAACGCCTCGACCAGTCGGGTCCGGGTCGCGCGGTGGGTGTCGGCCGGCAGGGCATCGGGGGCGAACCAGCCGATCTCGGCGATCTCACCGTCGGGGGCGTGGTCGGTCAGGCGGAAGGCGTCGATGCGGTAGACTGCCACGTGGTCGCCGGGGAAGAACCGCTCGTTGGAATGGACGCTGACCAGCCGGGGGCGGCCCTCCACGATCAGGCCGGTCTCCTCACGCATCTCGCGGATGACGGCCTGTTCCAGGGTCTCGCCATGGTCGACACCGCCGCCGGGCAGCCACCAGCCGTGCAGATAGGTGTGCCGCACCAGCAGCACCCGCCCCGCGCTGTCGACGGCCACACCGCGCACGCCCAGCGTCTTGCCGCGCGTCATCCGCGACCAGGCGAAGAACAGCGGACGGGTGAAGGGTTCGACGCGGGTTCGCCAGTTGATCATGTCGGTCACAGGATAGGCCGCGCCGGTTGCGCTTGAACAGGCGGGCAGGGGGCTTTATTGCGGCGCACGAACAGGAGTGTTTCCATGCAGGCCCTCGCCATCATCTTCGGCTTCGTCGCCGTCATCGCCATCATCAATTTCTTCGAATTCGGCCGGATTGACTGACATCCGCGCCAGTCGTGGCGCGGCTCTGGTCACTGGCGGATCGAAACGGATCGGCCGGGCCATCTGCCTTGCGCTGGCCGCGGCCGGCTATGACGTGGCCATCCACCACCGGGATTCGGCTGACGAGGCTGAAACGGTCGCCGCTGCGGTGCGCGATCTGGGTCGCCGTGCGGTGGTCCTGTCCGCCGACCTGACCGACGAGACCGCGACCCGGGCCCTGGTGCCGGCGGCGGTCGCGGCGCTGGGCTCGCTGACGGCCCTGGTCAACAATGCCTCGGTGTTCGAGGACGACCGCGTCGGGTCGCTGGACCGCGCCACCTGGGACCGGCATCTGGACACCAATCTGCGCGCCCCGATCGTGCTGGCCGAGGCCTTCGCCGCCCAGGCCCCGGCCGGCTCGGCCATCGTCAACCTGCTGGACCAGCGGGTGCTGAAGCCGGATCCGCGCTTCTTCTCCTACAGCCTGTCGCGCAATGCCCTGTGGTGGGCGACGCAGACCCTGGCCCAGGCCCTGGCCCCGGCGATCCGCGTCAATGGCGTCGGCCCCGGCCCGACCCTGCCGTCCGTGCACCAGACCGAAGCCGAGTTCGCCGCCGAGGCTACCGCCACCCTGCTGCAGCGGCCGGGCAGCCCCGAAGCCGTGGCCGCCGCCGTGTTGTGGCTGCTGGACGCCGATATGGTCACCGGCCAGATGATCGCCGTCGACGGGGGGCAGCACCTGGCGTGGCGCACCCCCGACATTCTGGAGTAGCGCCGCATGAGCTCGTCCCCCACGGTCACGCCGTTTCCGCTCGGCGGCACCTTCCAGCGCGAGGGGCTGAGCGTCTTTGTGCGCGGCCTCAAGCTGGACGTCGGCATCGGCGTCTATGACCACGAACAGGGCCGGCTGCAGACCCTGGTCATCGACGTGACCCTGGAGATGGGCCCCGTCGTGGTCGAACATCTGGCCGACACCATCAACTACGAGACCGTGGCGGCGGCGGCCCGGGCCATTGCGGCCGAGGGCCATGTCGGCCTGGTCGAGACCTTCGCCGAACGGCTGGCCGTGGCCTGCCTGGACGACCCCCGGGTGCGGCGCGTCGCCGTCCGGATCGAGAAGCCCGGTGCCCTTCAGGGGGCCGAGGCCGCCGGCTGTGCACTCGCCTTCAGCCGCTGACGGTTGCGCGGCGCAGGCCGGAGCGGCATTGTCGGCCCCAGACCAGAGGACCTAGCGTTGGCCGAACCCGGCGATCCCCACCAGCCCGACCCTGAACCCGTCGTCACCCCCGAGTCGGAGCCGCCTGCGGTCCCGCGGGTGGACGATGACGCGCCTGCCGTGCCCCCCTCTGTACCGGAGCCCGCGCCCGAGCCTGCACCGGAGCGCCCGCTGGAGCCTGAACCGGCCCCTGTCAGCCCGCACAGCCTGCATGACGACGATGCCCATGTCGGCTTCGCCTCGGCGGCCTCGCTGGTCGGCCACAGCCGCGCGCCCGAGCCAGAGCCTGAACCCGAGCCCGAGCCCGAGCCCGAGCCCGAGCCAGAGCCCGCGGCCCCGATCCAGCCTGCCGAGCCTGATCCCGGTCTCGAACCCGTCGTGGTCGCCCCGGCGGTGGATGCCGGTTCGACCTTTGCCCTGTCGCAGCCGTTCAGGTCGCGACGCAGGACCCCGACGGCGGTCGCCGGCAGCATGGGGCTGTTCACCGTCTATGCCCTGATCCTGTTCGCCGTCCCGACCTTCGGCGTCGCCGCGGTTCTGGGCCTGCTGGCCGTGACCGGCCTGTCCCTGCCCGAGGACGCCGTGGCCCGCAGCCATGCCATCTACCAGCGGCGCACCCTGTGGGCGGCGGCTGTGATCGCCGTGCTGGGGGTGATCCTGATCGTCGTCGGCGTCGGCGTCTTCATCCTGTTCGCCCTGGCGGTCTGGCTGCCGGTGCGCGGTGCGGTCGGCCTGTGGGATCTGAAGGCCGGCCGGGCCATTGCCAATCCCCGCAGCTGGCTGATCTAGGAGACAATCATGTCCGCCGTCCCCCCCGATTCGTCCTACCGCACCGACGCCAACGGTTCCGAGGGCAAGGTCGCCGCCCTGATCGCCTGGGTGCTGTTCCTGCTGTCCCTGCCCAGCGCCAATGTGCTGGTGCTGGTCGGCCTGGTCGTCGCCTATGCCGGTCGGGCCAATGCCACCGGCATCGGCCGGGCCCATATCGAGGCCCAGATCGACCTGTTCTGGTCGGTGTTCTGGTGGACGGCGGCCTGCTGGATCGCCATCGCGGTCAGCGCCGTGGCCTCGCTCGCCCTGATCGGCATCCCGTTCCTGATCATCTTCGGCATCCTGTGGTTCGTGATCACGGTCTGGTTCACGGTCAAGAGCCTGTTCGGCCTGCTGCGTCTGCTGCAGGACAAGGCTCCCTGATCACCATCCTCTGAGCGAGGTTCCCGCCATGTCTGACCTGATCGACCGGCCCGAGGCCCTGCGTTTCGAACAGACCGTCGCGGCCCCCGACGGCAGCCAGGCCCGCGTCTGGGCCGACTATGCGGTGCAGGGCAGGACGCGCAGCCTGCTGCATGTCGAGGCTGCCACCGCCCTGCGCGGCTCCGGCGCGGCCGGGCGGTTCATGCAGGCCCTGGCCGACCACGCCCGGGCCGAGGGCCTGACCCTGGCCCCGCGTTGCAGCTATGCGGTGGCCTGGTTCAAGCGCCATCCCGATCAGGGCGACGTGCTGGCCGGATAGGCGGCCCGCCTAGTGCAGGCGTTTCACAATGGCACGGATGGCCTCGGCCTTGGCCGGCAGGTCTGACGCCAGCCGTGAAGCCATTTCGCGGGTCCCGACCGGATAGGCATCGCCGCCGTCGGCGATCTCGCGCGCCAGATCGGCGGCGTCCTGCAGGGCGGTTTCCAGCGCATGGACCTGATCGAGGGCCAGGGCGCGGGCCTCCTGCAACAGGCTGCGCACCCGGGCCGAGGTGCTTTGCGCCCCGCCGCCACGCGATTTCAGCGCCGGTGCGGTCTGCATCGCCGGGGCCGCCAGCACCGCGGCCTCGACCGTCGCTGCGCGATCGGCTCCGGCCGCGGACCCGGCGTCCACAAGGCGCAGGTCCGGCTTGGTCGACGCGGTCTTGCGGGGCGTCGTCACCCGGGTTGAGGCCGATCTGGCCATGGCTGGCTCCGTTCCTGACCGAACCGGGGATCCGGTGGTCGACCCGGGTTCTGCAAGGGACGTGCCGATGGGCTGACACCCATGCTGTCGTCATCCTCCGGCGAGCCCTCGCGCAGCGCGGGCGAGACCGGGGGACCCAGCGGCGCGCGACAGCGCGATCTGTTCAGGCAGGGTGCGGCGGACAGGTTTCGCGATCGCTGACGCGACCGCGCCGCTGGGTCCCCCGGTCGCTACGCGCCGGAGGATGACGACAGCAGGGTGTTACTTCGTCCGCCCCACCACCGCGCGCAGACTGGCGGCGCGGTTGGGCAGGTCGTCGGCTAGGCGGGCGGCCATGTCGCGGGCCCCGACCGGATAGGCGTCGCCGCCGTCGGCGATGTCGCGCGCCAGGGCGGCGGCAGTGGCCAGGGCGGCGTCCAGCGCCTCGACCTGTTCCAGCGCCAGGGCCCGCGCCTCGGCCTGCAGCCGCCGCACCCGCTCGGCCGGGCTCTGCGCCGGCCGCATCAGGTCATAGACCTCGGATTCTGCGCCAACGAGGCGCAGGTCGGGCTTGGTGTCGGTGTTCGAGCGGGCGGTGGGCATGGGTCTCTCCGTTGGAGATCATAACGGGGCACCAACTGAGCCGTTCCCGGGGGCCAGAGGATGCCGGACGAGTGTGGCGGGGGAGACACCCCGTCTTCCTTCTCCCCTCGTGGGTGGAGGAACGATCGCATCGCGATCGGACGACGGGTGGGCGGCGCAGCCGCTCGGATGAGGGGGCTGTTTGACAGCGCTCAGCGTCCGCCGTCGCGTTCCGGTCCGGCAGCCCCCTCATCCGTCTCGCTCCGCGAGCCACCTTCTCCCACGAGGGGAGAAGGAAGCGGATGATCGGGAGAAGGGCTCTCGACTACGGCCAGTCCGCCGCCACCCCGTCCGGCAACCCCATGTCGTCGCGCCAGGCCTCGCTGTTGGCGTCCATCGTGATCTCATCCATCTCGTCCAGCGCCCGCAGCCCCCCGTCCGCATCCCAGAACCGCCCGGTCCAGCCATAGCGCCGCGCCCAGTCCCGGTCCCGCGCCGCCGTCTCGTCGCCCAGATGCTCGGCCCGCCAGGCCAGCACAAAGCCCACATGCCACAGCGGCACCCCGTCCAGCGGCCGCCCCCGCATCGCCTCGGCCAGTTTCACCGCCACCAGCCGGACCTCATCGCGCCGCAGCTCAAAGACCTCCATCCGCCCCTGCGCCGCCCGGTCCCAGCCCTCGGGCGGTTCCGGCACAGGGTCCGGTGCCTTGCGCCGCTCCCACCCTTCCGAGGCCCGCCGCCGCCACAGATTGGCCAGCCCCACATCATAGCGCTTCGCCAGCGAGGCCCCGGTCTCGCCCCCCTCCCACGCCCGCCGCACCTCGTCCCAGGTGTCGTCACCGCGGATTTTCGCATCATACCATCGTGCCATGGCGCGGATCATGGACCCGGGGCCCGTCAGGTTCGGACGCAGGGGGAGGGGGTAGGGCTTAGGGTGTGGGGTGTGGGCTTAGGTTGTAGGGTGTGGGGGGGGGGGCCGTCTCCTCCCTGTCGCGCAGCGATGGGGAGGGGGACCGCGAAGCGGTGGAGGGGAAACGACGCCGCACGTCCCCACCCTCTCCCGGCGGGAGAGGGCTTGAGCCTCCGCAAGCGCAGCGAGCGGTAAGGCGAAAGGGTGAGGGGCACCCCCCTCGCCCCATCGGCACGACCCGACCCTCATCCGGCCCTTCGGGTCCCCGTCTCCCACCGGGAGAAGGGACGCACGGTCCCCACCCCGTCGTCATCCTCCGGCGCGCAGCGATCTGTCGGTCGTCATCCTCCGGCGCGCAGCGACCGGAGGACCCAGCGGCGCGGTCGCGTCAGCGATCGCGATCTCCGCCCCACCGCCCGTGCCGGGGACAGATCGCGCTGCCGCGCGCCGCTCGGTCCTCCGGTCTCCCGCCCGCAAGCGCGGACGATCGCCGAAGGATGACGACAGCAGGAGGGGGCGGCCAATGCGACCCGGGTCAGTCCACCCGCCGGTACCGCCCCCGCCCGTCAAACGCCAGCCAGCCCCGGTCCCTCAGCACCTGAAGCTGCTGTCTGATCTTGGGCCGGACGTTGTTGTTGCCGGGATACAGGGCCGCCAGTCGCGCCTCATGCACATAGACCTCGGCCAGACTGAACGCCGGGCGGCCGATCGCCTCGACGGCCCCCATGACGGCCAGCAGCCAGCCGCGCGCCGTCTGGCTGGTCTCGCGCAGGAACAGGGTCGCGCGCCACCGGGCCATCACCTCGGCCCTGGGCCGGTGCACACTGTCGCGGATCAGGGGGATACGCCCGGCCAGCGGCACCTGACCGATCAGGATGTTGCACCCCTGCCAGCCGGCCCGCCGCGCTAGCGGGCCCAGCGGCTTGCGCGGTTCGATGATGGCCGGGGTAAAAAAATGCTTCGGCACCACGATCAGGTCGGTGACCCGCCCGGCCGCGCCGTCATAGCCCATGACCAGCAGATTGGGATTGTTCCGCGCCGCCAGCCGCGCGGTCATCGTGCCCAGCGCCCCGTTGACGATCTTGCGCCCCGGCGCGCCCTTGCCCGCCTTCAGCTCATACTCCTCGGCACAGGCCGGACAGGCGAAGTCGGCCACGGGTGAGTTGTTGGGCAGGGCGTCCAGCCGGTCGGCCCCGCAACCAGGACAGAACAGTTGCGCCGCGACCCAGCCCTCGGACAGCACGCGAGCATTCTGGGTCGGCCCCTTGTAGACGACGGCGGGCTCGGCGAACCCCAGGTCACACCAGTGATTGTCGTCCTCGAGCCCCATATGCCCACCTTAGCGGGTAGGGGCTCAGGGGTCAGCCCTTGCCGCTTATCGCGGTTGATCATCCCATGACAGTGCCCTTACTGTAGTATCGAACCATCGGATTCTGAAATGCTGCACCGTCTTTTTGATCACCGGATCAACTGCCTTTCTATAATGACCGAGCTCGAGCTGGGAGAATATATTTCTCTTGTAGAGAACGTGTACCGCCAAACCGGCGGACTTGAAGGTCAACGCGCTCCGCTAAAGACGAAAACGGCGATAACGATACGCAACCGCTTGGTCGAAGATATAAAACTTGGCGCGGTAATACCCCCTGTTGTCTTGGGCGCGTTCGTAGATTCAGACGACGTCGGTCGGGCACATAGAGCCGAAACCGCAAATGCGCTCTTGGATATTCTAGGGCGCGGGGACATTGAACGTGTATCCATCATCGATGGCATGCAGCGGACAACAGCCATGTTGGAGGCTCTTAAGCAGCAACCCGAACTCAAGAATATGCCTGTTCGGGTCGAGTTTTGGGTTTCTGAACATCTTAATAGTCTTGTTTATAGAATGCTGGTTCTTAACTCCGGGCAGGTTCCTTGGGAGATCGGTCGTCAGTTGGAAACTGTCTACGGCCAATTCCTGAAAAAGATCCGCAACGACCTTGGTGGCGAGATCGAAATATTCCTTGTTAATAGCCAACGCAGGCGCGTTCAGGCCGGGCAATACCAAAGCAAAAATATTATAGAGTTGCTTTTGCTTTTTGCCTCTCGCAAATCCGAGATGGATTTTAAAGACCGGGTAGCTGAAGATTTCGCTCGACTGGACGCCATCGAGACCACAGCTCACAATGAGTTTATTGAATACTTTATTGGCGCTCTACGCATGATGTCTGAGATCGATCGGGCGTTCTCCAGATACAGCGGAGCAGACCGTCTCGGGGACTCACGGATTCGATCAGGGAAGGATTTCTTCTCTGGTTTTCCTTCGATGGCGGGCTTTTGCACTGCGGTATCTATCAGCCTCTTTGACGAACCTGGTTTCCAGATCGATTGGGAAGCGGCGCAGTCGCGCTTTGAGGATATCCAAGCATCTGTGCGGCGGGTTACCCAACGGCTTGACGCGATGAATCAGGCCGAACTGGCTGAGTTTCTTCAGGCCGACCTCTTGGAGGAAAGGCTTGGGCAGCGAAGTGGTCAAGTCGGTCGCTTCGAAAGAGAGTTCTTCAGAAAGGCATTTTTGTCCCTCTTCAAGAACGGCGACAGGCTGCGGGACATGACGCCTTGCTGGCTGGCGTAAATGCCCACCACACAGGACTATATGGACGCGATCTTTTCGGAGATCGTTACCGCAGCGGGTCGGGAGGATTTGCGACCAACTCTGAAGACCTGCCTCCCGCCTCCAGGCGAGAGAGCGGAAACGTACCGTCGTCTGAAAATCATCAAACCGCACGGCGGCCCCGCGCTAAGATTGTCAACTGGCGGCTTTGTTGCGCGGCAGACAATAGGCGACGATCTATTTGTAATCGTTTCTACTGAGCAGCTAAACGACGATGAGAGAAACGCTTTAGACGAACTTATGATTCAAGAGGGAGGCGATCCCCAAGTCTTCGATATAGCCAGTTTCTGCAATTTGGCATATAATTTCAGTAACAGTTATAGAATTAAAACAGAATTTCGATCTCAGGAAGCTGCTGAGGATCAAATCGATTTATCATCGATCGATGGTGGTTACCAAGGCCATGAACTTTCGACGGCTATGTCGTGGTTTGAAGATGTGTCGATTTATAAATTTGAGCGTACGTCTCGGTTTTATGATTCCAAATCTAGTTTAATTGCGGCGGTACTGGGTGGTTCAATCGCTGCATTTAGGTCGCCTCTTATCGATGGCGACTTGTCGTCCAAGTTGCTTGCCTTGGCAAACCTACCGAACGTAAACCCAGAAAACGTTTACTTAGCATTGACCTCTCAGCACTGGAAGCACGTCTTTATTGAAATATATAGGTTGGTAGAGGCGCTTTACTATCTTCCGTGGGTATTGGAGTTGCGCGCCGCGAATAAAACCTCTCAGTCAGGATTATCTATCGCGCGACAGTGTAGATTGATTCTGGAATGGCGCGAAAAGGAGGAGTCGTCCATTAAGAGGTTGTTTGCGCTGCTTCCAACAAGCAGCATTGTTCGCCGTGAACTAATTGAAACTTCTCCTTTTTCAGACATTCCCGCTGAAGACATTAGCTCGGTAATAGTTGCGGAGAGAATTTATAAGATTCGAAATCAGCTTATTCATCAGGAAGATTACGAAGAAAGAACTCGGTTGACAATTGATGACGATTTTTGGTCTGTATCTCTAAATTTCATGACCGACGTCGGTGTTACGCTTTACTCCACATATGCAGCTGATTCTGCCTATGTGTTCAGCTTGTCTAAACCTTCAATTTTGGCGGGAGAGGCCGCCTAATATTTGCCCTCTCGCTACTAAATCAACGCTCATCAACTTCATCAGTCTGGTCCAACCGCACTGCTGAGCGCTCACAGCGCCCGCCCCTACAGCCTTCCCTTCCGGAACCGCTCCTGCGCCTCCGCCGCCGCATCGGCGCGCCACTTCTTAGGCGCACTCCGATCCACCGCTTCGCCGGCCCCGGTCATCACCTCATTGGCGAACTCCAGGTCCAGCATCTTCATCCGCTTGATCTCGTCGCGCAGGCGGCCGGCCTCCTCGAACTCGAGGTTTGAGGCGGCCTCGCGCATGCGGCCTTCCAGGTCGCGCAGGGCGGTCTGGAAGTTTGCGCCGGTGAAGGGGCGGGCCTCCTCGGCCACCACGGTCGAGACCAGGACGCGGTCCTTCTCATAGGGGCTGGCCAGGATCTCCTTGATGTCGCGTTTGACGCTCTCGGGCGTGATGCCGTGTTCGGTATTGTATTCGGTCTGGCGTTCGCGGCGGCGGTCGGTCTCGGCGATGGCGCGTTCCATACTGCCGGTGACGCGGTCGGCGTACAGGATGACGCGGCCGTCGACGTTGCGCGCAGCCCGCCCAATGGTCTGGATCAGGGCGGTCTCGGAGCGCAGGAACCCCTCCTTGTCGGCGTCGAGGATGGCGACCAGGCCGCACTCGGGGATGTCCAGCCCCTCGCGCAGCAGGTTGATGCCGATCAGCACGTCGAACGCGCCCAGCCGCAGGTCGCGGATGATCTCGATCCGCTCAAGCGTGTCGACGTCGGAGTGCATGTAGCGGACGCGCACCCCCTGTTCGTGCATGTATTCGGTCAGGTCCTCGGCCATCTTCTTGGTCAGGACGGTGACCAGGCTGCGATAGCCGGCGCGGGCCACGGCGCGGACCTCGTCGATCACGTCATCGACCTGGTTGCGGGTCGCGCCAGTCACCGGACGAATTTCAACGGGCGGGTCGATCAGGCCGGTGGGGCGGATCACCTGTTCGACGAAGACGCCGTCGGTGCGGTCCATCTCCCACGGGCCGGGGGTGGCGCTGACGAAGACGGTCTGGGGGCGCATGGCGTCCCATTCCTCGAATTTCAGCGGGCGGTTGTCGATGCAGCTGGGCAGGCGGAAGCCGTATTCGGCCAGGGTCGATTTGCGGCGGTAGTCGCCGCGGAACATGCCGTTGATCTGGCCGACGGTGACATGGCTCTCATCCACGAACAGCAGGGCGTCGTCGGGGATGTATTCGAAGAAGGTGGGCGGTGGCTCACCCGGGGCGCGGCCGGTCAGCCAGCGGGAATAGTTCTCGATGCCGGCGCAGGAGCCGGTGGCCTCCATCATCTCCAGGTCGAACCGGGTGCGTTGCTCCAGCCGCTGGGCCTCCAGCAGCTTGCCGTTCTCCAGCATCCAGTCGAGCGTCTCCTTCAGCTCGGCCTTGATGCCGTGGGTGGCCTGGTTCAGCGTCGGGCGCGGAGTCACATAGTGGCTGGCGGCATAGACGGTGATCTCGGTCAGGTCGGCGGTTTTCGCGCCCGTCAGCGGGTCGAACTCGTGGATCGACTCGATCTCGTCGCCGAACAGGCTGACACGCCAGGCGCGGTCCTCCTGGTGGACGGGGAAGATCTCGATCGTGTCGCCACGCTTGCGGAACATGCCGCGGTCGAAATTCAGGTCGTTGCGCTTGTACTGCAGGGCGATCAGGTCGGCGCGCAGCTTGGCCTCGTCGATCTGGCCCCCGACCTTCAGGCTGAAGGTCATCGCCGTATAGGTCTCGACCGAGCCGATGCCGTAGATACAGCTGACCGAGGCGACAACGATGACGTCGTCCCGCTCGAGGATCGACCGCGTCGCCGAGTGGCGCATCCGGTCGATCTGTTCGTTTATACTGCTATCTTTTTCAATATAAGTATCAGTGCGGGGAACGTAAGCTTCAGGTTGGTAATAGTCGTAATATGATACAAAGTATTCGACGGCATTGTCCGGGAAGAATGCCTTGAACTCCGAGTATAGTTGTGCCGCCAATGTTTTGTTTGGTGCAAGTATAAGCGCCGGACGCTGGGTCGCCTCGATCATCTTGGCCATGGTGAAGGTCTTGCCCGAGCCGGTCACGCCCAGCAGCACCTGATCGCGGTCGCCGGCTTCGGCCTGGGCGACCAGTTCGGCGATGGCGGCGGGCTGGTCACCGGCGGGGGTGTATTTGGTCTCGAGCCGGAACGGGGTGCGGACGCGGGCCTCGGGGCGGGTCGGGCGGTGCGGGGCCCAGTCGCCGGGGGCGGCCGGCGCCTCTTCCGGCACCAGACGCGGGCCGGACACCGGGGCGAACATCGGCATGGCCGTGTTCTTCCTGGCCGGGGTGTGGACCGGCTTCTTCAGCGGGGCATCATCGGCGCCGCGGGCCTTGGGGGTCGAGGAACGGTTCATGAACAGAACCTAGTGTCCCGATGGCCCCGGTGCCAGTGGGGCGGGGGCGATCAGCCGGGGTCGGCCTCGGCTTCGGTCTCGGGCGAGCGCTCCTCGGGCGGGTGCGACAGTTCCTCGGCGGCGTCATTGGCCGTGGGTGTGGGTGCAGCGGCGGCCGGGCGCGGCGCGGGGCGGGGCCGCTTCAGCCCCATCACGTCCAGCCCGTCGTCCCCCGCATGGCCGAACACGCTGCGCAGGTGCAGGTCGGTCTGGGGGAAGGGGATCTCGATGCCGGCGGCGTCCAGCGCATCGGCGATGGCCCAGGTATAGGCGGCATGCATGGCCGCCGGCCGTTTGACCGCATCCAGCGTCGGCCAGACCAGCAGTTCGAAATTGAGGCTGGAGTCGCCGAAGCCGGTCAGCCAGACCTGACTCTTGCGCGTCTCGGTCTCGGGCAGGGTGAAGGGGCTGGCCCGGGCCGCAGCCAGCACCGCCTCGCGCACCGCCGCCCGGTCGGACTCATAGGCGACGCCGAACGGGATGTGGATGCGGCGGGTGTCACCCTTCAGCGTCCAGTTGGTGACTGTGCCCTCGATCAGTTTCGAATTGGGGACGACCACGTCGATATTGTCGTTGTTGCGGATGCGGGTCGCGCGCGGCCCGATCTCGGCGATGATGCCGCGCGCGCCCTCCAGCTCGACATAGTCACCGACCGAGACCATGCCGTCGAAGATGATGAACAGACCCGAGACGAACTCCTTGACCACCCCCTGCAGGCCGAGACCCAGGCCGATACCGATGGCCCCGGCGAAGACCGCCAGCGACGACAGGTTCAGCCCCGCCGTCGACAGGGCCATCATCACCCCGGTGACGATGATGCCGTAGCCGGCCAGCTTCTCCAGCAGATACAGGGTCCCGGTGGCCCGGCGCGCCCGCACCCGCAGCCTGCGGATGCCGCGCGTCACCAGCCAGGCGAGGGCGATGGCCACGCCGACCACCATCAGGGCGCTGATCACTCCGCCGAGGGTCAGGGAGATGTGCCCCAGCTTGATCAGCCGGGTATCCTCGATGGCGGTCAGGTCAGGCAGCATGGCACCAGTGTGAGGGCCGGGGCGGGCAGGTCAAGGGCGGGCGCGGGGTCGGGCTGGCGCGAGCGGGCCGAGCCGGGACGGAGGCACGCCTCCGCCCCGAACCGGCTCTAGCGGCGGGCCTGATCGACGCGGGCTTCCAGGTCGGACCACCGACGGCTCAGGTCGTTCAGCTCGGCGCGCAGGCGGGCGGCCTCGGTGCGGCTGATGCGGCCGTTGCGTTCGCCGGCGCTGATGTTCGCCTCGATCCGCACCGCGCGGGGATCGGCGGCATTGTTGTAGCCGCCGTCGTTGTAGCCGCCGTCATAGCCATCGCCGACGCGGCGGTTCAGTTCGGCCAGACGGCTGGTCAGGTCCTGCTGTTCGCGATCGCTGATGCCGTCGCGGCGATAGCCGTCCTCGACCCGCACCAGGGCGTCGAAATCGCTGCGCAGCCGGGCGGCCTCATAGCGGTTCAGGTTGCGATTGCGCTCGGCGGCGTCAACGCGGGCGCGGAACTGGCTGCGCTGCTCGGCCAGCGGCTGCCAGCCGTAGCCATAGCCCTGGCCATCGGCGCGCTGATCGTCGACACGCTGTGACAGGGCGTTATAGCGCTGGCGCAGGTCATCCCGTTCATCGGTGGTCAGCCGGCCATCGGCGGCGTAGCGGGTCTCCAGCCGGACCAGGCCGTCATAGTCGTCGCGCAGTCGCGTCGCCTCGGCGCGAGTCAGGCTGCCGTCGCGCACCCCGGCGTCGATCCGCGCCTCCAGCGCCACCCGCTGTTCGCCCAGCGGCCGGCGACCCTGGGCATAGGCGTCATCCATCTGCTGGGTCGAGCCATAGGCATTGCCGAACACGGCACCGAGCAGAGCCCCTATCACCCCGCCCTCGACCGGGCTGGTCGTGGTCTGGCCGCCATAGTTGCCGTCATCGGGATACAGGGGGCCGGTCGTGGCCGTGGCCCCGGTGCAGCTCAGCACGCCGCCGCGGTTGGTCAGGTCCGAACGGCAGTCGACGGTGCGGATCGCGCTCCAGCGCCAGCCACCTTGGGTCTGGCATTCGGCCGAGACATAGCCGTTGGCCATGCTCTCGACGTTGCGGCACGACGACGGCACCGTGCGGTTCTGGCTGCCATAGGGGGTGTAGGCGGTCTGGGCCTGGGCGACGCCTGCGCCCGACAGGGCCAGGGCACCGGCGGCGAGGGCAGTCAGGGTGCGGGATTGAACGGTCATAACGGGTCTTTCCGGTGAACTGGGTCGCCGGAGAGAACGAGGATAGGCGGGGAAGGTTGCGGTGGGGCAGCTTTCTCCCTCTCCCGCCGGGAGAGGCGTGACGCTGCTTTTCTGTTTGCGTCAGACCCCGCCCCCGCTAGCGTCAAACCATGATCGTTCCTGCCTCTCCCCCGCCGAACCGTATGCGCGCCCTGCTGTCGTCGCTGAGTGTGCGGGTGCTGGCGGCGCTGGCTCTGGGGCTGGCGGCGGGGGCGGCGGCCGAGGTGTGGGGGATACCGGGCGGGACGGGTACGACCGGGATGATCGATGCGGTCGGCAACCTGTGGCTGAACGCCCTGCGTATGACCATTGTGCCGCTGGTGTTCGCCCTGCTGGTGGTCGGCATCGCCTCGATTTCCGATGCGGCCCACACCGGGCGGCTGGCACGCCGGGCGCTGATCTGGTTCGGCGTGCTGATCTCGGCGGCCACCGTCTATGCGGTGCTGGCGGCCTATGGATTGCTGGCCTTGTGGCCGATCGATGCCGAGGGCGGGGCGCGGCTGCTGGCCGGGATCCCGCCGTCACCGGACAATATCGGTGCGGCCGCCCCCTTTTCGGAATTCGTCAAGACCATCGCCCCGGCCAATGTGGTGCGGGCCGCGGCCGAGGACGCCATTCTGGGGCTGGTGGTGTTCGCCGTCTTCTTCGGCTTTGCCCTGACGCGGCTGCCCGACCGGCTGAAATTGCCGTTGGTGACCCTGTTCGAGGCGGTCAGTGAGGCGATGATCGTCGTCGTCCGCTGGGTGCTGCTGGCGGCACCCGTCGGGGTGTTCGCCCTGGCCATGGGGGTCGGGCTGACTGCCGGGGTCGCGGCGGCGGGGACGCTGGCCCACTATGTGGCCATCGTGTCGCTGAGCGTGATCGGCATGACCCTGCTCTGCTATCCGCTGGCCATGGTGTTTGGCCGGGTCGGCCTGGCCGGGTTTGCCCGCGCCGTGGCCCCGGCCCAGGTGGTGGCGGTCTCGACCCAGTCGTCCCTGGCCAGTTTGCCGGTCATGGTCGAACGGGCCGTCGACGACCTGGGGGTGACCCGGCCGACCGCCGGTCTGGTGCTGCCGCTGGCGGTGGCCCTGTTCCGCATGACCAGTCCGGTCGCCAATCTGGCGGTGGTCATCTATTGCGCCCATCTGTTCGGGCTGGAGCCGTCGCTGGGCCAGATCGGCGCAGCCATGCTGACCGCCATACTGATCAGCATCGGCTCGGTCGGCCTGCCGGGCCAGATCAGCTTCTTCGCCAGTATCGCCCCGATCTGCATCGCCATGGGTGTGCCGCTGGAGATGCTGCCGCTGCTGCTGGCGGTCGAGGTCATCCCTGACATCTTCCGCACCGTCGGCAATGTCACCGCTGATCTGACGGTGACCCGCATCGTCAGCCAGGGCGAGGCGACTACGCCCACCTGAGGTCGACCTCTCTCCGCAGTCGCCACGGCCTCGGCCACTGACGCCACCGGCTTGACTCGCTCACACAGTATGCGGCATACACTGTGTGTCACACACTATGTGACGTGAGCGGAGACCGGCATGGCCGTCGATCCTGACCTGTTTGAATCGATGCGACTGGAGCTGCGGCGCGGGTCGCTGGTGCTGGCCGTGCTGGCCTGCCTCAGGACCGAACGCTATGGCTATACGCTGCGCCAGGCCCTGGCCGCCGACGGGCTGGAGATGGAGGAGAGCACCCTCTATCCGCTGCTGCGCCGGCTGGAGAGCCAGGGTCTGCTGAGCAGCGAATGGCGCGAGGAGGAGAAGCGCAAGAAGCGCTTCTACGTCCTGTCACCGATGGGCACGGCCATGCTGGCGGCCCTGATCGACGAATGGCGCGGCATCAATGTCTCGCTCGACAAGATCCTTTGAACACCGAAATCCGAAAGCCGGGGGAACCGACATGGATATGATTGACCGCTATCTGAACGCCGTCGCCGCGCAACTGTCTGCGGACGAGCGCGCCGACATCATCGCCGAACTGCGCGACCTGATCCTGAGCCGGTACGAGGCCCGCGAAGAGGAACTGGGTCGTGCCCTGACCGAGGACGAGCAGGAGGAAATCCTGCACGAGATCGGCCATCCGCTGGTCGTGGCCGGCCGCTATCGCAAGGGGCCCCAGGCCCTGGTCGGCCCCGAGCTGTTTCCCTACTGGCTGTTCGGGGTCAAGGCGGGGTTACTGATCCTGCTGGCCGTGCAGGGTCTGGCTCTGCTGGTGCGGGTGCTGACCGGATCGGGGGATGCCGCCCAGGCCTTGAGCCAGTCCATCAGCGCCCTGATCACCGGCGGGGTGACCCTGATCGGGGTGGCCACGGTGGCGGCGGCGGTGATCGAACACTACGGCCTGCGGCCGAAATGGCTGACCCAGTGGCGGGTCAAGGATCTGGACGCCTTCGGCCTGGCCGACCCGTCGCGCTGGCGTGCGGCCATGGGCGGCATGAGTGGCCGCATGGGCAAGGATGACAGCGGTACCGCGGCTACGGGCGGTACCGGTCGCAAGTCCGCCTGGTTCGGATCCGGTCTCGACTGGTCGGGGCGGGGCAAGCGCGCCTGGCCCGGGAGTGAGCATCTGCTGTCGCTGGTCGCCAACGGTCTGTTCGCGGCCTGGTGGACCGGCCTGATTCACGCGCCCGGCCTGATGCGGATCAGTGTCCACGGTGCAGAGGCGGTGGTCGCCGGTGGCCCGATCTGGGCGGCGCTGCACACCACCATCCTGGTCTATGCGCTGGCGCGGATGGCGGCCGCACTGTTCGGCCTGCTGCGGCCCCAGGCCGTGCGTCTGCTGGCCGTGGCCAGGATCGCTGTGGCCGCTGGCGGCCTTTGGCTGGCCCATCTGATCTTTGAGGCCCGTCACTGGTTCACCCTGAGCCTGGGTGGCGAGAGTGCCCGGATCGAGGGGCAGCTGCCGCTGATGCTGGACGGGACGCTGCTGGCGCAACTGGGTGACGACGGCCGGTCGCTGGCCGACCTGGCAGGGAACCTCGGGGTCGTGTTGAGCTGGGGGCTGGCCCTCATTGCCCTGGGGCTGATCTGGGAGATGCTGGCCGCAACCTGGCGACTGATGCGCGGCTGAGGCCGGCCCCGGGAAAACGCTTGACTCGATGTAACCTCTAGGTGACTAGTAACCCGGAGGTTACATCGCGGGAGGCGGAGATGGCGGCAATGCACGACGACGAGATGCGACAGGTGGAGCGGGCGCGGCAGGTCAAATTCCGCTGGATGGTGGTCCTTTCGGGACTGGGTGCAATGTGCGCGGGTGTCGGCTTTGTCCTTGGCCAGGGGCGGACGGGCGATGACGGTACCTTGGCCGGTGTGCTGGCGGGTATCGGCGTTGCCTTCGTGATCGGCGGCGTGATTCTGGCGTGGAAGAACCGTCCCGGCGACACGCGCTGGCGGATCGAGCAGGGTCAGGGGCGGCGCGACCGGCTGCAGGGCAGACGGGCCCGGCAGCTGGCCATCATACCGATCCTGAGCCTCGTCTTCCTGGCCCAGGCGGCCGGAGCCGGGGAGTCGATTCTGAGCGGTGAGGGCCGGATGGTCGACTATCTGCGGCTGAGCATACCGGTGCTTTACGCCTGGCTGACGGCCCTGATCGTGATGGGCTGGGACGGCGGGTCGCGCCAGAACCGCAAATGGCTGGAAGATGAGCTGACGCAGGCGCTGCGGGCGCGGGCCATCGGGGCGGCTTTTATCGTGCTGATGGCCGGGGGAACCCTGGCCCTGGGTCTGGGCCTGTGGCGGCCGGAGGCCGGCGTTGTGGCCCTGCCGTTCGTCCTGGCGGTGGCGGGTGCGACCGCCGGTATTCGCTTTGCGTGGCTGTACCGCGAGGCCGGTCGCGACGATGGCTGATCCACGATTGGGATCCCACCTCAAGGCTGTGCGGCTGGCGGCGGCTCTGACCCAGGCCGAGCTCGCCGAACTGGCCGGGGTGTCGCGCAAGACCATCAATACGGTAGAGAACGGGGTGTTCGTTCCCTCGACCACCCTCGCCCTGACCCTGGCAAGAGCGCTGGAGACGTCGGTCGAGGGCCTGTTCTTCCTGACCGACTGACGGAGCGATAATGGAGACAGCGCGTTCAGCCCCGGCGGCACTCCAGCCGTCGGGGCTGAGGCACAGGCGTGACACTGCAACAGGGACTGGCCTTCGGGCTGGTGGGACTGACCATCTTCGGCTTCGTCTGGGGACGGTTCCGGTACGACCTGATCGCTCTGGCGGCCCTGGTCGTCGGCTTGGCCGTGGGCGTCATCCCGACCGAGGCGGCCTTCGACGGCTTCCGCAACGACATCACCATCATCATCGCCGCCGCCCTCGTGGTGTCGGCGGCCTTTTCGCGGTCGGGCATCGTCGAGCTGGCCTTGCGCCGGTTGCTGCCGTTGCTGAAGACTGAAAGGAGCCAGGTGCCGGTGCTGACCGGTGCCGTGACCCTGCTGTCGATGGTCACCAAGAACGTCGGGGCCCTGGCCATCATGCTGCCGGTCGCCCTGTCAGTCAGTCGCAAGACCGGAAGCTCGCCGTCCCGTCTGTTGATGCCGATGGCCTTCGGAGCGATGGCAGGCGGCATGGTGACCCTGGTCGGGACCTCGCCCAACATCATCGTCGCCGGCGTGCGCGCCAACATGCTGGGCGAGCCCTTCGCCATGTTTGACTATGCGCCGGTCGGCCTGGCCCTGACGGTCATAGCCCTGGCCTTTCTGGCCTTCGGCTACCGGCTGCTGCCGAAGGACCGGCAGGGCGTGGCCAGCCTGTCGGACTCGCTTGCAACCAATGCCTATACGACCGAGGTGCGGGTGCCCGACGACTGGGCCCCCGGCAAGCGGACGGTCACGGAACTGGTGACCAGCGCCGGCGGGGCGGTGCGCATCCTGGCGGTGATCCGGGACGGGCGGCGCATGGCGCGCCCGCGCGGCAATGTGGTGGTGCGGTCCAGCGACCTGATCGTGCTGGACGGCGAGGCCGAGGCGCTGGATGAGTTCGTCCGGCGCTCGGGCCTGACCCTGGCCGGGGATCACCGGCCGATTCCCCGCGCCCCGACCGAGGACATCCGCGTGATCGAGGCCGTGGTGGGTCTGAACTCGCCCCTGCTGGGCCAGACCCTGGCCGCGTCGGACCTGCATGGCCAGTACGGGATCAATCTGCTGGCGGTGTCCCGGGCGGGCTTTCCGATGACCCAGCGGCTGCGCAATGCGCGGCTGCGCCAGGGCGACATCATCCTGCTGCAGGGCAGCGAGAAGGGGCTGCCCGATGCGCTGGGCGAACTGGACCTGCTGCCACTCGCCGAACGCAGCGTCGGTCTGGGCGGGGTGCGCAAGCGGTTCATGCCGGCGGTGGTCCTGACCGTGGCCATGCTGCTGGTCGGATTCCAGATCGTGCCGGTGGCCCCGGCCTTCTTCGGCGCGGCAGTGGCCATTCTGGTGCTGGGCGGTCTGAAGATGAAGGAGGCCTATCAGGCGCTGGACGGGCCGCTGCTGGTGCTGATCGCTGCCCTGATTCCGGTGTCGGCGGCGATCCAGACGACCGGCGGGGCCGACCTGATCGCCAACGCCCTGGGCGGGCTGTTCCAGGGGATGCCCGGACTGGCGGCCGTGGCGGCCCTGATGGTGGCGGCGATGGCGGTGACCCCGTTCCTGAACAATGCTGCCACCGTCCTGATCCTGGCGCCGATCGGGGCGACACTGGCGACGCGGCTGGGCTATGTCCCGGACGCGTTTCTGATGGCGGTGGCGGTGGGGGCGGCCTGCGACTTCCTGACCCCGGTCGGGCACCAGTGCAATACGCTGGTCATGGGCCCCGGCGGCTATCGCTTCGGCGACTATGCCCGTCTGGGCGCGCCACTGAGCTTGCTGGTGCTGCTGGCCGGTCCGCCGCTGATCCTGCTGTTCTGGCCATTGTAGGTTTGGGCCGCGTTCACAAGGCTCCGCCTTGTCGACCCGACGCGGCCCATCCATGTCCGAAAACCGCGAGACAGGGGCGGGGCGAGGGTTCACTCTGCGGTCATGGAAACGCCGCCGCCCCTCGATCAGGACGCCTGCTATCGCGCCGTCGTCACGCGCGATGTCCGCTTTGACGGACGCTTCTTCGGCTGTGTGAAGACGACCGGGATCTATTGCCGTCCGGTCTGTCCGGCGCGGACGCCGAAGCGCGGCAACATGACCTTTGTGGCCACGGCGGCAGCGGCCGAGGAGGCCGGCTTCCGCGCCTGTCTGCGCTGCCGGCCCGAGACCGCCCCCGATCTGGGTGCCTGGCGCGGCACCTCCAACACCGTCAGCCGGGCCCTGGCCCTGATCGAGGCGGGGGCGCTGGATGAGGGCGACGTCGACACCCTGGCCGGGCGGCTGGGCGTCGGTGAACGCCAGCTGCGACGGCTGTTTCGCCAGCATCTGGGCGCGGCCCCGGTCAGTGTGGCCCAGACCCGGCGGGTGCTGCTGGCCAAGGCCCTGCTGCACGAGACTGATCTGACCATGGCCGAGGTGGCTCATGCCGCCGGTTTCGGCAGCGTGCGGCGTTTCAACGAAACCTTCCAGACCCTGTACGGCCGCCCGCCCTCGGCCCTGCGCCGCCGGGCCGAGCGACCCTCGGACGGCGGGGTAAGGCTGAGCCTGTCGTACCGGGAGCCCTGTGACCTTGGTGGATTGATGGCCGCCCTGGCGGCGCGGGGCGACGCGGTCGGGGACGGGCGCTGGACCCGGGTTCTGACGCCGGACGTCGACGGCGCGGCGGGCCGGGTTACGGTGACCCCGGCCGGACCCGGACGGCTGGCGGTGGCGGTCGCGGCCGGGGATCTGAAGGTCCTGCCCGGCGTGCTGGCGCGGGTGCGGCGGGTGTTCGACCTGTCCGCCGATCCCGAGGCCATCGCCCGCGACCTGTCGGCTGATCCGCTGCTGGCCCCGCTGGTGGCGGCGCGGCCGGGGCTGCGGCTGCCGGGGGCCTGGATCGACGTGGGCGAGGACGCGCCCAGCGACCGGCTGGTCGGGGCGGGACCGGCCCTGACGCGACGGGCTCAGGGCTGGCGGCCGTGGCGGGCCTATGGGGCGTTGCACCTGGCGGTCGCCGGCATCAGTGAAACCGATCTGGAACAGATGGAGAAGACCGATGGCCGTCAGGCAGCCTGAGCAGTGGACGCTGGACCGGATCGCCACCCCGGTCGGGACGGTGCTGCTGGTCACCGACGATGACGGGGCCGTCCGGGCGCTCGATTTCGACGACTATGAGCCCCGTATGCTGCGGCTGCTGGCGCGCCACTACGGGCCCGTGACACTCAGCCCGGGCAGTGCCCCGGCCCCGGTGCGTGAAGCCATCGCCGCCTATTTCGCCGGCGACCGGCAGGCGCTGGACGGGATCACAGTCCGGACCGGCGGCACCGAATTCCAGCGTCAGGTCTGGGCCGCCCTGCGGGCCATTCCAGCCGGGGAGACGCGCAGCTACGGCCAGCTGGCCAGCGCCATTGACCGGCCCAGGGCCGTACGGGCCGTGGGTTTGGCCAACGGGGCCAACCCGGTCGGGATCATCGTGCCCTGTCACCGGGTCATCGGAGCCAACGGCACCCTGACCGGCTACGCCGGGGGACTGGAGCGCAAGAAATGGCTGCTGGCCCACGAGGCCCGGGCCTAGACCGTTTCCCGGGCTCAGCTTCCGTCCAGAAACAGCCGCGTGGCCGGATTGTCGGTCTCGTCGACATAGGGATAGCCCAGCAGGTCGAGCGCGGCCTGCAGGGCGTCCACCTCGGCCGGCGGGACGGATATCCCGGCCAGCACCCGGCCGACGTCGTCACCATGGTTGCGATAGTGGAACAGGGTCAGGTTCCAGGCGGGCTGGAGACTGTTCAGGAACCCGAGGAAGGCCCCCGGGCGCTCGGGAAACTGGAAGCGCAGGATGCGTTCGCCGGGCAGGCCGGAAGCGCGGCCGCCGACCATGTAGCGGACGTGCAGCTTGGCGGTCTCGTTGTCGCTCATGTCCTCTACGGCATAGCCGTCCCCACGCAGGGCGGCGATCAGGTCGTCCTTCTCATGCGGGCCGGAGCGCAGGGCCACGCCGACGAAGATGTGGGCCACGCCCTCGCCGGACCAGCGATAGTTGAACTCGGTCACCGACCGGCCGTCGAGGGCATGCAGGAAGCGGCTGTAGGCATCGCGATCATCGGCCATGGCCACGGCCAGCAGGGCTTCGGCCCCCTCGCCGATTTCGGCCCGTTCGGCGATGTGGCGCAGCCGGTCAAAATTGACATTGGCCCCCGAGTTGACGGCGACCAGCGCGCCCGGTCCCGGATTTGCCGCAGACCAGGCCTTTAGCCCGGCCAGGGCAAGGGCACCGGACGGTTCGGCCACCGCGCGGCTGTCGTCAAAGATGTCCTTGATGGCGGCGCAGATGGCGTCGGTGTCGACCAGTATGATGTCGTCCAGCAGCTCTCTGCACAGTCGAAAGGTCTCGGTCCCGGCGCGGCGTACGGCGACGCCGTCGGCGAACAGGCCGACCTGGTCGAGGGTGACCGGCTCACCTGCGTCGATCGCTGACTTCATCGTCGGGGCATCGACGGGTTCGACGCCGATGATCTTCGTCTCGGGCCGCAGGAAGCGGATGATGGCGGCGACCCCGGCCGCCAGCCCGCCGCCGCCGATCGGCACGAAGACCGCCGTGATCGACTCGGAATGCTGGCGGACGATCTCCAGCCCGACCGTCCCCTGACCGGCGATCACCTCGGGGTCGTCAAACGGATGGATGAAGGCCGCGCCGGTTTCCGCCTCGATCCTGCGGGCCTCGGCATAGGCGTCGTCGAAACTGTCGCCGTGCAGGATGACCTGCCCGCCCCGGGCCCGGACGGCGGCGACCTTGATTGCGGGGGTGGTCACCGGCATGACGATGGTCGAGGCGACCCCGCGCCGGGTCGCGGCCAGGGCCACACCCTGGGCGTGGTTGCCGGCCGAGGCGCAGATGACGCCCCGCGACAGGGTCCCGGCGTCGAGCCCCGCGATCTTGTTCCAGGCCCCGCGGATCTTGAACGAAAAGACGGGTTGCAGGTCCTCGCGCTTGAGCCGCACCGGCCTTCCCAGCCGCGTGGACAGGCGGGGCAGGGGGTCGAGCGGGGTTTCGATCGCCGCTTCATAGACCCGGGCGGTGAGGATGCGACGGATGGTATCTTGCATGAGCAGGGCATTCTGACGGCAGGCGAGGGTTTCTTTCACCGCTCTTGTAATGGTTCGGGATCAAAAGTCGCCGCCAAAAGGTAGTCGGCGGGGTTGCAGCCGGAAGCGGATCGGGCGCGCGGTTCTGTCGGATACTCCGGCGCGACCTCTCGACACAGGCCTTGCATTCGGGTGCCGGAAGGCTACATTGAACCTACTTATGCTACTTATGAGCATAAGGTGGAGAAAAGCACATGGCGAACGGCATGTTCGGTTTGTCGGAGAGAACGGCGCGCGAGACCGCGCCGGTCTGGGACAAGGTCAAGGAATTCGTCACCCCTATGGAGTGGCCGGCCCAGGCCGAGTTGATCGTCGAGATCAACCGTCTGAAGCGCGAGCGCGACGCCGTTATCCTGGCCCACAACTATATGACGCCCGACATCTTCCACGGGGTCGGCGACTATGTCGGCGACAGCCTGGGTCTGGCCAAGGAGGCGGCGCGTTCGAAGGCGAAGGTGATCGTCCAGGCCGGGGTGCATTTCATGGCCGAGACCTCCAAGATCCTGAGCCCCGAAAAGACGGTGCTTATCCCCGACCTGAAGGCCGGCTGTTCGCTGGCCGAGTCGATCACCGGGGCCGATGTGCGGTTGATCAAACAGCGCCATCCGGGCCTTCCGGTGGTCACCTATGTCAACACCACGGCCGATGTGAAGGCCGAGACCGACATCTGCTGCACCAGCGCCAACGCCGTGCAGGTGGTGGAATGGGCGGCGAAGGAATGGGGCGTCGACAAGGTCATCCTGATCCCCGACGAATTCCTGGCGCGCAACGTCGCGGCACAGACCAATGTCGGCATCATCGCCTGGAAGGGGCGCTGCATCGTCCACGAACGCTTCACGGCGGCCGACATCGCCGAGATGCGCGCGGCCTATCCCGGGGCCGAGATTCTGGCCCACCCGGAATGCCCGGAAGAGGTGCTGGCCGCCTCCGATTTCGCCGGATCGACGGCCGCCCTGATCGATCATGTGACGGCCCGCCGGCCGAAACAGGTGGTGCTGCTGACCGAATGTTCGATGGCCGCCAATATCGCCGGGGACGTGCCGGGCGTTCAGTTCATCGGCCCCTGCAACCTGTGCCCCTATATGAAGCGGATCACGCTGGAGAATATCCGCGACTGCCTGGTCAACATGCAGTTCGAGGTCACCGTGCCCGAGGCGATGATCGCCCCGGCGCAGCGGGCGGTGCAGCGGATGGTCGACCTGCCGCCGCCGCTGGTGCCGGCGCGCTATGACATGATCAAGGCCCGTCACCATGTGGCCGTGGAGCTGATCTGATGCACTATGTTCCCCCGGTCCGGCTGGTGACCACGGTCGAGCCGAAGACCCTGAAGCTGATGGCCCTGCTCGCCCTGTGGTTGGCCGCCGGCCGTCCGGCGGTGACCTCATGAGCGACGACGGACCCCCCGTCCGGCGCGGCCCCTGGGACGCTCCGGCCACCGCACCCGCCACCGCACCCGCCGCCGCACCGGCGGCCCGTTCCGGCGGTGCCGCGCCCGAGGTTGCCGGTCAGTCCCTGGTCTGGGCCCTGGTCTCGACCGCCCTGCTGGGGGCCTTCCTCTGGTATTTCAGCGGCAGCTGGGTGGTGGCGGTGGCCGCGATCTGGGGCCTGCTGGTGCATGAGTACGGCCATGTGCTGGCGATGAACCGCTACGGCATGGGGCCGGCTAAAATCTACATCATCCCCTTTCTCGGCGGCATGGCCCGGGGCCAGCGCCTGCCCGACAGCGAATGGGAGGGGGTCAAGGTCTCGCTGGCCGGCCCCGCTTTCGGCCTGCTGGCCGCCATCCCCTTCTTCGTCCTGTTCCTCGTGCTGGGCGGCAAGGTCTGGCTGCTGGGCGCGGCGGTGATCGCGGCGATCAATCTGGTCAACCTGGCTCCGGCACCGCCGCTGGACGGTTCGCGGGCGCTCGGGCCGGTGCTGGCCCGGATTCATCCGATGGTCGAGAAAGGTGCCATGGTCGCCATGGGGGCGCTGGTGGTGTTCTGGGGCATTTCCAACGGCAGCTATATCTTCGCGGGCTTCCTGGCCCTGGCCCTGTTCGGTCATCTGCGCCGCGGGGCCTGGCGTCCTGAAGGCCGGCCGCTGAGCGGGGCCGAGGCCGGCTACAGTGTCGGCCTGTTCGTGCTGGCGGCCGTGGCCTGTGCCGGGGTGGCGCTGGCGGCCCTGATCCCGTTGGCGGACGGCACCCTGACGGGCGCGCTGACCGTCGCCCGCAACTATCTGGACTTCGGCCGGTGAGCCGTATCCACCACGACGGCCCGGTCATCGTCGGCGGCGGTCTGGCCGGTCTGTCGGCGGCGCTGGAGGCCGCCCCGCGCAAGGTGCTGGTGATCACCCCCGCGCCCCTGCTGGAGGCCTGTTCCTCGGCCTGGGCCCAGGGCGGAGTGGCGGCGGCCCTGTCAGACGGCGACGCCCCGGCCCTGCACGCGGCCGATACCACGGCGGCCGGGGCCGGTCTGGTCGAGGCCGAGGCGACCCGGACCCTGACCGGCGACGGCCGGGCGACGGTGGAATGGCTGGCGAAGCTGGGGGCGCCGTTCGATCGCGATGCGGAGGGCGGGTTCGAGGTCAGTCTGGAAGCGGCCCATTCGCAGGCCCGTGTGGCCCGGGTCGGTGGTGACGGGGCGGGGCGCGCCATCCTGTCGGCCCTGGTCACGGCGGTGCGCGCCGCCGACCATATCGAGGTCTGGGAGGACGGACGGCTGAAGAGCCTGATCCAGGACGCCACCGGTCGGGTGCGCGGGGTGCTGGTGGCGCGCGGCGATCGGCGGGTCGAGGTTATCGCCCCGGCGGTAGTGCTGGCCACCGGCGGCGTGGGGGGGCTGTTTGCAGCCACAACGACACCGGCCGCCCTGCTGGGCGAGGGTATGGCCCTGGCCTGGCGCGCGGGGGCCGAGATTCTCGATCCCGAGTTCGTTCAATTTCATCCGACCGCCATGGATGTCGGCCTCGACCCGATGCCGCTGGCCACCGAGGCCCTGCGCGGCGAAGGGGCCCGGTTAATCGATGCCGAGGGCCGGTTCCTGCTGGGCGATGAGCCCGGCGCTGACCTGCAGTCGCGCGACGTCGTGGCCCGGGCCGTCCATGCAGCGCGGGCCGCCGGGCGTGGGGCCTTCCTCGACTGCCGCACCGCTGTCGGCGCGGCCTTCCCCCACGAATTCCCGGCCGTGTTCGCCGCCTGTATGCGGGCCGGACTGGACCCGCGCGAGACACCGATCCCGGTCGCCGCGGCGGCCCACTATCATATGGGCGGGATCGCCGCCGGGTCGGACGGGCGCACCAGTTTGCCGGGCCTGTACGCCGTCGGCGAATGTGCGGCCACGGGCGTGCATGGGGCCAACCGCCTGGCCTCCAACTCCCTGCTGGAGGCGGCGGCTTTCGGGCGGCGCACCGGCCAGGCCGCAGCCAGCGAGTTTGGCGGGCAGGGGACACTGTTGCCCGTCAGCGCCGGGGCTGAACTGCCCGAGGCCGCCCTGGCCGAACTGAGGCAGGGCATGAGCGACTGGGTCGGGGTGGTGCGGGATGAGGCGGGTCTCACAGCCCTGATCGCCCTGATCGACCGGCTTGAGGCCCAATGGCCGGGCGCGGCACCGGTGACGGCGGCGCGCCTGATTGCCGAGGCCGCCCTGGACCGGCACGAAAGCCGTGGGGGCCACTGGCGCTCCGACTATCCGCAGACCGCTACCGAGGCCCGCCACACGCGCATCCGGCGCAAGAAGCGGGCTACTGCCCCGAAACAGACAGAGGCTGCCCTATGATCCGCCAGCTTCCCGACCTGCTGATCGAGCCGGTCGTGCGCATGGCCCTGGCCGAGGATCTGGGCCGGGCCGGCGATGTCACCGCCCAGGCCTGTATCCCAGAGGGCGCGCGGATGAAGGCCGTCTTCGCCGCGCGCAAGCCGGGGGTGCTGGCCGGGATCGACTGTGTGCGGCTGACGATTCTGGCCATGGACCCGCAGGCGACCATCGTCCTGAAGATGCGGGACGGCGAGGCTTTCGAAGCCGGGGCGGTGCTGGCCGAGGTCGAGGCCGATGCCCGCGCCTTCCTCGCCGCCGAACGCACGGCGCTGAACCTGCTGGGCCGGCTGTGTGGCATCGCCACCCTGACCCGGGCCTATGTCGAGGCGATCAAGAGGACGCGGGCCCGTATCGCCGACACGCGCAAGACCACCCCGGGCCTGCGGGCGCTCGAGAAGCACGCTGTGGTCTGCGGCGGCGGGGCCAACCATCGCTTCGGTCTGGATGACGCCATCCTGATCAAGGACAACCATATTGCCGTGTGCGGGGGGGTGTCGGCAGCGGTGCGCCGCGCCCGGGCCGCGGTCGGCCATCTGATGAAGATCGAGGTCGAGGTCGACAGTCTGGACCAGCTGGATCAGGCCCTGGCCGAAACGCCCGACGTGATCATGCTGGACAATTTCAGCCTCGAGGACCTGACCGAGGCCGTGCGGCGGCGCAAGACCAGCCCGTTCGGCGCGGTGATCCTTGAGGCCTCGGGCGGGGTCAATCTGGAGACGGTGGCGGCGATCGCCCGCACCGGGGTGGATGTGATCTCGGTCGGTGCGCTTACGCACTCGGCTCCGGCGCTGGATATCGGGCTGGACGCGACCACCGGCTGAACGGTGACGGGGCTCCGGGCGCGAACAGACGGGCGTTGAGCCAGCGCTGGATCGGCGCGTCGATCAGCCGGTTGTAGAGGTCGGCGACCACCAGGGCGGCGATCCCGGCCGCCAGCCACAGCCCCCAGCCCTGCCAGGCCACGGTGTCGAGGCTGGGAATCACGCTTGTGGCCCGGGGTTCGATCAGTCCGAACCACACGGCCCCGGTCAGGGTGTGGGTCATGAACAGGCTGAAGCTGACCCGCGCGCCCCATTCGGCACCGGGAAGGGGCCGGGTCACCGGGGCGGCCCCGCAGCCGACGATGACGATGGCGATCGCCAGGACATTGATCAGATCAGGCCCCGACAGGGCGGCGTTGGCCAGCAGCGCGGCGGCCCCGCCGAAACCGGTGATCCGGGCCGTGGTCAGGGTCCAGCGGCCGGTCTGGACGATCCGCGCCAGGGTCAGGCCGACAAGGAACAGGGGGGCCGCGCGAACAATGGCCCACTGGAACGGCAGGCTGAACTGTTCGCTGCCCAGCAGGGCCAGGCTGGCCAGATCGGCCCCGACAAGGATCAGCAGGCCCAGCCCCAAGGCGGTGAGCGGTCGCTGGATGACCAGCATCCGCCGCCACAGCCATGGAAAGGCGGCATAGCAGACCAGCAGGGCCGACAGGGTCCAACTGGGGATGTTCCAGTGGCCACCGCCCTGGCCGAAGACATGCAGCAACAGGATCTGGGCCGGAAGGCCCGACCACTGGAAGTTTTCAGGATGGCTGGTGGCGACGCCCAGCACGGCCGCGGTGGCGACCATGATCGCCAGCAGGCCCAGGGTGATCAGATGGGTCGGGTAGCAGCGGGCGAAACGTTTCCACCAGAAACGCCCCAATGAGACGGTGCCGTTGGTGACAGCGGCACCATAGGCCCGGGCCAGCACAAAGCCCGACAGCATCAGGAAGAAGTCGGTCGCCAGATAGCCGCGACCGAACCCCTCATTCAGCGTGGCGACGGCGATCGGGGCCTGATCCCCGAAATGGAAGACGACCACGAACAGCGCCGCGAGAAAGCGCAGGGCATCCAGGGGGCCGCCGCGGACCGCCGCGCGAGCCGGCGTGGGCGAGGCGGCGACGTGGTCGCCGGGGTACTGAACTGGTGACATGGACTCGACCGACGGCGTGTCCCGGCCTGGGACGGCTCGGAGTCGGAAATGCAAGTCGGGTGCCGGTCAGCCGGTCATCGATCGCGAACCATGACCGGTGTGGTCAGGGACTGCAGCGGAACGATCAGGCCTTGGGTTGGGCCGGGGCCGGGGTCGTCGCGGCCGGCGCGGTCGGCACTGTGGCGGCGGGACGCGGCGCGGCGGTGTTCGCCGCCGAGGCACCGGCCGTAGCCGGGCGGGCGGCGGAAGCGGCGACCGGCGTCGGGGCGGCGGCAGCGACCGGCGCGGCGGCCGGACGGGCAGCCGGAGCGGCCTCGGCACGGTCGGCGGCGGGCGACAGGCCTTCCTGGGCCAGGACCAGGGTATAGGCCACGGCCTGACCGGCCTGACGCACCGACTCGGCCGGATCCATGCTGGCCTGGATCAGGCGCGGCTGGTCTTCATCGGACGAGGGGCGGGTGGTGTAGTTGAAGGCGGCGCTGGAACCCGAACGCCCGCCGAAGCGGTAGAACAGGTGGCTGCCGACCTGGCTGACCCGGATCAGCGAGTTGCGCCAGCTGGGCGAGACGCCGGTGGTGTGGAAATGGGTGGCGTTGCCGACACTGGCGAAGACCGCACCGGACAGGGCCTTGGAGGCCACATCGCGGGCCCGGTCCCAGGCCACAGGATTGACGCCGCGACGCATCGAGCCGTTGCAGGTGAAGCTGAACTGGCAGCCGGTGCGACGTCCGGCTCCCTGGAAGACGACGCCGCAGACACTGTTCGGGAAGGCGGGGTGGCGGGCGCGGTTGAGCACGACCTGGGCCACGGCCTTCATACCGTCGCGACCTTCGCCGCGGGCTTCGTAATAGACGGCCTGGGTCAGGCATTCGAGGTCACGCGACTCGTCGAGGGCGTTGCCGAGGCGGAAGGGGCGGGCGGCCGAGACGGCCGAGGTCAGGTTGACCTGGCGCAGGCCCGAGCCGGGCCGGGTGCGGAGCTGTTCGAGCCGGGCAGTCATCAGTTCGGCCTGGCGATCACGCTGGGCACCACCGGCGACCGTATAGGGATCATGACGGCGCGCGATGGACAGGGCGCTGGCATCAAGGCCCCCGGCGGCAGCCGACAGGGCTTCTTCAGTGAATCCGGCGGCCGTGGCCCCCTCGATACGCTCCGCTTGTGCGCGTACCGTCGTCGCTCTGGCTGCCGAGCCGCCCACATAGGCGCAGCCGACCGTCAGTCCCACCAATGCACCAAAGGCCACTGCTGCCGTCACGGGCCGGATACGGGCCGCGCGATCGACGTGCAGGGACACACGCTGGTGCAAGGGATGCGACAAAGGCTCAATCCTGTTCCGCAGGGCGCAATGCCGCCCCTGAAAATCTCAATTCGGTACTGGGCGACCAGGCAAGCAAGTCGTGGTCCAGCGCCGGATACCAACAGTTATTGAAAGGTAAACCGTCGGGGACGCGCCTTAAGCCAGCCGTTTATGGCCTCAATGTGTTCGATTCGCAAGTTTTGGGTGCGGTGCAACATTGTGTCGCTCCCCCGTGAGTTGAGTCGTGCAATGCCCGTCTCGCGCAGACTCAGGAACGAAGTGAACGATACCAATACTGTATTTCATCAGGACGATCTGCTCGCATTGAGCTTAATGGGCGGGTCGAGGTGATGGTGCGTTGCACGGTTTGTTGCCATTCGTGACTTTCATGGGTGCTGCCGACCCCATGATTTCTGTGGATGGGAACCCCGGAGCCGACCGGTACGTTGGGTCGGCACTGAATTCACAGGAATAGCCTCATGATTCGTCTCCCCGCCTCTGTCACCCCCGTTGTCGCCCTGGCTGTCCTCGGTCTGGCCCTGTCCGGCTGCGGGACGACCATGGAACAGAAGGCCGCGACCGGTGCCGTGGCCGGTGCCCTGGTTGCCGGACCGGTCGGAGCCGCGGTCGGCGGCGCGGCGGGGGCCGTCATCGCCAAGACCGACAAGCCCAACTAGACCGCGCCCCCGAGCGCCGGAATCGCCCGGCAACCGGCGTTTCCGGCGCTCGGGGCCGTGCGGGGGCGTGGTCGATTCTTTTGCCCCAACCTTGATTTTCGCCACGATTTCCGCTTAGGCACGCCGCCGGGCTGAGCGTCGCTCGCCCGGTCGCGGTCCTTTTGCCGCCTATCGCTATTTGGGAATTACCGACCTCCGCATGAGAGATCTGAAACAGACCGCCTTCACCGACCGGATTGCCACCCAGCAGGAGGCCAAGAAGGCCCTGCTCGCCCGCTTCAAGCCCAAGGCGGCGGCTCCGGACCCTGAATTTGACAAGCTGGCCGCCAAGCGTGCCGCCGAGAAGGAAGCCCTGCGCCAGCAGCACGAGCTGGAAAAGGCCGAGCAACGCCGCGAGCGCGCCGAGAAGGAGGCCGTCCGTCTGGCCGCCGAACGCGAGGCCGAAGAGGCTGTCGAGGCCGAGAAGCGCGGTGCTCGCAAGGAACGCAAGGCCGTATCCAAGGCCGACCAGAAGGCCGCCCGCGACGCCCGCTACGCCGCCCGCAAGGCACGTCAGCGCTAATCGACGTCCGGGGGCTTCACGGTCCCCGGCGCACGGCTCAGCCCGGTGACGCCCCGGCACCGACCGGGGCCAGGTCGCCCAGGACCCGTCCCAGCTGGTCGACGGAATAGGGTTTGCGCAGGAAGGGCCAGGGCGCGTCCGTCAGGGCCTCGTCCACAGTGCCGCCCGCATAGCCTGAGGTCAGCACGATCCGCATGTCGGGATGGTCGCGGGTGCAGGTCCGGGCCAGTTCGATCCCGGTCATGCCGCCCGGCATCACCACATCGCTGAGCATGATGTCGAACCGTTCGGTTGCGAGCACGGCCAGGGCCTCGGGCCCGGTCTCGACCGCTCGAACATCGAGGCCCAGTCCCTTCAGCAATTCCATCGCCACATCGGCCACCCGGACATCGTCCTCGACCAGCAGCAGGCGGCGTCCGGCAGCCACCGGCCGGGCCGGGATGACTGCCGGGGCGTCGGCCGCGCGCGCATCAACGGCCAGCGGCGGCAGATAGATGCAGATCTCGGTGCCTTCGCCGACGGTTGAGGTGATCCGAGCCCCGCCGCCACTCTGGCGGGCGAAACCATAGACCTGGCTCAGGCCCAGACCGGTACCCTTGCCGACCGCCTTGGTGGTGAAGAAGGGCTCGAATACCCGGTCGATGACGTCGGGGGCCATGCCGGTTCCGGTGTCAGAGACGGAGATACAGACATAGTCGCCGGGCGGCAGTTCATGGACCTCACCCATCGTGACCTTGCAGTTCCGGGTCTGGACGACGACCTGGCCGCTGTCGCCGAGGGCGTCGCGGGCATTGACCACCAGATTGAGCAGGGCGGCCTCGAACTGACCGGGGTCGACGCTGACACGGACCCCGCCGCGGCGCAGTTTCAGCTTGAACTCGATGGCCTCGCCGACGGCGCGGCGCAGCAACGGGTCGCTCTGGCGGATCAGGGCATTCAGGTCGGTTGGCTCCGGCCGCAGCGTCTGGCGGCGCGAGAAGGCCAGCAATTGGTGGGTCAGGCCCTCGCCCCGTCGGGCGGCGGCCAGGGCGGCCTCGCCCAGTTTCTTGCGCTTGGCCGCATCGTCAGGCGACCGCAGGATGATGTCGAGCGCGCCGATGACCACGGTCAGCAGATTGTTGAAGTCGTGGGCCACGCCGCCGGTCAGGCGGCCGACCGCCTCCATCCGTTGCGCATGCATCAGATTGGCCTCGGCCTCGGCCTTTTCGGCCAGGGCCGCGCCGACCCGTTCCTCCAGCAATTCATTGATGCGTTTGAGGTCGTCCTCGGCGCCTTTGGCTTCGGTGACGTCGATGCTGGCCCCGATATAGCCCTGGAACACCCCGGCGGCGTCGAAGCGGGGCGTGCTCTCGCAGCGCAGCCAGCGCAGTCCCAGGGTTCCGTGATCCATGCGCAGAATGCCCTCGAACCGGTCGCGGGCGTTCACCGCCTTCATAAAGGCCTCGGAGAAGGGGCCGATGTCATCGGGGTGGGCCAGCTTCTTCCAGCGCGAACCCATCAGTTCGCCCACATCGACCCCGAAGATCGTCCGGTAATGGCGGTTGGCGAAGGTGATCCGGGTCTCCGGGTCGGTCATCCAGATGAAGACCGGGGCGCTGTCGGCGACGGTGCGGAAGCGGGCCTCGGATTCCGTCAGGCGATTCTCGGCCTGGACCCGGGCCGTCTCGTCCCGAAGCGTGAGCACGGCCCCGATCCGGGCGCTGTCGGGCCCGATGACGGGCCGGGAATTGCCGACCGCGACTACTTCGCTGCCATCCGGACGGCGAATGCGCCAGCGGGCGTCGGTGACCGTCTCGCCGTGGCGTACCGCCCGGGCGAGGGGCAGCTGGTCGGTCGGGTAGGGGCGTCCGTCCTCGGTCAACAGCTGGTAGGTCTGGGTGTAGTCATCGGGTCCGACGCCGAGGGTCTCGATGCCATGCTGTCGCTTTGCCGCCTCATTGATGAAGACGACACGGCCCTCGGTGTCGGTGACGATGACGCCTTCGGCCAGCTGTCCGAGGATGGCGTCGCGTTCGGCCGCGCTGGCGGCGAGGCGGGCGTTGGACTCACGGATATCGGTGATGTCGAACGACATGCCGGCATAGCCGAGGAACCCGCCCCGGGAATCCAGCCGGGGATTGACCGCGACCCGCATCCATCGCCATGAGCCGTCGGCGTGGGCGAACCGGGCCTCGAACTCATAGGGGCTGCCGGTTGGCCGTGCGGCGTCCTGGGCCGACTGGACCGCGGCCACGTCCTCGGGATGGAGGGTCTCACGCCAGACGTTGCCGAGGATTTCGATGGCCGGACGGCCGTAGAATTTGATCAGCGCCTGATTGACGAACTCGACCTGGCCGTCGGTCCCGGTGAGCCACACGGGCGAGGGGGCCGTGTCCGCGAGCAGACGGAACCGTTCCTCGCTCTCGCGCAGGGCCAGTTCTGCCTCGCGCATGTCCGTGACGTCGACATTGACGCCGATCATGCCGTGGAACTCGCTGTTGCTGCGGTGTTGCGGGCGAGCTTCGGTGCGCAGCACGCGCCAGCTTCCGTCCTGACGGCGAAAGCGCGCCTCGGAGGCAAAGGGGACCTGACGGACGTGGGCGTCGGCGGCAATGCGGCGGAGCGATTCGCGATCATCCGGATGGGCGGTCTCGATCACGTCGAAACCATCGACCGTTTCGGTCACGTTCCAGAACTCACGCTGGGCCCGGTTTAGATAGATGCACACTCCCGTCGGGCTGCTCATCCACAGCATCACCGGCGCATGTTCATTGATCATCTCCAGACGACGTTCGCCGTCGTCAAGACGGGCGTCGGAGTCACGCAGTGCCTCGATCGAGTGGTCCAGCCGCGTCAGGGTCCGGCGCAGGGCTGCGGCAACCATGGCCGTGAAGATACCGACGAGCACGAAATTCACGGTCGCGACCCGGCCCAGCTGGCTGTTCAGATCCAGCCCGGCCCCATCCGGCCCGACCAGCAGCCAGCCGCCGATCAGGGCCGTGAGCGTGGCCGCGAATCCCGCCGTGCGTCCCCCGGCCAGGGCCGCGAGGATGACGGCCGGCAGCAGGATCATGAAACCGGTGATGTCACCATAGAAGGCCGAGAACGCCCAGCGCACCGCCAGCATGATCAGGGCGGCGACAACGCCGATCAGAAGATTGGGACCAAAGGATTTCGGCCGCACGCGGGCCAGCCACACCATGGCGGCGTCGGTATCTGTCACGCGTTTGAACAACGCCGATGCGCTCATCCAGCCCCCGCCCGTCGCGAGAGCGACGTCCTGCAACGCTTGAGGCGGCCCCGTGTTCCCGCATCGAAAAAATGCGTTCTCGCGCTTGGCGATCAACCCGCGAGACACCAACTGAAGGGCTGCAATATCAAGTCTTACGCCACAGGAGCAATCATGACCACGACCATCGACACAGGCCTGACCAAGACCGAGCGTACTGACGTGGCGCGTGAACTGACCAAGGTGCTGGCCGACAGCTATGCCGTCTATCTGAAGACGCACGGCTACCACTGGAACATCCGCGGCCCCGAGTTTTTCGCCCTGCACACGCTGCTGGAAACCCAGTATCGGGAAATCTGGGAAGCGCTGGATACCATTGCCGAACGCATCCGGGCGCTGGGCGAGTTCGCGCCCCAGGGCTATGCGACCTTCGCCAATCTGACGGCGATCAAGGACGGCGATCCCGAGAAGGACGCCCAGGCCATGCTCAAGGAACTGATGACCGACCACGAGACCCTGATCGCCACCACCCGGGCGGCGCTGAAATCGGCGGACTCTGACGGCGACGACGTCTCGGTCGATCTGCTGACGACCCGCCTCGCGGCCCATGAAAAGGCCGCCTGGATGCTGCGGTCGACGCTCGGCAGTCGCTGACGGGGTTTGACGGAGCGGCTTTTTCGCCTGAAAAACGCCGCCAATCCCTGTCAGTCTGGCGGCTCGGCAGGGACAGACCTGCCACGGAAACCGATTTGGCCAAGTTTGACTGGACATCGACATCGCGACTGACGCGCCGGCTCACCGCCGCCGCGCCCGTTGCGCTGGCGGCGTTCGGCGTGGCCATGGCCGCCAGCTCGACACCGCGGCCCGAGCTCGACCTGCGCGTCGAGGCCGTGGCCCGGATTACGGGTGGCGACCCGGGGCCCAAGGGCCTCGCCGCCCTGTCGGCCCGTATGGACCCGGCGGCCCTGGCCCTGGCCATCCGTCACGATCCGAACGCCCCCCGGGCCACGCCGCTCGGCCTGACCCCGGGTTGGGAAAGCCTGACTCTCGCGGGCAAGCCGTCTCTGGCCTTCGGGGCTTCCGGCCTTGAGGCCCGGCGCATCAATGCCGCGACACCGGGCCTGGCCAGTCTGCTGGTGCCGGCGCGGCCGTTTGTGCTCCGTGCCGCAACTGCCGATGACCGCAACCGCGCCCTGCGCTGTCTGACCCAGGCGGTCTACTACGAGGCAGCGCTGGAGTCGGACGAAGGGCAGGCGGCCGTCGCCCAGGTGATCCTGAACCGGGTACGCGATCACAACTATGCCAACTCCGTCTGCGGCGTGGTGTTCGAGGGGGCCGAGCGCCTGACCGGTTGCCAGTTCAGCTTCACCTGCGACGGGGCCCTGGCCCGGACGCCGGTCGCCTGGGCCTGGAACCGGTCACGGGCGGTGGCCGAGCGGGCGCTGAATGGCCATGTCGCCGCCCGCGTGGGCACGGCGACCCACTATCACGCCGACTATGTTCACCCGTGGTGGGCCCCGACCCTGAACAAGCTGACCCAGGTCGGCAGCCACATCTTCTATCGCTGGAAGGGGGTGTCCGGTGAGACGGCCGCCTTCAGCCAGACCTATGCCGGCCGGGAGCCGAAGATCGACGAGGCGCGGTTCGCCCGTCCGCGGCTGCTCACCGTCAGCGACGGGAACGTCGCGGACCTGGCCGTGACCGACGCGCCGGCCACGGTGATGGTCGATGGCCATCCGCGCGTTGTCGGCGTCGCCTCGCTGGGTGGTCGCCGCCAGCCCGACAAGGCCGAGATTGCGGCGATCAATGCCCGGCTGGCCGTCTTCGAGGCTCCGTCGCCGGTGGCTGCGCCCCCGCCGCCGGGCGTGACGGTCATGGCCGTCGAGGAAGTCGGTCGTCCGGCCTCCTGACTGACGACGTCGCACGGTCTCACTGCAACGGTTGTGAGCCTTCTGCATTCATCCCTCACTCCCGGCGCGCTGCGCCCTTGCAAGGCCGACTGGTGTCGACAGACAAAGTGACCCACAGCAAATCCTGGACCGAGGCGGCGCGCATGGCAGCGCTGCATGCCTATGACGTTCTCGATACCGAGGCCGAGGCCGAGTTCGACGACCTTGCCGCCCTGGCGGCCAGTATCTGTGACGCGCCCACCGTCCTCGTCAGCCTGGTCGCCGGGGACCGCCAGTGGTTCAAGGCCCGTGTCGGGCTCGAGGCTACAGAGACCGGCCGCGATGTCTCCTTCTGTGCCCATGCGATGCTCAGGGACGGCGTCATGGTCGTGGCCGATACCCGGCTGGATCCGCGCTTCCGCGACAACGGCCTGGTCACGGGCCCGCCGCATGTCCGCTTCTATGCCGGGGCTCCGCTGGTCACCGCCGACGGCCTGCCGCTGGGTAGTCTGTGCGTGCTCGATACCGAACCGCGCCCGCAGGGGCTGACGGCGTTCCAGACCAATGCGCTTGAGGTGTTGGCGCGGCAGGTGATGAACCTGCTTGAGCTACGCCGGGCACTGAAGGCACGTGACGAGAGCGAACAGACCACCCGCCGGGCGCTCGAGGCTTCGGAATACGTCGGGGCATGGGACTGGGATGTGGCCACCGACAGGGTTGTGGCGGACGAGCGTTATTCCGCGATGTACGGCGTCGATCCGGCCGTCGGCATGGCCGGTGCGCCGCTGGAAACCTTCAGTCGCGCCATCCATGCGGATGATCTGGACCGTGCCCGGGCCGGGATCGAGGCGACCCTGGAGAGCGGCAATCTGTATGTCAGCGAATACCGTCTGGTCGTGCCCGGCCGTCCGCTACGCTGGGTGCTGGTGCGCGGACAGGTCTATCGCGACCATGACGGTACGCCGAACCGCTTCCCCGGGGTGGTGGTCGATATCACCGACCGCAAGGCGCGTGAGGCCGAACTGGCCGATGCGGTCACGGCCCTGGCCCAGAGCGAGGCGCGGTTCCGGGCCATCGCCGACTCCATGCCCCAGATGGTCTGGTCGACCCGGGCGGACGGCTTCCACGACTACTATAATGCCCGCTGGTACGAGTTCACCGGCATGGAGCCGGGCACAACCGACGGCGAGGCGTGGAACGGCATGTTCCACCCTGAGGACCAGGATCACGCCTCGGCGCTGTGGCGGCAGTCGCTGGAGACCGGCGAACCCTACGAGATCGAATACCGGTTGCGTCGCCACGACGGCGTCTATCGCTGGACCCTGGGCCGGGCCATGCCGGTCCGCGATGCGGCGGGCAGAATTGTGCGCTGGTTCGGCACCTGCACCGACATCGACGACCTGAAGCGGCTGGACCAGGCCAAGGAGTTGCTGAGCCAGGAACTGAGCCACCGTATCAAGAACATCTTCGCCGTGGTCTCGGCCCTTGTGGCCCTGTCGGCGCGCCAGTTTCCCGAGGCCAGGGTGTTTGCCGCCTCGCTGCGGACGCGCATCAACGCTTTGGCCCGCGCCCATGAGTTCGTGCGGCCCCATACCGATGTCTCGCGCCCGACGGTCGGGACCATGACCCTGCATGCCTTCCTGCGGTCGCTGTTCCAGGCCTATGCCGACGGAGCCGGCGCGGCGCGTATCCGCATCACGGGCGACGACGCGACCTTCGACGACCAGGCGGCGACCTCGGTGGCCCTGTTGTTCCACGAGCTGGCGACCAATGCCGCCAAATACGGAGCTCTGTCGCTGGAGGGCGGCCATGTCGATCTGGTCACCCGGGCCGACGGCGACCGGTTCACCCTGACCTGGGCCGAGCATGGTGGCCCGGCGGTCGCGGGTGCGCCCGAACGCAGTGGTTTCGGCTCGTCCCTGGCGACCCTTTCGGTCGAGGGACAGCTGGGCGGGCGGCTGGAACGGGCCTGGGATCCCGACGGATTGCGCCTGACCGTGGACCTGCCCGCGACGGCCCTGTCACGCCGCCGCGCCGCACAGAATGTCGCAGCAACCATATAGGGCGAAACTCCCCTGATCTTTTGGCGTTGTGTCAGCAGGCAATATTTTAGACCCACTGGAGTTTTGACCCCAACACCATGTCCGCCCGTATCCTGATCATCGAGGACGAAGCCCTTGTGGCCATGGAACTCCGCTTCGTGCTGGAGGATCTGGGGCATGAGGTTATCGGCACGGCGGCGGACGCGAAGTCGGCGCGCATGCTGGCGGCTGAAACCGATATCGATCTGGCCTTGGTGGACATTCACCTGTCCGACGGCCCGACCGGTATCGCGCTCGGCCGGGAACTGGGTCAGGATCTGGGGGTCACTGTCCTCTTCATGACGGCCAATCCCGGCATGGTGCGCGAGGGCGTGGCCGGAACCGTCGGGGTCCTGTCCAAGCCCAGCGACGAACGCGCCGTGCAGACGGCCGTGGACTATGCTCTGGGCCGTCGCGCCCGCCGTCCGGTCGAATACGCCCCGCCCGAACTGCGACTGTTCGCCTAGACTATTTTTGTTTCAGGTCGAATCGACCTGAATCCAGAAAATGGTCCAGCTTCAAACTGGAGCGAAATCTGAGCCCGGCTGGACTGCGTCCAACTCAACCGATTTCGCTCCAGAGGGTCACCAGGTACCGATCTTCTCGGCCTCGTGGTGACTGATGGGGTTGTGGGCCGCCTTGTGGTCTTCCTCGGCGAGGAAACGCACCGCCTCCAGCGCCGCCATACACCCCATGCCCGCTGCCGTGACCGCCTGACGATAGACGTCGTCGGTGACGTCTCCGGCGGCATAGACCCCCTCGATCGCCGTGGCCGTGGTGCCCGGCTTGACCACCAGATAGCCGCCGGTCTTGATTTCCAGCTGCCCCGCGAACAGTTCCGACGACGGGGCGTGGCCGATGGCGATGAAGACGCCGTCAGCGCTGACTTCGCGGGCCTCGCCCGTCTGCGCGTGTTTCAGCCGCACGCCGGTGACATTGCTGCCGCCGTCCGCGGTGGTGCCGAGTATCTCGTCGACCTGATGATCCCAGATCACCTCGACCTTGGGATTGGCAAACAGCCGGTCCTGAAGGATGCGTTCGGCGCGGAACTCGTTCTTGCGGTGAACGACCGTCACCTTCGAGGCGAAATTGGTCAGGAACAGCGCTTCCTCAACGGCAGTATTGCCGCCGCCGACCACGATCACCTCCTTACCGCGATAGAAGAAGCCGTCGCAGGTGGCGCAGGCCGAGACCCCAAAGCCCTGATAGGTCTTCTCGCTCTCCAGCCCCAGCCATTTGGCCTGGGCCCCGGTCGAGATGATCACCGTCTCGGCCAGCAGCTCGGTGCCGGAATCCAGCTTGAGCCGGAACGGCCGCGCCGACAGGTCGGCAGAGACCACGATGTCCTCGATCACCTCGGTGCCGACGTGTTCGGCCTGGGCGCGCATCTGCTCCATCAGCCACGGGCCCTGGATGACCTCGGCATAGCCGGGGTAGTTCTCGACCTCGGTGGTGATGGTCAGCTGACCGCCGGGTTGCAGACCGGCAATGACCACCGGATTCAGCATGGCACGGGCGGCATAGATGGCGGCGGTCCAGCCGGCGGGGCCGGAACCGATGATGGCGACGCGGACGGTACGGGGAGTGTTCATGGCCTCTATTTAGGCGCTGATTCCCTCGCGCGCGATGGTAGGGTGATGCGGAAGTCGCAAAGCACGGGAGATCGTCGTGGACGGACGTAGTTTTATCGGGGTCGGTCTGGCGCTCGGTCTGGCCTTAGGGGCGGGTATCGGCCTTGTGATGGGCCAGCTGATCATCGGCCTGGCCATCGGTGCCGTTGGCGGAGTCGTCGTGGGCCTGCTGCTGGATCGCCTGGATCGTCGCCGCGGCAACGACTGAGTCCCCGAGCCCCCGAATGACCGACGCCAACACTGATGAAGGCCTGCGCAGCCTGCGCAGTTTCATGCGCAAGATGCTGGCCCTGTCGCGCCGCGGCGTCGACCACAAGGGCGTGGCGGCCAGCGTCTATGACAACGGCGGACTCAGCGGTCGCTATCTGATCATGACCGTCATCTCGGCGGCCATCGCCACCTTGGGTCTGATGCTGGGGTCGCCGGCCGTGGTTATCGGGGCCATGCTGGTGTCGCCTATGATGGGGCCGATCGTGGCCCTGGGTTTCTCGCTGACGCTGCTGGACTGGGACGAGCTCAAACGGGCCCTGCTGGCAGTTGGGATCGGCCTCGCGGTCGCCCTGGCCGTGGCCCTGATCCTGACCTGGGTATCGCCGTTGAAAGAGCCGACGGCCGAGATCCTGGCCCGGACCCGACCGAATTTCTTCGACCTGCTGATCGCCGTCTTCTCGGGCGTCGCCGGGGCCTATGCCGTGGTGCGCCAGAGGGGTGAGACCATCATCGGCGTGGCCATCGCCACCGCCCTGATGCCGCCTATCGCCACCATCGGCTTCGGCCTCGGGACTGGCGACTGGCGCATCGCCGGCGGGGCCTTCTTCCTGTTCATGACCAACCTCGTGGCCATCGCCCTGGCCGCGACCCTGACGGCAGGCTTCTTCGGTTTCCGGCCGCGGCTCGGTGAACGTCCGGCTCCGTGGCAGGGCATCGCCGTGTTGCTGGTATTCGCCGTCCTGGCCGCCCCGCTGGTGCTGTCGTTGCGTTCGATCGGGCTGGAGAGCCAGGCCACGGCCGAGACCCGGATCGCGGTGGCCGACATCTTCAGCGGGGCCGATTCCCGGGTCACCCTGCTGGAGGTCCGCAGCGCGAACAATCAAACCACGGTTTCGGCCTTGATCAGTACGCGAACCCTGATTCCCGACGCCCAGCCACGCCTGCAGGAGCGGCTGAACGCGGCCCTGCACACACCGGTCACGGTCAGCCTGGACCAGATCGTCGTCGCCGATCCGCGCGCGGCTTCCCGGGCAGTCCAGGCCAGTCCGGTGGCCCCCCCGACGGCTGCCGAAACCCTGTGGACCCGACTGACCGACGCCGTGCCCTTCGCCACCGACGCGGTGATGACCGACGACACCGGCACCAAGGCCATCGTGCTTCTACGCCCCGACGCGGGCCTCGACCTGGCCAGCGCCTATGCCCTTGAGAAGGGATTGGAGGGCCGGTTCGAGGGGGTGGCCATCTGGGTCACGCCGCCGCTGACGGGGATCGACACGGTCGATCTGGGCGATCCCGAAGCCGTTCAACTGACCGCCTGGGCGATGGGTCGCTGGCGGGCCCGGCCCAGGGTCAGCTTCTGCCGTCCCGATCCGGCCCCCGAGGTTGCCGAAGGTGCGGTCGCCCCGCCCGGTGCCCAGGCCCGGTTCGTCGCGGCCCTGACCACGATGGGCGTGGCCCTCGCCGCGACCGATGGCCCGGCCTGCGAGCGTCGTGACCGCAACCTGGCGCGGATTGCCCTGAGCTAGGGGGCAGTCGCGGCGGGTTGGGCCGGCGGCGCGATATACAGGGCGCTGATGTAATAGGCCCGGACCTCGGGCGCGGCCTCGCTGACGGCGGCTTCCCACATTATGGCGCTGGCGCAGCGTCCGGTATGGGACTGGTCGGCATAGTTGCGGTCCCCGAACAGGGCCGCGAGCCAGGCGGGGTTTCCTCCCATTTCGGCATAGCGGCGACCAATCGGTTCCCAGGCTTCGATGGTGGGCTCGGGATGGGCGACGCTACGGGGCGGCTGGGCGATGATAGTGATCACCGCGCGTGAAAGGACCTCCAGCCCGCGACTGCCCGTCGCGCCCAGTTCCGCGATCCGGCCCGGCGTCAGGCCGGCCTCGACGAATTCGTGGCAGGCGGCGGCATGGCCCTGCTGCAGGGCCTTCAACAGATCGAGCCGCACCGCCGAGAGGGCGACCAGATCCTCGGTCCGGGCCCCGACCACCCGGTCCATATGCCCGGTCATCATGGTCGAGGCGAACGCGGCCCCCATTGTGTCCAGGGCGGCGGCATCCAGCGTTCCGGCCCTAGCGCGGACCAGCATGCGTTGCTCCAGCGCGGCATAGTCATCGGGGAATCCCGCGGCCAGTACGCTCAGGACGCTGCCGGTCTCGGTCCCGGCGAGGGCCTCGCGGATCGACGTCAGCAGCTGGGCGTCGGTCCGCACCGTCTGGGTCGACTCGATGCGCGGGGCAGTCGGCAGGGCGGTCGGATCGGGCGTCGCCAGCAGGGCGAGGGACAGGGCGGTCGCGAGGCCGAACATGGCAGTCTCCGTCTTCGCCCAATGGCGGGCGTTCTCGCCATGCTACACGGCCCTGCGCCGAATGGGCCATTCGGCTCGCGGGTCGGGCGAGCCGGGCCTCAGCGCGCGGCCATGGCCTCGAGCACGGCGCGGGCAGCCAGATCGGTCTCGGCCAGGGGCGCATAGGTCCAGACCGGCAGGGTGGCGGCGAACGGCCGGGTCGCGCCCCGGCCTTCCAGATCGGCGTGCAGGCGCGCGAATTTGCCGCCCGGCTTGCGCGGCACCATCGGCAGGATGTGAACGGGCCGTCCCGTCGCGGCGGCCTCGGCCGCCATATTGGCGCTGTCCTCGGTGACCAGCACATGATCGGCCGCGCCGAGGAAGGCGAAATAGGGATTGGGGCCGCGCTCGTCCCAGATGATGCCGGGAAGCTTGCCGAGCCGGTCGACCATCACGGCCCGGGCGGCGACCGGGGTCCGGCGCGAGAAGGTCAGCAGCAGCGAGCCGCCGGCGGTGCGGATCGCGCGGGCGATCCGGTCGGCCAGGTCGGCGGCATGGGCCTCGGTCAGGTCAAAGGCCGCGGACCGTCCGCCGATCAGCACGGCGACAAGCGGCCGGGGCAGGGGGGCGATCCGGTCGGCCATGTCGGCGGCGGCGGACGCGATCCGCGCCGGGGTGACGCGGTGGGGCGAGCCGGTGATGCGGAAGACATTGTCCCCGGCCAGTTCGTCATGGGCCGGGGCCACGACCATGTCGAAGCGCGACGGCGACAGGCGCGGGTCCTGGGTCTGGACCACGAAGGTGCGACCGATGGACTGGCGGCGGACAGCGAGGCTGAGGGGCAGGGTGGCGCGGCCGGTGGCGATCCACAGATCAGGCCAGGCCTGACCGGGTTCCGGCGTGACGGAATCCGAAGACGGATCAAGAAGGGCCGGGGTCTTCAGGAAGACCGGCAATTTGTCGGCCCGGGGCCGCCAGCGGATGTGTTTGATGGTGATTTCGGCCGGAGTCAGGCGCTGGACGGCCTCGGCCAGTCCCAGCGCCTGATTCTCGATCCCGGCCCGGCCGTCGGAGACGACCCAGACCGTGAGCGGTCGCACGGTCTTGCCTATTTCCACTCGACCTTGAGGATTTCGTAGGCCTTGACGCCGCCGGGGGTGTTGACCTCGACCACGTCGCCGACCTCTTTCGAGATCATGGCGCGGGCGATCGGCGACGAGACGGAGATCCGACCCTGCTTCACATCGGCTTCGTGCTCGCCGACGATCTGGTAGCGGCCTTCTTCCTCGGTGTCCTCGTCGACCACGGTGACCGTGGCGCCGAATTTCACCTGGTTGCCTGACAGTTTCGAGACGTCGATCACCTGGGCGCGGCTGATCTTGTCCTCGATGTCGGCGATCTGCCCCTCGATCCACCCTTGCCGCTCCTTGGCGGCATGGTATTCGGCGTTCTCGGACAGGTCGCCGTGCGCGCGCGCCTCGGAAATCGCCGCGATGACGCTCGGCCGTTCGACCGACTTCAATTGTCGGAGTTGATCGTCGAGGACACGGTAGCCCTCGCCCGTCATAGGCACTTTTTCCATAGTGTCGTGAGTTTCTTGTTTCGCCCGACTGAGAGACTTACTCGGCACAGATAGTCGCTGGGCGCTAGCGACCGGCCAAAGAGGGTAGGGCGCCGCGCGCCAATACTCAAGCCACCGGATTATGGGGCCGGGAAAGGACGTGGCGAATCAGGCTCCAGGCCAACCAGGCGACCGCCGCCAGACCCAGCCCCATGAACAGGGACGACAGAATCAGGATGCCGGCGGCCATAAAGGCCAGGCAGAAGGCGAGCGCGGCGAGCAGGGCCGCGACGATTTGTGAGGTTTGCACACGCATGGCCGGTTAACGCCCGACCGGATCGACGGTTGCAGACCAGGGTTCGGTCAGCCGTAGCTGTAGGGACCGCCCCGTTCCAGCGCCCGCTGCCAGGCGGGGCGGGCGTGAATCCGTTCGAGGAAGGCCTTGATACGCGGCCTGTCCGCGCCGAAGGGCACCCGGCTGCCGGCAGCTTCCAGCGGGAAACTCATCATGATGTCGGCGGCGCTGAACGCATCCCCGGCGAACCAGTCGGACCGGCCCAGTTCATCCTCCCAGTAGCTGATGTGGGTGGCGATCTGCGGGTCGATAAAGGTCTGCTGCACCTTGCCGGCCACGGCCTTGACCACGCCGCGGATCAGCAGGGGCGAGCGTTTCGGCAGGTGGCTGAACACCAGCTTCAACAACAGGGGCGTCATGGCCGACCCCTCGGCATAGTGGAGCCAGTAGGTGTAGCGCCGCGCCGCGTCCGTGCCGGCTGCCGGTTTCAGCCGTCCGTTGCCGTGGGCTTCAAGCAGATATTCGATGATGGCCCCGGTCTCGGCGACGCGAATGTCGCCGTCCTCGATCACCGGCGACTTGCCCAGCGGATGGATGGCCTTCAGCGCCGCCGGGGCCAGGCTGGTCTTCGCGTCGCGCTGATAGCGTTTCACCTCATAGGGCAGGCCCAGCTCCTCAAGCAGCCACAGCACCCGCTGCGAGCGGGAGTCGTTGAGGTGATGGACGATGATCATGAGGGCGCTCCGGACTGTCGCATCACCATGGTCGGATGACGCGACGTCCGGCAAGCGTCTTCACCCCTTCGGCATCAGGCTCTCGGCTGCCACGACCATGGCCTCGACCCCGGCCGTGACCGAGGGTTCCGGCGCGATCTTGAACAGGGGCGAATGGTGGCCGGCGGCGGTCTCAAGCTCGGCCACGGGCGTGCCGCCGACATCGAAATAGACGCCCTTCACCCCGCTTTCGGGGGTGACGAAATAGGCAAAATCCTCGGCTCCCATACCGCCGCGGGGCTGGTCGATCATCGTGGCCTCGCCCATGGCCCCGGCGATGGCGGCGCGGACCCGGGTGGCGGTCGGGGTGTCGTTGAGGGTCGGCGGGGTGGTCTCGACGGTCGAGCGCACCACCGTCGGCATCTGGTCTTCGGGCACGCCCAAGGCGATGGCGGTGCCACGGGCGACGCGGTCGATGCCGTCCAGCAGCAGGGTGCGCACCTCGGGACTGTCGGCCCGGACGGTCAGCTGCATGTCGACCCGGTCGGAGATGATGTTGTGTTTGATGCCGCCATGGATGGCCCCGACCGTGACCACGGCCCCGTCCAGCGGATTGACGGTGCGGCTGCGCAGCGACTGCAGATTGACGACGATGGTCGAGGCGACCAGCACCGGATCGACGCCCAGATGCGGATAGGCCCCGTGGGTGCCGACGCCGTGCACGGCGATGTCGACACTGTCCGAGCTGGACGAATGGATAGCCAGGGGCACGGAGACCCGGCCGGCCGGCAATCCAGCAGAGACGTGGAAGGCCAGGGCATAGTCCGGCTTGGGGAAACGGGTATAGAGGCCGTCCTCGACCATGGCGCGGGCCCCGAAGATCCGCTCCTCGGCCGGCTGGGCCACCAGCACCAGGGTGCCGGACCAGTCGCCGCGCCGCGCCATCAGCTGGCGCGCGGTGCCGATCAGGGCAGTGATATGCACATCATGGCCGCAGGCGTGCATGACCGGCTTCTCGACGCCGTCGCTGTCGACCTGATGCACGGTCGAGGCATTGGCCAGTCCGCTCGCCTCCTGCAGCGGCAGCCCGTCCATATCGGCGCGGATCAGCACCGTGGGTCCGTCGCCGTTACGCAGCACGGCGACCACGCCAGTGCCGCCGACCCCGGGCGTGACGTCATAGCCGAGGGCGGTCAGCTGGTCGGCGATGATGCCGGCGGTGCGGACCTCCAGACCCGACAGTTCGGGGTGGCGGTGGAAGTCGTCGAACAGGGCGGCCAGGTTGGCGCTGTAGTCCTGCTGGATGGCGGCCTTCAGTTCGGCCTCCTGGGCCGAGGCCCAGGTTGCGGAAAGAGCAAACAAGGCGGTCGCCGCCGCCAGAGTGGTCCGCAATCGCATGGTGTCAGCCCCCGCCAGTGAATGTGCGGCCACCGTTACCCATCACCGGGCGGGCGTCAAACGGTCCCGGGCTTTGGCCCCGGCCCGGGGTCGGCTATGGCTGCAGTCATGAGCACCCCCGAACCCCGACTGACCTCCCTGGCCCATGGCGGCGGCTGCGGCTGCAAACTGGCCCCGGCGGTGCTGCGCGACATTCTGGCCGGCATGCCGCAGGCGGCGGTGTTCGCCAATCTGATGGTCGGCACCGAGACCAGCGACGACGCGGCCGTGTGGCGGCTCAATGATCAGCAGGCGTTGGCGGCGACCACGGACTTCTTCATGCCGGTGGTCGATGACCCGTTCGACTTCGGCCGCATCGCCGCCACCAATGCCCTGTCCGACGTCTATGCCATGGGGGCGACGCCGATCTTCGCCCTCGCCCTTGTCGGCATGCCGGTGGCCACCCTGTCGACGGCGACCATCGGGCAAATTCTTGCCGGTGGGGCCAGTGTCTGTGCCGCGGCGGGCATTCCGGTGGCGGGTGGCCATTCGATCGACAGCGTCGAGCCGATCTACGGTCTGGTCGCTCTCGGGCTGGTCCATCCGGATCAGGTGTTGACCAATCGCGGGGCGCAGGCGGGGGATGTGCTGATCCTGACCAAGGGGCTGGGCGTCGGCATCCTCAGCGCCGCGTTCAAACAGGAAAAGCTGGGCGAGGCCGGCTATGCCGCCCTGATCAAATCGACGACGCAGCTGAACACGCCGGGTGCGAAACTGGCCGGTATGGCCGGGGTCCATGCGGTGACAGACGTCACCGGCTTCGGCCTGTTGGGGCACGGGCTGGAGATGGCGCGCGGCTCAAACCTGACGGTCGAGATCGAGGCCGCCGCCGCCCCGCTGCTGGACGGGGTCGAGACCCTGGCACGCGGGGGCATCCGCACCGGGGCCTCGACACGCAACTGGGCCAGCTATGGCGAGGGCGTGGTCCTGCCCGAGGGCTTCGACGCCTGGCGGCGCGACCTGCTGACCGACCCCCAGACCAGCGGCGGCCTGCTGATCGCCGTGGCGGCGGATCAGGCCGGGGCGGTTCTGGATCGGGTGCGGGCCGACGGCTTCGACCGGGCGGCGGCGGTCGGCCAGGTCGTCGAGGGTCCAGCCGTGGTCCGGGTCATCGGCTGAATGATCCGGCGCACCACCGATCTGGGCCCGGCCGCGCGCGACGCCTTCGACGCCATCATCGATGTGCGCAGCCCGGCCGAGTTCGCCGAGGACCATGTGCCCGGGTCCATCAACCTGCCGGTGCTGGATGATGCCCAGCGGGCGGAGGTCGGCACCACCTATGTCCAGACCTCGAAATTCCTCGCCCGGCGCAGCGGTGCGGCCATGGTGGCGCGCAATATCGCCGACCATCTGGAAGGCGGACTGGGTGACCGCGACGGCAGTTTCCAGCCCCTGGTCTATTGCTGGCGCGGCGGCCAGCGCTCCGGGGCCATGGTCACCGTGATGGATCAGGTCGGCTGGCCGGTGACCCTGCTGGAAGGCGGCTACCAGACCTGGCGGCGGCAGGTGGTGGCGGGCCTGTATGACGCGCCGCCGGCCCTGCGTATCGTCCTGATCGACGGCCCGACCGGCAGCGGCAAGACCGAGATCCTAAAACGGCTGGCGGCGCACGACATCCAGACCCTCGACCTCGAGGGGATGGCCAATCACCGCGGCTCCCTGTTCGGGGCCATGCCCGGCGGCCAGCCATCGCAGAAGGCCTTCGAGAGCCGGCTGTTCGACGCCATCCAGCGCCTCGACCCCGCCCGGCCCATCGTGGTTGAGGCCGAGAGCAGCCGGGTCGGCGAACGCACCGTGCCGCCGGGGCTGTGGGCATGCATGGGCACGGCCCGGGTCATCACCCTGTCGGCCCCGCTGGCGGCGCGCGCCCGCCATATCGTCGAAACCTATGTCGAGATCGCCGCCGACCCTGACCGTCTCGACCGCGCTCTCAGCCGCTTGCCGCGTCATCATGCCAGGGCCACCATCACCGAGTGGCGGGCCATGGCCACGCGCGGCGAGATCGAACCGCTGGCGGCCCAACTGATGGAGGCCCACTACGACCCGGCCTATGCCCGCACCAGCGACCGCCGCGACCGAACGGCCCTGGGCGCCGTGGCCCTGACCATGCTGGATGCCGCCGATCAGACGCGCGCGGCGGCAGCGATTGCGGCGATGGTGGGCGGGATGGGCTGAAGGGACCCGGTCCGTCGGCAGCAGGCCCCGGTCCCGTCCAGCGGCAGTCCCGATGACATTTTCTCCGCAGGCACCCGGGCGCGGCTAGGGTCGGTTTGCGACCGTCACCGCCTGAGTGTTTGCCGCATTCCGGCGTCGCCGTTCCATCTCCATACGGTGCGCGATCTCCGCAGCCTGAAGGGCGGCGGATGTGGGGGCCCGTGAGGCGGTGTAGAGCGCGTAGAGATAGTCCTCATCGATCGAAGTCAGACCGGTCACGCCTGTTCGGTCGAACAGGTTCAACACTGTATCAAAATCCCCGGTGGGGATGCGCGGGTCGGCCGGAGCCAGGGCGACGAAGGCGATATAATCACTGACGGCTCCGAACGGCACGTCGTTCAGCTTCCCGGTGTCGATGACGATGGTGACGCCTATGAGGTCGTCGCGAACGTTACCCCGCAGACGTGAGCCGTGTTCCACCGAGACCGACCGGGCCATCGGGTCCGTCGCTCCGTTGGCGCTCAGCGTAATGGCGGGCATACCGGAATCAACCATCAGGGGCAGGCTGACCTGCCACCAGCGCACGGGGGCGTCTGACGTGCGGAACGATTCCAGCGCCTCGTCACCCAGGGTAACGCTGCGTCGGGCAGGCCGGAAACTTCTCGGTGCTGTCTCGATCAACGTCGCTGCCAGAGCGTCGGGATCATCCGTGGCGTAGATGGCGATGTCCGGCAGACACGTCGGCGACGCCTCGGGGGAAAGGCCAATGGCCCGGGCCACCGTTTCGATCCGGTCCTTGAGCAAGGCCGCATGTTCGGCGTCCAGGTTGATGACGCGGACACAGAGGCGGTCGTTCCAGCGTGGGCTTAGTCGTCCCATCGGCCCCGAACTGATTGTCCGGGCATAGGTTTGCGGTGATCGCTGTGTCGCCGCCCCGACAACGACAATGTCTTCGATCGGCGTCGAATCCGGAGCGACCTGAGTGGCGGCAGCCGCGGTTTGCGCTGCGGCGGATACGGAACAGATCACGGCCGAGACCGCTAAAACGCACGCTGCCCTGAACCGCATGTGGCCATTCCCTCTATGCAACCTAGACGGTAGCATGTGCGACCCGAAGCGGAAAGGCGCGGCATGGTGGTCACGGGGAAGGGCCCGCCGGGCTCAGCCCTTCAGCAGCATGTCCCGGCCGACGATGACGGTAGACAGCTAGCCTCAACCCTGAACGGGCTTCTCCCAGAATACGGCCTGGCCCATCGCCGGGTCCAGTTCAAAGCCTGCGAAACCGAGCGAACGGTAGAGGGCTTTTGCCGGATGATTGCCGTCCAGCACCTCGAGCGTCAGCTTGCAGCAACCCCGCTCGACCGCGATGGCTTCTGCCAGGGCCAGCATCCGACGGGCCAGACCCAGGCCCCGGAACTCCGCAAGCACGGTGACGTCGTGGATGTTCAGCAACGGCGCGCATTTGAAGGTTGAAAACCCCTCGAACATATTGACCAGCCCGGCGGGCACGCCGTCGACGAAGGCCAGGATCGACACGGCGTCCGGCCGCGCCGCCAGGGCCGGGATCAAGCCGTCGCGCACGGCGGCGGACAGCGGATGATTGCCCCCCATAGGATCGCGCGCATAGCCGTCCAGCAGGTCGATGATCGCCGTTGCATGGCTCGGATCGGCGTAGTCGGCCCGGATGACGTCTATGGACATGGTCTTGGCTCCTCCCACAATCGTAGACGACCCGCCGGGGAAAGTCCGCAACGAACAGGACGCGGGCCTCGGCCTCAGGCGGTGTGGGGGCGGATTATTGCTGCGCGGGGTCCAGGAGGACACCGGCGCTCCGGCGCAGTCCGGATGGTGCCGACGCCTGTTAAGGGTGGGAAGCTGACCCTCCTCACTTTTCGGATCGCGGCCTTCTGAAGTATCGAGGCTGTATGAGCGACGCATGTTCTCGTTTTGCTGATTGGTTCGAAGAGTTTTGGGGCGAGCAGCTCCCAATCGGCGACGACATCGATCTGTTCGAGCGGTTCGGCATAGAAGGCGACGATGCCTCCGGTTTTATGGATAGCTTCGCGGCGCACTTTGACGTCGATGGCCAAAACTATCGCTGGTATTTTCACCATCGCGAGGAAGGCACGAACTTCGGAGCACTGTTCTTCGCACCTCCCTATCGACGAGTGCAGCGGATACCGATCACTCCAAACATCCTGATTGAGGCCGTCGAAACGAAGAGATGGCCGCTTGAATATCCACCTCATCAAATGCCAACCGTGCGCTGGGATATTCGAGTGAACCAGTTGCTATTCGTGGTCCCCCCAGCCCTGCTGGCGATGTGGCTCTGGCTACGTTTCGTCCGCTAAGGGTCGGGAGCCGATAGTCCCATGAGGATGGAAAGCGGACCTTGGTCACTGGTCCCCACTCGCATACCATTGTTACGTCAGCGGTGCTTCGGCTCGTTTTCTTGCTTCCATGATCGCCTTCACGCGGATCTTTTGAAACTGCCGACCCAGCAGCATTGAACCAGCCACTCCCGCCATCGAAATCGCCCTTAGAGCGCTGTTGTGTGCGGATAAGGCAAGCACCAACGCGCTCAGGGCGAGCAACGAAATAGCTCCAACAAGATAAAGCGTCTTCGCCATGTCGCCTCCTCTACGGCGCCACGCGCGCTCTGAAACAGGCCTAGAAAATCAGCCAAGCCTTCGTCGGACAGCTTAACAGAAGTCTTTGCCAACGTCCGCTTAGGGTCGAGAGCGGACCGTCGCGTCAGGCCGAACAACAGCCCTTTCGGACACCGTTCCTGATAGAGCACCGTGGCGACCCCGACAGCGTCACGACCGAACGTGCATTTCCGAGCCCCGCGCTCCCGTCCCCTTCTCCCGGTGCGGGCAACCGGGCCAGCAACAGGGGCGGCGCTTGCCGGCCGTCAGGTCGGCACAGGCCCGGTCGATGTGTTTGCGGCGGGTCTCGGCCCGTTTCACCGACTGGATCCAGCAGATCCATTCATTGCGGGCCAGCGGGGTGATGTCCTGCCATGTCGCCAGCGCCGACGGGTCGGCGATGAGGCGCGCGCCCAGGTCTTCAGGCAGGGCGTGCACGACGCCGCCGCTGATCGGCAATCCGCTCATGGGGGCAGCTCCGTCGGGCCAACAGACCGCACATTAGCGGCCGGCTCCCGACCCGCCAAGGCGGGGGCGCGCGACGGATTCAGCGCAGGATCAGAACCGCCAGACCCGTCACGACCAGCAGCCCATGCAGGACCAGCACCAGACCCAGCCACGACCGGAACGGCTGTTTGCGGGTCTTGTGACGCAGCAACTGCTGGCCCAGCCAGGCCCCGATCCCGCCGAACAGGGCCGTCAGCAACAGGGTGCGTTCGGGCACCCGGCGGCCGTGGCTTCGGGCCCGGGCCTTGTCGAACCAGAACAGGCTGAAACTGCCGAGGTTGGCTGCGGTCAGGCCCGCCAGGGTGACGGTGATAACCGGCGGCAATGTCATGGTTCGTGCTCCGTCCGTACGCCTGCCGCGCCCGTTTGCGAAAGCGGATGTCCCGGGTACCACGCCACGCATCCTGCGGCCTCAAGACTTCTGCAGTCCGGCCCTCACTGACCAGTCAGGCACCGTGGCGGACGGCGTACGCTCGGGTCGCCACCTCCCTGCCGACAATGGGCCGACAATGTTTCGGTGTTCATACGGATATCGTGGATCGTTCAACGTGGCGTGGCGTTGTGGAGATCAGCGCGGTCAGCCCCGGGGGAATAAATCGCTATGAGTAAGAACCTGCTGCGGCTGGTTTACAGGAGCGATTCCTGCATTGCCCATAATGACGTGACAGGGCTCAACGCAATATTCAAAACGTCAATTCGCAACAACAAGCGTGACGGCATCACCGGCGCATTGGCGTTGCCGGACGGGACGTTCGTTCAGGTAATCGAGGGTGACAAGGACAAGGTGGACTTGCTCATGAAGCGCATCCGGCTCGATCGCCGGCATGAGGGGGTCACTGTTCTGGGAGAATGGGCAATCCAGGCCAGATTGTTCAGGGGGTGGGAGATGGCTCGGCCCGATCCCACACCTCTGACCCAGCAATCTTTCCGGATCGTCACCGAGAACGGAAGCGGCGCGCAGGTGACGACCATTCTGTTGGACCTCATGAGCAAGGCTGAACATTTGTATCCCGCCAGATAGGCTGAACCACCAGGCCCGTCCGCGCACCCGTCGCCCCCCCCTATCGTGCCTGCGGTCGCGGGCGAAACTCATCGGTCCCCCTGTGGACGTCCAGCTGTTTCAGGGCCTCCGCCGCCCGGATCAGGGCCCGGGCCTCGACCGCCCGACCCTCGCTGACCAGCCAGGCGGCGCGTCGCACGGCGCGCGTCACCGCCACATCCGGATCGATCCACGGCGGACCTTCCGCATCGGCGGGTGAGGTCGAGGCGGGCAGGGGTGCCAGCCCCGGGCCCGGATCGTCGGTCCCGCCGCGGACCGGCTTCAGGTCCAGAGCTTCCGCGATCCGGTTGCGGGTCCAGCCCTCGGCCATGGCCCGGCGCCGCAGGTTGGACAGGCCGACGTCGAAACGCCGGGCCACGGACGGGGCCGGCTCGCCCGCCACATAGGCGGCCTTGACCCGGGTCCAGGTCTCCGGGCCGCGATATTTGCGCAGGCGGTGGTGGTCCATGGCGGCAGGATGGACCCTGGCTGTGTCAGGTCCGGACGCAGGCGGGACAGACGGTGCATGGGCCGTGTCCACCTTGTCGACGTTTGTCGCGGTCAGGTCTGACCGTTTGGTCCAGCTTCGGTCCCTGTTGTCGATGCCGAACCTGACCAGAACCGACAGCCTTTGTAGAGGTTGTCTCTGGCCGGACTGTCCGGATCACCGCCGTTTCAGGGGATCCGGACAGGTCGAAATGGTCACCAACTGACCGCCATGATCCTTCAGTGCGCATAGTCCTGAATCGGCCGCACATCCAGCTCACCGGCCTTGATCGCCCCGATGGCCTGGGCGGCGGCCAGGGCCCCCGCAGCCGTCGTGTAATAGGGCATCTTCATCATCAGGGCGGTGCGGCGCAGGCTGAAACTGTCCTGCAGCGACTGTTTGCCCTCGGTGGTGTTGAACACCAGCTGGACCTCACCGTTCTTCATCGCGTCGACGATGTGCGGTCGGCCTTCCAGCACCTTCTTCACATGGCCGACTGTCAGGCCCTGCTCGACCAGATAGCTGTGGGTGCCGCCGGTGGCCAGGATGGAGAAACCCTCGGCAATCAGGGTCTTGACCGCCTCGACGATGAACGGCTTGTCGGCGTCCTTGACCGAGACGAAGGCGCAGCCCGTGGTCGGCAATGTGGTGCCGCCGCCGATCTGCGACTTGGCAAAGGCGCGGGCGAAGGCGGGGGCCATGTCGGCCTCGCCGTCGCGCTTCCAGTCCAGACCCATGACCTCGCCGGTCGAACGCATCTCCGGGCCCAGGATGGTGTCGACCCCGGCGAAGCGGGCGAAGGGGAAGACGGCTTCCTTGACCGCGATGTGGTCATAGGGCCGGTCGGTCAGGCCGAAGCTCTTCAGCGGCACCCCGGCCATGACCTTGGCGGCGATGGCGGCGACCGGATGGCCGATGGTCTTGGCCACGAAGGGCACGGTGCGGCTGGCGCGCGGATTGACCTCCAGCACGAAGATGCGCGGTTCGGCGCTGTGCGGCTCCTCGATGGCGAACTGGACATTCATCAGGCCGCGCACCTTCAGCGCCCGGGCCATGGCCTCGGTCTGGCGCTTCAGCTCGGCGATGATGGCCGGGCTCAGCGAGAAGGGCGGCATCGAACAGGCGCTGTCGCCCGAATGCACCCCGGCCTCCTCGATATGTTCCAGCACGCCGGCGACGAAGACGTCATCGGCGTCGCACAGGGCGTCGACGTCGACCTCGGTGGCGCGGTTCAGATAGTGGTCGATCAGCACCGGATCGTCGCCCGAGACGCGCATCGCCTCGCCGACGTAGCGGTCCAGCTGTTCGCGGTCGTGGACGATGACCATGCCGCGGCCGCCCAGCACGTATGAGGGACGCAGCACGACCGGATAGCCGACCTCATCGGCCTTCTGCGCGGCCTCCTCGGCGCTGCGGGCCAGGCCGTTGGGCGGCTGCATCAGGCCGATGTCATTGAGCATTTTCTGGAAGCGTTCGCGGTCCTCCGCCAGATCGATGGAGTCGACGCTGGTGCCCAGGATCGGCACCCCGTCCGCCTGCAGGGCATGGGCCAGTTTCAGCGGCGTCTGGCCGCCGAACTGGACGACGACGCCGATCAGGTCGCCGGTCGAGCGCTCGACGTCGATCAACTCCAGCACGTCCTCGGCCGTCAGCGGCTCGAAATACAGCCGGTCCGAGGTGTCATAGTCGGTCGAGACGGTCTCGGGATTGCAGTTGACCATGATCGACTCGACGCCGATGTCGGCGAAGGCGAAGGCCGCGTGGCAGCAGCAGTAGTCGAACTCGATGCCTTGCCCGATCCGGTTCGGCCCGCCACCCAGAATAATCGCCTTCTTTCTGTCGGTTGGCGCGGATTCACACTCGGGCACCTGGCCCAGGGCCCCGGTCTCATAGGTCGAATACATATAGGCGGTGGCCGAGGCGAACTCGGCGGCGCAGGTGTCGATGCGTTTGAACACGGGGCGGACGTTGAGGCCGCGACGCAGGGTGCGGACCTGCGCTTCGGTGGTGCCGGTCAGTTGAGCCAGACGGGCATCAGAAAAGCCCTTCGACTTCAGGCGGCGGAAGTCCGTGTCGACGGTCGGCAACCCCTTGACCCGCACATGCCCCTCTTCGCGCACAATGTCGGCGATCTGGCGCAGGAACCACGGCTCATAGGCACAGGCGGCGTTGATCTCCTCGACCGACAGGCCGTGGCGGAAGGCCTGGGCGATGACCAGAATCCTGTCGGGCGTCGGCTGACCCAGGGCGCGCAGCACGGCGGCCCGGGCCCCGGCGTCATCCTCGGCCCCGACGACACCCTCGATCTCGATCTCGTTGAAGCCGTTCAGACCGGTCTCCAGCCCGCGCAGGGCCTTCTGCATCGACTCCTGGAAGGTCCGGCCGATGGCCATGACCTCGCCGACCGACTTCATCGAGGTCGACAGGGTCGCCTCGGCCCCCGGGTATTTCTCGAAGGCGAAGCGCGGGATCTTGGTCACCACATAGTCGATGCTCGGCTCGAACGAGGCTGGCGTCACCTGGGTAATGTCGTTGGTCAGCTCATCCAGCGTGTAGCCGACGGCCAGGCGGGCAGCGACCTTGGCGATCGGGAAGCCGGTGGCCTTCGACGCCAGGGCCGAGGACCGCGACACCCGCGGGTTCATCTCGATCACCACCATCCGGCCGTCGGCCGGATTGATGGCCCACTGCACGTTCGAGCCACCGGTCTCGACGCCGATCTCGCGCAGCACGTTGATCGAGCCGGTCCGCATCCGCTGATATTCCTTGTCGGTCAGCGTCAGGGCCGGGGCCACGGTGATGGAGTCGCCGGTGTGGACCCCCATCGGGTCGATGTTCTCGATGGAGCAGATGATGATGCAGTTGTCCGCCGTGTCGCGGACCACCTCCATCTCGTATTCCTTCCAGCCCAACACGCTTTCCTCGACCAGCACCTCGGTGGTCGGCGACAGGTCCAGACCACGCTCGACGATTTCGCGGTATTCCTCGATATTGTAGGCGATGCCGCCGCCGGTTCCGGCCAGGGTGAAGGACGGGCGGACGATGGCCGGCAGGCCGACGAACTCCAGCGCGTCATCGGCCTCGTCGATGTGGTGGATGGCCTTGGAGCGGGGCGATTCCAGCCCCAGCTTGTCCATCGCGTTGCGGAATTTCTGACGATCCTCGGCCTTGTCGATGACGTCGGCCTTGGCCCCGATCATCTCGACGCCCCATTTCTTCAGCGCGCCCGAGGCATCCAGCGCCAGAGCCGTGTTCAGCGCCGTCTGGCCGCCCATGGTCGGCAGCAGGGCGTCGGGACGCTCTTTGGCGATAATGCGCTCGACGAACTCGGGGGTGATCGGCTCGATATAGGTGGCGTCGGCCACCTCCGGGTCGGTCATGATGGTGGCCGGGTTGGAGTTGACCAGGATGACCCGGTAGCCCTCCGCCTTCAGCGCCTTGCAGGCCTGCACGCCCGAATAATCGAACTCACACGCCTGCCCGATCACGATCGGCCCGGCCCCGATAATGAGTATGGATTTCAAGTCTGTACGTTTGGGCATGGCCTGAGGCTCTTCTTCTTGGGTCTTCAGTTCGTCACGACCGCACACTCCCAGCCGTCATAGTCCAGCTGGAAGGCCGCGGCCCAGGATTGCATCATGGAGGAGACGGGCGCGAACGACGCCTCGTCCACCGCCATGGTGGTTTCAAGGATGGTGCAGTCGTCCTGGCCCCGGGTCAGGAAGCCGGCGCGACGCGCCACCTCGTTCAGATCGTCGTGGTCACCCTCGCCATAGAAATAGAACAGGGTGTGGCGGGGCGTGACGCCGGAATCCCCATGCGCCGCGAGCGAGGCGCGGATCATCGCATCCCGGTCTTCGTGGCTGGTCAGGGCGTCGGACAGGGTCTCGGATCCTCGCGCGCGGACGTCCGACGGCGCGCGAGGGCGCACCGTTGGCGTACGGGTTGTCGGTTAAGCGGTCCGTTTAGAGACGCGGCCGCCGCGCGACAAGCGCTTATCGGTCCGGCAGGCCGTCGATCCACGCCGGAAGCGCGGCGATGGTGTCCAGCAGGGCGAAGCGCGGATGGTTGTCGGGCGCGTCGGCCAGCTCGTGGGCCCAGGTGACGTGATAGGGAATGTGAACGGCGAAGGCCCCGGCCTCCAGCGCCGGCAACACATCCGATTTCATCGAATTGCCGGCCATCACCGCCTGGTCCGCCCCGGTGCCGTGGCGGGTGAAGGCGCGATCATAGGTGAGGCGATCCTTTTCCGAGACGATCTCGACCCCGCTGAACAGCTCACCCAGGCCCGAGGCGGCCAGCTTGCGCTCCTGGTCCATCAGATCGCCCTTGGTGATCAGCACCAGCCGGTAGCGCTCGGCCAGGTCGGCCAGGGTCTCGGCCACCCCGGGCAGGGTCTCGACCGGATGGGCCAGCATCTCGCGCCCGGCGGCCAGGATTTCCCGCAGGGCCCGGGGTGGCGGATCGCCGTCACACAGCTCCATCGCCGTCTCGATCATCGACAGGGTGAACCCTTTCACCCCGTAGCCGTAGAGCCGCAGATTGCGGCGCTCGACCTCGGCCAGACGCGCGGCGATGGCGTCATTGTCGTGGTCGGTCAGCAGGTCGAGAAACCGCGCCTGGGTCAGGCGGAAGATGGTCTCATTGTGCCAGAGGGTGTCGTCGGCATCGAGGCCGACGGTGGTTATGGTCATGACACGCATCCTTTGCTGGCTGTCCCTGACCGGAAACCGGGGTCAGGGTCAATCGGCCGCATCGGCATCGCCACCGTCGAACCCTCATCCGTGTATCGTCACCGGGCTAGGGGAGGGCGGGATGACCGGTCAGGCAGCAGTGGTTATCGGTACCTCAGGCGGGGTCGGCGGCGCGCTGGCGGCCCGGCTGCGGGCGTCGGGGCAGTATGACGTCGTCCACGAGCTTGCGCGCAGCGGGCAGGGGGCGGCCCGTCTGGACCTTGAGGATGAGGACTCCATCGTTCGGGCCGCGGCGGCGGTTGCTGACGGACCCGCCCCGACGCTGGTGTTCGTGGCCACCGGTGTGCTGCACAACGGCTATGAACCCGAACGCAGCTGGCGTGCGCTGGAAGCGGACCATCTGATACGGGACTATCGCGTCAACGCCGTCGGGCCGGCCCTTGTGGCCAGACATTTCCTGCCCCTGTTGCCGAAGGACCGCCGCGCGGTATTTGCGGCACTGTCGGCCCGGGTCGGCTCGATCGGCGACAACCGGCTGGGCGGCTGGCACAGCTATCGGGCGTCCAAGGCGGCGCTGAACATGATCCTGCGCAACCTGTCGATCGAACTGGCTCGGAGCCACCCGATGGCCATCGTCGCCGGCCTGCATCCGGGCACGGTCGATACGGCACTGAGCGCGCCGTTTCAGCGCGGCGTGGCTCCGGACCGGCTGTTCACGCCCGGGGACTCGGCGGAGCGTCTGTTGCGGGTCGTCGCGGACCTTTCGCCGGCCGACAGCGGTGGTGTTTTCGCCTGGGACGGCGCGCGCATCGAGCCCTGAACAAACGGCTGTCGGTCCGCGACCGAACGCATTGTTCAGGCTGGCGTAACTGCGGTCTAAGCTTAACCATTACAACCTGTGGAATTGGCGGGCGTCGGGCCGTCGGCGTGCGTTTCTCCAGCGTCAGCCGGGCGTCGTGTGATGGTTAAGGCCCGTTAGCCGTGTCTGTTGGTGATCTCTTGGTAAATGGAGCGCATCTTCCATAGGTAGTATTGCGTGGTCCCAGCACAGGAGGTCGTTATGGCCTACTCCACGGGGGCCGGACCGACACAACCGGCCAAGGTTTCGTCTGACACGTCCGGATCGGCGCAGGTCCCCCCAGACCGGCGCGCCTATGGCTCCGCCTGCGAGAGTCTGACCTTCCCCTTCGTGACACAGTCGCGGCGCGAGCTGTCGGTGACCCTGGCCGTTCAGTCTGTTTACGATCTGGACCGGTTCGAACCGGCCGGTCGCCGGCTGCGACGTATCGTGCGCCATCGCGGTGGCGAATCGGCGCTGGTCGCCATGGGCAACCGGACCCTGGAGCCCACCGACCTGAAGCGGATCGATCTGCAGACTATGGGTCATGGCCTCGAACTGCTTCATCCGACAAGCGATGAGACCGTCGTTCTGCCCGCCTTCTGGCGTACGGTGGCGACAACCCAGGGCCGGTTCGCCCTGGCCTATTCCGGGCTGCAGTTCGACGGACGGCGCGGCACCCTGCTGATCGAGGTCATGGGCGGTCCCGAGACGGCCCCGCCGGAAGCCCTGGCCGAGACCATCGCCCATTTCGAGAATCAGAAACTGGGTGTGGTCCTGCATATGGCCCCCGATATCGACCTGGCGCGACGGCTGGCCCAGGCCCGGGCGGGGTGTCTGGCGATCGATTTCGCCGGCGTCGATCATGACAGCAGCCGGTCCTGGGCGGCTGCGGAAGCCCTGATCACCACAGCCCGAGAGTCCGCGCCACGACTGCTGCTGCTCAATCTCCGTCCCGAATGGGGGCGGGCGGCCGCCGCGGTCGGTGCCACCCATGCGGTCTTCGCCCAGATGACCGCGCGCACCGTCTGACCCGTTGACGCGGGCAGCCGTGGCGGGCCTTGTGGGGTATGCAGATGACCCTGCCAGCCCGCCTTTACGGTGATCCGGACGCTTGGGCGCGCGAGCGCGCTGCGGTGTTCGGGCGCGCCTGGCTGTTTATCGGCCATGAGGCCGAGGCGGCGGACGCCGGCGACTGGATCGCCACCGAGATGGTCGGGATGCGGCTGGTCGTGGTGCGCGGGACGGACGGGACGCTGCGGGCCTTTCACAATGTCTGCCGTCATCGGGCCGGGCCGCTGGTCACCGGCGCACGCGGCCATTGCGACGGCGAACTGGTCTGCGGTTATCACGGCTGGCGCTATGCCCTGGACGGGCGGTTGCGGGCGGCAACCGGCTTCGGAACGGCAGAGGGCTTTGATCCGCGCGACTACGGTCTGTTCACCGTGCGGCTGGAGATCTGGCGCGGGCTCGTCTTCGTGGTGATGGACCCCGAGGCTGCACCGCTGGCGGATTTCGTCGCGCCGCTGGAGCGGTTGCTGGCGGAACGCGGCCTGGCGATCGCGGCACCCGCCCTGCGACGCAGCCATGAGCTGGCCTGCGACTGGAAGGTCTATGCCGAGAACTATCTGGAGGGCTACCACATCGGGGTCGTCCATCCCGTATTGGCCGCCGAGCTGGGCGGGGCCGACTACCGGGTGCGGATCGAGGGCGATCTGGTTGTGCAGGAGGCTGTCGGTATCGATGAGGGGCCCCAGGCCGGGGTCTGGGGCTGGCTGTGGCCGAACCTCGGCATCAATGTCTATCGCGACAGTGCCATGATCGAGCGCATCACGCCGACCGGACCGGGGCAGACCCGGCTGGACTACCTGTTCTTGCACGCCGAAGGCGAGGCGGCGCTGGGCGAGGCCCTGACCGCCTCGGACCGGCTGACGGCCGAGGATGCCCGGATCTGTCAGGCGGTGCAGCGCAATCTGTCAGCAGGCATCTATGATCGCGGCGTCCTGAGTCCGCGGCACGAGGTGGCTGTGGGTTGGTTTCAGGCCCGACTCCGGAAGGTTCATGCATGACGACCGCGACCCCGACCGTTTCCGGCCGCCAGCTGGGCTGGGGCCTCGCCGCCCTGGTCGTGGCCGGCAACATGATCGGCTCGGGCCTCTATCTGTTGCCCGCCACCCTGGCCCCGACCGGCAGTTCCAGCGTTGTCGGCTGGATCGTGGCGGCGGCTGGCGCGGTGGTCCTGGCCATGGTCTTCGCCGCTCTCGGCCGGCTGCAGCCGGACGCTGATGGCCTGTCGGGTTTCGCCGAACGCGGTCTGGGCCGGTTCTTCGCCTTCCAGACGGCCCTGGCCTTCTGGACCGCCTGTCTGGTCGGTAATGTCGCCATCGCCGTCGCCGCGACCGGCTACCTCGGCTATTTCTTTCCGGTGCTGGCGACCCCGGTCGGGGCGGTGTTCTGCAATCTGGCCCTGATCTGGCTGACCACCCTGGCCTATATCATCGGTGCGCGCACCGCCGCCCGCTTCGCCGCCCTGGCCCTGATCATCGGCCTGGCTCCGATTGTGGTGGCGGTGGTGGCGGGGGTCATGGCCTTCGACCCGGCCATCTTCGCGGCGTCCTGGAGCCCCTCGGGGGCACCCTTGTCCAGCAGCGTTCCGGCTTCACTGGCCATCATCTTCTGGGCCTTCATCGGGATTGAGAGCGCCGCCGCCCTGTCGGCGCGGGTCAAGGACCCGGTGCGTGACGTCGGCCGGGCCACGATCGCCGGCGTGCTGCTGGCCGCGGTTGTCTATATCGCCGCCTCTGTGGCCGTGTTCGGGGTCATTCCCGCGGGCGTGCTGGCCCAGTCGTCCAGCCCCTATGCCGATCTGATCGCCCGGGTGTTCGGGGCCTCGGTCGGCGGCGTGGCGGCGGCCGCCATGGTGATCAAGGCCACGGGCACACTGAGTGGTTGGGTCATGCTGGGCGGCGAGACGGCGCGGGCCGCGGCCAAACAGGGCTTTCTCCCATCGGGCTTCGGCCACGGTGACCGGACCCCGATCGCCAATCCCCTGCTGGGCGGGGCGATCATGTCAGTGGTGGCGGTGATCTCGAACCAGCCGACCCTGGGTGGACAGTTCGGGGCGCTGGTCGGCCTGACCTCGGTGCTGAGTCTGGTCATCTACGGCGTCTGCGCCGTGGCCCTGTTCCGCCTGGCCGGGCGACCGCGTGACCGGGTGGTGGCGATCCTCGGTCTGGCCTTCAGCGCCGCGGCGGTCGCGGCGGCGGCCCCGGGCTATATCCTGCCGACCCTGGCCTTCTTCGCCCTGACCAGCCTGGCCTGGCTGTGGATGCAGCGGAAACGCCAGCTGGCGGCGGCCGCAAGCGGCGGAACGGGCCGGCCTGAAGTCGGACGTTGACCCCGCGCCCGGGCATCTTTAGTCACGCCGCCGTTTGCCCGCCCGGATTCGGTGTAAGGAACGCGCCATGATCAAGCTTCTCTCAGGCGCCACCGGCGTCCTCGCCCTGGCCGACGGCACCATCCTGCAGGGGGTGGGCGTCGGCGCGACCGGTTCCGCTCTGGGCGAGGTGGTCTTCAACACCGCCATGACCGGCTATCAGGAGATCCTGACCGACCCGTCCTACATGAGCCAGATCCTGGCCTTCACCTTCCCGCACGTCGGCAATACCGGCGTGACCCTCGAGGATGTGGAGCAGATCGGCGGCGGGGCGGAGACTTCAGCCCGGGGTGCGATCTTCCGCGACCTGCCGACCGATCCGGCCAACTGGCGCGCAGAACTGCCCGGCGGCGGCGATCTGGACGGCTGGATGAAGCGCCGCGGCGTGGTCGGCCTGTCGGGGGTGGATACCCGGGCCCTGACCGCGCGCATCCGTGACGGTGGTGCCCCCCATGCGGTCATCGCCCACAACCCGGACGGCAATTTCGACCTTGAGGCCCTGGTGGCCCGGGCGAAGGCCTGGACCGGCCTGGTCGGACTCGACCTGGCGAAAGACGCCTCGACCCTGCAGTCGTTCGACTGGGACGAGGGGCTATGGGACTGGCCCGAGGGCTATCCCCGCGTCGAGGCCACCGGCAGGTCGGTGGTGGTCATTGACTACGGGGTCAAGCGCAACATCCTGCGCGCGCTCGCCTCGACCGGTGCCAGGATCACCGTCGTGCCCGCCACCACTTCGGCCGACGACATTCTGGCGCGCAATCCCGACGGCGTCGTCCTGTCCAACGGCCCCGGCGACCCCGCCGCGACCGGCGTCTACGCTGTGCCCGAAATCGTCAAACTGGTCGCCAGCGGCAAACCCCTCTTCGGCATCTGCCTCGGCCACCAAATGCTCGCCCTCGCGCTGGGGGCGAAGACCATCAAGATGGACCAGGGCCATCACGGGGCCAATCACCCGGTCAAGGACCTGACCACGGGCAAGGTCGAGATCGTGTCGATGAACCACGGCTTCACCGTCGATCGCGAGAGCCTGCCGGATGCCGTGGTCGAGACCCATGTCAGCCTGTTCGACGGCACCAACTGCGGCATCGCCCTGAAGGACCGCCCGGTGTTCAGCGTCCAGCACCACCCAGAAGCCTCTCCTGGGCCCACCGACAGCCTGTATCTGTTTCAGCGGTTTGCTGATGCGATGTCGGCGCGGTGAGCCTGCCCGCAGCCCGATCGCGCTATCTCTCCTGGCTGGCCAATGCCTTGGCCAAACCAACGTTCACGACGTCGACGCAAGCCCGGGGCCATGCCGTTCTGGGGTATGCGACGGGCTATGATTCCGCCGATATCGCGCCTTTTGTCCGATCCTTGCGGTCTGTATTCGGCGGCGTGGTCGCACTGGTCGTCGATGACCGGCCCGATGTGTCTTCTCTTCTGGCCCAGCACGATGTCATCGCGATCGTTCCAGACCGGATCGCCGGCTGGGCTCCACATCCTGTCATGCAGAGGTTTGTGGCGTTTGATCGCCTGCTGCGCGGTTGGCCAGATGTGGATGGCGTTCTGATCACCGACGTGCGCGATGTGATCTTCCAGGCCGACCCCTTCTCACCGCGGCCGGAACGGCTGCTGGCTTTTCAGGAGTACGAGGCCGGCGTTCTGGCCGATCATGCCTTCAATATGAAGTACATACGGGCCTTGGCGGGTGCCGATCTGGCAGCGGCGGTGTCGCAACGGCCGTGCGTATGCGTCGGAACCGTCATGGGGCCTCGTGACGAAGTCCTTCGGTTGTGCCGAACCATTCTGATGCTCGCCACGGTGCCGAGATCCGCCATAGGCGGCGCGTTCGGGGCCGATCAGGCCGCCTGCAATCTCGCCATTCATCTGGGAATGGTCGATGCGCAGCTGGTGCCCAACTATGGCCGCGTGGCCACTTTGGGCATGACAGCGGGAGCAAATCTGACCTTCGCGGATGGCCGGGTCGTCAACCCGGACGGCACGATCAGCGCCGTCGTGCATCAGCATGACCGGCATCCGCATCTGGCCGAGGCCGTCCATGCCCTATGGGGCGGCGGTTTCGAACATCGCCAGCGTGTGCAGCCCAAGTCTTTCACTGAGCGCTGGTACAAGCTGAAGCAGTCGGTCGCCCGGCGTCTGCCGGAGCAGCGCTAGTCCACGTCTTCTATACGGTTGGCCGCCAGGGCCTCCCAAATGTGGCTGCCGATGGCTGGCACTATCGGTGGTGCGCGTAAGGATCGGTGTGTCCGGTCTTGGAGGGTCTGCCCTGCATGCCCAGTTCGCTTCCGGCCCGCAGGCGGTGGTCGGCAAGGTCGGCATCGGGTAGCGCGACGTTCAACGGGGTGGCGGTCTTGCCAGCCTCGATCAGCAGGTTGTATCCGTTCAATCGGTTCCGCCAGCCGTGGAACCGGACGGCCAGACGAAAGGTCGCTGGACGAATGACCAGCGGAGCGTCACCTTTCCGTTCTGTTTCACCGGCGACGAGGGACGTTGATGGCCCGTGCCTTGATCCTGTTCTGCCTGCTGTTGACGACAGGAGGCTGCGTTAGCGGGGCCCGGTCCAGCTTTACCCCCGAAGACCGCCTGGCCGCCGCTCCGCTGGGCGTGGTCGCTTCGGACCGGAATCCGTTTCGCTTCTTTCTCGACGATCCGGCCCAGCTGGAAGTGTTCGAGGCCCGGCTGGAGGCGGGGATCCCGGTCGGGCCCGATGGGCACCGGGATCTGGTGGCCCTGTCCGGCGGTGGCTCGAACGGGGCATTCGCGGCGGGTCTGATGGCGGGCTGGACCGCCTCGGGAAACCGACCCGACATGGAGGTTGTCACCGGCGTCTCCACCGGCGCGCTGGCGGCTTCGTTTGTGTTTCTTGGGCCCGACTGGGACGATGAATTGGTCGAGGCATACACGGGCGGCGCAGCCAGCCATCTGTTGCAATCCCGGGGACTGGCGACCTTCTTCGGCTCGGGTATCTACAAGGCCGGGCCCCTGCGGGATCTGGTCGACCAATATATCGACGATCATGTTCTGGAGGCCGTGGCGGCCGAAGCGGCCAAGGGGCGGATGTTGCTGGTCGCTACCACGGATCTGGACTCCCAGCGGGGTGTCGTCTGGGATATGGGGGCGATTGCGCAGCGGGGCGGACCGGAGGCGTTGGCGCTGTACCGGTTGGTGCTGATCGCCTCGGCCAGCGTGCCCGGGGCTTTCCCGCCGGTACTGATGCCATCGCAAGGCGACGGTCACTCGTTTGAGGAGATGCATGTCGACGGCGGCGTCTCCACGCCCTTCCTGGTCTTGCCTGAAACCTTCTGGTCGTTTCACGATGCGACCGGCGCGCTAAGGGGAGGGCGTATCCACGTAGTCGTCAACGGGCGCACAGGCCCATCGTTCAAGATCACCAAGGACAGTCTGGCGCAGGTGCTGGGTCGCAGCCTCGACATCATGCAGCGCACCTCGATCGGCACGACCCTGGCCGGGAACCGCGCCTTCGCCGAGCGCAACGGCCTGGAATTCCACTATGCCGCCCTGCCGGATGACAGTGTCGCCGACCCGCTGGACTTCAGCGTTGAGGCGATGCGAAGCGTTTATGAGGTCGGTCGGGCCGGGGCGCTGGACGGAACGATCTGGCACTAGAGGCGGCGGCATCAGGGCAGCGGCGCGAAGCTCCGGTCTTCACAGCGGAGTTCCCCGGCCTTGCGGATCGCCATCAGTGTGGCGGCAAACCAGTAGTGGGCGTCCTCATCGCGGTGGGCCAGGCGGCGTTCCCGAGCCCGCATTCGTCGGGCGGCAGCATTGTCGAGTAGGCGCGCGTGCAAGGCGCGGGGCGCAAGCGGAGCGACAGCAGGGGAACCGGGAACGGCGACATTATCGGGGCCGGTAGGCTCCACCGCCGGGCGGGCGATGGCGATGAACATGGCGGTCTTTCTGGCTGGCGGGCCCAGCACCTTCACGCTGACGTCGCCGAAATCCGCCGCCTTCTGGCGCGGGACACTGAAACAATCCCCAGGGCCGGGGATCGTTCCGTGTATAAATCAACAAATTGGGCAAAGAATCAGACCGTTATCGACGCAATTCCGACGCAGGCGTTACCCGAACCTTAAGGCGATGGAAGTCTGACCTCGCGGCCGTTTCCGCGCTATAGAGGCGCGGTGCGTTTCGATGACCGTTTCCTGGAAGAACTGAAGGCCCGCCTTCGCCCGTCCGATGTCATCGGGCGGTCGGTGAAGCTCAAGCGTCAGGGGCGTGAGTTTGTCGGCCTGTCACCCTTCACCAAGGAGAAGTCGCCGTCGTTTTTTGTCAATGACGACAAGGGCTTTTTCCACGACTTCTCGTCGGGCAAGCATGGCGATGTGATCAGCTTCCTGCAGGAGACCGAACGGCTCAGCTTTCCTGAGGCGGTCGAGCGACTGGCCGCCGAGGCCGGGATGCAGATGCCGGCCGAAGACCCCCAAGCGGCCGAGCGCGAGCAGAAACGGCAGGGCCTGACCGACTGGATGGACCTGGCCCAGAAATGGTTCGCCGCCAATCTGCGCCGGTCGGCCGGCAAGGCGGCGCGCGAGGTGCTGGACAAGCGGGGCCTGCCCGAGGATCAGTGGGAACGGTTCGGCCTCGGCTATGCGCCCGAAACCCGCGGCGGACTCAAGGACGCCCTGGTCCAGCGCGGCGCGCGGCCAGCCGAGCTGGTTGAGGCCGGCCTGCTGATTTCACCGGAAGGCGGCGGACAGCCGTATGACAGGTTCCGCGACAGGTTGATGTTCCCGATCCTCGACGCCCGGGGTCGCATCGTCAGCTTCGGCGGCCGGGCGATGAACCCCGACGACCGGGCCAAATACCTGAACGGGCCCGAAAGCCCGCTGTTTCATAAGGGATCGACCCTTTACGGCCTGCCCGAGGCCCGGCGCATCCTCGGGGCCGAGAGCCGGTCCGACCGCGCCATCGTGGTGGTGGAGGGCTATATGGATGTGATCGCCTGCCAGCGGGCGGGCATTCCGGCCGTGGCCCCGATGGGGACGGCCCTGACCGAGGAGCAGATGGCGCTGCTGTGGCGGGTCTCGTCCGAACCGGTGCTGTGCTTCGACGGCGACGGGGCCGGCCAGCGTGCCGCCTATCGGTCCATCGAACGCGCCCTGCCGCTGCTGAAGGCCGGTCGTTCGTTCCGCTTCGCCCTGCTGGAGGGTGGCCAGGATCCCGACGACATCCTGCGCGAAAAAGGGGCGCCGGCCCTGCGTCAGGCGCTGGACGATACCAAACCGTTCGCCGAGGTGCTGTTCAAGCGTGAGGCCGAGGTCGAACTCCTCGATACCCCGGAGCGCCGCGCCGGTATGAAGGGGCGTCTGCGCGAGGCGGCAGCGGCCATTCAGGACAAGGACCTGGCGGAACAGTACCGTCGCGAACTGTTCGATCGGTTTGACGCCCTGTTTCCGGCCCGGTCCCAAGCCTCGTCGTGGCGGGGCCAGTCGGTCGGCGGGCGCTGGAAACCGGGACCACCGCCGATGCTGGGCCAGACCGCCGAAGGGGCCCAGGCCATGCATTCGCTGTCGCGGTCGATCGAGCCGGTGGCCGCAGCCCTGGCACACGGGGCCATCGATGACCCGGAACGGATGGATGACTATCTCGAGGCCATCGCTGCCCACGGCTTTGGTGAACCGGCGCTGGACGGCCTGGCCCAGGAGCTTGTGCGATTGCGGTTCGCCGATCAGGAAAACGGCCACTCTCTTGACAGTGCGGCCGTGCGACGCCATCTGGCCCTCTCAGGTCACGATGCTTTAGTGCGCGAGGTCGAGAAGGCGGCGGCAAAGTCCGGCGCGCCTTTCCTGGCCGCGAATGCGCCCCTCGCCGAAGCACGGACCCGATGGTCGCAGGCGTTTGACGCTCTGACACGCGTAGCGGCGTTGGAGGACGCCTTGGTTTCGGCACGTGCTGTGCCGGGACAGGATGAGGCTTTCCGCCGGCTAAAGGCCGAGCGCGATGCTTTGCGCCGTGCGATCAAAGCCGGGACGATATGGGAAGACGACGCGGGATCGTAACCAACGAACTCGTGACGCGTTGTATTTTTGCCGACGGGATTGATCACCCCGTCCGGCGCGGAGACAGAACTGAATGACTGCCCAGACCGAGACGCAGGAAACCGAAGCCGCCACCGACGGGCCGCTGCTCGATCTCACCGATGCCGGCGTCAAGAAATTCATCAAACAGGCCAAGGCCAAGGGCTATGTGACGATGGAGGAGCTGAACAAGGTCCTCCCGTCCGATGAGGTGACTCCCGACGCGATCGAGGACACGCTGGCGATGCTGTCGGAGATGGGCGTCAACGTCGTCGAGGCCGAAGAAGACGCCGCCGAGCCGCAAAGCACCGACGTGGCCGCCGCTGCTGGTACTGCTGTTGCTGAGGCTCCGGCGAAGTCGGCTTATGACCGGACGGATGATCCGGTGCGGATGTATCTGCGGGAGATGGGGTCGGTCGAGTTGCTGAGCCGCGAGGGCGAGATTGCCATCGCCAAGCGGATCGAGGCCGGGCGCGACGCGATGATCTCGGGCCTGTGCGAGAGCGCCCTGACGTTCGAGGCCATCATGGTCTGGCGCGACGAGCTGGCCAACAACCGCATCCTGCTGCGCGAGGTCATCGACCTGGATGCGACCTATGGCGTGATCAACCCCTCGTCCCTGCCCGGCGCCGCCCAGCCCGAGCCGGAAGAAAAGCCCGAGGCCGAGAAGGCCGAGGCGGCGGACAAGCCCGAGAGCGATGACGAGGACGACGACGATTTCGACGACGGCGGTGGCCTGTCGATCTCGGCCCTCGAAGCCGAGCTGCGCGACGGGGTGATGGAGGTGCTGGACGCCGTGGCCGGTGATTTCGGCGGCTTCCGCAAGCTGCAGGACAAGCTGGTCGAGGCCCGGCTGAAGGGCGAGATCCTGTCGGCCAAGGACCAGAAATCCTATGTCGGCCTGACCAGGGCCATCTCCGATCGTCTGAAGACGATGAAGCTGAACAACAACCGCATCGAGGCCCTGGTCGAGCAGCTGTATGCGATCAACAAGCGGCTGATGGGGCTGGAAGGCCGGCTGCTGCGCCTGGCCGACGGCTACGGCATCTCGCGTCCGGAATTCCTCAAGGCCTATTTCGGGGCCGAACTGGACCCCAACTGGACCGAAAACGTGCGCGACATGGGCGTGCGCTGGACCAAGTTCGCGGACAAGGAGGCGGCCCAGATCGCCCGCATCCGCGGTGACATCGCCGCCGTCGCCAGCGAGGCCGGCCTGCCGATCGACGACTATCGCCGCATCGTCCAGACCGTGCAGAAGGGCGAGCGCGAGGCCCGTCAGGCCAAGAAGGAAATGGTCGAGGCCAACCTGCGCCTGGTCATCTCCATCGCCAAGAAATACACCAATCGCGGCCTGCAATTCCTTGATCTCATTCAGGAAGGCAACATCGGCCTGATGAAGGCGGTCGACAAGTTCGAATACCGCCGCGGCTACAAGTTCAGTACCTATGCCACCTGGTGGATCCGTCAGGCCATCACCCGCTCGATCGCCGACCAGGCGCGGACCATCCGCATCCCGGTCCATATGATCGAGACGATCAACAAGATCGTCCGCACCAGCCGCCAGATGCTGCACGAGATCGGCCGCGAGCCGACCCCGGAGGAGCTGTCGGAAAAGCTGGCCATGCCGCTGGAGAAGGTGCGCAAGGTCCTGAAGATCGCCAAGGAGCCGATCAGCCTCGAAACCCCGATCGGCGACGAGGAAGACAGCCATCTGGGCGACTTCATCGAGGACAAGAACGCCATCCTGCCCATCGACGCGGCGATCCAGAGCAATCTGCGCGAGACCACCACCCGCGTGCTGGCGTCCCTGACGCCGCGCGAGGAACGCGTCCTGCGCATGCGGTTCGGCATCGGCATGAACACCGACCACACCCTGGAAGAGGTCGGCCAGCAGTTCTCGGTCACCCGCGAACGCATCCGCCAGATCGAGGCCAAGGCGTTGAGGAAGCTGAAGCATCCGAGCCGGAGCCGGAAGCTGCGGTCGTTCCTGGATAGCTAGGGCTTAGCGCCCCCTTCCCCCTTGATGGGGGAAGGGCCGGGGATGGGGGTGACAGTCTGTCCGTTGAAGCGCCGTCGGTGCCGTCTGCTCCGACCGGTTTCACCCCCATCCCAACCCTTCCCCCATCAAGGGGGAAGGGCTTTTTGTGTTGTCCCTGCCCCATCTGTACCGCCTGGGTCCCGGATCGTACCGGTCCCCGCGCGACAAACCGGGCCAGACCGGGACAGATGCGACCGATCCCGACGTGGGCGCATGTCACAGTGGGGGCATGACCGAAGACACTGTCCGCACCCGCAGAAACTTCCCCGCCGAGACCTGGGCCGTCGTGCGCGACGCCTATCTGGGCGGGGAGACGGCCGAGTCGATCGCCCGGCGGCTGAATATGTCGGTCAATACCATCCGCAAACGCGCCAGCCGCTGCGGCTGGACCCACGCCGCCCACGCCCGGGCCATTCAGCGCGCCAGTGAGGACGGGCCGGCGGCCCCGATCGACCTGGCCCGGGCCCGCGACGCCGCCGTCGCCCATGCCGCCGCCCTGCTGACCGAGGGCCGGGCCCTGGAGGCCAGCGCGATACTGAGGGCGGCCGAGGCGCTGGGGCGGGTCGTCGGCGGCGACGCCGCAGGGTTGCCGTCCACGCCCGAGCCCGGGCCAGAGCCCGAGCCCGAAACGCCGGAATCGGCCGAGGCGGTGGAGGCGGCGCGGCGGCAGATTCGCGAACACATCGATCAGGTCGCCGCCGAACGCGCCGGTCAGCTGGCGCTGGACCTGCTGACGGACGAGGGCCCGCCGCAGGCCGTCTACGGGGCCTTTGCCTTCCGCTGGCGGGCGATGATTCTGGGTCCGGCGGTCGCCCTGGCCGACTATGCGCGGGGTCTCCAGGGCGGCTGGGCCAGCCACTACTGGGACGCCGAAGGCCGGCTGATCCCGCAGGATCCCGTGCCGCCGGCGCCCGACCCGGGGATGGTGCGGCAGCATCTGCGCCTGTGCCGGGGCGCGGCGGGGGAAGATGAGGGGGACGGCGACTGGGTATGGCCGCCGAGGGGTTGGGCGGGGCGCGACGGGGCCCCGCGCGATGGGCGGCCGGAGGCGGAGGCGGAGGATGCCCGATCTGGACACGGCGGGTGAAGCGCCGCTTGACCCGCCAGGGAGTCCGGGGCGAAGACGGTTTCGGCACGGGGCATCGGGCGAACGCTTGTCGCTGACCCCGCCGTCCGGGGGAGATTGCCAGGTGAAACAGGTTTTACTGATCGTTGCGGCGGCGCTGGCCGTGACGGCTTGCGCGTCGGTCCCGGCCCCGGCGACGGCACCCGGGCCAGAGGCCCGCCCCTATCAGGTGAGCGACACCGCGTCGGCTGACGTGGACGCGGCGCTGGTGCGCGCCCGACAGTCGGGCAAACGGGTCCTGCTGGTGATGGGGGCGAACTGGTGCAGCGACAGCCGTGTTCTGGCCGGTTGGCTGGCCACCGACCGCTTCGTGGACCTGATCGAACGCAAATACGAACTGGTCTATCTGGACATCGGGATGCCGGGCCCGGACAGACCCAATGTGGAGATCGCGCGTCGCTTCGGGGTGCCGGCGTTGCCGGGCTCGCCGAACGTGCTTGTGCTCATGAGTGACGGCGTTCTGGTGAACCCGACGACCGTAACGACATGGCGAAACGCCGGGAGCCGGACGGCCGATGCGATCTACGCCGAGTTGGCGAGCCTGGCCGATCTGCCGGTGTCACCCGGCAATAGCGACTGACCAGAAGACGGCGGTAAAGCCCTCTCCCGCCGGGGGAGGGAGGTTATGCCACCCGACGCGCGGCAAACGTCCCGTCGGACAGGGCGGTGATCTCGGCATAGCGGACCAGGGTGTTGAGGGCCTGAACCACCCGCTGTTCGATCGTCTTGCCGCCGCGTTTGAAGGCGCGGGACACGGCGGCGGCGTCCATCGGCCTGCCCGCGGCCTGAAGCACGGCGCGGATGGCCATGACCTGTTCGCCCTTGTCCTTGGGGAAGGCGGGCAGTCCTTTGTCGATCGCCACCACGGCACCGAGGTCGAGTTCGCCGGACCTGGGCGCGGCGGCCCCCCTGGCGAAGCGCGGGATCTGGTAGTCGGGCCGCAGCCAGCGGACGTGGCCGGTCGCTTCTTCCGCCGCCCGTTCGGCGTTGAGGGCGACGAGGCGTTCGAGGATGATTTCGCTTCTCCCTTCCCCCTTGATGGGGGAAGGGCCGGGGTTGGGGGTGACAGTCTGTCCGGATGAGGCACCGTCAGTACCGCCTGCTCCGACCGCTTTCACCCCCATCCCAACCCTTCCCCCATCCGCCGACGGGAAGGGCTCGTTGATCAGGTCGTCCCAGCCGTAGGCCTGCAGGGTCGCCCGGTCGATCTGGTCGTGCAGGTCCTTCAGGATCAGCACCCGGCCGCGAGCCTTGACGTCCGTGTCCTTCGCGTCGAGCGGCGTTCCGGCGCGGACCTTCTCCAGCACATTGTACAGGCCGGTCAGGGTCAGGTCCGGATGCTCGGCCTGCACCGTCTTGCGGGTGGCGTCGAGTTCCTCGCCGAGGGCGCGGAGTGTGGCGCGGAGGGCGTCGGACGGGTCGGGGAAGGGGAAGGGGTCGAAGCAGCCGCTCTTGGTGTAGCGCGGACGATCTTCCAGCACCCCTCCGGCATTGAGAGCCCAAGTTACGTGGGTGCGGCTGGACAAGACGGCGAGAAGCCAGCTATCCGCGCTGCCGATGTTTACCAGCATGTTGTCAGGCAGAATGTCGGCGTCGAGAAACTGAAACACGCGGTGCTTAGCAGTCTCGACCGTTGCAATGTAGCGGGGCAGACCAGCGAGGAAGCCGCGCATCAGGGTGTTCTTCCGGCCGAACAGCCACCAGTGCTCGCGGCGGTATGCTTCGTTGTTGCTGTCGCGCTCCGGTTTCACGTGTTCGAGCAGATGCTGGTACACTTCAGGGTACGTCTGCCTGACCTCGTCCGCTGACAGCCCGTCAAGGTCGATGACCATAACTCCGCGCGAGCGGGCGGTCAGATCACGCCCGTTGCGATAGTTTCGAATGTGGCGCTCCAGCCCCGGACGTCGGCCAAGTCCAAGATGTTTCGCCTCGACGGGCGTAACGATGAAGCCAGCACCGTGAAGCTTTACGCCTGGAGAGCAGACGCCGTCGTTTGCCAGAAGTGGCACGGCGCGCGTCACATCCACGCCCACTGTCAGGTCGGAGTTCACCTTCCCTTCCTTGGATAGGAACTTCAGCAATGGATCATCCGTGTCCAATCCCGCCTCAGCAACCACCTCGCGCAACTCGCCGTCGTGGGAACCAGCCCGCGCCGCTGTCATCGCAATCCGCACCGCCGCGCTGTCCTTGGTCGCCTTGGTCCACGGATGGTCCGGGATGGCGAATATGATCGAGATCGGAACCTTGGCGTTCAGGTGGCGCTCCATCACCCGGCGCTGGAACACCTGGCTGATCGAGTTGGTGGTGACGAGGCCGAAGCGGCGCAGGGGCGTCTTCTTGCGGGTCAGCAGCTCGGCCGCCCGGTCCCACCAGTACATGACGAAATCGGCGCTCTCGTTCATGTGCGGATGCGCCGACCACAGCGCTTCGGCATAGCCGGGCATCATCCGCGAGCGCAGGTCCTTGCCACCGATGAACGGCGGGTTGCCGACGATGAACTCGGCGTCGGGCCAGTCGGGACGGCGGGCGTTGGGATAGGTCTGGACCGCCGTCTTTCCCGTGCGTGACCCCGGACCCCTCCACCGCTTCGCGGTCCCCCTCCCCATCGCTACGCGACGGGGAGGAGACATCACCCCGCATTTCGAATTGCAGTTCGGGATAGCCGTCCCAGGTCAGGACTGCGTCCTTTTGCTGGATGTTGTGGAAGGCTTTCAGGATCGGTTCGGCCGGGTGTTCGCGGCTGTTGCGATAGTGTTGCTGAAGATAGCCGATCCACAGCACCAGTTCGGCGATGGCGGCGGCGCGGACGTTCAGTTCGATGCCCAGAAACTGATGCGGATCGACGGTCTCGAAGCCGATGCTCTCGGTCTGGCCCAGCTCGGCCAGGGTCTCCAGCACGTCACCCTCAAGTCGTTTCATCAGCTCCAGCGACACATAGAGGAAGTTTCCGGTGCCGCAGGCGGGGTCCAGCACGCGGGTGGTACAGAGCTGATGATGGAAGGCGCGGATAGCAGCCACAGCCGCCTTGAGGTCATCGCGTTCGCGCGCGTCCCCGGCCTTGAGCTGGGCCGCGTTCCAGTCGGCGCGCAGCGGCTCCATCACCGTCACCTCGACCAGACGTTCGACATAGGAGCGCGGCGTGTAGTGGGCCCCCAGCTTGCGCCGCTCGCCCGGCTCCAGCGCCTGTTCGACCAGGGTGCCGAAGATGGCCGGTTCGACGAACCGCCAGTCGTGGCGCGAGGCGGCCAGCAGTTCGCCGATCTCTTCCTTGCTCATCGGGAAGGCGCGCGCGTCGTGGAACAGATTGCCGTTGAACCAGCGCAGATGGGTCTTGAACAGGGAATAGAACCGGTCGGCGTGGTTGGGCGCGTCCATCTTGCGCCACAGCTCTTCCAGCAGGGGGGCGAAGCTGCCGGGGCCGTCCAGACAGTCTTCCAGCAGGGCGGTGAACCGGCCCTTGGGCAGCAGGTCGGTGTCCTCGGCGAACATCGTGAAGATGCAGCGCATCAGGAAATGGGCGACCTCTTCCGGCGGGTGCTTTTTCTCCAGTCGTTTGGAGACCTCGGCCAGACGTTCGGCGATCTGGCGGGTGACGCGGGCGGCCTTGCGCGTGGGGTCCAGCGACTGGGGATCGGTCCAGATGGCCTTGAGGCGTTCGACGACCTCGGAGTTGCGCAGGTCCTCCAGCCGGACGCGGAAGCCCTTGCGGTCGGGGAAATGGCTGTAGGCCCGGCCCGAGCCCGAGAAGTCGGCATAGACTTCGAACACAAAGCCGACGTCGCAGACGAGGATGAAGGGCGGGGCGACATGGTCGGCGGGCAGGCGGAAGACATAGTCCTCGGCCTGTTTGCGCGCATTGCGCATCAGGGTGTCCCACCGGCCCTCGCCGGCGGCGGTCGAGGCGGCCTCGGCCTCGGTGAACAGGCGGGGCTGGTCGTCGCGCTGATGGGCGCGCGACTGTTTGGCCTCAAGGATGAAACAGCCGCGTTTGTACAGGTCGATGCGCAGGGTCGAGGCCGTGCCCTCGGACTCGCGTCGGGGCACGCCGCGCTCGAACACATAGTCGTTGCTGCGGGTGTCGTGACTGGCCGGATCGGGCGAGGGGACGCCGATGGTCTGGCAGAACTCCGACAGGAACATCTGATAGTTGGCGCGCTCGGCCCCGCCCCGGGCCTGGCTCCATTTGTCGATGAAGGTGTCGATGTCCAAGCGCGGTCTCCCCTGCGCGCACTTGGCCCGGTTCGCGGAGACGTTGCAAGCGGGGGAGGGGCGGGGGTTCCCCTCCACCGCTTCGCGGTCCCCCTCCCCATCGGAGATGGGGAGGAGACGGGGCGGTGCATTCTTGTTGGGCCGCGGTCGTCGGCCCCCCGGTCGAGCCGGGGGGACCTCCCGACCCGACGCGGGGCATTTCTCTTGGGCCGCGGTCACAAGGCTCCGCCTTGTCGACCCGACGCGGCCTGGGGCCTGGACGTACCCGGACCAAATGTCATTGAACCGGCTAGGGAAGTTCATCCGGGGGTCGCCGGAGTGTCGCCGTGGCGGCATACGGCGACGCTAGGTCCGGCCTCTACAGTGGAGTGGGGGATACCATGGCTGATCAACGCAATTTCCGGATGACTCTTCTGGGCGCGACCGCCCTGGTGGCGGCCTGTGCCGGCGCGACGGGGGCGATGGCCCAGGACGCGCGGGATGCCCAGGGGCCGACGACGCTCGACGATGTGGTGGTGACGGCGCAGCTGCGCGCCCAGGACCCGATCGAGGTGCCGTTTGCCCTGACCGCCTATAGCGGTGACTTCCTGACCGATCTGGGTGTGCAGGATTTTGAACAGCTGTCGGCCTTCGTGCCCGGCTTCCTGGTGCAGAATCAGTCGCCGAACAATCCGGGCTTTGTGATGCGCGGCATCACCTCGGACTCGGGCGACTCGACGGTGGAGCCGCGGGTGTCGGTGTTCCAGGACGGGGTGTCGATCTCGAAATCGCGCGGGTCGTTCGTTGAGCTGTTCGACATCGAACGGGTCGAGGTGGCCAAGGGGCCGCAGTCGACCCTGTACGGGCGCGGGGCCCTGATCGGCGCCGTCAACATCATCCAGAACCGCGCCGATGTGGACGCCTTCGCCGCGGCCGCCCGGACCGGGTTCGGCAACGAGGACTACCGGATGGTCGAGCTGATGCTGAACGCCCCGATCGGCGACAGCGCGGCGATCCGTTTCGCCACCCGGATGAAGACGCGCGACGGCTATGTCGACAATCTGGTCGGGGGGCCGGACTATGACAGTGTCGACACCCGGGCCTACCGGCTGTCGGGCGCGTTCGAGCCGTCGGATGCCCTGCGCATCGACATCATCGGCAACTACCAGGCGGACACCGGTGCCGGCACCTCGTTCAAGTCGCGGGCCTATACGCCGCAGGATGCGACGACCGGGGCGGTGCTGGGGACGTCGGAGCCCTGGACCGGGGCGGCCCTGACGCCGGGCGGGAATTTCGACGGCGGCAAGAGCCTGGGGCTGGACCGCGAGGTCTATGGCGTGACCGGGCTGGTCCGGTATGATTTTTCGGACAGCCTGACGCTGAACTCGACCTCGGCGTGGCGCCGGTTCCAGTCCTACGAGACGTTTGACGCCGACGGCATCTCCCTGCCGCTGCTGACCGCGGCCGAGGACGCCGAGGGCAAACAGTGGAGCCAGGAGTTCCGCCTGAACTATGACAACGGCGGCCGGATCTCGGCCTTCGTCGGGGCCGGCTATTTCAGGGAAGAGGGCTCCCAGCGGGTCCCGGTCGAGTTCAACGAACGCGTCGCCCTGGCCCAGTTCGCCGGGCTTCTGGACGGCGCACCGGGCGTGGCGCTGGACCACACACTGCCGCTGGCCGCCTACAGCAGCAGCGCCCTGCTGTATCCCATCCTGACCGGCTTCGGCGTGCCCGCCCCCTTCATCCCGGGGATCGCCGCCAATCTGAAGTCCAGCCATATCGAGACGGCGACCAACTCCAGCCAGCTGGAGTCGTATGACCTGTTCGGGGATGTGACCTTCCGGGTCACCGACCGGCTCGAGCTGGCTGCGGGCGTCCGCTACACCCACGATGACAAGACGACCGGCTATGCCGCCAGCATCGACAATGGCCGCTCGGTCCTCGGATCGCTGCTGGCGCTGGGAGCCATTCCGCCCGCCGGCCAGGTCGCCTATCTGACCGCCTTGGCCACGCCGGGGGCCGCCAATGCCCCGGTGACGGCGGCCTTCCCCCTGTTCGGCCTGACCTTCCAGCCGACCGTGGGCAACGGCTCGACAGTCACCCGGGACCTGCAGGACGACGGCTTCACCTGGCGTGCCACGGCCCGCTACGCCCTGTCGGACGATGCCAGCCTGTATGCCAACTACGCCCGCGGCCGTCGGCCCAAGGTGCTGGCGGCCAGTGCACCGCCCGCCCCGTTCGCCGCCCCGCGTTTCACCCCGGTCGATGCCGAACAGGTCGACAGCTATGAGGTGGGGGCCAAGGCCGCCGTGCTGGATCGCCGCCTGCGGCTGGACGGCGCGGTCTATGTCTACAACTACGAAAACTTCCAGACCACGGTGCAGCAGGGCACGGTGTTCGTCACCACCAACGCCGGCAAGGCCGAGTCCTATGGCTTTGAAGGGCAGGCCAACTGGATGGTCAACGGCGCGCTCGAGCTGTTCGGGACCTATGGCTACAACCACTCGCGCTTCAAGGCGGGCATCTATGAGGGCAACAAATTCCGCCTGTCGCCCGACAACCGCGCCTCGGTCGGCCTGATCTGGACCATCCCGGTGGGGGGCGGGGCCTTTGAGGTCCAGCCGACCTACACCTGGCAGTCCGAAGTCTTCTTCGATGACAACAACGACCGCACCGACCTGCAGACCCGCAACTTCGTCGCCGACACCACGGTGGACGAGGTGCAGAAGGCCTATGGCCTGCTGAACCTGCGGGTTCGTTATGCCCCGGACGGTGGCAACTGGGGCATCGAAGCCTTTGCCGACAACCTGACCGACGAGACCTACATCAAGGACGCCGGCAACACCGGCGACGGTCTGGGCCTGCCGACCTTCATCGCCGGCGCGCCGCGTTTGTATGGCGTCAACCTCAGCCTGCGTTACTAGGGAAGAGCCCGATGACCCTCGATCGCCGCAGTCTTCTGGGATGGTTCGGAGCCGGGGCCGCCGGCTCCATGGCGGGGACGGCGGTGGCCGAAACCACGCCGTCCGCCGTCAGCTTCCGGCACGGGGTCGCCAGCGGCGATCCTGCGCCCCGGTCCGTCGTCTTCTGGACCCGGGTGACGCCCGAAGACCCGGCGGCGGGGGATATCGATGTGGTGCTGGAGGTCGCGACCGATGCCGACTTCGCCAATGTGGTGCGCCGCTCCAACGGCCTGCGGGCCCGGGCCGGGCGCGACTTTACGGTCAAGCACGATCTGGACGGACAGGGGCTGGAGCCGGGGACGGACTATCACTACCGGTTCATCGCCAATGGCGTGACCTCGCCGGTCGGCCGCACCAGGACGCTGGCGCTCGGGGCGCTGGCCGAGGCGCGGCTGGCGGTGGTGTCGTGCCAGCTTTATCCGGGCGGGCTGTTCAATGCCTATGACGCGATCGCGCGGCTGGATCAGGTCGATGCCGTCGTCCATCTGGGCGACTACATCTATGAATACGGGGGCGGGCCGGACGACTACGGCATGGAGACCGGCAAGGCGCTGAACCGGCTGCCGGACCCGCCGCACGAGATCGTCAGCCTGGACGACTATCGCCGCCGTCACGCCCAGTACAAGACCGATCCCGACCTGCAGGCCGCCCACGCCCGGGCCCCGTTCATCTGCGTCTGGGACGATCATGAGGTGGCCAACGACACCTGGAACACCGGGGCCGAGAACCACCAGCCGGATACCGAGGGTGAGTTCGCCAGCCGCAAGGCGGCGGCCTTGCGCGCCTATTTCGAATGGATGCCGATCCGCGACCCGGGGCCCGGCACGATGCAGGAGGCGATCCAGCGCAGCTTTCACTTCGGTGATCTGGCCAGTCTGATGATGGTCGAGACCCGGCTGCAGGGGCGGATCCGGCAGCTGAGCTATGGCAGGGACATGGCCTTCAGCGCCGGGCCGGACGGCCGTCCGGTGCCGGACGTCGCGGGCTTTGAGGCCGTGCGTCAGGCCGGTGATCGCGATCTGCTGGGCACGCCGCAGCGCGCGTGGCTGGGTCGCGAACTGGCCGCGTCAAAAGCGGCCGGCCGTCCGTGGCAGGTGCTGGGCAACCAGGTGGTGATGGCCCGGGTCGCCGGACCGAATATCGCGGCCATGGCCACACCCGCCGAGATCGGCGCGATGCTGTCCGGCCTGCCGCCGGAAATCCGGACCCAGGTCGAGCAGGCCGCCGTGCTGTTCAGCCACGGCCTGCCGTTCAACCTGGACAGCTGGGACGGTTATCCGGCGGGGCGCGAGCGTCTGTACCAGACCTTCAAGACCGCCGGGGTCCGGCCGATCGTGCTGGCCGGTGACAGCCATGCCTTCTGGATCAATGAGCTGAAGGACGACGCCGGTGAGCATCGCGCGGTGGAGTTCGGCACCAGCGGTATCTCGAGCCCGTCGCCGGGGGATGCCCTGGGTGATTTTCCGCTGGGGGCCGCCCTGGCGGGGACCAATCCCGAGGTCGTCTTCTGTGACCAGACCCACAAGGGCTTCATCCTGCTGACCCTGACGCCGGAAAGCGCCCGGGCTGATCTGATGGGCGTCTCGACCATTCTGGCCCGGCCCTATGCGTTGCAGACCCTGAAATCCTACGCCCTGTCGGCAGGACCGGACGGGACCGGAGCCCTGATCGAGGCCTGAGTCTCCGGCCGCTTCAGGCCAGCATGTCGAGCAGGGTGCCGGTCATGTCGTCGGCGGTTTTCAGCACGGCGACATTGGCCTTGAGCGCGACCTCTGACTGGAGCCGGTCGACGATCTCTTCGGCCAGGTTGTCGAGCGGCGCGGCGGCCGTGCGGCGGGCGCTGGCGTCGAAACGGGCGGTGGCGGCGGCAATGCCGCCGGCGGCGATGGCGAAGGACTGCATACTGCGGCTCCCGGTGTCGTGACGGCCAGTGTGGCCGACACGGGCTGAACAGGGTCCCAACAGGATTGGTGAATGGGCGATCGGCGTTCGCTGAATGGACTCCGGCGGCCGGGCGCGGCATCCTGACGGCTCCGTCTTCGGGGAGTGCCGCCATGATCAGCCTGGGCCATCTGAAACGTCGTCTGGGCCAGTATGCGGCCCTGTGGGTCGGGGGCTTCCTGCTGACCGGTGTGGCCGTACTGGCGGGTCTGGTCTTCACCGACCTGATCGTGGCGGTGGATACGGTGCTGCCGGTGACGCTGGCGGCGGTGCTGCTGGCGATGGGCGTCGGACTGGTGATGAGCCTGGTCTCGGGTGAGACCCCGGGGACCAAACTTATGCTGGTGGTGCTGGCCCTGCTGCTGGTGCTGCCGCTGTTGTGGGGGCCGATGTCGGCGGCGGTGATCCTCGCCTTCGTGCTGGACCGGTCGATCGAATATTCCCAGACCTATGCGGCGGTGCAGATCGCCATTGCGCGAATCCTGATGCCGCTGACCGGCTGGATCCTGGGCGGAGCCCTGGTCGACACCGTCTGGGCCTTCTTCCAGGGCGTGGCCTCGGTGGTCGGGGTGGTCTCGGCCTGGGTGAAGCTGTGGCCGCTGATCCGGCGTCTGCTGGGGCCGGAACCGGTGCGCGAGGCCTGAGCCTCCCGCCTGCTCGCCGGGGTGCCGGGGTGCCGGAGCCCGGCTTTAATCATGGCTTCACTGCCCGGGGCGCAAGACTGGGGTAACTGAGGACTGCGATGAACCTTTCCGTACTCGGTTTCGATGCGGCGTTCGATCGGACCGCCGTCGAGACCCGCAAGCAGGCCGGCTCCCGGGTCGTCATCGGCGTGCTGGTATTCCTGACCGGGCTGACCGCCATTCCCCTGGGCGCACTCCTGGTATGGGCTGCGCTCTATCTGGTCGGCGACGGGGCCCTGTGGGTCGCGACCGATCCGCACAATCAGGCGCGCCGTCCCCTGTTCTTCCGCTGGCTGAGACTGTTGGCGACGGCCACGTCGACCTGTGCCTGGGTAACGATCGGATGGCTGTGGTGGTGGACCCCCGGGGCGACGGGGCGCGTGGTGGCGGTGGCCCTGTTGAGCGGCGTGCTGCTGTATGTCGTGCGCGGCTGCCATCGCTCGCTGGTGCAGATGCTGACCACCGGCCTGCCGCCGGCGCTGATGCTGCTGGTGTTGCCCTTTACCTTGCCGGATTTCACGCGCGAGGTCGGACTGTTCTGGTCGCTGGCCCTGATCGTGGCCTTTGCCGCCAGCTCGGGCCTGAACGCCTGGAAACTGCACCGGGAGCTGCAGGTGACCAACCAGGCCCTGATCGACAAGCAGCAGGAGGCCGAGGCCGCCAGTGTCGCCAAGTCGGAGTTCCTGGCCAATATGAGCCACGAGATCCGCACCCCGCTGAACGGCGTTCTGGCCATGGCCCATGTGCTGAACGACGCAGACCTGCCGCCGCGCGAGCAGGAGGCCGCGCGCCTGATCTGCGCCTCGGGTGAGATGCTGGAGCGTCTGCTGTCCGACATTCTGGACCTCGCCAAGGTCGAGGCCGGTCAGATGGAGATCGAGGCAATCCCGTTCGACGCGGGCGAACTGATGCGCAGTGTCGCCGCACTGTGTCGGCCCAAGGCTGATGAAAAGGGTTTGCCGATTTTGGTGGCGATCGACCCGGCGGCCGATCGAACATGGCTGGGCGACGCGGTCCGGGTCCGGCAGGTGCTGATCAACCTGGTGTCCAACGCAGTCAAATTCACCGCTGCGGGTGAGGTGCGGATGACACTGACGGTCGGGGCCGAGGGGCGGTTGCGCTTCGACGTTTCCGACACCGGCGTCGGCTTCGAGCCGGCGTTCAAGGCGCGGGTGTTTGACCGTTTCCAGCAGGCCGACGGCTCGATCACCCGGCGCTTTGGCGGCAGCGGCCTCGGCCTGGCCATCTCCAAGCATCTGGCGGAAATGATGGGGGGGATCCTGGACTGTGACAGCACGCCCGGTTCCGGCTCGGTCTTCTGGTTCGAGGTTCCCCTGCCGGTCGCCGGGGCCTCCGAACCGGTAGCCGTCGCGGGACCGTCGGTTCCCGCCGGCACAGGGATGCGACTGCTGGTCGCCGATGATCATCCCACGAACCTTCGCGTTGTCGAGATCATCCTGAGGGGGGTGGGGATGGAGGTCACTTCGGTGGTCAACGGCCTCGAGGCTGTGCAGGCCCATGCCGTCGGTGGCTATGACATGATCCTGATGGACATGCAGATGCCGGTCATGGACGGCATGACGGCGGTGGCGCAGATCCGCGCCGCCGAGGCGCAGAGCGGTGGGGCGCGCACGCCGATCATCATGCTGACCGCCAATGCCATGCCGGAACATGTGAAGGCCGGGCGGCTGGCCGGGGCCGACGCCCATCTGGCCAAGCCGATCACCCCGGCCTCGCTGTTTCAGGCCATCACCGGTGCCGCCGGTGGTGGCCCGGCGATTCCGGATATCGCCGAGACGGGTTAGGACGGCCGGACCCTTGCCGGGACACCCGCGCGGAGGCATCATCCTGCGATGACCACGCAAGAGCCGACGGGCGGACGCTTCCAGTCGTTCAGCGCCTTCTATCCCTACTATGTGCACCAGCATTCGAACCGGACCTGCCGGCGGATCCATGTGGTCGGCACGGCCCTGGTCATCGGCGTGTTCGTCACCGCACTGGTGACCCGCAACGGCTGGTGGCTGTTGGCCATGCCGCTGGTCGGTTACGGCTTCGCCTGGGTCGGCCATTTCTTCTTCGAGAAGAACCGCCCGGCCACGTTCAAATATCCGCTGTGGAGCCTGATGGGCGACTGGCGACTGTTTTTCGAGACGGTCAGCGGCCAGCGTAAATTCTAGTTTGAGGCGCTGTTCCAGGCGGGCGGGCAGCCATCGAAGCGACCGGCCTCGGTGATCGACAGGGTGCGCATGTTCAGACTCATGGCCGGACGCATCGAGCCGCGCCCGGTGCCGGTGAACAGGTCGACCTTGGCCCCCTTGATCGCCCCACCGGTGTCCGACGCATACCAGTAGCCGTCATGGACGGTGCCGTCGGCGAGGCGCAGGCCAACGGTCTCGCGGATGAACAGCCGGGTGCGGCGCGGGATGACGCGGGGATCGACGGCCACGGTGCGCATCGGGATCGGACGGCAACCGAGGGAATCGTTGCCCGTCGCCCCGCCACCACCGGCATGATAGAGGCGGGCCGAGGCGCGCCAGTCGGGATCGCCGGCCATCAACCCGGCCTGTTCGGCGTTCAGTTCGAGGGTCGCCTCGTCGGACGCGGCGGCGCTGGCCGGAGCGGCCACCGACTCATAGGCGACGGGCTCTCCCGCGACAGGAAAGACCAGCATCCAGATCAGGGCCAGGGCAGCGGCGGCGTTCGACATTCCGGTAGCTCGAGGTGACTTCGGCGACCGGCACCGACGCGGTGCTTTTCAATGCGAATTGTGGCAAATCCCGGACGTCGTCTGCAGCCGCGTCAGTCTGTCCACAGCGATGCCGGATCAGTCCCCCGGCGGTAGAGCAAAGTGCGTTAACCTGGCCCTGTGCGGGCGGGGTGTGGATACACTATTCGCCCGGTGTTCAATCTTTCGCGAGGCCCTATGCTCACAGTCTACGGTGATAATCGGTCGGGTAACTGCTTGAAGGTCAAGTGGATGCTCGATGTTGTCGGGCGCGACTACCATTGGGTCGAAACCGATGTCCTGACCGGGGCGACCCGGACCCCGGAATTCCTGGCGCGCAACCCGGCCGGGCAGGTGCCGGCCCTGGTGTTCGAGGGCGGTCGGGTTCTGGCCCAGTCCAATGCGATCCTGGTGCATCTGGCCGAGGGTACGCACTGGATTCCGGCCGATCCTTTCACCCGTGCGCGGATGTTTGAATGGCTGTTCTGGGAACAGTACAGTCATGAACCCTATATCGCTGTGGCCCGGTTCCAGCGTCTGCTGGCGGGCAAGGGTCCCGACGAGATCGAGCCGCGGCTGATGCAGCGGGGCTATGCGGCGCTGGACCGGATGGAGGTGGAGCTGGCGGAGCGGAACTGGCTGGCCGGAGACGCCGCCAGCCTCGCCGACGTGGCCCTGGTCGCCTACACCCGCGTGGCCGGGGAGGGCGGATTCGACCTGACCTCCTATCCGGCGCTCCGGGCCTGGATTGCCCGGGTGGAGGCGGCGCTCGGCATCGGCTAGACCAGCGCTCGATCCCGACCGGAGACTGACCGATGCGTGACCATCCCTGTGTCCCCCTGAGCGGATATGTGGCGATAGACGACGCCGCCAGTCTGGCGCGGGTCTCGGCCTTCCGTAACTTGATGGCGGCGCGGCGGACGGTGCGCGACTTCTCCGACCGGCCGGTGCCGCGGGCGGTGGTCGAACAGGCCCTGCTGACAGCCGGCTCGGCCCCGTCGGGGGCCAACCACCAGCCGTGGTTCTTCAGCGTTATCGACAGTTCGGAAGCCCGGGCCCGCATTCGCGCCGCGGCCGAGGCCGAGGAGCGGGAATTCTATAGCGACAAGGCCCCGCAGGAATGGCTGGACGCCCTGGCCCCGCTGGGCACCGATCCCGACAAGGGCTTCCTCGAGGTGGCTCCGGTGCTGATCGCCATCTTCGGCCAGAAGCGCGGCGGACCGAAGCCGGGCGACGACAAGAAGAATTACTATGTCACCGAGAGCGTCGGCATCGCCACCGGCCTGCTGATCGCCGCCCTGCACGAAGCCGGACTGGCGACCCTGACCCATACCCCGGCCCCGATGAGCTTCCTGGCCGAGATCTGCGGCCGGCCGGCCGGGGACAAGCCGTTCCTGCTGCTGGTGGCGGGCCATCCGGCCGGTGACGCCACAGTGCCGGTCGCGGCGCTGGACAAGAAGCCGCTGGACGCTATCGCCGCCTGGATCTGAGCCCCTAGCGTCCCTGAGGCTGCCCGCCGGGGGCCCAGTCGGGACGGAAGTCGCTGTCCGCCAGCCAGCGCAGCGGCGCGACCAGCGACTGGATGGCGCGGGTCATGAAGGGAATGTCGAGGTGGGCGATGTCGTCTTCGGCCGTATGATAGGTCGGGGTCACGGCCCAGCCCGAAACGGTGTGGGCGACCACGCCGCGCAGGGCGAGCTGGTAGTTGTCGGACCGTTCGAAGAAATTCTGCTCCGGATACAGATCGGGCGCGATCAGGGCCCCCTGGTCGCGCAGGGCCGCCCCCAGGTTTGAGCGGTCGAAACCGGTCATCATCATCACCCCGTCGGACATGCCCGGATCCTGGGCCCCGATCATCTCGATCTCCAGATTGGCCACGATGTCGGTGAGCGGCACGGGCGGATGGTCACCGAACCAGTGCGAGCCCAGCCCACCGATCTCCTCGCTGCCATAGGCGACGAACAGGATGCCGCGGCGATGCGGTTCACCGTTGGCCAGGGCGCGGGCCAGTTCCAGCACGGCGGTGGTGCCCGAGGCGTCGTCATTGGCCCCGTGCATGATGACCCCGTCGGCGCGCACGCCCAGATGGTCCAGATGGGCGCTGATCAGGAGCACGCCCGCCTCGGGATCGGTGCCCGGCAGCCAGCCGATGGCATTGGTGGTCACCGTCTGCTCGACCCGGGCCTGACCGGGCTCCCAGACCGCGCCGGTCCCGGCCATGGCGGCCATCCGGTCGTAGATGGCGGCGGGCACGACGACGAGGGTGCGGGACGGCCGCGCCTCGGCCCCGGCCAGGGCGAAGCCGGGCCGCGCCGGTGAGGCCCGGTCCACGGCGTCGCGCAGGCTCGCGGTCTCGCGCAGGATCACCAGCCGGCTGCCCTGGCGGAAGGCGGCATTGATCCAGCTTCTGACCGATGGTCCTTCGGGCGAGGCGATCATCACGATCTCGGCGGCGGGGAGGGCGTCGGGGTCCGCACCGGTGGCCACCTCGACCCGGCCCCGTATCGCGGTGTCGCCGCCCGACAGCAGGCCCAGCCCGTCCGCCTGCGACAGGGTCACGCCGCCGAGGCTGAGGCTGGCCGTGCCCGACGGCGTGGTGCGGGTCACGGCGGCGGTCTGGGTATAGCCGTCCATCCCGGGGGCAGGCCGCAGGCCGAATCCCTGGAACTGGGACGCGACATAGGCGGCGGCCACGGTCTCGTCGTGGGTGGCGCTGCCGCGACCGCGCAGGGCGTCACCCGCGAGGAAGGCCTGATGGGCCGCGACCCATGTGGGGTCCACGGTGGCCGGCGCGGTCTGGGCCCGGACCGGGGCGGCCAGCAGCATCAGGGCGGCGGTGGCGATGACGATGCGGCGCGGGAACATGGAGACCTCCGGGATGAGCGCTGTTTCCTCGCCTGCGCGACCGGCTGCGGTCAAGGTGCGGCAATAATCCGCTGGACGCGGTGACGGTGCGGACTTACCCCGACCGCAGTCGTCCTGACCGGAGTTCTCCGATGAAACGTATTGCCCTTGCCCTGTCTGCCCTGAGCCTGGGTGTCGCCGTCCTGGCCAGCCCCGCCGCCGTCGAGGCCTGGGGCAACAGCGGCCACCGGATGGTCGGTATGGCGGCCGTGCGGGCCCTGCCGGACGAACTGCCCGCCTTCCTGCGCACGCCCGGGGCCGTGGCCGAGGTCGGCGAGCTGTCGCGCGAGCCGGACCGCACCAAGGGTGGCGGCCAGCCGCATGACCGCGAACGCGACACCGCCCATTTCATCGACATGGATGACAGTGGCCATGTGCTGGACGCCGCCGGTCTGTCGATTGACGCCCTGCCGACGCTGAAGTCCGAATATGACGCGGCCCTGATCGCCGCCGGCCATGACGTCAACGATGCCGGCTACCTGCCCTATGCGATCCTGGACGGCTATCAGCAGCTGGTGCGCGACTTCGCCACCTGGCGGGTGCTGAATGCGGCCGAGGCCCGTGAACAGGATCCCGGCAAGCGCGCCTGGTACCGGTCTGACCGGCTGCGGCGCGAAGCCCTGATCCTGCGCGACCTGGGCTATCTGTCCCACTATGTCGGCGACGGCAGCCAGCCGCTGCACACCTCGATTCACTACAATGGCTGGGGCCGCTATCCCAACCCCGAGGGTTTCACCGACTCGCGTCAGACCCACGGCAGTTTTGAAGGAGCGTTCGTGCGGCGCACCGTCCGGTTCGACGCGGTCGAGGCGGCCATGCCCGCGCCGCGCCTGGACGATACCGACCTGCGTCACCGGGTGCCGACGTATCTGAAGGCCACCCTGGCCGAGGTCCTGCCGTTCTACCGGCTGGAGAAGACCGGGGGCTTCGCCGACAGCGACGCGCGGGGCGGGGCCTTCGCCACGGCACGGCTGGCGGCGGGCGCGGCCGAGTTGCGTGACCTGACCGTCCTGGCCTGGCGCGACGCTGCCGATGACTCGATCGGCTGGCCCACGGTCAAGGTGGCCGAGGTCGAGGCCGGCACCGCCGATCCCTGGCTGTCGATGATCGGCGAGGACTGATTGACCGAAACGCCGGAAGCCCTGCTGCGTCTGGCCTCCGGTCTGCGCTCAGCGGGTCGGGCAGTGGAGGCTGCCACGGCCTATCGGCGGCTGCTGGCCCTGCGTCCCGACCTGACCGACAGCTGGTATAATCTGGCCCTGATGGAGCGTCGGGCCGGGCGGTTCGAGGCAGCGCTGGCCGCCTATGACGAGGCCCTGAAACGCGGGGTCACCGGACCGGAAGAGGTCCACCTGAACCGCGGCGTGATTCTGGCCGACGATCTGGGGCGCAGCGATCTGGCGCGGGTCGAGCTCGAGGCCGCCCTCGCGCTCGTGCCCGACTACCTGCCCGCCCTGCTCAATCTGGGAAACCTGCACGAGGACCTCGGCGAGCGTGATGCGGCGCGGGACGCCTATGCGCGGGCCCTGGCCGTCGATCCCGATCAGGCTGTGGCCCTGGCGCGTCTGGCCGGGTTGAGCCGGCCATCGGGAATGGACGACCCGGTCTTCGCCCGTTTGCGTCAGGCGCTGGAACTGCCGGGGCGAACCCATGAGGAGCGGGCCGAGCTGGGCTTTGCCCTCGGTCGGGCTCTGGATCAGGCCGAAGCCTGGGAGGCTGCCTTCGCCGCCTATGCCGACGCCAATGCCGCCAGCCGCGCGGCCGATCCCGCGGGAGGGCGGTATGACCGCGCCGCCCATGAACGGTTTGTCGACTCCCTGATTGATGCCTTCCCTGACCCGGCGCCGGCCGTGCCGGATCCGACCCGTGCCCCGATCTTCATCTGCGGCCTGTTTCGTTCCGGCTCGACCCTGGTCGAACAGATTCTGGCCGCCCATCCGCGGGTGACAATGGGGGGCGAACTGGGGCTGGTTCCCGGGCTGGTGCGGGGACTGACCGGCTATCCCGGTCCCCTGTCGCCCGAGGAAAGCGCCCGGCTGCGCGGCCTGTACCGGGACGGTCTGGCCGCCGCGCGGCCGGAGGTCGATGAGGTCACCGACAAACGACCCGATAATTTCCTGCATATCGGGCTGATCAAGGCCATGTTCCCGGACGCCCGCATCATCCATACGGTACGCGATCCGCTGGATACCATCCTGTCCAACTGGTTCCTGCATCTGGACCGGTCCATGCCGCAGGCGCTGGACCTCGAGGATATGGCCCACTGGCACGGCCAGTACCGGCGGCTGATGGCCCACTGGAGCGCCCTGTATCCCGACATCCACACGGTCGACTATGACGCCCTGGTCGCCGAGCCGCGCCCGGTGATTGCCGGTCTGCTGACGGCCTGCGGCCTGGACTGGGACGAGGCCTGTATGGACTTCCATACCGCCCGCACCGCCGTGCGCACGGCCAGTGTCTGGCAGGTGCGCCAGCCCCTGTATCGGCGGGCCTCCGGCCGCTGGCGCAACTATGCGCGGCATCTGGGCGGGGTGCGGGCGGCGCTGGGCCTTCCGCCGGACGAGGCGGAAGGGTAGGGGACAGCGGATGTCCGATCCCCTTCCCCCCGTCGTCATCCTCGACAAGTCGCAGATGGCCGAGAACATCGGCGCGGTGGCGCGGGTGATGGCCAATTTCGGCCTGACCGACCTGCGTCTGGTCCAGCCGCGTGACGGCTGGCCGCAGGAACGGGCCTGGGCCATGGCCTCGGGGGCCGACTGGGTGCTGGACGGTATCCGGGTGTTCGACAGCGTGGCTGACGCCGTGGCCGATCTGAACACCGTCTATGCCGCTACCGCCCGCTCGCGCGGCACCCGCCAGCCGGTGCGCACCCCGCGCGAGACGGCCCGGGTTCTGTACGATGACCGCGCCTCGGGCCTCGGTGTCGGCCTGTTGTTCGGCGGTGAGCGGGCCGGGCTGGAGACCAGCGACATCGCCCTGTGCCAGGGCATCGTCACCATCCCCATCGACCCGCGTCATCAATCATTGAATCTGGCCCAGGCCGTGGCCATCAACGCCTATGAGTGGCGCACCCAGATCCTCGACGCCCCGCCGCCGCGCTTCCGCGAGGGTGAGCCCCCGGCCAACGGCGAGACCTTGCTGGGTATGTACGAACATCTGGAGCGGGAACTGGACGCCGGCGGCTTCTTCCATCCGCCCGAGAAACGCCCGTCGATGGTGCAGAACCTGCGCGTGATGCTGGGCCGCGCCGCCTTCACCGACCAGGAGGCGGCGACCTTCCGCGGCGTGATCACCGCCCTGTCGAAGGGGCGGGGCCGGGTGCTGGCCAAGCTGGCGGCGAAGAAGGCCGAGACCCCCTAAAACCCGTTCATCCCCGCGAAGGCGGGGACCCAGTGTTTTGGGCGATCCGGCATTGCCGGTTCACGCAAACGCTCATCCCTCGCAGTGTGCCTCGCGAAAGGACTGGGTCCCCGCCTTCGCGGGGATGAACGGAATATTGGAGCTAGCGGGTGAGAACTTGAACGAAGGCCGGCACCACCTCCGTCGCAGGGCCATAGTGTCCCTCGTCGAACAGGTCCGCGCCCTGGGTCGGCTCCAGATTGAGCTCCACGGTCCGCGCCCCGGCCTGACGGGCCCGCTGGACGAAGCCCGCCGCCGGAAACACCGCGCCCGACGTCCCGATCGAGACGAACAGATCGCAGTGGCCCAGCGCCGCCTCGATCCGGTCCATCTGCAGCGGGAATTCGCCGAACCAGACGATGTGTGGCCGCAGCCGACCGGCCGGATGGTGGGGTGAGGGTTCGTCGGTGGCCAGGTCGCCGGGCCAGTCGCAGACCCGGCCGGTGACGGTGCAGGCCGCCTTCAGCAGTTCGCCATGCATATGGATCAGGTCGAAGCCGGGGCCGGGTGGCGTCGCCGCATGGGCGCGGTCGTGCAGGTCATCGACATTCTGGGTCACCAGCAGGATTTCGCCCTCCCAGCGCGCCGCCAGATCGGCCAGGGCCTGATGGGCGGCGTTGGGATGGACGGTCGGCAACTGGCGGCGACGGTCGTTGTAGAAGGCCTGGACCCGGGCCGGATCGCGGGCGAAGCCTTCGGGCGTGGCGACATCCTCGACCCTGTGTCCCATCCACAGACCGTCGTCGGCCCGGAAGGTGGGGACGCCGGATTCGGCGGATATGCCCGCGCCGGTGAGGATGACGAGATTTCTGTGCCCCATGCGGTTTCATAGCATCCCCCGTCTGGCCTAGAAGAGGGCTAACGCTACAGGAGCCCCCCATGAAAACCCGCGCCGCCGTCGCCTTCGAGGCCAAACGTCCGCTGGAGATCGTCGAGGTCGATCTGGAGGGGCCGCGCGCCGGAGAGGTGCTGGTCCAGATCATGGCCACCGGCATCTGCCACACCGACGCCTATACGCTGGACGGCCTGGACAGTGAGGGTATCTTTCCCTCGATCCTGGGCCATGAGGGTGCGGGCGTGGTGGTCGAGGTCGGGCCCGGCGTGACCTCGGTCGCGGTCGGCGACCATGTGATCCCGCTGTACACGCCGGAATGTCGCCAGTGTAAGTCCTGCCTGAGCCGCAAGACCAATCTGTGCACCGCCATTCGCGGCACCCAGGGCAAGGGGCTGATGCCCGACGGCACCAGCCGCTTCAGCTACAAGGGCCAGGCGATCCACCACTATATGGGCTGTTCGACCTTTTCGAATTTCACGGTCCTGCCCGAGATCGCGGTGGCCAGGATCCGCAAGGACGCGCCGTTCGACAAGGCCTGCTACGTCGGCTGCGGCGTGACGACGGGTGTCGGCGCGGTGGTGAATACCGCCAAGGTCGAGCCGGGCGCCAACTGCGTGGTCTTCGGTCTGGGCGGTATCGGCCTGAACGTGCTGCAGGGGCTGAAGATGGTCGGGGCCGACATGATCGTCGGCGTCGATCTGAACCCGGACAAGGAGGCGTGGGGCCGTCGTTTCGGCATGACCCATTTCGTCAATCCGAAGGAAGTGACCGACGTGGTCGCCCATCTGGTCGAGCTGACCGGCGGCGGGGCCGACTACACCTTTGACTGTACCGGCAACACCACCGTCATGCGTCAGGCGCTGGAAGCCTGCCACCGCGGTTGGGGCGAGAGCATCGTCATCGGCGTGGCCGAGGCCGGCAAGGAGATCGCCACCCGCCCGTTCCAGCTGGTCACCGGCCGGGTCTGGCGCGGTTCGGCCTTCGGCGGCGCGCGCGGGCGGACGGATACGCCGAAGATCGTCGACTGGTATATGGACGGCAAGATCGAGATCGATCCGATGATCACCCATACGATGCCGCTGGAAGACATCAACAAGGCCTTCGACTTGATGCATGCGGGCGAGAGCATCCGGTCGGTGGTGGTTTTTTGATGTGGCGCTCGGCGCTCATCGCCCTGGCGCTGGTCCTCACCACGGGACCGGTCCGGGCGCAGGAGCAGATGGGCGACCCTGATTTCCGGCCGGTGGTCGCGCATCCGGCCTATGCGGGCCAGGGTCCGGAAGTGGTGCTGGATGAAGCTCACGGCAGCGTTCAGACGGCGGACGGTCGCTATGCGCCCTTCGTCGCCCTGATGCAGGCCGACGGCTATCGCGTTCGCTCGGGCCATCGCCGGTTCGACGCCGGGGGTCTGGACGGGGTTCAGCTGCTGGTGATCTCGAACGCGGCGTCGCCGGTCGAGGATGCCGAGCCGGTTTCGGCCTTCACCCCGATCGAGATCGCGGTGCTTGAGGCCTGGGTGCGCGGGGGTGGATCCCTGCTGCTGGCCGCAGATCACGCGCCGCACGGGACCGCCGCCGAGGCTCTGGCGACGGCCTTCGGCGTGCAGATGGGCAAGGGCTATGCCTTTCGTCTGGTCGAGGGCCGCGTCACCACCCAACTGACCTATTCGGGAGTGACCCTGGGCGATCACCCGATCCTGCAGGGACGGTCGGCCGGAGAGCGGGTGCGCGACGTCACCGCCTTTACCGGCCAGTCGCTGATCGGGCCGCCCGGATCGACGACCCTTCTGCGCATGGAGGCCGGGGACCGCGAGGCCGTGGACCGGGATACGCTCGTCCGCCTCAGGGCGCGGCTGGACGATGGCGAGCCGGAGGCTGCCGTGCTGTCCGAACTCTCGGTTCCGGTCGGCGGGCGGGCGCAGGGGCTGGCCTTCACCTATGGGGCCGGGCGGGTCGTCGTGCTGGGCGAAGCCGGAATGCTGACCGCCCAGATGATCCGCTTTCCGGAAGAAAGCGGTCGACCACCGCTCCGATTCGGCATGAGTGTCCCGGGTAATCAGGATCAGCAGTTCGCGCTGAACATTCTTCACTGGCTGTCCGGCGCGCTGGATTAGGCGACAACTGAAAGAGCGAAACCCATGTTCACTCACATGACCGTCGGCGCGAACGACATCGAGGCGTCGCGAAAATTCTATGATGCGGCGCTGGGGGCGCTGGGCGTCGCTGCGGCCACGGGTCCGGACCCCAAGGGCCGCTACTGGTGGCGGACACCGCGCGGGGCCTTCGCCATCGGCAAGCCGATTGACGGTGAGCCGGCCTGCCATGCCAACGGCGGCACCATCGGTTTCGCCGCCGCGGACCTTGAGGCGGTCGCGGCCTTCCAGGCGGCCGGTGTCGCGGCCGGCGGAACGGCGATCGAGGACCCGCCCGGACCGCGCGAAGGTCCGTTCGGCACGCTGAACCTGGCCTATCTGCGCGACCCGTCGGGCAATAAGATCTGCGCCCTGCACCGGGTGGGGTAGGGACCACAAATTCCGCTCATCCCCGCGAAGGCGGGACCCGGTGCGCTTGTATCGTACGGCGGGCGGGATCGATTCCGGGGGCCGACCGGTGCTACCGATCACCCACAGAACGGGGTCCCCGCCTTCGCGGGGATGAGCGGGAATTGAGATGCAAACCACCAAGACCCATATCGTCCACGGCGGCACCCTGCGGTATCTGACGCACGACAGTGCCGTGACCGGCACGGCCATGACGCTGTCGGTGTTCGTGCCGCCGGGCCCGGACGGCAAGGGAACGGGGCCGTTTCCGGTGCTGATCTGGCTGTCGGGCCTGACCTGTACCGAGGATAATTTCACCACCAAGGCCGGGGCCTATCGCGCCGCGGCCGAGCACGGGCTGATCATCGTCGCGCCCGACACCTCGCCGCGGGGGGAGGGGGTGGCCGATGACCCCGCCTGGGATCTGGGGCAGGGGGCCGGCTTCTATGTCGATGCGACGCAGGAGCCATGGGCGAAGCATTTCGGGATGGAGAGCTATGTCACGGGCGAGTTGATCGGGCTGGTCGATGCGGAATTCCCGACGACCGGGACCCGGTCGATCAGCGGCCATTCGATGGGCGGGCACGGGGCCCTGACCCTGGCGCTGCGGCATCCGCACCTGTTCCGGTCCGTCTCGGCCTTCGCGCCGATCGCGTCGCCGACCCGGTGTCCGTGGGGCGAGAAGGCCTTCACCGCCTATCTGGGCGAGGACCGCGCCGTGTGGGCGGAACATGACGCCACGCGACTGATCGAATCCGGGGTGGGCGAGGGCTGTTTTGACGACATCCTGATCGACCAGGGCGACGCCGATCCGTTTCTGGTCGAGCAATTGCAGCCGGAGCTGCTACAGGCAGCGGCAGACGCGGTCGGACAGACGCTGACCCTGCGTATGCAGCCCGGCTATGATCATTCCTATTTCTTCATGGCCAGTTTCATCGCCGACCATGTGGCGTTTCACGCCCGGCGGCTGGAGGCCGCCCGCTGATGACCACCACCCCCGAGGCGACCCCCGACTACACGCCCATGTTCTCGGCGCTCTGCGTCGAACTGGGCCTGTGCCTGCACCCCAGGGCCGAGGTGAAGGTGATCGCCGCCCTGCCGAACGGGCTGGACGCGGCGGTCAAGGCGGTGCTGGAGGCCGAGGGTATCGACATGGCCTCGTCGCCGGGTGAACTGCGGCGTCAGGTCCGGGCCTGTCTGAAGGCCAATCTGCCGCAGGCCTGAACCGGTCCGGCCGGGGCGATTCCGGAACGAATTTACCCGTCCCGCCTTGGGTTTGGCAGGAAGCCTTCCTAGATGAGGCGTCCCCCGTCCGGATATTCAAGGAGCCTTGCCATGGCCTTCACCCTGCCCCCGCTGCCCTATGCCTATGACGCGCTGGAGCCCGTGATCGACAAGGAGACCCTCCATATCCATCACGACAAACACCATCAGGCCTATACCGATAACCTGAACAAGGCCGTGGACGCCGAGCCCAAGGCCCAGGGCAAGTCGATGGAAGAGCTGTTCGCCATTACCTCGAGCCTGCCCAAGGCGATCCGTAATCACGGCGGCGGCTACTGGAACCATAATTTCTACTGGGACGGCATGGCCCCGACCGCTGATGCGGGCGCGCCGTCGGCCGGGTTGGCCGCGGCCATCGACCGTGATCTGGGCGGCATGGATGCCTTCAAGGCCGCCTTCGAAAGCGCCGGCGCGACCCAGTTCGGCTCGGGCTGGGCCTGGCTGATCGTGCAGGACGGCAAGCTGAAGATCATCAATACGCCGAACCAGGATAACTCCCTGATGGACCTCGCGCCCGAGAAGGGCACGCCCCTGCTGGTCAATGACGTCTGGGAACACGCCTATTATCTGAAATACCAGAACCGCCGGCCCGAATTCCTCAAGGCCTTCTGGACCGTGGTCAACTGGAACCGGGTCAACGCGCGCTTCGCCGCCGCCTGATCCCGCGTCGCCGGACCGTCGGAAAAATTTCGCATTCCGACGGTCTGGTGCCCCCGGCGTACCGCCCTATCTCAGCGTCACCGCAGATCCTCCCGCAGCCGGACTTCGCCCATGACTTTCAATGCCAAACTCGCCACCGCGAGCCTGATCCTCGCCGCCGTTCTGGCCGGCTGCTCGCCCGCCGGTGACGGCAAGCCCGATGCGGCTGCGCCCGCCGCGCCGACAGTGGCCGCCGTCAGCGAAATCCACGCCTTCCGGATCGGCGCGCTGGACGCGGTGGCGCTGAAGGACGGCACGCTGGATGTGCCCAATGACAACAAGACCCTGGGTCTGGGCCAGACCCCCGAGGCGGTGGCCGCGGTCCTGACCGCCGCCAACCTGCCGGCTGATCCGATCCATCTGTTCATCGACCCGCTGCTGATCCATGACGGTGAGCGTCAGGTGCTGATCGACACCGGGGCCGGCGGGGCCATGGGTACGCAGAACAAGCTGGTCCAGTCGCTGGCGTCGGCCGGGGTCGAGCCGGGCCAGATCACCGACATCCTGATCTCGCACGGGCACGGCGATCACGTCGGCGGCCTGGTCGACGGGGCCGGGGCGCTGCGTTTCCCGGCGGCCACCATCCGCATCAGTGCCGATGAGTGGACGGCCCTGAAGGGGGACGCGGCCATGGCCGATCTGGTCCGGACCATCACGCCGAAGGTCCAGACCTTCACCCCGGGCGAGGTCGTGGCCCCGAACATCACCGCCGTGGATATCCCCGGTCACACGCCCGGCCACACCGGCTTCGAGATCGCCTCGGGCGAGGACCGGTTGCTCTATATCGGCGACGCCATGCATCATTCGGTGATCTCGGTGCAGCGTCCCGAATGGCCGATTGCCTTCGACGCTGACTCCACGATCGCCATCGCCAGCCGTCAGGCCCTGCTGCAGCGGGCGGCGTCGCAGAACCTGCGCCTGTACGCCGTCCACTTCCCCTTCCCGGGCCTGGGCCGCATCAAGCGCGAAGGGGATGGCTTTATCTGGGTGCCCGAAGCGTGACGCAGGCCTGACACCGGCTTGACCCGGGGCGGCCGGACCGGCATAAGCCCCGCTTTCCCGCGCCGGACCCTGTCCTGCGCGTGAATCCACTACGGACGATGCGTGGACCGCCGTTGAGATCGTGCTTCCAATCTCGGAAGCGCCGGGCCGCATCATGTTGAAGAGAACAGAATGTCCAAGCGCCACAGCGCCAAATACAAGATCGACCGTGCCATGGGTGAAAACCTGTGGGGTCGCGCCAAGTCTCCGGTCAACAAGCGCTCCTACGGTCCCGGCCAGCACGGCCAGCGTCGCAAGCAGAAGGTTTCGGACTTCGGTCTGCAGCTGAAAGCCAAGCAGAAGCTGAAAGGCTACTACGCCAACCTGACCGAGAAGCAGTTCCGCAAGACCTATGACGAAGCCGCCCGCCGGAAGGGTAACACCGCCGAGACCCTGATCGGTCTGCTGGAGGCCCGTCTGGACGCCACCGTCTATCGTGCCAAATTCGTCCCGACCCCGTGGGCTGCGCGTCAGTTCGTCAACCACGGTCACGTCACGGTCAACGGCAAGAAGGTCAACATCGCCTCCTACAGCCTGAAGATCGGCGACGTCGTCGAGGTCAAGGAAAAGTCGCGCAACATGGCGCTGGTGCTCGAAGCCCAGCAGTCGTCGGAGCGGGACGTTCCGGATTACATCGAACTGGGCGACCGTGGCTTCTCGGCCCGCGTCGTGCGCGTGCCGGAGCTGGCCGACGTGCCGTTCCCGGTCAAGATGGAACCCAACATGGTCGTCGAATACTACTCTTCGTAAGTTCGGCTGCCGCGCGGTCCGCCGCGCAGAGACTGGAAAGGCCCCGGATCACTCCGGGGCCTTTTCTCATTCCGGCCGTTTCCGTCTGGTCCTGATCTGGGGATCATCCGGCCGGGCGGTCAGTTTACGGATGCGCCCGGGCGCAAATTGAGCGATGACGCCAGGGAAGCTTGAAATGAGGATGGGCATGGCCGCGCGCGCGATCAGGATGCTGCTGGCGCTGACGGCGACCGGTGCGCTGCTGACCGGCTGTGCCAGTATCCAGTCCCTGCTGCCCGGTGCCGGGTCCGCCCCGGCCGCCGTCTCGGTGCCGGGAACCCAGGAGTCGGTCCAGGCGGCCGCCATCGGCCAGGGTCAGGCCGTGTTCTGGGTGCAGTCCAACGGCTGCACCACCCGTGATGATCTGATGCCCGTGGTCAGCCAGTATCGCGGAGCCGCCACCATCACCCTGTGGCGGGTCAGCGAGGACGACTGCGACGATCCCGTCCCCGGCGGGATCGAGGTGCGCTGGACCTTCGAGGAGATGGGCCTGCCGCCCGGAACCGACGTCCGGGTCGGCAATACCTACGAGCGACCGCCGACCTGAGCATGGACCAGGCCGTAGCCGGGCCAGGTCTGGTCCGAGGCCCGGGCATAGGGATTGGGCAGGGCTTCCGGCTGGCCCAGGGCGACCGCGGCATGGTGTGCCCAGTGCGGATCGTCGAGGACAGCGCGGGCAATGGCCACCAGATCGGCCTGGCCTGAGGCGATCACCGCCTCGGCCTGCTGTGGCGTGACGATCATGCCCACGGCCATCACCGTCGTCTCCGGCACCGCGATCTTGACCGCCTCGGCGAAGGGCAGCTGGTAACCGGGCCGATCCCCCGGGATCTGCGCACTGGCGACATTGCCGCCGCTGGACAGATGCAGATAGTCATAGCCCATGGCGGTCAGTAGCTGGCTGAACACCTGGACCTCTTCCAGCGGCACGCCGCCCTCGACCCAGTCGGACCCGTTGAAGCGCGCGCCCAGGGCCTTGGTGCGGGGCCAGGCCTGTCGCAGGGCCTCGGCCACCCGCAGGGGGAAGCGCATCCGGTTCCCGGCCGAGCCGCCGAAATCGTCGGTACGATGGTTCGACAGCGGCGACAGGAATTCACTGAGCAGATAGCCGTGGGCCGCGTGCAGCTCGACCAGGTCGAACCCGGCCCGGTCGGCGCGTCCGGCGGCTTGAACGAAGGCCTCAACGACTCGGTCCATCCCGGCTGCGTCCAGTTCCGTCGGCCTGTGCCAGTCGTCGCGGAACGGAATGGCCGACGGGGCCACGGTCGGCCAGCCCCCTTCAGCGGCGGTCAGGGCCCGGCCGCGATCGATCCATGGCGGTGTGGTCGAGGCCTTGCGCCCGGCATGGGCCAGCTGGATGCCGATCGGGGTGTCGGCATAGGTGCGGATGTCGGCCAGCAGCCGGGTGAAGGCGGCCTCCTGGGCGTCGTTCCACAGGCCGGTGTCGCCCGGGGTGATGCGTCCGGCGGCCTCGACCCCGGTGGCCTCGACGATCACGGCCGCCGCGCCCGAAATGGCCAGTCGGCCCAGATGCTGCCAGTGCCAGGGTTGGGGCACGCCGTCGACGGCCGAATACTGGCACATCGGCGCGATGACGATCCGGTTGGCCAGGGTCAGAGGGCCGAGGGCATGGGGCGAGAACAGCGGGCTCATCGGCAGATCTTTCGGTGGGGGGACGCCGCACCTATGCCGGTTCCAGTCCGGATCAAGCCCAGCCTGTCCGATTATTCACGTGTCATCGGGCGGAACCGCGGGCATCTAAAGGTCAAGCTCTGCTCACCCAAGGAAACGGAACCATGCTGCGCCTCATCATCGCTCTCGCCATTACTGCCCCGCTGCTGTCGGGCTGCATCATCATCGCCACCGACAAGCCGGTCACCCGCGTGGTCCAGACCGCTCCGGCCGACGCCCCGGAATGAGCCGCACCCTTTTTGCGCTGGCGGCCTGTCTGCCGCTGCTGGCCGGGTGCGTCATCTATGCGGATGACTCCGGTGAGACCACGATGGTGCGGATGAATTCCGGCAACGAGATCACGACGACCGAGACTCCTGAAACCCTGCGGGCCGTCCGCTTCGCTGATGGGGCTTTGATCGCGCGGGTCGACTCGAACGGCTGCACCAGCGCTGCGGACTTCGCCGTCTCGGTGGCCGAGGGAACGCCGGTCGACATCACCCTGACACGGACCCGTCAGGACCCGTGCAGGGCTATTGTGCGCGAGGGCGTCGAACTGCGCTGGACGTATGAGGAGTTGGGTCTGACAGCGGGCCAGACCGTTCGCATCGCCAACCCTTACCGGCTGCCGCCGGCCTGAGGTCAGACGGCCTGATTGCCCGTGGCCGCAGCCGCCTCGACGGCGTTGATCCGGGTGTGGACGATCGACACCGTGGTGCCGGGATGGCCGCCGGCGACCTTCACACGCGCGTTCAACTGATTGGCCAGGGCCTCGATGATGCTGGTGCCGAGGCCGGGCGTGTTGCTTTCGGCGTCCTTGGGCATGCCGACGCCGTCGTCGGCGACTGACAGGGTCCAGTTCGGGCCGTGGGCCTGATAGCTGACGGTGATCCGGCCGCGGCGACCGCCGGGATAGGCGTGTTTCAGCGAGTTGATGACCAGTTCGGTGACGATCAGGCCCAGGCTGACCGAGATGTCGGCGTCCACGGCGCTGTCGTCACAGTCGACGTACAGGGATAGCTGGTCGTGATCGCGGATCATCGAGGCACCGACGCTGACACACAGCTGCTCGAAATAGGCTTTCAGTGCGACCTCGCCGAGACGCGAAGCGGCCAGCTGCTGTTGCAGGGCAGCGACGGACATGACCCGGCTGTGGGCGTCCGTCAGAGAGGTGCGGGTTTCGTCGGATTGGGTCTTGCGGGCGCTCTGCAGGATAACACTGGCGATGATCTGCAGGCTGTTGGCCACGCGATGCTGAATCTCCTGCAGCAGGATGGCCTTTTCGCGCAGCAGGTCGTCCTTGAGCTTCTCGCTGGCCTTGGCGTCGGTGACGTCCGACATTCCAAGCAAAAGCCGGATCTGCGAGCCGTCGCCGTAGGCGAGCAGATGGGCGTTCAGCAGCAGGTTACGGGCACCGCCCAGCCGTTCACTTTTCAGGTCCATCTCATAGGCGTCGACGGCGGCGCCACCGGACAGGGTGGCGGTCAGCAGGGACCGCAGCCGGGGCAGGTTCCATTCGCCTTCACCAAGGCTGAGGAAGGACTCGCCTACGGCACCCGCGGGCTTGATCTGGAAGGCGGCGAAGAAGGAGGCGCTGGCGGCGATAACATTCAGATCGCCGTCCAGCAGCACCAGTGGTGCCGTCGAGGAATCGACGACGGCCAGGGCCAGGCTGAGAGGACCATCGGGGTGGAGTGGTGTGGGGACGGACAAAACCGACCCTCCAAATATTTACCGGAGACTCGCGAAACACAAGCCTTCCCCGTCTAGGATTGTTGGCAACAAAAAGCAGCCGCGATCCTTGACCGGGCACTATTTTAACGAACCTATCACTCATTCGTTGCGCTGGCCGCATTTATTTAGGCGTGTCCTCCATTTATTTGGGCGTGTCCTCCATTTATTTAGGCGTGTCCTCCATTTATTTGGGCGTGTCCTCCATTTATTTAGGCGTGTCCTCCATTTATTTAGGCGTGTCCTCCATTTATTTTGGCAGAGCCCCGGCGCGTGCCGGGAACAAAACACCCCTGTCGCTGTTGGAAGACCGATGTTCACGGTCGCGCAGTGCCTGGCCAAGGCGGTGGATCTGGAACTGCGGGTGGTTGAAGACCTCCCGCAGGCGGTTCGCGACGACTACCTCGGCATGGCCTTGCAATGGCGCCGTCTCGCGGTTCGCGCCCACATTCAGGATTTAAGAGCCGCGGCTATCGCTCGAACGCCCCAAGCATAGTCGCCGGAATGCGCGTGGGGCGCAGGGTCTTCGCCTCGACCAGGCACCATTCGGACACGCCCTGGGCGCACAGCCGGCCCTCGCCGTCCTCGATCCGGACATAGCGGTTGAAGCGCGGTCCCTGCGGGTCGCCGACCCAGGTGCGGGCCGTGGCCGTGGAGTCGGGCATCAGACCGCGCAGATAGTCGATCTCATGGCGCAGCGCGACCCAGGACCAGCGCGCCCGGTCCTCGGCAGAGAAGCGGGCATTCCAGTGGGCCATGCCCGCGTCCTGAAGCCAGCCGACGTAGATAACGTTGTTGACGTGGCCGTTGTCGTCAATGTGCTCGGGCCGGATCTCCAGCGGCAGGGTGAAGATCTCGCGGTCAGCGCGCGGCGTCAGCGGCGCGCGGGCCATCAGGCTTCGCCCAGGGGGACGCCCTTTTCGGTCATCAGGGTCATCAGCTCACCGGCCTCGAACATCTCGCGCACGATGTCAGAGCCGCCGACGAACTCGCCCTTCACATACAGCTGGGGAATGGTCGGCCAGTCGGTGAAGGCCTTGATGCCGTCGCGCAGTCCGGCGTCCTGCAGCACGTCGACGCCGACGAACGGCGCGCCCAGATGGTCGAGGATCTGCACCGCCAGCGATGAGAAGCCGCAGCGCGGCGCGTCCGGCGTGCCCTTCATGAACAGGACCACGTCATGTTCGGCCACGGTCCCCGCGATGAAGGCGTGGATCGGGTCGGTCGAGGTCGCAGTCGTTTGATCAGTCACGGGATGGCCTTTCGCTGAGGCCCGTGAGCTAGGGACGCCGGACCCGGGGGTCAAGGGCAGGGACGGACTGTCATCAGATCGTGACCGTCGTCGGGCCGGGGTCAGGCCGCGGCGGAGCCGGCGCAGGCGACCCGGGCCATCTCGATCTGGGCCGCCAGACCGGGCGGCATGTCGCGCTCGGGCACCAGGGCCAGGGTGTTCAGCCGTTCGGCGTCATTGGCCTGGATCAGGATGCTGGAGATCGACGGGTCGGTCAGGTCATAGGCCAGGCAGATGGCCTCGGCCGACCAGTTGGGCGTGCGATGCAGGAAGGCGAAGGTGCCGACATCTTTCAGCGGGTCGTCCCTGGAACGTCCGCTGCCGCCGCCGAAGCCGAACAGGCCCTTCCTGGCTGGCTTGTCCAGGGTTGCCGCCTTCCTGACGGTGTCCAGGGCGGACGGAAAATAACCATAGGCGAAGATGGCCATGTCCCGTTCACGCGCGGCCCGGACACGCGAGCGCACCTGCCAGCCGGAATTCAGGTGGAAGGGGGTGACCAGCACGTCGAACGCCCCGGTCGAGACATAGGCGTCCATGACCTCACCGTCGCCGGACACGCCCAGCAGTCGCACCCGGTTGGTGGCCCGCAACGCCTTGAGGGCATTCAGCGAGCTCTGGGGCAGTTCGTCCTCCGCCGGTTCCTCGAGCAACACCATGTCGATCCAGCCCAGACCGGAGACCTTGAGGGCGCGATCGATCGATCCGGTCATGCCTTGGGCGGTGAAGTCGCGGTCGGAGCCGCGGCGGCCGTCTCCCCGACCCAGGGCCAGACTGATGGTCACCAGCTTGCGGTCGATATGCTGCAGGGCATGGCCGACGACCTCGGCCAGGACGGGATCGGCAGTCTCGAGGCGGTAGCTGTTGATGCCCGCTTCCAGCGCCGCATAGATCAGCTCGCAGGCAGCGGCCGGGCCGCGGGCGATACTGTCGGTGCCGAGACTGAGTGTCACGGCCGAGACCGCGGCCCCGTTGGGTCCGAAAGGGCGATACCGCATCAGGCGTCTCCGGCCGCCGGCGCGGACGTTTCCAGCGCCAGTGCATGCAGCTCGCCGCCCATCTTGCCCTTGAGGGCGGCATAGACCAGCTGGTGCTGGCGGACGCGGGGCATGCCGGCGAAGGCGGTCGAGATGATGCGAGCGCGATAGTGGTCCCCGTCACCGGCCAGATCGTCGATGGCGATCTCGGCATCGGGAAAGGCTTCGGCCAGATGCGCGTGCAGGGTTTCAACAGGCATGGGCATGGTGGGCGCGGGCTCCGGGCGTTCGCGCAGGATGATGAACCGAAAACCTTAATGCGGCACTACGTCCGGTCTCAGGTCGCGCGCCGTTCCAGCAGTTGCACGGTCCCGCCCTTGTAGGTCCCCTCGGCATAGAACCGGTAGCCGACGCGTTCCGCCAGCCGCAGCGAGGGGGCATTGTCCGCGGTGATCATACAGACGGTGCGCGGGGCGTTCAGCACCTCATCCGCCCAGGCCAGGGCGGCGCTCACGGCCTCGGCCGCACAGCCCTTGCCCTGGAAGGCGGGCGCAACGCCCCATCCCAGCTCGGGCGCGTCAAACGGCGGATCCAGATCGCGGTGATAGTCCAGCACGCCGACGCTGCCGACATAGGCCCCGCCGTCTTTCAGACGGATGGACCAGTTGCCGTAGCCCATGGCCTGCCAGTGGCCCAGATCGCGCAGCAGGCGGAACCAGACATCCTCGGGGGTCAGGCCGTGGCCCATGATGTACTGGGTGAAGGTCGGATTGGCCCACAGCGCGCACAGATCGTCATAGTCGGCGACCGCGACCGGGCTCAGGATCAGGCGTTCGGTGGTCAGGATGGTCATCAATAACATTCCGGACAGAGAGGCGTGGCCATAATAGCCACGGTTGCGCCGGTCGGGCCATGCTTGCGCGCGCGCAGGAAGCGGAGCCTGATCGATCGTGCCCCGGTACCGGGCTGCGTCAGGGTCAGCGCATAGCAGCCGTCCCGGGCGCTGGCACGGGATCTGTCTCCTCGACCGTTTCGGAGTCCGGCACATACTCCAGAATTTCAGCGGGCGTGCAGTCCAGGTAGCGGCAGATTGCGTCGAGGGTGGCGAAGCGCATACCGCGCACCTTACCGGACTTGAGCAGGGAGAGATTGGTCTCGGAAATCCCGATCGCTCTGGCGAGAACATTCGAGCGCACCTTGCGCCGGGCCATCACCACGTCGAGGCGAAGCACGATCGGCATCAGACGAACCGCGAGGCGTCGTCGTGCACTTCGGCCCCCCAGGCCATGACCCGGGCGATGACCAGCAGGATCAGGCCCAGGCCCAGCGCCTTGATGCTGTCCATCCGCAACCAGCCCTCATCGTCGAACCCGGCCAGGGTCACCAGGATATGGCCGACGGTCGGCGCGAGCGCATAGGCGATCAGCCACAGCGACATCGTGGTCATGCAACGGGCGTTTGCAGGGGTGAGGACGACGCCCGCACCGTAGAGGCGGAACAGCCGCCGGAGTTGCCACAGGACGGCAAGCGCCGGGACCATCATCAGGCTGGCGGAGGTCGCAAGCGCCAGTTTCTGGATGAGGGGCAGGCTGCCCACGGTCGTCCAGCCGGGGTGGAGCAGCGGTGGGCGGGCCTCAATGAATATCTGCATGCCGCCCGGCCGAACCTGGAGCCGGGTTCCGGCGTAGGTGAGGACCGCGACAACAGCGACGGCGAGCAGGATTGCGCCCAGTCCAAACAGGGTGGTGAACAGCCACTCCAGCGGGCGGCTGAGCCGCCTGATCCGGCCGAAGGCGGCGGGCTCGGATGGAACCGGCGGTGGAAATTCGGCGATCAGGGCCATGGTAGATACCAGTTATTAGCCGATTGACAGCGATCTTTTTATGTATTTCGATATGGATGTCAACGCCAATGAGGTTAGGCCATGTCGGATCTGAATTCGTCCCGTGCCTTCGTCGTTCTCGCCGGATTCGGTCTTGCGCTTGCGCTTTCGGGCTGTGCAACGCCCGCAACCCACCATCCGGTGGTGGTCTCGGACATCGGCACCCCGGCGCGGACTTCTGCCATGGCGGCCAGTCTGGCGAGGCCGGGCATAGTGACGTTCCAGCGCGTCAGCTTCGCCCGCTGGACCGGCGGACGGGGCAGCTTCATCGACCGCAACGATCCCCGCACGGCGGGCGTGCCCAAGGGGGACGAAGAAGCGACCATCTATGCCTATGTCATCGACCATCCCCGGTTCGGGCGGATCCTGATCGACAGCGGCGTGTCTGGTGACCTCGACAGCCGGCTGAACCGGGTGATGCGGCGCGGGGTGAAGGATCTCAATCCCCGGATCGAGCGGACGACGGGGCCCTGGCTGGTCGGGCAGGTCGCACCGGGCGCGGTCTTCCTGACCCATCTGCATTTCGACCATATCGGCGGACTGATCGATCTGCCTGTCACGACGCCTGTCTATATCGGGCCGGGCGATGCGGAAGCCCGTAGCCCGTTAAACTCTCTGCTGGGCCACCCGGCGGACGCAATCCTCGCGGGCTTCGGCCCGTTGCGGGAATGGGCCTTCCAGCCTGATCCGGATGGAGACTTTGACGGTGTCCTCGACGTCTTCGGTGACGGTTCGCTGTGGGCCCTCAAGGTTCCGGGACATTCGGCGGGCTCGACCGCCTATCTGGTCAACTCGGTCGATGGGCCCAAATTGATGGTCGGCGACGCGGTCAGCACGCGGCTGGGCTGGGAGTCGGCCATGCCGCAGCCAGTACCCGCCGCCGCGCGCGCCGACGCCGAGGCTTCAGCGGATCGTCTGCGGCGCTTTGCAGCGGCCCACCCGGCGGTCGAGGTCTTTCTCGGCCACCAGTCCCGAACGGGACAAACCGAGACGCAGTAGAAGGCCGCCCGCTCAGTCCGGGCTCACATCAGCCCCAGCTGTTTGAAACTGGCCACGCCGTCGCGACCGACGACCAGATGGTCATGCACCTGCAGGCCCAGGGCCTCGGCGGCGGCGATCACCTGGCGGGTCATCTCGATGTCGGCCCGCGACGGGGTCGGGTCGCCGGACGGATGGTTGTGGACGAGGATCATCGCCTTGGCCGACAGCTCCAGGGCCCGGCGCACCACCTCGCGCGGATAGACCGGCGCATGATCGACCGTGCCGCGATTCTGGATCTCGTCGAGGATCAGCTGGTTGCGATTGTCCAGATACAGGGTCCGGAACTGTTCGCGCGGCTCGTGCTGCAGGGCCATGCGCACATAGGCCAGCAGGGCGGTCCACGACGAGATCACCGGCCGTTTGGCCGGCTCCTCGAGGGCGATGCGGCGGGCCACCTCCTGCAGGGCGGCCAGATCGAGGGCGGTCTCGACGCCGAGGCCGGTGCGTTTGCCGCGGCTGTCCTCGACCTTGACCGTGACGATGGCCTCGACCGGGGCGGCCAGCACCGCCGCCAGCGAGCCGAACCGGGCCAGCAGCGCCTTGGCCAGCGGCTTGACGTCACCGCGCGGCAGGCTGCGGAACAGGAACAGCTCCAGCAGTTCATAGTCGGGCAGGTGGTTGAGGCCCGCGCCATGCGCGCGCTGGCGCAGCCGTTCGCGGTGGCCGCTGTGATGGGGTTTGGGCGTCGTCGGGGCACGGGGCACCGCGCGCGGCGCGCATGAGGGCGCAATCGGGAAGGGCAGCACGCTGGACATGGCGGCCTCCGGCTTAATTGCGGAGACGATGTCAGAACAGAAGGCGAACGTCCAGACGGATCAGTCGAATTTCGGCCGGAAGATACCCTTGGGACTGGCGCTGAAGATCTCCAGCCCGGTCTCTGTGACGCCGATGCTGTGCTCGCACTGGGCGGACAGCGACTTGTCGCGGGTCACGGCGGTCCAGCCGTCGGACAGCACCTTCACCGCCGGCTTGCCCAGGTTCACCATCGGCTCGATGGTGAAGAACATGCCGGGCTTGAGCGTCGCGCCCTCGCCACGGCGGCCGTAGTGCAGGACGTTGGGATTGTCGTGGAACACCCGGCCGATGCCATGGCCGCAGAAGTCACGCACCACGCTCATCCGGGCGGCCTCGACGTGGCGCTGGATGGCAAAGCCGATGTCCCCGAAAGTATTGCCCGGCTTGACCTGGGCCAGGCCCAGTTCGATGCCCTCATAGGTGACGTCGATCAGCTTGCGGGCCCGGGCGTTGATCTCGCCGACGGGATACATGCGGCTGGAGTCGCCGTGCCAGCCGTCGACGATGACGGTGTGGTCGATGTTGACGATGTCGCCGTCCTTCAGGACCTTGTCACCCGGAATGCCGTGGCAGACGACGTGGTTGATCGAGGTGCAGACGGTGCGGGTATAGCCCTTGTAGCCGAGGCAGGCGGGCAGGGCCCCGTGGTCCAGGGTGAACTCGCGGATCCGGTCATCAAGCTCGCCGGTGGTCACGCCGGGCCGGACAAAGGGCGTGATCATGTCCAGAGCCTCGGCCACCAGACGTCCGGCCTTGCGCATGCCCTCAAAGTCCTCCTCATCATGGATGCGGATGGTGCTGGAGCGCAGATAGGCGTCGGGGTCGAGGTCGGGTGTTTCGTACATCATCGGGTCTCGGAGCAGGGGCGCGGGAGGGGGCGGCGCTGAATCACACCGCCGTCCGATAGAAAGCATAGCACATAACCGCGTTCCCGTTTGTGACGAGACGGGGGCAGGGCGATGCTGTTACCGCAAAGGTGGTGACGGATGACGACCGGGACAAGGGCGGCTAAAGGGTCGGCATGACCGCCATTGCCCCCACCGCCGCCGTCCTGATCATAGGCGATGAAATCCTGTCCGGCCGCACCCGCGACACCAATCTGAACACGATCGCCCGTTTTCTGGCGGCGCTGGGCATCGACCTGCTGGAGGCGCGCACCGTGGGTGACCGGGCCGAGCAGATCATCGACGCCCTGAACACCCTGCGCGCCGGGCACGACTATGTCTTCACCACCGGCGGCATCGGCCCGACCCATGACGACATCACGGCGGACTGTGTGGCGCGCGCCTTCGGCGTGGCCCTGCCGGAGCATCCGGACGCCGTGGCTATTCTGGAGCGGCGCTACGGCGCGGCTGACTTCAACACAGCCCGGCGGCGGATGGCGCGGATTCCCGAGGGCGGCAGCCTGATCGCCAATCCGGTGACGGACGCGCCCGGCTTCCAGATCGGCAATGTCTTCGTGATGGCGGGGGTACCCCAGATCATGACCGCCATGCTGGAAGATGTGGCCCCGCGCCTGCGCACCGGGGCCGTGGTCCATGCCCGCACCCTGAAGGTCACCGGCGTCGGCGAGGGCGATATCGCCGACATTCTGACGGCCGCCTCACGAGCGACGCGCGAGGTCAGCTTCGGCAGCTACCCGTTCGGCCACGGCTCGATCGGCGAGGTCGGCACCAATCTGGTTCTTCGCGGACGTGACGAAGCCGCCGTGGATGCGGCGGCTTCGAGTCTTCTGGCCGATCTGACGGCGGCGGGTATTACCGCCACCGCCTGATGCAATACTAGCCGCGGGCGACGTAGCCCTTGCCGCCGTTGGACGGGCGGCGGCTGCGCGGACGGCGCTGCATTTCACCATCGGGCTTGGCGGCTGCGGCCGGGCGCGGGTCGTTGTTGCCGGTCGAACGCGGACGCTCGCGCGCCATCGGATCGAAGGCGGCCCGTTCCGGAGCCGGACGGGCGTCGCGGCCCGGGCCCGGCTTGCGCTGGCGATGCGGCTGGCCGCCACCCTCGGGCTTGACGCCGTCGCGGTGCGGATTGCGGCCCCGGCCACGACCCTCGCCACGCGGACGGTCCTCGCGGTCGGGCATGGTCGCCTTGGTGCCGACGCCGGCGGCCATGATCGACTGATCCAGCAGACCCAGCGACTTGTCGTTGCGACGGTCGGTGGCCGGGATCTTCTGGCGCGTGACCTTCTCGATGTCGCGCAGCAGTTTCATCTCGTCACCGGCGACGAAGCTGATGGCCGAACCGTCAGCCCCGGCGCGGGCCGTCCGGCCGATGCGGTGGACATAGGCTTCCGGCACGAAGGGCAGTTCGAAATTGACGACGTGCGAGACGCCGTCGACATCGATGCCGCGGGCGGCGATGTCGGTGGCGACCAGAACGCGCAGCTTGCCGGCCTTGAAGGCGGCCAGGGTGCGTTCCCGTTGCGGCTGGCTCTTGTTGCCGTGGATGGCCCCGGCCTGGACGCCACCGGCTTCCAGATAGGCGGCGACCTTGTCGGCACCGTGCTTGGTCTTGGTGAAGACCAGGCAGCGCGTGTAGTTGTCGTCGGCGAACATCTCGGTCAGCAGGGCGCGCTTGCGGCCCTGTTCGACGTGAATGATCGACTGGTTGATGCGTTGCACCGTGGTCGACTGCGGGGTGACCTGGACCTTGACCGGGTCTTTCAGCAGTTCACCGGCCAGCTTGCCGATCTCGGTCGGCATGGTGGCCGAGAAGAACAGGTTCTGGCGCTTGGTCGGGATGCGGCTGACGATCTGGCGGATCGGCTTGACGAAGCCGAGGTCCAGCATCTGGTCGGCCTCGTCGAGCACGAAGATCTCGGTCGAGGACAGGTCCAGCGTCTTCTGCTGCATATGGTCCAGCAGGCGGCCGGGGGTGGCGACCAGAACGTCGAGGCCGTTCTGGATGGCGCGTTCCTGCGGGCCGTATTTCACGCCGCCGAACACGACGGCGACCTTGAAGCCCAGATGCTTGCCGTAGGATTTGAAGCTCTCGGCGATCTGGCTGGCCAGTTCACGCGTCGGCGACAGGATCAGGCAGCGGGTGGTGCGCGGCAGGGGAGCGACGCGGTTCTCGGCCAGGCGATGCAGGATCGGCAGGGCGAAGGCGGCGGTCTTGCCGGTACCGGTCTGGGCGATGCCCAGCAGGTCCTTGCCCAGCATGACGTCGGGAATGGCCTGGGCCTGGATCGGGGTGGGGATGGTGTAGCCCTCGGTCGCCAGCGCCTGGAGCAGGGCCGGGTTGAGGCCGAAGGATTCGAATGTGGTGGTGGTCAAAACGGTTTCTTTCGCGTGCGGCGACGCGCAACAGCCATGGCTCAACGCCGAAAAGGCCGCGCACCGCCAGTCCCGAACGAGCCTCTGGATGAGGCCGGCGGGGTGGATCGGGCGCCGCCCCGCGTGTCCGGGCAGCGAATGAATCTTGAGGGCCGGCCGCTGCTACAGTCAGGTCTTCGAAGGAGAAGAAGACCCACACGCGCTGGAGCGCACCGGTAATCGCAATTGTGCGACGCAGCGCAAATGGGCGACAACTGCGGCGAAGTCAAGGCGCAGGCTCAGCCGCCACTCATCAGGCTGATGGCGAAATTGACGCCGAGGGCCAGGATCACCGTGTTGAAGACGAAGGCCACGGCGCTGTGAATCGTCGACAGGCGGCGCAGGCGGCGGCTGGTGATGCGGATGTCGGCGGTCTGGCAGGCGACGCCGATGATCAGGGCGAAATGGATGAAGTCCCAGTAGTCGGGCTGGGTCTCGCCGGGGAAGTCCAGCCCGCCCGCATCGCCCTTGCCGGCGGAATCCGGGCCGTAAAAGGCGTGGGCATAGTGCTGGGCGAAGATCAGATGGATGAAGGTCCACGACAGCCCCACCGTCCCCAGCGACAGGAGGGCGGTCGCGGCGGTCTCGGTGTGCGGGGCCCCGGCCGCCTCGCCGATGACAATGACCACGCTGGCCACGGCGGCCAGCAGGCTCAGCGGCAGCACGGCGCGTCCGGCGTCGTCCAGGGCCGCGGCGCGGTGGCGGATCTGGTCGGTCGAACGGGTGCCCAGCAGCCTGAGGGCGGTCAGGCCCAGATAGACGGCCACCCCCGCGTCCCAGCCGAAGGCGGCCCGCACCGGCCAGCGTAGCGACGTCGGGGCCAGCAGGATGACCAGAATGATCACGGCCAGACCGGCCAGCAGGCTGGGGTGCAGGCGGATGATATGGAGCGGCGAGGGGACCTTCATGCCTCGATCATGGTCGCTGTCGATGCGCTTGTCTTCACCATCCGACATCCCCCCGCGACAGGCCGGACGGAGCCGGTCTAGAACAGGGCGATACGGGATGACGGAGTGCGGACATGGGCTTGAGCGACGACTGGCGCGGCTGGGTCATCTACCAGATCTATCCGCGCAGTTTCGCCGACAGCAATGGCGACGGAGTCGGCGACCTGCCGGGGGTGATGGCGCATCTGGACCATGTGGCCTCGCTGGGTGTCGATGCGGTCTGGCTGTCGCCCTTCTTCCCGTCGCCGATGGTCGACTTTGGTTATGACGTCGCCGACTATTGCGGCGTCGATCCGGTGTTCGGCTCGCTCGAGGATTTTGATGCCCTGGTCGAACGGGCCCACGGTCTGGGGCTGAAGGTCATCATCGACCAGGTCTATTGCCACACCTCCGACCTGCATCCCTGGTTCGCCGAGAGCCGGGCCAGTCGCGCCAATGCCCGGGCGGACTGGTATGTCTGGGCCGATGCGAAACCGGACGGGACGCCGCCGTCGAACTGGCAGTCGGTGTTCGGCGGCCCGGCCTGGACCTGGGACGCGCGGCGCGGTCAGTACTATCTGCACAATTTCCTCGCCGAACAGCCGCAGCTGAACCTCGACCTGCCGGCGGTGCAGGACGCCCTGCTTGAGGTGGCGCGGTTCTGGCTGGACCGGGGCGTCGACGGGTTCCGGCTGGATGCCTTCAACTTCGCCCCGCACGATCCGGCCCTGACTGACAATCCGCCGGCCCTGCCCGGACCCCGGACCCGGCCGCTGGACTTCCAGCTGAGGCTGCACAACCAGTCGCAGCCCGGCATCATCCCCTTCGCCGAACGCATACGCGCCCTGACCGACAGCTACGGCGGCCGGTTCACCGTGGCCGAGGTGGGGGGCGACGACGTCGAGCTGGAACGCCATGTGCTGACCCAGGGCCCCGCCCGGCTGAACACCTCCTACGGCTTTGAATTCCTCTATGCGCCGAAACTGACCGCGGACCTGTTCGCGGCGACCATGGGCCACTGGACCGGGGCGCCGGGCGAGGGCTGGCCGGCCTGGGCCTTTTCCAATCACGACGCGCCGCGGGCCGTGTCGCGCTGGGCCCCCGAGGCCGACCGCACGGCCATGGCGGCCCTGACCCTGCTGCTGCTGGTCAGCCTGCGCGGCACCGTCTTCCTGTATCAGGGCGAGGAACTGGGCCTGCCCCAGGCCGATGTGCCGTTCGACCGGCTGGTCGATCCCGAGGCCATCGCCAACTGGCCGAAGACCCTGGGCCGGGACGGGGCCCGCACGCCGATGCCGTGGCGCGACCTGGCCCCCTGGGCCGGATTCTCGACCGTCGAACCGTGGCTTCCGGTGGACGCGCGGCATCTGCCGCTGGCGGTCGCGGTGCAGGAGGCCGACCCGGCCTCGACCCTGCATCTGACCCGTCGGCTGGTCGCCCTGCGCCGTCGTCACGCGGTTCTGCAGACCGGGGCGTTGCGGTTGATCCCCGATGCCCCCGGCGGCCTGATCATTTTCGAGCGCGGGACCGGCGAGGACCGGCTGTTGTGCGTCTTCAACCCGACCGGAGCCGCGGTCACATGGCGGCCTGAGCCCGGCTGGAACACGGTCGAGTCCGTCAATGACGACGGCGGCACGGCCCTGGGCCCCTATGCCGCACGAATTCTTGGTCGGAAGGGGTCGACTTCCCCTGCGTGATCACGGGATGTTACAGCTACGGGAATGATGCACCGCAGCATCGCCGCCGGAGACGCCGCTGATGTCCGTTTTTGAACCCCGCGCCGGCCTTGAAGTCGCCCCGGAACTGGTCGCTCTGATCGAGGACGAGGTCCTGCCCGGGCTGGACCTGCCGGTCGCAGCCTTCTGGACGGGGGTGGCGGCGATCTTCGCCCGCTTCGCCCCCGAGAACCGCAGCCTGCTGGCCGTCCGCGACGGGCTGCAGGCCAGTATCGACACCTGGCACCGGGCGCGTCGCGGTCAGCCCCACGACCCGGTGGCGACCGAGGCCTTCCTGCGCGAGACCGGCTATCTGGTGCCCGAGCCGGCCCCCTTCGCCATCGCCACCGCCCGGGTTGACGACGAGATCGCCCGCATGGCCGGACCGCAGCTGGTTGTGCCGGTGCTGAACGCCCGCTTCCTGCTGAATGCCGCCAATGCCCGCTGGGGCAGTCTGTATGACGCCCTCTACGGCACCGACGCCCTCGGCGACCTGCCGAACCCCGGTCCCTATGACGCGGCGCGTGGGGCGCGGGTCGTGGCCCGGGCCCGCAGCTTCCTCGACGAGGCCGTGCCGATGGCGACCGGGTCGCACGCCGATGTCACCGGCTGGCGCATCATCAACGGCAATCTGTCGCCGGCCCTGGCCCGGCCGGAACAGTTCGTCGGCTTCACCGGCCCGGCCGAGGCCCCGACATACGTCCTGCTGCGCCACAACGGCCTGCATATCGAACTGGTCATCGACCGCAGCCACCCGATCGGCGCGACCGATCCGGCCGGTATGGCCGATGTGGTGCTGGAATCGGCCCTGTCGACCATCGTCGATCTGGAAGACTCGATCGCCGCCGTCGATGCGCAGGACAAGGTCGCCGCCTATCGCAACTGGCTGGGCCTGATGACCGGCGAGCTGTCGGCCCAATTCGACAAGGGCGGCAAGACCCTGACCCGAGCCCTTGAAGCAGACCGTGACTATGTCGCCCCCAACGGCACGACCCTGACCCTGCCGGGTCGGGCCCTGCTGTTCGTGCGCAACGTCGGCCATCTGATGACCACCCCGGCCCTGCGGCTGGCCGACGGATCGGACGCCCCCGAGGGTATCCTCGACACCATCGTCACCAGTTTGATCGCCATGCACGACCTGAAGGGGAAGGGACGCTATCGCAACAGCCGTGCCGGCTCGGTCTATATCGTCAAACCCAAGATGCACGGGCCGGACGAATGCGCCTTCACCGACCGTCTGTTCGATGCGGTCGAGGACCTGCTGGGTCTGGCGCGGCATACGATCAAGGTCGGGGTGATGGACGAGGAGCGCCGCACCTCGGCCAATCTGGCCGCCTGTATCCATGCGGTGAAGGGCCGGATCGCCTTCATCAATACCGGATTCCTGGATCGCACCGGCGACGAGATCCACACGGCGATGCAGGCTGGTCCGGTGGTGCGCAAGGCGGCCATGAAGACCAGCGCCTGGATCACCGCCTATGAGGCCCGCAACGTCGCCATTGGCCTGGCCTGCGGCCTGTCCGGCCGGGCCCAGATCGGCAAGGGGATGTGGGCCGCGCCCGACCGTATGGCCGAGATGCTGGACCAGAAGATCGGCCATCCGAAGACCGGGGCCAACACCGCCTGGACCCCGTCACCGACCGCTGCGACCCTGCACGCCCTGCATTATCATGCCGTCGATGTCTTCGCGGTTCAGGCCGGGGTGGCGAAACAGCCGGTGCCGGGCCTCGACGGCCTGCTGACCCCGCCGCTGGCCGAGGGGGTTAACTGGTCTGAACAGGACATCACCGATGAGCTGGACAACAACGCCCAGGGTATCCTCGGCTATGTGGTGCGCTGGATCGATGAGGGCGTCGGCTGTTCCAAGGTGCCCGACATCCACGACGTCGGCCTGATGGAGGATCGCGCCACCCTGCGCATCTCGTCCCAGCATATGGCCAACTGGCTGCTGCACGGGGTCTGCACCGCCGAACAGGTCGAGGCCGCCCTGCGTCGGATGGCGGCGCGAGTCGACGCCCAGAACGCCGGCGATCCCCTGTACCGGCCGATGGCCCCGGATCCCGAGGCCAGCCTCGCCTTCCAGGCCGCCCGGGCGCTGGTGTTCGAGGGCGAGGCCCAGCCCAACGGCTATACCGAACCCCTGCTGCACGCCTTCCGCGCCAGGGCCAAAGTCGGGGCCAAGGCGCGGAGCTGAAGTCCTACTGCTCGCTGCCAGAGCGCCACAGGTTATTGGTCAGCGGCTCGATCAGATAGCCCAGTGCCGTGCGTTTGCGCAGCAGGACCACGACCTCGACCGGGCTGCCCGGGCGGATGGTGCGACCCAGTCGGCCCAGTCGGTCCAACTGGTCGGCGGGGACCACGATCTCGGCGCGGAAATAGCGGCTGCCGTTGGTCTCGTCGGTGAAGCTGTCGCCCGAGATGCGCGTCACCCGTCCGTGCACGATGGGGGGATTGCCCTCGCGCAGGCCGGGGAATTTGACCTCGGTATCCTGGCCGACCTTCAGGTTGTCGACGTCGGTCGGCTTGATGCGGGCGACGATGATCTGCGAGGCGTCGGCCGGCACGATATCCATCAGGGTCTGGCCCGGCTGGATCACCCCGCCGGGGGTGAAGATGGTCAGGCCCATGACCTGTCCCGACACCGGCGCGCGGATCTGGTTGCGGGCGATCTGGGCGCGGATTTCGGTCAGGCGCGGGCGCAGTTCGTTCAGCTGCACCTCGATGGTGCGCAGCTGTTCGGCCACGTCCTCGTTCAGCCCGGTCGAGACCGACAGCATCTGCAGCCGGGTTTCGCCGACCTGTTCGCGAGCCCGGGCCACCTGGGCCCGCAGCGAACCCAGTTCGCCGTCCAGCGCCGCCTCGGTCCGTTCCAGCGCTCGCACCCGCGTCTGCGGCGCATAGCCCCGAGCCGCCAGCGAGCGGATCCCTTCCAGCTCTTCGGCGATCAGGCGGCGCTGCTCGAGGTTGGACTCGATCTGGCGCTGCAGCCCGGCCATCTGCTGGTTCAGCTGTTCTATGCGTTGCTGCAGCACGCCGCTCTCGGTCGAGCGCCCACTGCGACGGGCGTTGAACTGTTCCCGTTGCAGGCGCAGCGCCTCATCGGCCAGGGCCTGGTCTGCGGGCGGCAGGTCGGCGAATTCAGCGGGCGTGGCCACGCCGCGGGTCCGGTCGCGCTCGGCGATCAGTCGGGCACGCTGCGCCAGCAGGGCCAGCACCTGACCGGTCAGGCCGCGCTCACCGGCGACCAGTTCACCGCTCGAGACCTCGACCAGAACCTGGCCCTCGCGCACGGTGTCACCCTCGGCCACATGCAGGGCGCTGACGACCCCGCCCTCGCGGTGCTGCACCGCCTGGCGGTTACCGGACACGGCAACCTGGCCCTGGGCATAGGCCCCGGCGTCCAGCGGTACGAAGGCGGCCCAGCCCAGGAACAGGACGAAGAAGGCGACGATGATGACGCCGCCGATGATCAGTTCGCGGCGCGGCGCGTCGCTGACCGGCGGCGGCGGCGGGGGCACACCGGCGGCGATCGACAACGGCACGGCGGCCTCAAGGGTAGCGGGTTCTGTCACCGTTTCACCGCCTCGGTCGGGCGGGGGGCGCGCATCGATTCCAGCACCTCCTCGCGCGGGCCTTCCAGCTGGATGACGCCGTCACGCATCAGCAACAGCCGGTCGACGCGGGCCAGAACCCCGGCCCGGTGGGCGACGATGACCACGGCGGCCCCGCGCGCGGCGGCAGCCAGAATCGCCGACATCAGCGCCGTCTCCCCGTCCTGATCGAGGTTGGAATTGGGTTCGTCCAGCACCAGCAGTACCGGGTCGCCGTACAGGGCCCGGGCCAGGGCCACACGCTGGGCCTGACCGGTCGACAGCCCCTGGCCGAACGGACCCAGCACCGTGTCATAGCCGTGCGGCAGGCGCTGGATCATCTCATGGGCCCCGGCTGCCATGGCCGCAGCCACGGCCCCACGGTCGACCGCCTCGACCGGTGCGCCGGTAGCGGAAGCGAAGCGCGAGATATTGTCCTTGATCGAGCCGGCGAACAGGCTGGGCACCTGGGGCAGATAGCCGATGTGGCGGGCCAGTTCGTCGCCGTCGCGGGCGTCGTATTCGGCCCCGTCCAGCCGCACCGAGCCCGACGCCGGTTTCAGGGCCCCGGCGATGACCCGGGCGAGTGTCGTCTTGCCCGAGCCGCTGGCCCCCACCACGCCCAGCGTCTGCCCGGGATTCAGTTTGAAACTGGCTGCGCGCAACTGCGGGGGCTCGTTTTCGGAAAGCCGCACGGTCACGCCCTCGACCGACAGGGCTCCGGCGGGAACGGGCAGGGCGGTGCGGGGCAGGTCCCGCGCTGCGGTCCCGGCGAACAGATCGTTCAGCGCCTTCCAGCTGGTCCGGGCCTGGATCAGGCCGGGCCAGGCCCCGACCAGCAGCTCGACCGGGGCCACGGCCCGGCTCAGCAGGACCGAGGCAGCGATGATCGACCCGGCCGAAATCTGGCCCCGCACGGCAAGGAAAGCCGCCAGCCCGAGAGACAGCGACTGCAACGTCAGCCGCAGGAATTTGATCGCGCCGGTGTACCGGCCGCCGGCGAACTGGGCGTCAGCCTGGCCGGCGGTGGCCAGGCGACGCTGCTCGACCTGGCGATTGATACTGGCCTGACGCATGCCCAGGGCGCGCACGACCTCGGTCTGGCCGGCAATATTCTCCTGGGCGGCGTAGGCGGTGTTGCTGGACTGGATCGCCCGGGCCAGGCGCGGGCGGCTGTCGCGTTCGTTCAGCCAGGCCAGGGTGAACAGCAGAATGCCGCCGACCAGGGTCAGTATCCCCAGCGCCGGATGCAGCAGGAAGCAGCAGCCCAGATAGATCGGCGTCCACGGCGCATCCAGCACCGCAAGCATGCCCGGCCCGCTCAATGCTCCGCGCACATTGTCGAATTCCCGCAGGGCCTGGGTGTTGGGGGCCTTGGTCTGCAGGTCGACGACCCGGGCCAGCACCTTGCCGGCCAGCATCCGGTCCAGCCTCAGCCCGGCGCGCAGCAACAGTCGTGCCCGCAGCCAGTCCAGACCCGCCAGGGTGGCCAGGGCGAACACCGCCACCCCGGTGATGAAGACCAGGGTCATCAGCCCGCCCGTCGGCACGACCCGGTCATAGACCTGAAGCATGTACAGGGTCGGGGTCAGGTACAGCAGATTGACCAGGGCGCTGAACACGGCCGCCCAGACGAAATGGGTGCGGCAGGCGACCAGGGCGGCGGCCAGGGGTTCGGTGCCGGGGCGGCTGGGAAGCAGGTTCTTGAACACGCGGTGCTTCTGACGACCTCTGAACGACGGACTGGCCGTCACTGTATCGTCAAGGCGCGCGCCGGGACAGGCGATTCTGCCGCGGGGCGGACCGCCGGACTTGCCCCTCGCCCGGTCGGGGGGCGATAAGGGGACGGGGGCAGCCGGAGATGCCTGATGTCGAGCCTTTTGTCGGTCCCGATCGCCGCCGCGCTTGTGGTGCTCGCCGTGGCCCCGGCCTCGGCCTGTCAGCCCCGGAGCGAAGCCATGCCTAGCCCTGACCAGACCGCCGACTCCCGGGTTCCGATCGGTTTGTGGGACATCCGTCCGGCCGAGGCCGGGGTCCCCGGCCTGTGCCGGCTGGCGTTGCGGGGTGAGGCCGAGGATGACGGGCATCGGATCGTTCTGGAAAATTGCGACCTGAAGGCCGCGCGGCAGGCGCATCACTGGCGCACAACGCCCGGTGGCTTCGTGCTGGCCGACGCCGCCGGGGTGACCCTGATGACCTTCACAGTCGACACGGTCGACAGCTGGACCGGGACCGATGCGGACGGCCGGCACTACCGGATGGACCGCACGGCAATGTTCTGATCCCCCGATCCGCCGATCCGCCGGCCCAACCTGTCCAAGCCGTAACTTGCCCTGTGCGGCCAGTCGCGCGAGGCTGGCGGTCACTATCAAGGGGGCGAGCCATGCTGACGATCCAGAACCTGACCCATGTGTACGGCAACGGCACCAAGGCCCTGGATGACGTCAGTCTGATTGTACCCAAGGGCATGTTCGGCCTGCTGGGTCCGAACGGGGCGGGCAAGTCGACGCTGATGCGCTCGATCGCCACCCTCCAGACCCCGACCTCCGGCCGCATCCGTTTCGGCGATATCGATGTGATCGCCGAGCCCGAAAAGTTGCGCCGGGTGCTTGGCTACCTGCCCCAGGATTTCGGCGTCTATCCGCGGGTGTCCTGCTACGACATGCTGAACCATATGGCGATGCTGAAGGGTATCGCCGGGACCCGTGAACGCAAGGAGACCGTCGAGTCCCTGCTGAACCAGACCAACCTCTGGCCGGTGCGCAAGAAGGCCCTGGCGGGCTTTTCGGGCGGCATGCGCCAGCGGTTCGGCATCGCCCAGGCCCTGATCGGCAACCCCGAGCTGATCATCGTCGACGAGCCCACCGCCGGGCTGGATCCGGAGGAACGCAACCGTTTCCTCAACCTGCTGGCGGAGATCGGCGAGAACGTCGTCATCATCCTGTCGACCCATATCGTCGAGGACGTTTCGGACCTGTGCCCGCGCATGGCCGTGCTGGCCGGCGGCAGGATCCAGCTGGAGGGGGCCCCGGTCGAGCTGATGGAGAGCCTGAACGGCCGTGTCTGGCGCAAGGTCATCGACAAGGAAGTGCTGGAGGGTCACGTCTCCCGCTACAATGTCATCTCGACCCGACTGTTCGCGGGTCAGACGGTGATCCATATCCTGTCCGACACCGATCCCGGCGACGGGTTCGAGCCGGCCCCCGGCGGGCTGGAAGACGTCTATATGGCGTCGGTCAACACCGCGCGTCACGCAGCCTGAGGCCGGGCGCATGTTTGCAAAGATCGCCGCCTTCGAGTTCCGCTACCAGCTGCGCCAGCCGGCCTTCTGGGTGATTGCCATCGTCTTCGGCCTGCTGGCCTTCGGCGCGGTGGCCACTGAAAACATCAGTCTGGGCGGCGGAGGCAATGTTCACAAGAACGCCCCCTTCGCCCTGGCCCAGGCCCATCTGATCTTCACCATCTTCTTCATGCTGGCCTCGACCGCCATCGTCGCCAATGTCGTGGTGCGTGACACGACGACCGGGTTCGGTCCGCTGATCCAGGCCACCCGTGTCTCGAAATTCGACTATCTGTACGGCCGGTTCCTCGGGGCCTTCGCCGCCGTCGCCCTGTGTTTCACCAGCGTCGGCCTGGGCAATCTGATCGGCACCCTGATGCCGTGGGTCGATCCGGAAACCCTGGGCGCGTTCCGCCCGGGCGACTATCTCTATGCCTATGTGGTGCTGGCCCTGCCGGGCCTGCTGCTGACATCGGCCCTGTTTTTCGCCCTGGCCACGGTCACGCGGTCGATGATGGCCACCTACGTCGGCGTGGTTGGCGTCTTCATCCTGTATCTGATCGCCGAGACGGTGGTCGGCGACAAGCCCGACTGGGAAGGCGTGGCGGCCTGGGCCGAACCTTTCGGCAGCGCCGCCTACGGTCTGGTCACCAAATACTGGACCGTGGCCGAGAAGAATACGCTGCTTGCCCCGCTGGACGGGGTGCTGTTGGGCAACCGCCTGCTGTGGACGGGCGTGGCCTTCCTGATACTGGCCTCGGCCTGGCTGCTGTACCGGCCTGCAATCCGTGGGGCCCGGGCCGGCAAGGCCGACAAGCTGCGCGCCCTTGCCGACAAGTCGGCGGCGACTGCTGAACCGGTTCATGCCGGTGCCCTGCCGCAGCCCCGCTACGGCTTCGCCAGCGGCCTGACCCAGCTGCTGTCGCGTACCGCCTTCGAGATGGCGCTGATCTTCCGCAGCCCGGCCTATCTGGTGCTGATCGTGCTGGCCCTGGCCTTTGGCGTCATCACCTTGTTCTTTACCGGTGAGATCTTCGGTACGCCGGTCCTGCTGGTGACGCGGGTGGTGATCACGGCCCTGACCGGAGCCTTTGGCCTGATCTCGATCATCGTTGCCATCTACTATTCCGGCGAACTGGTCTGGCGTGATCGCGAGCGCAAGGTCCACGAGATCATCGACGCGACGGCGACCCCGGACTGGACCTTCCTGATTCCCAAGACCCTGGCCCTGGCGCTGGTGCTGGTCTCGACGCTGCTGGTCGGGGTGCTGGCCGGTGTTCTGGTCCAGACCATCAAGGGCTATACCGACTACGAATTCGGCAAATACCTGGTCTGGTACGTCCTGCCGAACGCGACCTATTTCGTCCTGCTGTCGGTGCTGGCCATCTTCATCCAGGCCCTGTCACCCAATAAATTCGTCGGCTGGGCCGTTCTGGTCCTCTATCTGATTTCGACCCTGGTGCTGGGCAATCTCGGCTTCGACCACATGCTGTACCGTTACGGCCAGACCGTGGGCGTGCCGCTTTCGGACATGAACGGCCGCGGCGATTTCGCTGCCTTCGCCGCCTGGGGCAACGCCTACTGGTCCGCCTTCGCCCTGATGCTGATGGTCATCACCTACGGCCTGTGGCGGCGGGGCACCGAGACCCGGCTGCTGCCGCGCCTGCGCCGTCTGCCGCGGCGTCTGGCCGGGCCGGCGGGCCTGATCGGCGGAGCCGCCCTGGTCGCCTTCGTCGCCCTCGGGGCCTTCATCTTCGTCAACACCAATGTCTGGAACGACTATCAAAGTCGCGACGCGCGCGAACTGCGACAGGTCAACTATGAGAAGACCCTGCTGGGCTTCGAGAACACGCCGCAACCGGCCGTTACGGATGTCCGACTGGTGCTGGACCTGTATCCGCACGCGCCGCGACTGACGACGCGCGGCACCTATGTGATCAAGAACCGGACCAACGCCCCGCTCAACGAAATCCATCTGCGCTGGGACGAGGATCTGGAGATGGTGCGGCTGGACGTCGAGGGGGCGAAACCCGATCGCGACTGGCCCGATTTCCAGTACCGGATCTACCAGTTCGCCACCCCGATGCAGCCCGGCGAGACGCGTACCGTCACCTTCGAGACGCTGAAGGAACAGAGGGGCTTCAGGAACAGCGGCAACACCACCCGGCTGGTCGATAACGGCACCTTCGTCACCAACGGTGAGTTCGCCCCCACCATCGGCATGGACCGTCGCGGTCTGCTGACCGACCGGGCCAAACGGCGCAAGCACGGCCTGCCGGCCGAACTGCGTATGCCGAAGCTGGAAGACCTGGCCGCGCAATCGAAAAACTATATCGGTGCGGACTGGGTCAATGCCGACATCACGGTCACGACCGATGCCGACCAGACCGCTGTGGCCCCCGGCTACCGGGTGTCGGACACGGTCACCGGCGACCGCCGCACGGCCCGGTTCGTCACCGAGGCCCCGATCCTGATGTTCTTCTCGGTCCAGTCCGCCCGCTACGAGATTGCCCGACAGGTCCATGACGGCGTGACCTTCGAAATCTATCACGATCCCAGCGCCCACAATGTGGATCGCATGATGACGTCCCTGGAGCAGTCGCTGGACTACTACCAGACCGCCTTTGGCCCCTATCAGTTCCGGCAGGCGCGGATCGTCGAATATCCCGACTATGCCGGCTATGCCCAGTCCTTCCCCAATACCTTCGCCTGGAGCGAGGGGCTGGGCTTCATCGCCGACCTCTCCGACCCGTCCAAGGTCGACTATGTGACCTACATCGGGGCCCATGAGTTCGCGCACCAGTGGTGGGCGCATCAGGTGATCGGCTCGGCCCAGCAGGGCTCGACCCTGCTGTCCGAAACCCTGGCCCAGTATTCCGCCCTGATGGTGATGGAGAAGATGTACGGCCCGGACCAGATCCGGAAATTCCTCAAGCTGGAACTGGACCGCTATCTGCGCTCGCGCGGCATGGAGCGGCTCGAGGAACTGCCGCTGGAGCGGGTCGAGAACCAGACCTATATCCATTACCAGAAGGGCGGGCTGGTCATGTATCTGCTGCGCGACCAGATCGGCGAGGAGGCGGTCAATCGCGCCCTGCGTCGTCTGATCGCCGACCATGCGTTCAGGTCCGCGCCCTATCCGCGCTCGCTGGATCTGGTCGCCGCCCTGCGGGCCGAGGCCCCGGCCGACAAACAGGCCCTGATCACCGACCTGTTCGAAAAGATCACCCTGTATGACGTCAAGACGACCTCGGCCTCGGTCGCCGAACGTCCGGACGGGCGCTGGAATGTCACCCTGGTGGTCGAGGCGCGCAAACTGTACGCCAACGGCCAGGGTGTGGAGACCGAGGCCCCGCTGAACGAGACCTTCGACATCGGCCTGTTCAGCGCCGAACTGGGCAAGCCCGGCTTCGAGCCGGCCAATGTGCTGCTGATGCAGCGTCGGGCCCTGCATAGCGGAACCCAGACCTTCCGCTTCGTCACCGCGACGCGCCCGACCTATGCCGGGGTCGATCCCTACAACAAATGGATCGACCGCGAGTCCGACGACAACGTCCGCCCCGCCACCGACTAGAGCGAAATCGGTTGAGTTGGACGCAGTCCAACTCGGCTCAGATTTCGCTCTGGTTTGAATTTGGACCGTTTTTTGGATCCAGGTCGAATCGACCTGAAACAAAAATGGTCCAGGGGCCGGCCGGTATCGATCCGGTCAGGCCTCAGGGGTGCAGCGGCTGTCCGGCCGCACGTTTGGCGGCGATTTCGGCATTGGTCGCTTCCAGCGCCCGGGCCCGCGCCTCGGCCGAGGCGTGGCCGATCTGGGCGTAGCGGACGCGCCAGTTGTCGGCTCCGAAGCGCCGCAGGAAGACAGGGGCCTCGTCAGTATCGAATCCGGCCCGGGCCATCAGATACAGACCGACCCGGTCGGCGTCGCGCTCCTGGGTCCAGTGATTGCCGCGCGCCAGGGCGGTTTCCGGCACCGGGTCCGGTTCGCCCAGAGGTTCGGGCGACGGATGGTGCTGAAGCACATTGTGCGCCAGCTCATGCCCGAGGATCATGGCCAGGTCATCGTCACTGGCGGCATAGGCTGCCATCGTCGAGCTGATGAAGACGCCCTTGCCGTCGGCGCGGGCATTGTATTCGTCGGACGGGTCGACCTGGAAGAAGCTGCTGCAGGCGATGACGGGCTGCACGGTCACGGTTCGGGTCATGTCGCCGCGTCGGACGTCTAGCCGGACTGGCCCCGCGGCCAGGGCCCGATCCAGCCGGGCGATATTGGCGGCCAGTCCATCGTGCGACGGTACCCCGGTGGCATCGCCCCGCTCGAGGTCCTGGCCGTTGACCCGGATCAGCAGGTCGCCGGCCGCCAGTCCCGCCCGTGCCGCAGGGCTGTCCCCGGCTACCGCCAGGATACCGGGCAGGGCCCCCTCCAGCCCGAACCGGGCCTCGGCGACCGGTCTCAGGGCATCGCTGTACTGATTGGCGGCGTGCAAGGTCCAGCCGGCCACATCGCGCCGCGACACGCACAGTTCGACACTGGCCGTGGTCAGCCGATAGCCGACGGCGGCCACGCGCCGATCCAGCGACACCAGTGCCTCCAGCCGCGCCGCGGGGTCCTCGCTTCCGGACAGGGCGCTGCTCCCGCCGGGGGCGGGCGTGCTGCAGGCCGAAGCCGCAAGGCCGATGGCCACCGCCATCGTTGCCGCCACCGCTCCGTTCAGGCCTCTGATTTGCATACGAAGACCCTAGCGGGTGGCGGACGGGCTGTCGCCTGTGTCACCCGGTCCGGGCAGGATATAGCCGTGGTCATTCAGCTTGATCTGCAGTGGGGGTCTGCAATTCCTGGTCTTCAAGCATTGTGGCGGGTCGACAGCGCCCGGTTGTCTGGACTAGTGGTTGCAGTCGGTTCTGGCCGTTTCACCAACACTTCTCAAACCGACCGGTTTTTCGGGATTTCCCCACCATGATGCGCAAAGTTTCGATTGCCCTTCTCGCAACTGTCCTTGCGGGTTGTGCCGGCACGCCAAGGGAGACGGCCGGGATCACGACGATGACCGCGCTGGCGATAGCCAATGATGGGCCGGTTGAGATCGTCAATAACGAGATCGGCGTGCTTGATCGGCTGGACGTCATTGTCTTCCAGGTCCCGGATCTCACCTTCGTTGGCGAAAACGGCGTCCGCGTGGACGCATCGGGCCTGATTGAAATGCCCCTGATCGGCAGCCTGCAAGCGGCCGGCAGAACCCCGTCGGAGCTGGGTACGGAAATCCGCACCCGACTGGGAAGTCGTTATCTGCAGAACCCGCAGGTTACGGTGCGCGTCGCCGAGGCCGGCAATCAGAAGATCACCGTCGACGGTGCCGTCACCGAGCCCGGTGTCTATGAGACGAAGGGGCAGACGACCCTGGTTCAGGCCGTGGCGATGGCGAAGGGGGCGACGCGGATCGCTGATTTGACCAGCGTGGCTGTCTTCCGAACAGTTGATGACAGACGAATGGTGGCTGTTTTTGATCTGGCCGCCATCCGCAGTGGTCAGGCGCCCGATCCGGTGCTTCAGGGTGATGACATCGTTGTTGTCGACACGTCCCGTTTGAGCGCTGTCATGAGAGATGTTCTTGCGGCGGCCCCTGCATTTGCGAGCTTCTTCTACTACGCCACGCAAAACTGACGTAGCCGACGCGCCCAAAGGCTGAATCGTACGTCCCGTTACCCGTGAATCGTCTCGCCGTGTTCGGCATAGTCCAGCCCCTCGATCTCGGACTCCTTCGTCACCCGCAGGCCGGTGGTGTATTTGCACACCATCAGCACGACGAAGGTGCCGACCGCGCTCCAGCCGATCACCGCCGCCAGGCCGATCGCCTGTTTGAGCACACTGGCCCCGGCGGCGGCGGGATTGATCGCTGACGTCGCCAGCAGGCCGGTCAGCAGGGCCCCGACGATCCCGCCCAGTCCATGGATGCCGAAGGCGTCGAGGCTGTCGTCATATTTGAACAGCCGTTTCAGCCAGACCGCGCCGAAATAGCAGGCCGGGCCTGAAATCAGCCCGATGATCAGCGCCCCCTTGGGGTCGACCAGACCCGCCGCCGGGGTGATGCCGACCAGACCGCCGACCAGGCCGGACAGCAGGCCCAGCAGGGTGGGACGTTTGCGCTCGATCCATTCGACGGCCATCCAGCCCAGGGCGGCGGCGGCGGCGGCGACGATGGTGTTCAGGGCGGCGACGGCGGCAATCCCGTCGGCGGCCCAGGCCGAACCGGCGTTGAAACCCAACCAGCCGACGAACAGCAGGCCGGTGCCGATCGCCGTATAGGCCAGATTATGCGGGGCCATATTGTCCCGCCCGAAACCGTGGCGCGGTCCCAGCACCAGGGCGCAGACCAGTCCGGCGACCCCGGCGTTGACGTGCACCACAGCCCCCCCGGCGAAGTCCAGCACGCCCAGTCCGCCCAGATAGCCGCCGCCCCAGACCTGATGGCAGATCGGGGCATAGACGATCAGGTGCCACAGGCCGAAGAACAGCAGGGAGGCCGAGAATTTCATCCGCTCGGCGAAGGCACCTGCGATCAGGGCCGGCGTGATGATCGCGAAGGTCAGCTGATAGGCGACCCACAGGAACTCGGGCAGGCCGGGGGCCAGGGCGTTGGCCGTGTCGATGCGCACCCCGTTGAGGAAGGCCGCCTGGACACCGCCGATCAGGCCGTTGACGGCGGCCGGGCCGCTGCCGAACGACAGGCTGTAGCCGACGATGAACCAGAGCACGGTGACGATGGCCAGGGCCGCGGTCGAATGGGCGATGGTGGCGATGACATTCTTGCGCCGCACCATGCCGCCGTAGAACAGGGCCAGACCCGGCAGGGTCATCAGCAGCACCAGGGCGGTCGAGGTCAGGATCCAGGCGGTCGCCGCCCCGTCGATCACCAGCGGGGCCTGATGCGCCAGCAAGGGGCCGGGCACGGCCGCTGCGGCGCGCCCTGCCAGTCCGGCCAGACCGAGTGCCATCAGGACAGGGGTGAGTTTCGATCGGATCATGGCTGCGAACTCGGTGTGCGGTTGCCTGGAGGCGGGGCGGCTTGAGACCGCTCCGCCGCTGCAGAAGGTCATGAAAGACCATGCGGACCGTCGGGGCAATTCATTTCGTGTGCGGTGCAATATCCATGCGTGGCGGGGATTTATCCGGATTGGTTGGTCGGCTGACGCATGAATGTTGCCGAAAATTGTGCAGAGCAACAACGCTGTTGCCCGCATTCACGGTCGCGGCCGGTCGGCGTGCCCCGCTGCCGCCCGGTCGACGGAAAGTCTTTTCTGGCGGGTAGGCTACCGCTAGAAAGACAGCTGCCGTCGCGATCATCAGCTCACAGGGAATCTCTCATGCGCCAGTCCGTTCGCCGCCTAGCCCTGCTCGGAAGTGTCGCCGTCGGCGTCCTGCTGGCCTCCGCCGCCCAGGCCCAGACCGCAGCCCTCGTCGCCCCGGCCGCTGTCGCCGAGACCGTGCGGGCGGACCAGTTGCCGCCCCTGCCGCCCGTCGAGATTCCCTATACCCGCTTCACCCTGGACAACGGGCTGACCGTCATCGTTCATGAGGATCACAAGGCCCCGATCGTGGCGGTCAACACTTGGTACCACGTCGGTTCCAAGAATGAGCCGACCGGCCGCTCGGGCTTTGCCCATCTGTTCGAACACCTGATGTTCAACGGGTCCGAGAATTTCAACAACGACTTCTTCAAGGCCACCGAACTGCTGGGGGCCACCGACCAGAACGGCACGACCAACAGCGACCGGACCAACTATTTCCAGAACGTGCCGACCTCGGCGCTTGATGCCATGCTGTGGCTGGAGAGCGACCGGATGGGGCATCTGGTGGGGGCTATCGACCAGGCCCGGCTCGATGAACAGCGCGGCGTCGTCCAGAACGAGAAACGCCAGGGCGAGAACCAGCCCTACGGCCGGGTCTGGGACGCCATCACCAAGGCGACCTATCCTGCGGATCATCCCTATGGCCACACGGTCATAGGCGAGATGGCTGATCTCAACGCGGCCAGCCTGGACGACGTCAAGGACTGGTTCCGGAGCTATTACGGTCCGGCCAATGCTGTGCTGGTCCTGGCTGGTGACATCACGCCGGAACGCGCGCGCGAGGTTGCAGAGCGCTACTACGGCGACATTCCGCCCGGGCCGCCGGTCACCCATCCCAATGTGATGATCGCCCGGATGCAGGGGGCCCAGAGCGAGACCATGTACGACCGGGTCGGACAGCCGCGCCTGTACAAGGTCTGGAACGTGCCGCCGGGTGGATCGGCGGACGCGGACTATCTGGGCCTGCTGGGTCAGGTGCTGTCGTCGGGCCGCAGCTCCCGGCTCTACAAGCGGCTTGTGTTCGACGATCAGGTCGCGACCGGGGTCAATGCCGTGGTTTCCGAGAGCGAGATCGGCAGCCAGTTTCTGGTCATCGTGACCGCCAAGCCGGGCCAGGACCTGCAGGCGATCGAGGCGGTCGTCGACGAGGAGATGGCCCGGCTTCTGCGTGACGGTCCGACGGCGCTCGAGCTGGAACGGGCGCGGACCTCCCAGGGGGCCCGCTATGTCCGGGGCATGGAGCGGATCGGCGGCTTCGGCGGCAAGTCCGACCTGCTGGCCGAGAGCGAGGTTTTCCACGGCGACCCCAATGCCTGGCACGCCAGCTATGAGCGGGTCCTGGCGGCAAGGCCGGTCGATCTGACCACGGCCGGCCGCGCCTGGCTGACCGACGGCAGCTATTCTCTCAATGTCCTGCCGTTCCCGGACTATGCGGCGACGGCCACGGGCGTCGATCGCACGGCCGGGGTTCCGGCGACGTCGGCGGTCGCGACCGCGACCTTCCCGGCGCTGGAGCGCGCGACGCTGGCGAACGGCTTGAAGGTCATCTTCGTGCCGCGCACGGGCGTGCCGACCGTGAGCATGAGCCTGATCGTCGATGCAGGATCGGCGACGGACGAGGCGGCCCGGGCGGGTCTTGCGGCGCTGACGCCTGCGGTGATGACCAGCGGCACGCGGGACCTGGACGCGTTGCAGCTGAGTGATCGGCTGCAACTTCTGGGGGCCACCCTGGGCGCTGGGTCTTCTGTTGAATCGACCGTGGTCAGCATGACGGCCATCGCCTCCCGGCTTGAGCCGTCCCTGAACCTGTTCGCCGACGTGGTCGAACACCCGGCTTTCCGGCCCGAGGACTTCGGCCGGTCACAGGCCCAGCAGATCTCGGGTATCCAGCAGGCTGACCGCAGCCCCGGAGCGATCGCCAACCGGGTCCTGACCATGAACGTCTATGGCCCCGACAGCCCCTACGGACGGCAGAGCTCGGGCACCCAGGACACGGTCGCGGCCCTGACCCCGGCCGATGCCCGGGCCTTCCATGCAGAGTGGGTCCGCCCGGACAATGCCACCCTGATCGTCGTCGGCGACACCAGCCTGGCCGAACTCCAGCCGATGCTGGATCGGGCGTTCCGGGATTGGCAGGCTCCGGCCGCGCCACTGCCGGTCCGGCCGGAGGCGACCGTGGCCGCGGCAACCGGTCCCGTGCGCGTGTTGATCGTCGACCGGCCCGGGCCGCAGTCGATCATAACGGCGGGCGGTCTGGCCCCGTCGCTCGATCTGGACAACCAGGGGGCAGTGGATGCCTTCACCACGGCCCTTGGCGGTGCCTTCACCAGCCGGATCAACATGAATCTGCGTGAGGACAAACACTGGTCCTACGGCGCGTCCAGCCGTCTGCGCAGCGCGCGTGGCCCGCGGATGTTCGTGGCCACGGCGGCGGTCCAGAGCGACCGGACAGCCGAGAGCGCGGCCGAAATTCGTCGTGAACTGTCCGAGGTGGTGACTTCCAGGCCTGTCAGCGACGAGGAAATCGCGGCCGTGAAGGCCAACCTCATCCAGGGGACGGCCGGTGACCTTGAAACCAACGGCGCGATACAGGGGCAGTTGACCCAGATGGTCGTGCTGGGCCTGCCAGATGATTTCTACGACCGGATCAACAGCGGTATCGCCTCGGCCACGGCGCTGACCGCCCAGGCCGCCGGGCGGAACATCGTCGGCGCCGGACCGACGACCTGGGTTATCGTCGGGGATCGGGCGTCGATCGAGCCGAAGATCCGGGCGCTGAACCTCGGCGAGGTTCAGGTGGTGGACAGCCAGGGCCAGCCGGTGAACTGACGATCAGGCTGAGTATCTGAAGGCGGCGGATCCGGAGACGGGCCCGCCGCTTTTTCGGTCAGGTAGCGGTCAGTCCGGCGCGTAGACGTCGCGATACCAGTCTACAAATCGACCGACGCCGACATCGATCGGGGTGGCAGGATTATAGCCCAGCGCCTCCCGGGTCTCGGTGATATCAGCCTCGGTGCGGATCATCTCGCCGTCCTGGGCCGGCAGGAAATTCAGTCGGGCCTTGCGGCCCAACCTGTCCTCCAGCACCTCGATATAGCGCTGCAGCCGTTCGCGGCGGCCGGCCCCGAGATTCAGGATGCGCCACGGCGCGACCCCGCTGGTCGAGGGATCGGGATCTGTCGCGTTCCAGGCCGGATCCTTGACGGCGGGAGCGTCCAGCGCGGCGATCACCCCGTCCACGATGTCATCGATATAGGTAAAGTCGCGCTCCATCTGTCCGTCGCCATAGACGTCGATCGGCTCGTCTTTCAGGATGGCTTCGGTGAATTTGAACAGGGCCATGTCGGGCCGACCCCACGGTCCGTAGACCGTGAAGAAGCGCAGGCCGGTGCAGGGCAGGCCGAACACATAGGCATAGGCGTGGGCCATAGCTTCGTTGGCGATCTTGGTGGCCGAATAGACGTTCAGCGGATGGGCGACGCCCTGTTTCACCGAATAGGGCAGGGTGCCGTTGGCCCCGTAGGCCGAACTGGTGGAGGCGAACACCAGATGGCCGACGCCCACAGCCCGGCAGCCCTGCAGCACACTCAGAAAGCCGACGATGTTGGAGTCGACATAGGTCTCGGGGTTCTCGACGCTGTAGCGGATGCCGGCCTGGGCCCCGAGGTGGACGACCCGGTCGGGACGGTCTGCGGCGAACAGGGCTGCCATACCGTCACGGTCGGCCAGGTCGAGGTGATGATGGCGGTAGTTCGGATGGGCCTTCAGCTGAGTCAGCCGGGCCTCTTTCAGCGACACGTCGTAGTAGGCGTTCATATTGTCGAGACCGATGACCTGCTCACCGCGTGCCAACAATCGCAGGGCGGTGTGAAAGCCGATGAAGCCGGCGGAGCCGGTGACGAGGACAGGTCGGGTCATGCGAAACGGAACGCCTTGAAGCGGGAGCGGCGCGACCGGAGGGCCGCCGTGTCTCGATAGCCCCGCCCGGCACAAGACGCCACATCGCAGGCGGGGACGGGTGCCCTGACAATTCCGTCAATGAGGCTGCTGCGGCCGCGATAGGCTGGTAGCCTGCGCTTCGGTGATGGAGGCACCAAAGCGATGATCAGTGCGATGCGACGTCTGGGAGTCATACTGGCCGTGTGCCTGTCCGTCGCGCTGGCGGGCTCTCCGGCGGCGGCGGCGGTTACAGCCACCTTCTACGCCCACAGCGGCAACCAGATCCGGGGCGGCTGGCTGCTTTTTCCTCATGCCTATGTGACCCTGACCGGAACGGTCGAGGCAACCGGCGAAGTTGTCGACGAGGCCGTCGGGTTTACGGCGAAATTTCCCGGGCCGCAGCTGCTGTTGTTTTCCGGGCCCGGCATCGTCGAGCGGCCGGACGCCCTCTATCTGTCGGAGGGGCGAGCCTATCTGACGCTGGAAATCAGTGACGCGGCGTTCGAGGCCGTGATGGCGAGGATCGCCCACTGGCGTAGTCCGGAAGGCTCGACCTACAGCCTGCGGCGTCGGAACTGCATCAATTTCGTCGCCGAGATCGCCCGCACGGTCGGCCTGCTGACCGCAGCCGAGAACACCCTCAGCCCGAACGCCTTCCTCACCGGGACGGCGGCGCTCAATCCCGCGGCGGCGATCAAGGCGGTCGAGGCGGGCCTGACCGGAGAGGGCGGTGTGGCTGGAACCCCGGTCGATGCAGGGGCGGCCGCCGAAAGGGGGCGTTAATGATACTGTGGCGAACGTGGAGCCCAGTGACACACAGAAAGGGCCGGGCATGAGCGTCCTCCCGCCAATGATGCCGGCATCGGACCCTGGACGGCCCACCCTGGACGGCCTGGTCGGCGATTCTGCCTCGCCGGAAGCTCTGTCCCGGCTGTCGCGGGCCTCGCGCCCGGCGCGCCGGGCCGCCGGCAAGAAGGCGGGCAAGTCCCCGGTTTCGTCGCGCGTCGTCCTCCTGCTTCAGGCGGCCCTCAAGGCGATCGCGGCCGAGACCTATGGCGAGGCCTCGCAGCTGGCGCTCAAGGCGCTGAAGCTGGATGAGCGCAACGGCCTGTCCTGGCATATCCTGGCGATCGCCCAGGAAAAGGCGGGTGACCTCGCCCAGGCCTTTTCCGCCTATGAGGCGGCGGTGCGCCTCTCTGCGGACGAGACTACGGTGGCGTTCGACCTGGGCCGGCTGGCGCATCGGCTCGGCTATCTGGAAATCGCCGAGAAACTGCTCAGCCGCTATCTGGCCAGCCATCCCGGCAATGTCGAGGCGACCAACAATCTGGCCTGCGCCCTGCGTGACCAGAACCGCTATGACGAGGCTATCGACCTGCTGCGCGATGCCATCGGGGCCAATGCCGCCGAGCCGATCCTGTGGAACTCCCTCGGCACGGTGCTGAGCGAGCGCGGCGACGCGGCCCAGTCACTGCCCTTCTATGAAGAGGCGCTGCGGCTGGCCCCGGACTTCTACAAGGCGCGCTACAACCGGGCCAATGCCCGCATGGGTCTGGGCGAACCGCTGCTGGCGATCGCCGACATTGACGAGGCCCTGACCGGGGTCACCGCCCCCATCGAAATCGCCACGATGAAGATGGCCAAGGCCCTGATCCAGATGGCGATCGGCCAGCTGGATCAGGCTTTCGAGACCTATGAGGTCCGCCTCGACCTCGCCCTGGCCGACGCCGTCACCTTCGCGCCCGGTGGCGCGCGCTGGGTGCCGGGTGACGACCTCAAGGGGCGCACGCTGCTGGTCTATGGCGAACAGGGGCTGGGCGACGAGATCCTGTTCGCCAACCTGCTGGGCGATGTGACCGAGGCCCTGGGCCCGGACGGCACCCTGATCCTGGCCGTCGAACAGCGACTGATGCCCCTGTTCCAGCGCAGCTATCCCCGAGCCCGCGTCGTGCGGCACCGCAGTGTGCGGCATCTGGGGCGGCTGTTCCGCGCCGCCGACCTGCCCGACCCGGTCCCGCACATCGACCTGTGGGTGCCGATGGCCAGCCTGTTTCGCCAGTTCCGCACCCGGGCCGAGGCCTTCCCCACAACGCCGGGATTCCTGACGCCCGACCCCGACCGGGTCGCGCACTGGCGCACCGTCCTGGCCGATGCCGGGCCGGGCCTCAACGTCGGCGTCCTGTGGAAGAGCCTGATCATGAAGGGCTCGCGCCTGCGGGTCTATTCGCCGTTCGAGATGTGGCGGCCGGTTCTGGGCGTTCCCGGCGTGCGCTTCGTCAATCTGCAGTACGGCGACGCCACCGCCGAGCTCGAGGCCGCCCGCGCCGCCGGGCTGGAGATCTGGACCCCGCCCGGCATCGATCTGAAGGACGACCTCGACGATCTGGCCGCCCTGTGCGCGGCCCTGGACCTGGTGATCGGCCCGGCGACCGCCACCACCAATATCGCCGCCGGCTGCGGCGCCCGGGTCTGGATGACCTCGACCGCCGAGGCCTGGTCCGGCTTCGGCCCGGATGGCTATCTCTGCTATCCGACCGTCGAGGTGTTCCGCACCGCCGCCCTCGGTGAGTGGGGTGAGGTCATGGACCGGATCGCCACCGCCCTGTCCCGCGAGGTCGCGCAGCGTGACGCCGCCTGAAGCCCCGCCCATGACCGTCATCCCCTATGGCCGCCAGTCCATCGACGCCGAGGACGAGGCCGCGGTCCTGGCCGTGCTGCGCTCGCCCCTGCTGACCCAGGGCCCCGCCACGGCCGCCTTCGAAGCCGACCTCGCCGCCCAGGTCGGGGCCCGATACTGTGTCGCCGTGGCCAACGGCACCGCCGCCCTGCACATCTGTATGGCGGGGCTGGAGATGGAGCCGGGCGAGGGGATCACCACGCCTAACACCTTCGTCGCCACCTCGAATGCCATGGCCTATGTCGGCCTGACCCCCGTCTTCGCCGATATCGATCCCGACACGCTGAACCTGTCCCCGGTGGCGACACAGGCCGCCCTGACGCCGCGCACCCGGCTGATCGCCCCCGTGCATTTCGCCGGCCTGCCCGCCGACATGCCGGCCTTCCAGGCCATGGCCGCCGGCCGCGATATCCGCATCATCGAGGACGCCTCCCACGCCATCGGCTCCGAATATGCCGGCGGCGGCCGGGTCGGCGACTGCCGCCATTCCGACGCGACCATCTTCTCCTTCCACCCGGTCAAGACCATCACCGCGGGTGAGGGCGGGGCGATCACCACCAATGACGAGGGCCTCTACCAGCGGCTGCTGATGCTGCGTTCGCACGGCATCACCCGCGACCCGGCCCGGCTGGCCGACGCCCCGGGCCCCTGGTGGTACGAGCAGCAGGCGCTGGGCTTCAACTACCGGATGACCGAGATGCAGGCCGCCCTGGGGGCCAGCCAGCTGCGCAAGCTGGACCGGTTCATGGCCCGGCGTCAGGCGATCGTCGCCCGCTACCATCAGGCCTTTGCCGGCCTGAACTGGCTGGTGCGTCCACCCGAAACCCCGGGCCAGTCGGTCTGCCAACACCTGTTCGTGGTCCAGATCGATTTCGCGGCGATCGGCATGACCCGGCCCGAGGTCATGGCCGCCCTGCTCGACCAGGGGGTCGGCACCCAGGTCCACTATATCCCCGTCCATCTCCAGCCCTGGTACCGCCAGACGTTTGGCACGGTGGCGGGCCAGTATCCGGCGGCGGAAGCCTATTATGACCGCGCGCTCAGCCTGCCGCTGTTTCCGGCCATGACCGACGCCGACGTCGAACAGGTCATCACTGCGGTCCGGGGACTGGTGTGAGCGTTCTCGCCGTCATCCCGGCCCGGGGCGGCAGCAAGCGTATTCCGCGCAAGAATATCCGCGACTTCGCCGGTCGCCCGATCCTGGCCTGGCCGATTGCGGCGGCGCGTGACAGCGGCCTGTTCGACACCGTCATGGTCTCGACCGAAGACGAGGCGATCGCCGACGCCGCCCGCACGGCCGGTGCCGAGGTGCCCTTTCTGCGCAGTCCGGCCACCGCCGACGATCACAGCACCCTGCTGGACGTGCTGGCCGAGGTGGTCGCCACCTATCGCGAACGGGGCCAGACCTTCGACACGGTCTGCTGCCTGCTGGCGACCGCCGCCCTGGTGACGCCCGAGGGCCTGAAGCACGGGCATGATCTGTTCCGGTCGGGGGATTTCGACAGCGTCTTCCCGGTGGTGCGGTTCGGCTCACCGATCCAGCGCGCCCTGCGCCGCGACGCCGCCGGCCACACCGCCATGCTGGCCCCGGAAAACTATGCCAGCCGCTCCCAGGACCTCGAGCCCGCCTATCATGACGCCGGCCAGTTCTACTGGATGAGCGCCGCCGCCTGTCTGGCGAAGACCCCGACCTTCTCGGGCCGCGCCGGCAGTTTCGAGGTCGATGAGACCGCGGTCCAGGACATCGACACCCCGACCGACTGGCGTCTGGCCGAATTGAAATTCCAGATGTCGGGACGCGCGCCGGACAGCCACCGATGAGCCGTCCGGGCCTGCTCGTCATCTTCACCGAGGGCGGGCGCGCGCGCGGGCTCGGCCACGTCAGTCGTTGCAGCGCCTATGCCCGGTATCGGGTAGAGCAGGGTGGCCGGGTGCTGTGGCTGCTGGACGGCGACGATCTGGCGACGGCCATGATCGCGGACTGTGGCGAGGTCCGGGTCGGCCCGTGGCAGGACGACCCCGCCGCCCTGCCGGACTTGCGGCCGGCCGTGGCCATCGTCGATTCCTACCGGGTGAGTTCCGCCGTGGTCGCCGCCATCGCTGTTCAGGCCATGACGCCCGTCTTCATCGACGATCTGCAGCGCCTGCCCTATCCGCGCGGCCTCGTGGTCCATCCGGCGCTGGATCCGGCCCCGCTGACCCCGGACGGCGCGGAATGGCTGACCGGCCCGTCGTGGCAGCCGCTGCGACCCGCCTTCTGGAGCGTGGCCATGCGCGGACCCGTCCGCCCGGTGGTGGAGCGTGTCCTCGTGACCCTGGGCGGCAGCGACCTGCAGGATCTCGGGGCAGCGATTGTGACCCAGGTCGCGGCCGCCTTCCCCGGGGCGCGGATCGACTGGGTCACCGGCGACGGGGCCGCACCACCGCAGGCGGGCGTCATTGTGCATCACCGCCTGTCGGACCAGGCCATGGCCGCGCTGATGCTCGAGGCTGACCTCGCCGTCAGCGCCGCCGGAACCACCACCTTTGAACTGGCCCGCTGCGGCGTGCCGACTGTCCTGCTGGGAGTCGCCGACAATCAGCAACCCAACCTCGACCACTGGCCGCGGCTGTGCGGTTTCATTGATGCCGGTCACCGGGATGCCGGCGATCGGGACCGGCGGATACGGGCCGGTCTGGACCGGCTGCGCGATCCCCGGCTCCGGCGCACGATCACGGACCGGGCTGAGGCGACCATGGACGGGCAGGGGGTGAGGCGGTTGTTCGAGCGGCTGCGGACTGAAGGCAGAAAGGGCGGATCATGACCGAAACCCCACGCACACCGCGATCCTCGGGACTGCGCTTTGAGGACTGTCGCCTGCGCCCCCTCGGACCGGACGACGAAGCCCGGACCCTGGCCTGGCGCAACCAGGACCGGGTCCGCGCCAACATGTACAGCGACCACCTGATCGGGGCGGACGAACACGCCCGCTGGTTCGCCGGCAGCCTGTCAAACCCCGCTGCCGCCTATCGCATCTACGAGTACCAGGGACGCCCCATGGGCTTCGTCTCCTTCACCGGCATCGACCGGCACAATGACCGCTGCAGCTGGGCCTTCTATCTGGGCGAGGCCGATGCCCCGCGCGGTTCGGGCGCGGCCATGGAACTGCTGGCGCTGGATCAGGTGTTCGGCGATCTCGGTATCGGCAAGCTGTGCTGCGAGGTCTTCGCCTTCAATGCGGCGGTGGTGCGCCTGCACAAACGCTTCGGCTTCGTCGAGGAGGGGCGGCTTGTGCGTCATGCCCGCAAGGACGATCAGTTGCAGGACGTCGTGCTGCTGGCCCGGTTCGCCGACAGCTGGGACGCCGACCGCCCGGCCCTGATGAGCACTGTATTCGAAGGCCCACCCGCATGAGCTTCACCTATCCCGACCGTGTCTTCATCGTCGCCGAACTGTCGGCCAATCACGGGGGCTCGCTGGACACCTGTCTGGAGACCGTGCGCGCGGCGGCGGCGGCCGGGGCGGACGCGATCAAGGTCCAGACCTATACGGCAGACACCATCACCCTCGACAGCGACGCCGACTGTTTCCGGATCAACGACGGCACCCTGTGGGATGGCACCACCCTGCATGCCCTGTATCGCGAGGCCTATCTGCCGTGGGAATGGCATGAACCGATCCAGGCCGAGGCAGAGCGCAACGGCCTGGTCTTCTTTTCCTCGCCGTTCGATTTCACCGCTGTCGACTTCCTCGCAGCCATGGATGTGCCGATCTACAAGATCGCCTCGTTCGAGATCGTCGACATCCCGCTGATCGAATATGCGGCGGCCAAGGGCCGGCCGATGATCATCTCGACCGGCATCGCCGGCCTGGCCGAGATCGAGGAGGCCGTGGCCGCCTGTCGCCGCGCCGGCAATGAAGACATCACCCTGCTGACCTGCACCTCGGCCTATCCGGCCGATCCGGCGGATGCCAATCTGGTCACCCTGCCGCAGCTGGCCCGGACGTTCGGTGTTCGCGTCGGCCTGTCGGACCACACCACGGGCGATGTCGTGGCCATCGCCGCCGTGGCCCTGGGTGCCCGGGTGGTCGAGAAGCATTTCATCCTCGACCGCGCCATCGGTGGCCCCGACGCCAGCTTCTCCCTGAGGCCGGACGAGTTTGCGGCCCTGGTGCGCAGCCTGCGGGTGGTCGAGTCGGCCCTGGGCACGATGCAGTTCGGCCCCACCGGCCAGGCGGCGATCAACCGCCGATTCGGCCGCTCCCTGTTCGTCGCCGAGGATGTGAAGGCGGGGGACATCCTGACCGCGCAGAACCTGCGTTCGGTCCGTCCCGGCGATGGCCTGCACCCGCGCCACTATGCCGAGCTGCTGGGCCGCAAGGTCACGCGCGACGCCGCCCGGGGCACGCCGATGCGTTGGGGGCTGGTGGAATAGGGCTCAGGCCACGGCCTGGCTGTTGAAGGCCCGGGTTTCCTCGACCGAAAGGAAATGCGGGTTGGAGCCGGAATTGTATTCAAAACCCGGCTCGACCCGCTCGCCGGTCTCGCCCATTGCATTGTGAGCGAAGTCACTCTCGACATTGTGGAAGCGAATGGTCGGGGCGATCACATAGTGGTCGGCAAAATCATAGGTCAGATGGGAATCGTCGCCCGGGCACATGATCTCGTGCAGTTTCTCGCCCGGACGGATGCCGACGACGTGAGTGGCCATGCCGGGGGCCAGGGCCTCGGCCAGATCGACGATCCGGACCGACGGAATCTTGGGAATGAAGATTTCGCCACCCTGCATCCGCTGGAAATTGGTCAGGACGAATTTGACGCCCTGATCCAGGGAAATCCAGAACCGCGTCATGCGCGGATCGGTGATCGGTAGCGACGCGGCCCCTTCGGCGATCAGCTTCTGGAAGAAGGGCAGGACCGAGCCGCGCGAGCCGACGACATTGCCGTAGCGTACCACGGCAAAACGGGTGCGGTGGCTGCCCGCCATGTTGTTGGCAGCGACGAACAGCTTGTCCGACACCAGTTTGGTCGCGCCGTACAGATTGATCGGATTGGCCGCCTTGTCGGTCGACAGGGCGATGACCCGGTCGACATCATTGGCCAGGGCGGCGGCGATGACGTTCTCGGCCCCGCTTATGTTGGTGCGGATGCATTCGGTCGGATTGTATTCGGCCGCCGGTACCTGTTTCATGGCCGCCGCGTGGATGATGAAGTCGACGCCGCGCGTCGCCTGGATCAACCGCTCGCGGTCCCGGACGTCGCCGAGAAAGAACCGCATGCAGGGGTCGGTGAACTCATGCTGCATCTCGAACTGTTTCAGTTCGTCGCGCGAATAGACGATCAGGCGGCGCGGCTTGAACCGGGCCAGGATCGCGCGGATGTACATCTTGCCGAACGACCCGGATCCACCGGTGATCAGGATGGATTTGTCATCGAACATGCAGGAAACGCCTTGGGGCCGACGGGATTCGCCGGTGCCTTTGCGGTATCCCGCAACTTTGGCGTCGGCGGGTCAAGTCTATTCGGACTTCCGTCGGGTCCGGACCTCGGCCGGAGCAGCGGCCCCTTCGAGGATGGCGGCGAACAGGGCGAACAGCACGGCGATGGTCTCTGTGCGCAGCGGATAGTCGACGAACGAATGGAGAAGAATCATAAGCAGGGCGGCACTGGCCGCGCGTTGCAGGTCGGCGTTTCGCGACGGCGGCGCTCGCCAGCAGGCCCAACTGCGACGCCCCCACCAGGCCAGGAAGACGAGGATTAGCGCCATCCCGATCCAGCCGGTTTCGAGCCAGGTCTCGAGATAGTCGTTGTGCGCCTGGTTGAAATAGGTGGGATCAAGCCGGTCCAGCGGCTCGATCGACCGGTAGACCGGGTCAAAGGAGCCGATTCCCGACCCAACCGGCAGATAGGTCTGGGCCGCCTCGGCGACATAGGGCCAGTTTTCGAACCGGCCCTCTGCGGGGGCATTGGGATCAAACCGGGCCAGGATCGGACCAAGCGCAAACAGGCCGACGGCTGCGATGGCGATCCCGATAACCGCCGCCATACCAAAGAAGGCGGGGCCCGGACGCTGCCGGCCGGACGCAATCCAGGCGGCCAGTCCGGTCGCAACCAGTGCCGGACCGATCAGGATGACCCCGGCGCGAGACTGGACCACTCCGGTCGCCACGATGACCAGACCGATGAACAAGGCCCCCAACCACAGGCCTGTTTGGTTCCGGTCCCGGCGATGGCGGAGCGACGCGCCGGCCAGCACGCCAGCAAACGGCAGGGTGGCCACAAGCAATGTCGCCAGATGGTTCCGGTTGGCGAATATACCCTCCACGCCTCCACCATAGGCGTCGGGCCAAAGATAGAAATGGGTTCCGCCGCTGGCGACCTGCAAGGCGGCAAGGATCACAGACGCGACTGTCGCCGCGAGCACCAGATAGACTATTTGGCGCTTCACCTCGATCGTCGCCATCAGGACCGCCAGGAACATAGCAACTGGCGGAATCAGGGCGAGAAACGACTGCCAGGTCTTGTCCGGGGTGAGGGATAGCGGGACCCAGCCCGGCTCAAGGCCGGCAAGGGTCAGGGCCAAGGTTAGCTGATCGCGACCGGGAAGGTTGGTCCAGATCGCAGGCGGCAGGGGAATCAGCTGGAGCAGGGGCAGTGCAGCAAGGGCGAAGAGAAGTCCCAGCGCCAGTTGGTGCTGCCGCCAGGATTCCCATTTCTGGATCTGTGTTCCGGCGATCACCAGCAGGGGCAGCGCCGCCAGTTCGACAAGGGCGAGTCGCAGGGCATGAACCCGACTGGCCCCGCCGAACGCAAAAGAAAAGACCAGCAGAACGACCATCGCAATCGCGATGGCGTCCCACTGGCCTTTTCGAAAGCTAATATTCACCGACTACCTTGGCGACGTCAGAACTGCGCCCCGGTGGCGGTAAACGGCTTAGTTGCTGTCCGAGTCGTCGTTCGTGGCGACAACGACGGCACCGATCAGAACGGCGCTGCCGATCAGGAGAACGGGAAGCGGGATGCCGGCAAACTCGCTGCTGGCATCAGCGCGGGCACCGACGCGATCGCCAACGCGGGCGGTCGAGGTGGAGCCGGCGGCGGCAGCCTGGCCGGCGATGAGCAGCAGGCCGGTGACGGCGGCGATAGCGGTCTTGCGCATATTAAATCCCCTTCGGATATGATGCGGGTCGATACCCGCTCGGTTTATCAGCAACGACCCTAAGGCGAGGAAGTTGCGGAGGCAAGTGAAAAAGCCATGGCATCACAATGCAGGCGTGTTCCCCAAACAGGTGTAGCGCATTGGTCGCAGTCGGGGCGGGTTAGCCCAAGCGGGCGATTGAGAAGCGGTCATACCAGCCCACAATCGCAGTGCGCCGGTCCGCGGGCTTCGGAATCAGCCGAACCCATTGCGCGGAACAACCGGTGGTAGGCACCGCGAAGGTGAAAACAAAGGGCTTCCAGCCTGTCTCGCCGGGAGTCGTGACGATTCGCGATTCTCCGAGTTTGGCCCCGGTTTCGAAACAATAGACGCCCCATGACAGGCGCTCGCCGGGATCGCCGACCTCAGCCCGCGCCTGCCCCGAGAACCGGTAGGCCCCCGGCTTCAGCTGGACGAACTGTTCTGCGAGCGGTGCGGATGCGAAGCTTCCGAACTGGGCGCGCAGGGCGCTGTCGCCGCGCACGTCATCCGGAAGGATCTCGGCGACCGCCCCTCCGGCATTGAACAGTCTCCATTCGAACGGAAGGGGAGCTTCGGCAACGGCGAAGTCGCCGTTTACCAAGGTCAGGCTGGTTCCCGGACGTTCGAGGCGCGCCCGGATTGCTGCCATGGCCGGGAGCCGGTTTTTGGCCAGAAGCTGAACGTAGAGGTTGGAGAGCTCCGGGCCGGAGAATGGCGCTTGTGATGACTGAAGGGCAATAGCGAGATTGGTCGCGACGCCCAGTCCGGCTTCGCTCTGGTAAAGGTCACCCAAATAGGCTGGTCGCCACGACGGTGCGGCCGCCACAATGTTGGCCAGTACAGGGAGGGCGCGCGCATCCGTGGACGCCGCGACCGTGAATAGTCTGAACAACTGAGGCTTAAGGTCGTCGCGACGACGCGCCAGGGTGTCCGCATGGGCGAAGGCGGACCGGTAGTCCCCGCGCGACAGACGATAGTCCATCAACCAGGCGTGGGATGGATCATCCCGTAGGCTCCAGTTGCCCGCCAGGGTGAGCAGGTCGTCAGCCTGGGGTTTGCGGCCGGCCTCGGCTGTCGTCAGGCCCAGGACACGCAGGGCCTGAACATTGAAGGGGGCCCGGCCCAGCGACTGCCGGGCCAGATACTCGGCATTGTCGAATCGATCCGCCGCAAATTCAGCCTCTGCGGCCCGACCGAGCAAGGCAGGGGAATTCGGCGAGAGCCGCAGTGCCTGCTCGGCCGGAAGCCGCTCGAGCGCCATTTGGCTTACCACCTGCCATCCGAGCCAGAATGACAGGGCGAGGATCGCGATCCCTCCCGCTTCCGCGATCCGTCGCCGTCCTTGCACAGGCCGCTCTTTGCTCAACGCTTATGGCTCTTGGGCGTCGTCGACTGCGCGCCGTAATTATAATCGTAGGAATAGTCATAGCCGCCATAGGAGGTGGCCCGGGCATCGAATTTAGTGAGGACAACGCCCAACAGTCGGGCCGACCCCATTTTGAGCCGGCGCATCGCACCCCGGGCCTGACCGCGTCGGGTTCCCTTGGATTCCAGAACGAACAGGGTTCCCCCGACCGTTGCCGCCAGGATCGGTGCATCGGCAAAGCCCAGAATCGGCGGACCGTCGATGATGACATGATCGAAGCGCGTCAGGGCCTCATTGAGGAAGGTGCGAATCCGGTCACCGCCCCAGAGCTCCGCCGGGTTGGGCGGAAGCGGGCCACAGGAGACAAATGACAGGTTTTCGACACCGGTCTTGTGAACCACGGCATCCAGGTTGGCGGAGCCGGACAGCAGATTGCTCATCCCTTTTTCATTATCGACACCGACCAGACGGTGCATCGAGGGGTTTCGCAGATCGCCGTCCACCAAGAGCACGCGTTTGCCGCCGCGGGCAAAATTCTGCGCCAGGGCGAACGACGTCGTGGACTTGCCCTCGGCCGGGCGTGAACTGGTAACCAGAATGCTGCCCGGTGCCCCATCAGGCGTTGAAAACTGCAGGGCACTGCGGAGGGAATAGTAGGCCTCCGCGAAGGCGGAGCGAAGATTGGCGATAGCCGCAGTCGGCGTTTCGCCCTTGGCCAGAAGGGGGATGGCCCCCAGAACCGGGACGCCGAGTTTGGCCTCAACATCGTCCGGTGTGGCCAGGGACTCATCCAGAGCCTCAAGAACGAAGGCGGCCAGAACGCCCAGGCCGAGTCCAAGGAACATGGCCAGTGCGACATTGAGCAGAAGCTTGGGACTCGAGGGCTTTGACGGCGGATTGGCCTGGTCCACGATGGAGATGTTGTTGGTGGTGACGCCGCCGGTGACACCGACCTCCTTGTAGCGCTGGAGCAGGCCGTCATAAAGGGTCCGGCTGGTGTCCACCTCGCGCTGCAGGATGTTGTACTGGATCGTGCGGTCCCGCAGGTCCAGCACATCGGCTTTCAGGCCGTTGACCTGTCCTTCGAGCGACCGTTCCTGATTGGCGGCCACGACATATTGACCGCGAACGGAGTCGCGGATGCTGCGTGCCATGCTGTTGATCTGACGGTCCAACTCGTCGATCTGCGCCTTAAGCTGGAGCATTTCCGGGAATTCGGGACGATAGCGGGCGGACTGTTGCTGATACTGTGCCTGGAGTGCCGCGCGGCTTTCTGACATTCTCTGGATAGCCGGGTTTTCGAGCACCTCTGGCAGGGTCATCAGCGAAGCGGAGCTGGCCTGACGCCATTTTTCCTCAGCGCCAACCCGGGCCGCACGCGCCTGGGCCAAGGCTCCATTCAGCGCCACCAGATTGTTGGAGGCCAGCGATTGATTCTCGCCTGGATTGTTGCTGCCGTCGTTGACGTTGATGATCTGCTGGCGGGTAGCGTAGGCCACCAGCTGTCGCTCTGAATCCTCCAGCTTGGTCTTGGTCTGGGTGATCAGGTCTTCAAGAAATTGACGAGCATAGGAGGATGAATCGAATTTTCGATCCAGGTTCGACTGGATGAAGTTTTCGGCAAAGGCATTGGCGACCTGGGCCGAAAGCTGCGGGCTGGGGCTGCTGAAGCTGACCGTTACCAGGCGCGATCCCCGCACCGGACTGACGCCCAAGTTTTTCTGCACTGTGCTGAGCACCAGTGCCCGTCGATTGGCAGCGCGTCCAGCTGTGCCGCCGCGGCCGGCGTCTGGTAAAGTTACACCCATCGTTTCCAGAAAGGCGTCAGAAGTATCAAGGCCAAGGGCCTCAATCACCCGTTCGGCCAGTGATCGGCTGCGCAGGAGACCGTATTGGGTCTGGAAGAATTCCTCGCCCTGGATCATCGATTCGCGCGGTGTTGCATCGTCGACGTTGAGTACCTTGGCTGCCTCGCGGTCGATCTGTAGGGTCGCGGCAGCAGTATATTGTGGGGTTGTCAGGAGGGTAACCACAACCCCGATCGCGAGGGCGGCGATAAACACTGACAGGATCAGCAGGCGGTGCTTGAGAGTTAGGCGCCAGTATTCTGCGAGACCGAAGCTGTGGGTCAGATGATCGTCCTTATTTAAGCTTCCCGCTTCCCAACTTTCGACCGTCGCCCTCCCGGGCACAAACGTGCTGCTGTGCGGTTGCGCATAGCGTTTAATGGACTCGTCGTAACCCTTGCTGTCACCCAGCATCATTCAAATTCCGATTTTACAGGTTCGCGGCATCGCCGCCCACGTCCAGACACTTAGGCGCTCAGTATCGCAAAGTCGGCCGTGAGGCGAGACGCGCAGGTTGGAAATTCCTCGTCTTATTTTGAGATGTTATGGGACAATCTGCGATATCGCCATCGGTTGAGTGACAGAAGTCGGGCACGGCTCGTTTGAGAATGGCTATAGCCTTGTCCGTCCGTCGTTCCGTACAGGCGAGTTCCAAGCTGGCCATCTCCTTTTCCATCTCTTTCCAGCCAAGGGACGGCTCGTCGGCCTTCATGATGAGCGGATGCAGGGTCTGCTCAACCTGGCCGCCAATGAGAAGCTCTTCATAGAGCTTCTCGCCCGGCCGCAATCCGACTTCTGCGATCTCGATATCTCCGGCCGGATTCTCTTCGTCGCGCACGAGGAGGCCGGAAAAATGAATTATATTGCGAGCTAGGTCCATGATGCGGACAGGCTCTCCCATATCAAGAAGGAAGACCTCTCCCCCTTTCGCCATGGTGCCAGCTTGAATCACGAGTTGGGCAGCTTCCGGTATCATCATAAAATACCGCGTCATGTCCCGGTGCGTCACTGTCACTGGGCCTCCTGCTGCAATCTGGCTGCGGAACAAGGGTACTACAGAACCGCTCGATCCAAGGACGTTGCCGAACCGGACCATGGAGAAAGTTGTATCTCCGCCACTGGCGGCTAGCGCCTGTAGGATCTGCTCCCCCATCCTTTTGGTGGCTCCCATGACGCTGGTTGGCCTTACGGCCTTGTCCGTGGAAATCAAAATGAAGTGCGGGACTCCGTATTTTCTGGCGGCGAGCGCGAGCTCGCGAGTTCCAAGAACGTTGTTTCGGACGCCTTCAAGTACGTTAGCTTCGACGAGCGGCACGTGCTTGTAGGCGGCGGCATGAAAAATGACATACGGCTTGTAGGTTGCGATGACTTCCTCGACGCGCTGTCGGTCATGGACAGAACCAAGGACCTGAACCAGCGCTACTGAGAAGCCTTCCCGGGCCGCAAATGCTTGGCACTCACTATGAATCGAATAGAGTGCGAACTCGCTAATCTCGAACAGAATGATGGTTTGAGGGCGGGATGCCAGAATCTGTCGGCACAGTTCGCTGCCAATGGACCCTCCGGCTCCCGTAACCAAAATTACCTGACCCAGTAAATTTGCTTCCAGCATCGCGGGATCGGGAATGACTCTATCTCGACCCAGGAGGTCCTCGATATCAACATTCTTCAGATCCGAAACCGTGAGCTTGCCATGAGCCAAGTCGAGGATCGCCGGAAGTGTTTGAATCTCGACTGGCAGTTCGGCCAAAGTCTCGATGATCTCACGTCGGCGGCGGCGGCTCGCCGATGGGATGGCGAGAAGAATCCTATCTACGCCCAGTCGGCATATCTCGACCGGCAAGTCTTGAGGCGACAGAATAGGGCAGTCGTCCATCACCTGACCGATCAGCGCGGGATCTTGGTCCACGAAGCCCCTGAGGTGCAGTTCGCTGTTGCGAAGGGCGGATGCCAGTTGGCGCCCGGCGACACCCGCCCCGTAGATAAGCACCGTCTTGCGAACTGTGAGCTTGTCATAAAACGGCGAAAGAAACCCGGCTGCTAGACCTCTTCCGGCAACGCAAAGCGCAAGCAGAATAAGTGGTTGCAGAAGACCAAGCGTTCTCGGAACACCATCAACCCCCCATACAGAGAAAATCAACGCGAACGGGATGGTGTATATGAGAATGGCTCGCGCCAATGGCCGCGCCGTCATAATGCGTTCGTGGCGAAGTAGCGTCCTGTAAATGCGGTGGAACCAGAAAAGCGGGATGGAAATTGCGCTGGAAGCGAGCGCAACGAGCGCAATAAGCCCGACTGTGTTCGGCAGGTATCCTACACGCAGATAGAACGCCAGTATCGTAGCCAGGACGCAGCTTGAGAGGTCAAATCCGACAGCGATCGATTGCTTGCCTCCCCTAGGAAGGCTCACAAGCGCATGGCGAAGCCCTGAGGCTAAATTGTGCGGTCGATAGTTCACGAGTGGCAACTTAACGCTCCGTTGGAGGACTTCGCAGTGCGATACCTCGAAAGCAACTTTGGCGGAAAAACTATCTTACGCGTTCAATAGTGTTGATGCATTGCAGAATAAATCGACCTAATCCATCCGCAGGCTAGTTGGGAAGCCGCGCGGTGCCGAACCCGAATCCCCTTGAAGGAGGATTACAACGGCTGGTCTGCTATCCGGAATCTGGATCACCGATTATGAGAATTTTCTGCATAAGTTTCCTTTGGCTGGGAAGGCGATAGTGCCATGAAGGCATCAGCATTTTCGAACGGTCAAAAGATATCTATTTTGAAGCGGAATGCCGACTGTTTGCCGGCACTCAGCCACCTTCACAAAATGTGGGTCATGACCGACTGCATCATTCCCTTGGGACTCTTCTTCGGCCCGTAGACGGTGAAGAAGTTTAGCCGAGCCCACAGGGCGGGGGCTGGCTATGCTCGGTCTGACGCTGGGCGTGCTGTTCAAACAGCTCTTCCGGCTGCCAGAAGTCGGCGATCGGGTGTTTGGCGATATTCTTCCATTTGGCCAGATCGGCCGTTTCCAGCCGGTCGCACACGACCACGTCGTGGCGGTCGTCGGCGCACAGCCGGGCCACGATGTTGGAGCCGATAAAGCCGGCTCCGCCGGTCACCACGATCATCTGACGGCTCATGCCGGGTCCTTCATCTTCTCGATGGTGCGGGTGGTGGAATAGCCGTCGCTGAACGTGGCCAGACGCACGACACCGCCCCAGCTTTCGACGGCGTCGCCCCCGACCACGCCCTCGCGGGTATAGTCGGCCCCCTTGATCAACACATCGGGACGCAGCCGTTCGATCAGGGCCATCGGGGTCGGGTCGCCGAAGGCGGTGACCCGGTCGACGCTGGACAGGCCGCCGATCACTGCGGCGCGGCTGTCCAGATCATTGACCGGACGCCCGTCGCCTTTCAGCTGCCGCACCGACTCATCGGTGTTCAGTGCCACCACCAGCCGGTCGCACCAGCCGCGGGCCTGGGCCAGATAGGCGACGTGGCCGCGATGCAGGATGTCGAAACAGCCGTTGGTGAATCCGACCTTCAGCCCCTGGCGTTTCCAGCCCTCGACCTCGGCCGCCAGCTCGTCCAGCGGCGTGACCTTGGCGTGGGCGGCATGGGCGTGCTGGCTCATCTCGGCGTCGATCAGCTCGGCCGGGGTGACCACGGCGGTGCCCGCCTTGCCCACCACCACGCCGGAAGCGAGGATGGCGAACTGGACGGCGGTTTCCAGCGATGACCCGGCGGCCAGGGCCAGGCCCAGGGCGGCCAGGCCGGTGTCTCCGGCTCCGGACACGTCGAACACCTCACGGGCCCGGCCCGGGAAATGGCGGATGCTGCCGTCGCGGCGGGCCAGACTCATCCCCTTGCCGGCACGGGTGACGACGATGGCCTTGGCTGTCGTCGCTGCCAGCAGGGCCGTCAGGGCTGCCTCGACCTCGGCATCGGTCTCGACCGGCAGGCCGGTGGCCCCGGCCAGTTCGCTGGCATTGGGCTTGATCACATCAACCGCGCCGTAGCGGGCGAAGTCGCGCCCCTTGGGGTCGACCACCACCGCCGCCCCGCTGGCCCGGGCCGAGGCCAGGGCTGCGGCGATCAGGTCGTCACTGACCACACCCTTGGCATAGTCAGACAGGAGGATCGCTGAAGCACTGGAAAAGGCGTCGCTATTGCTGAGCGTCTGGCGTTGGTCGGATTCGTCGTCGAGCCGGAGGAGCTGCTGGCCTGCGGCCACGAACCGGGTCTTGACCACGGTGCTCGCCCCCGCCGGTCGCGCCACGAAATCCTCGATCCGGACCTCATCGGCGATCAGCCGACCCAGTTCGGTACCGGCGGCATCGTCCCCGGCCACGGCCCCCAGCCGTGCCTGGCCGCCCAGGGCGGCGACATTGCGGGCGACATTGCCGACCCCACCCGGCATGGCCACGGTCCGTCCGGCCCGGAGCACCGGGATCGGGGCCTCGGGCGAGATGCGGCTGACCTCGCCATAGACATAGCGATCCAGCATCAGGTCGCCGACGCAGGCGATCTTCAGATCACGCACGCCGTCGAGCAGGGTTTGCAGGGCCCCGAGATCGAGGGGGCGGGGATCGGACGTCGGATCAGCCATGGAACCGGGCTACCGGATTCACCCGGCCTTGACCATGCCGGCCTTGGCCAGATCGTCGAAGGCGATCAGCTGGGCGCACAGGGCCTCGAACTCGTTCAGCGGCACCATGTTGGGCCCGTCCGACGGGGCGTTGTCCGGGTCCTGGTGGGTTTCCATGAAGACGGCATCGACGCCGACGGCCACGGCGGCACGGGCCAGCACAGGCACGAACTCGCGCTGGCCGCCCGAGGAGGTGCCCTGCCCGCCCGGCTGTTGCACGCTGTGGGTCGCGTCGAACACGACCGGGCAGCCGATCTCGCGCATGATCGGCAGGGCCCGCATGTCGGACACCAGGGTGTTGTAGCCGAAGCTGACCCCCCGCTCACAGGCCATGACATTGGGGTTGCCGGCCCCGGCCACCTTGGCGATGACGTTCTTCATGTCCCAGGGGGCGAGGAACTGGCCCTTCTTGATGTTGATCGCCTTGCCGGTCGCGGCGGCGGCCAGCAGCAGGTCGGTCTGGCGGCACAGGAAGGCCGGAATCTGCAGCACATCGACCGCCCGGGCGGCCTCGACGGCCTGGATTTCGGAATGGACGTCGGTCAGCACCGGCAGGCCGGTGACTTCGCGGATCTCGGCGAAGATCGGCAGGGAGTCCTTCAGGCCCAGACCGCGGGCGGCGGTGGCCGAGGTGCGGTTGGCCTTGTCGAAACTGGTCTTGTAGATGATGCCGACATTCAGCCGCTCGCCGATCTCCTTCAGGGCATGGGCCATTTCCAGCGCGTGCTGGCGGCTTTCCAGCTGGCAGGGGCCGGCGATGAAGGCGATACGATTGCCGCCGCCGATGACGACGGGCTTCTTCAGGCCTTCGGACAGGGTGATGATGGCGTTCGGTCGGCTCACGGGCGGGACTTTCGTATGGAACGGGCGACTGGGTGGGGGCTTGTGACGCTGGGTCGATGCCGGGTCTATGCGGCCATCAGGTGGCGTCAGCCGTAACTGTGCGCAAGCTATCATGGAGATCGGCCCTGTGACCACCGAGACGCCCCGCGACGATACCCCGGTTATCGTCTGGTTTCGCCGCGACCTGCGCCTGGCTGACAATCCGGCCCTGAACCACGCGCTGGCGACGGGCCGTCCGGTCGTGCCGGTCTATATCCATGACGAGGGCGGGCCGGTCCGCCCGGCCGGGGCGGCGTCCCTGTGGTGGCTGGACGGTTCACTGCGGGCCCTCGCCGCCGACCTCGAACGCCGGGGCGCGGCCCTGGTCCTGCGGCGCGGCAATGCCGAGGTGGAGCTGCACCGTCTGATCGCCGAAACCGGGGCCGCAACCGTGTTCCTGAACCGGCTGTTCGAGCCCGAGGCCTGGACCCGGGATGCCGACATCGCCCACGGTCTGAAGGCCGAGCGTATCGACTGTCGCGGCTTCAACGGGTCGCTGCTGGCCCGACCCGGCTCGGTGCTGACCGGCAGCGGCGGCCCCTACAAGGTCTTCACCCCCTTCCTGAAGGCCCTGCTGGCCGCCAGCGAGCCGCCGCCGTCGACGCCCGCCCCTGCGGCCGTCCCCGGTGTGCCGGGGCTGGCGTCCGATTCCCTGGACGGCTGGGCGCTGAAGCCGACCCGACCGGACTGGGCCGCCGGCTTTACCGGCACGCCGGGCGAGGCCGGGGCGGAAGCGGCGCTGGCGGCCTTCGTCGCCGGCGGGCTGAAGACCTACAGTCGAGATCGCGACATCCCGGCGGCCCCGGCGACCAGTCGGCTGTCGCCGCATCTGCATTTCGGTGAACTGAGCCCGTGGCGCGCCGTGGCCGCCGCCCGCGCCGCCGCCGCTGACGGACGGGTGCCGGGGGCTGAGGCCGACAAATTCGTCGCCGAACTGGGCTGGCGGGATTTCTCGACCCATCTGCTGCACCAGTTTCCGGCCATGGCCGACCGCGCCTTTCGACCCGAATACGACGCCATGCCCTGGCGGGATGACCCCGCCGGCCTCGCCGCCTGGCGGGCGGGACGGACCGGGTTTCCCATCGTCGATGCCGGCATGCGGCAGCTCTGGACCACCGGCTGGATGCACAACCGGGTGCGGATGATTGTGGCCTCCTTTCTGGTGAAGGACCTGCTGATCGACTGGCGTTTGGGCGAACGCTGGTTCTGGAATGCCCTTGTGGATGCCGATCCGGGCAACAATATTCAGAATTGGCAGTGGATCGCTGGATCCGGAGCCGATGCCGCCCCGTATTTCCGCGTGTTCAATCCGGTCACACAAGGCGAGAAATTTGATGCAGACGGTCGTTATGTCCGGACATGGGTCCCCGAGCTTCGGCAGATGCCCGATCGTTGGCTGCACGCGCCCTGGACCGCGCCGCCGGAAATTCTGCGCCATGCCGGGGTTCGGCTCGGCCACGACTACCCCCGTCCGGTTGTCGATCATGCCGAGGCGCGGCTCCGCGCGCTGGAGGCCCTGCGCACCGTCGGTCAGGCCCGTGATGCCGCCGATTGAGCGGGCGTCTGCGGGAGCCTGCGCTTGACCGCCGTGCCGGCCGACGTCTCGGCCGTGGCCGCTCGCACGCCACGCGGTTTCGGCCTTTTGCTGCGGCTGCTGGCGGCCAACTGGACCTATGGCCGGCTGACCGTGCAACTGCCGAATGGCGAGGTGCATCAGCTGGACGGGACCCGCCCCGGTCCTTCGGCCATCCTCGACGTGCGGGACTATCGCTTTGCCCGGCGGGTGCTGGCCAGCGGCGACATCGGCTTTGCCGAGGGTCATATGGCGGGCGAATGGGAGACGCCGCATCTGGCTGTGCTGCTGGAGTCTATCGCCGCCAACTATGACCACATCCGCCAGGTGGTCGACGGCAATCCGGTGATGCGGCTGATCAACGGGCTGTCGCACAGGCGTCGTCGCAACAGCCGGTCCGGGTCACGCAAGAACATCCACGCCCACTATGACCTGGGCAATGCCTTCTATGCGGCGTGGCTGGACACGACGATGACCTATTCGTCGGCCCGGTTCGCCACGCCGACGGACAGTCTGGAAGCGGCCCAGACCCGGAAATACGCGGCGCTGGCCCGGATGATGGATCTGCAGCCGGGCCAGACCGTACTGGAGATCGGCTGCGGCTGGGGCGGGTTCGCCGAATATGCCGCGCGCGAGATCGGGGCCCACGTCACCGGGGTGACGATCTCGCAGGAACAGCACGATTTCGCCCGCCAGCGCCTGTTCGAGGCCGGTCTGGCCGAGCGGACCGATATCCGGATGCTGGACTATCGCGATGTCGAGGGCCGGTTCGACCGGGTCGCCTCGATCGAGATGTTCGAGGCCGTCGGCAAGGAATACTGGCCCGCCTATTTCGACAAGATCCGCGAAATCCTGGTGCCCGGCGGCCGGGCCGGCCTGCAGATCATCACCATCCAGGACGCCCTGTTCGAGGACTACAACAGCCGCACGGACTTCATCCAGAAATACGTCTTCCCGGGCGGTATGCTGCCGTCCGAAGAGCGGTTGCGGCCGGTGATCGAACAGTCGGGGCTCGAGTGGCAGGCGGTCGAGCGGTTCGGCACCGACTATGCCGACACCCTGGCGCTGTGGGACCGGCGCTTTCAGGCCGCCTGGCCTGACATCCGCCGCATGGGCAGTTTCGACGAACGTTTCCGTCGTCTGTGGCGGTTCTATCTGGCCTATTGCGAGGCCGGGTTCCGCTCGGGTCGGACCGATGTGATCCAGCTGGCGCTGAACCGGGCCTGAGCGTGTAGGATTCGGCCATGACCCAGCCGTCCCCCCTGATCACCGCCGTCGAACTCCAGACCCTTCCGGGCCGGGCGGACCTGAGGATCGTCGATGCCAGCTGGCATCTGGACGGGCGCGACGGGCGGCTCGATTTTGAACGGGAACGAATCCCCGGGGCGGTGTTCTTCGATCTGGAGGCCGGGTCGGACCGGGACAGCCCCCTGCCCCATATGCTGCCGACGGCAGACGCCTTCGCCGCCCATGTCGCGGCCCTGGGCATCGGCGATCAGGATGACATCGTCGTCTATGACACGCTCGGACTGGTCTCGGCGGCGCGCATCTGGTGGATGTTCCGGGTCTTCGGCGCGACCCGGGCGCGGGTTCTGGACGGCGGCCTGCCCGCCTGGCGCGCCGCCGGTGGGGCGCTGGAGTCCGGGCCGCGGGCTTCGCCGAAACCGGCCCGGTTCAAGGCGCGGCTGGACGCGGATGCCGTGGTCGACCGGATAGCGGTCGCCGGCGCTGCCGACGCCGGGGTTCAGCTGCTGGACGCGCGCTCGGCGGGTCGCTTTGCCGGCACCGCGCCGGAGCCCCGCCCCGGCCTGCGTGGCGGCCATATGCCGGGGGCCTGCAACCTGCCCTTCGCCGACATCCTGACGCCCGACTCGACGATGAAGCGCGGCACGGCGCTGGAAACGGCGTTCCGCGAGGCTGGTGTCGACCTCGACCAGCCGGTGATCACCAGCTGCGGCAGCGGCGTCACCGCCGCCATCCTGTCCCTGGGTCTGGCCGTTCTGGGCCGCCCCTCGCGCCTCTACGACGGCAGCTGGGCCGAATGGGGCGGCCGGGACGACACGGCAATCGAGACGTCGCCCGTCAGCCTTTAGGCCGGCGGCGCGACCGGCTCGGGCAGACCGTCCGGCACCACATCGTCGGTCTCGCCGCGTGACACGACCGTGGCCAGCACCAGGTCGCCGGTGACGTTCAGCGTGGTGCGGCACATGTCGAGGAAGCGGTCGACGCCGAGGATCAGGCCGATGCCTTCAGCCGGCACGCCGACCATGACCAGGATCATCGCCACCACCGGCAGGGAGCCGGCCGGGACCCCGGCGGTGCCGACGCCGCCCAGGATACAGACCAGCATGACCACCACCTGCTGGGTCAGGCTCAGGTCGACGCCGAAAAACTGGGCCAGGAACAGCACCGTCACGCCTTCGAACAGGGCGGTGCCGTTCTGGTTGGCGGTGGCCCCGACGGTCAGGACGAAGCGGGCGATCTTGCGCGGCAGCTTCAGCTCGAACTCGGCGGCGCGCAGCGACACCGGCAGGCTGGCGTTGGACGAGGCTGTCGAGAAGGCCACGACCATCGGCTCACGGATGGCGCTGAAGAATTTGACCGGTGACATGCCGCCCATGGTCCAGACCACGATCGGATAGACGACGAACATATGGATCAGCATGGCCCCGACGGCGACGCCGACATAGGCGGCCAGACGGACCAGCAACTCCCAGCCGAACAGGGCGGCGAGGTTGAACATCAAACAGGCGATGGCGATCGGGGCCAGTTTGATGACCAGGTTGATCAACTTCATCGTCACTTCGAAGATGCCCTCGATCACCTCCTGCAGGCGGTCGGTCGAGCGGCTCTTGGCCATGACCAGGCCGATGCCGAACAGCAGGGCGAAGACCATCACCGGCAGGATCTGGTTCTGCGAGGCGGCGGTGAAGACGTTGGACGGGATCAGGTCGAGGAAGAACTGGCCCAGTTCGACCGATTTGGGCGCGTTGCCGACGATGTTGGCGGCCCCGGCCGCGCCTTCTTCCAGCAGTTTCTGCGCCAGCAGCGGATCGACGCCGTCGCCCGGGCGGAAGATGTTGACCATGGCGATACCGATGACCACGGCGATGCTGGAGACGACGATGGTCAGCAGCAGGGTCTTGATCCCCGCGCGGCCCAGGGCCTTCAGGTCGCCCATCTCGGCCACCCCGACCACCAGGGCCGAGAACAGCAGCGGGATCACCAGCATGAACAGCAGGCGCAGGAAGATCTGGCCGGCGGGGCCGGTGATATTGGAGGTCAGCCACTGGACCCAGCCTGTATCGGCCCCGATCGTCAGGTTGACGAGCAGGCCGCCGCCGAGTCCGACGACGAAGCCGATCAGCATCAGCCAGTGAAGCGGCAGCTTGCCGCGTTTGATCGTGTCCATTGGTCTTCCCCCGGGGCGCTCTTTAGTGGCGTCTAGCGAATCGGCAGGGCGTAGATCAGCCCGCCGGGTCGTGCGTTCCATTGTGCATTCAAGCCGCGGGCCAGGTCGAGCGCGGAATCGTCACCCAGGTTGCGATTGAAGATTTCGCCATAGTTGCCGACGGCGCTTATGGCATTGCGGGCCCAGGAGTCCGACAGGCCCAGCATGGGTCCGAACTCGCCCTCGACCCCCAGCAGACGCCGCACCCGCGGATCGGTCGAGTCGCGGGCGTCAGCGGCCACCGAGGCTTTGGTCACCCCCAGTTCCTCGGCCATGATCACCGCGTCCAGCGTCCAGCGCACGATCGCGGTCCATTGTTCGTCGCCGCGGCGCACCACCGGACCCAGAGCCTCCTTGGAGATGACATCCGGCAGGATGGCATGTTGTTCCGGGTTCGACAGGGTCGTTCGCGCCGCCGCCAGGGCCGAGATGTCGGCGGTCAGGGCGTCGCAGTCCTCGCGGGCATAGGCCTGTCGGGCGGCCTCTTCATTGGGCAGGACGACGGGCCGGTAGTCGATGCCGCGCGAACGGAAATAGTCGGCGGCGTTCAGTTCGGAGGTCGAGCCGGCCTGGATGCAGACGCGCGCGCCCTTCAGCTCGACCGCGCTGTTCAGGTTCAGCGAGCGTCGCACCATGAAGCCCTGGCCGTCGAAATAGTTGATCCCGGCGAAGCTGAGCCCCTCGCCGGCATCGCGGGTCATGGTCCAGGAGGTGTTGCGCCACAGCACATCGACGCGCCCGTCCTTCAGCGCCTCGAAGCGCTGGCCGATAGTCAGGGGCACGAACCGCACGGCATCGGGATCGTTGAAGATCGCCGCCGCCATGGCCCGGCAGAAATCGACGTCAAAGCCCCGCCACTGGCCGCGATTGTCTGTGTAGGCGAACCCGACCAGCCCCTCATGGACGCCGCAGTTCAGACGGCCGCGCCGCTTGATGGTCTGGAGTGTGGGACTGACGATCGGCTCGACCGTTGAGGTCCGTGGCGTGGGACTGCCGGTGACCGCGTCAGGCGTCTGCGTCGGCGTGCTGTCCCGTCCGCACGCCGCCAGGGCGAGGCAGAGAGTTGCCGCCATCCCCACTCGCCAGATCGCTGTCATGCTCATCCGCGCCTCGCCGTCTCGCGCCCGACCATGGCCGTCAGGGCCTTGCACCGTGTCCTGCTTTAGAGGCTTTTGGCAGACCAATCGCAACCCGTTCGAGCAATCTGATCCTCATGGCTCCGCAATCCGACCGTACCCGTCTCATTGCCGGCGCGACCCGTCGCGGACGGGGGCGTCGCCCGGTCAATCCGCCGATCGAGCGCGGTTCGACCCTGCTGAACGACAGCGCGGCCCTGATGCGGGACCCGATCGATGGCCCGGTCTACGGCATCGAGGACCTGGGGGCGGCAACGTCGCTGCGTGCGGCCCTGTCGGATCTGGAGGGTGCGATCTGGACCGGACTGGTGCCGTCGGGCCTGGCGGCGGTTACGGTGCCGATCACCGCCCTGACCGGACCCGGCGACGAGGTCCTGACGACCGATGCGGTCTACGGGCCCAGCCGCCGTTTCCTGACGCGGCACATGGCGGCCCGGGGGGTGAGCACGGCCTTTCATGCCGCCGACGCGCCGGTCGAAGCGGTGATCGCCGCCCTGACCGACCGCACCCGGGTCCTGCTGATCGAATCGCCGGCCTCGCTGACCTTTGAGATGCAGGATATCGCCGCCCTGGCTGCCGCCTGCCGGGCGCGTGGCATTCTGACGGTGATGGACAATACCTGGGCCGCCGGTCTGGCCTTCCGTCCCCTGGCCCATGGGGTCGACGTCAGCGTCCAGGCGGTGACCAAATATGTCGCCGGCCATTCGGACCTGCTGATGGGATCGATCGCGGTGAGTGATCCGGCCGTCGGCCGTCCGATTGCCGAGACGCTCGAGGATCTGGGCTGGCGGGTCTCGCCCGACGACGCCTGGCTGGCTCTGCGCGGCCTGCGGACCTTGCCGCTGCGTTATGGCGAACAGGGACGGTCGGCCCTGCGGGTGGCCGAATGGCTGCAGGCCCGGCCCGAGGTGGTGCAGGTGCTGTATCCCGCCCTGCCCGGCTCGGTCGGCCATGATCTGTGGCGGCGCGACTATGACGGGGCGGCCTCGATCCTCGGTGTGGTGCTGGACGGCGGCTCGCCCGATGCCGCGGACGCCCTGCTGGATTCCCTGACCCTGTTCGGCCTCGGCTTTTCGTGGGGCGGCTTCGAGAGCCTGATCACCCACGAGACGTCGCAGATGGTCTGGCGGCAGTCACCGCCGACCCTGGCCGGGCCGCTGTTGCGGCTGCATGTGGGTCTGGAAGATCCCGCCGATCTGATTGCGGATCTGGAACAGGGTCTTGCGACCTGGCGCGCCCGGCAGGACTAACTCAGCATACAGCCCCAGCTCGGTTTTCCGGCGGGGTGCTGAAGGTCCGGCTTTTCAGCTGCCCCTACGCAATGCCTCCGAGCTCAAACGTAGGGCATAGGCAGATGATCTCAACTGCCTCGTAGAGTCAGAGTGGTCATTTCCTAACCTGGCCTGTCGCGCATAAGGCTGCATTCTCAGAACGTCACCGGCGGTTTGAGTGCCGCCCTCATCCGCCTGTTCACGCCGGATCAGCCTGAACCCGACCGCGGACCTCGTCCAGCGTCTCGCCCAGAATTGCCGCCAGATCGTTGATCCCGTAGGGTTTGGACAGCACGCGGAACCGTTCCGCCACAGCCGTCGCCGCCACTTCGCTGAAGCCTGTGGTCAGCAAAACGGGCAGGCCAGGATAGCGTTTGCGCACGGTCATTGCCAGCGCCAAGCCGTCCATTTCGCCCGGCATGACCATGTCCGAGAATACGAGATCGAACATCTCCCCATGATCCAGCAGTCGCAAGGCGTCGGCCGCTTGTGCCGCCCGGATGTAGGTATAACCCAGGTCCCGGACCATGTGCCCGACCCCCGCCGCCACCGCGTCGTCGTCCTCGACCAGCAGGAGCCGGCCCTCAGCCTTGCGTGTGAGCGGATCGGGCGGCGTCGGTGCCGGGGCGCGTTCGGGCACGCTGGCCGGCTTGTCCGTGCGCGGCAGGCAGAGGGTGAAGGTCGTTCCGGCACCCTCGACCGACTCCACACTGATCTCACCGCCGGAAGAACGCACGAATCCATAGATCTGGGAAAGGCCCAGGCCAGTTCCCCGGCCGACCTCCTTGGTGGTGAAGAAGGGCTCGAACACCCGGGACGCGATCGCCTCCGACATGCCGGTGCCTGTATCCGATACGGTCAGGCAAGCCATGTCCGTGTCCTCGCCACTACCGGCCGCGTTGTGGGCCGCCAGGATGATCCGCCCGCCGTTCGGCATGGCGTCGCGCGCGTTGACGGCGAGGTTGAGCAACGCCAGTTCGAGCTCGCCCGGATCTGCCTCAACCAGCCACAGGTCGTCGGGCAGGTCCAGAACGACCTCAATATCCTCGCGCAACGCCCTCTCGAACAGGAAACGCAAGCCCTCAATCCACGTCGGCAGGTGCAGCACCTCGCTCTTGAGTGGTGCGCGGCGCGAGAAGGCCAGCATCTGGCGGGTCAGGGCGGCTCCCCGCTCAACCGCCTTTTGCACCCCTTCGATCAGCAGCTTGCGTTTACCCGGATCGACGGTGCGTTCCAGCAGCTCCACGCCACTGGAGGCCACCATCAGCAGGTTGTTGAAGTCGTGTGCGATGCCCCCGGTCAGCCGACCGATGGCTTCCAATTTCTGGCTTTGTCGCAGGGCCTCTTCGGCCTTCTCCCGCTCGGCCATCTGCTGGTGCAGAAGCGTGTTGGTCTCGGCCAGAACCTCCGCCCGTTCAGCCAGTTCGCGGTTGGCCCGACGCAGCGCGCCCTGCGCCGCCGCCAGCACGATGACGACCAGCCCGGCCAGGCCCAGCACCAGAACAAGACCGGCGTAGCGGCTGAAGGTCTGGGAGGGCGGCGTGTCCAGCATGCGCAGGCCGGCGATTCCCAGTCGTTGGCCGCCTTCCTCCACCGGTCGCAGCACGATCAGCCGGCCGTCGCGGAAGAAGGTGGCCCGGCCACGCCGGGTCGTGACCTCGGGAACGGTTTCACCTTCCCGGGTGTAGCTGGCGACGAGCTGGTTGCTATCGTCGTAGACCGCCGCCGCCAGGACGCTCGGATTGACCTGAACGGCGTTGACATAGTCCTGGGCCGCCTCGCGGTCGTCGAACGCCAGCGCGCCGCTGACGGCCGAGGCGAGAAGGTCCGCCTGGGCACCGGCCTCGCTGGCCATCTGGTTCTTGAGGGCGCGCTCGCTCAGCAGGCCGATGGCCACCCCGGCGATCAGCAGCAGCAGCAACGACCCCAGCGCCAGCAGGGGGAAGCGGCTGTGCCGGAAGCGGGCGATCAGCTGCATTTCAGCCCTCCCGCACTGTCAGGGCCAGATTCAGCAGGCGGGAGCTGATCACCAGGCCGCTGCGCGTCGCCGCCTGCTGGTCGATGTGGAACCGCACGCGGGCCTCACTGAGCACGAAATGGATCATGCCCCGTTCCGGCGCCACGGCGGAATCCGTGATCATCAGCAGGCCGGCCCGGTCGGTCTTCGGCGAGATCAGCGTCTCGGCTCCGGTCCCAGCGTAGAGGATATGGCAGCCCGCCGTGGCCTCCCGTGTCGCCGGGCGGCGCACCGTCAGGGGGCGTCCATAGGCGGTCTGGCCCCGGGCCGCCCGATCCAGGGTTGCCCCGAAGGGGTCGTGGCCCGCGACGCAGATGACCACAGGTGCCTGGGCATTGGCGAACGCGCGCGGCGGCCATTCCACGAAGGCGGCGAAGCGGACCAGATAATTGGCCTTGACCGCATATTCGAGATTGCCCCCCGGAGCCGCTTGCGCCCACGCTGGCGTCGCCGCCGGACCCATGAGAGCCCAGACGGCAGTCAGGAGGACCGCGAAGAGACGTCCCCCCCGGCTCATCTTAGAAACTCACGCGCAGGCCGGCGAAGACGCTGCGGCCGAAGGCCCGCTGTCGGACGGGGTCGCCGGTCTCGACGCGCCGGCCCTCGATCAGGTTCTGGCCGGTGACCGACAGTTCCAGGGTGTCGGTCACCCGCCAGCCCAGCCGAACATCGGCCTCGACATAACTGTCCACGGTCGCCAGCTCATCCACCGCCCGCAGCCGCACATCCAGGTCGAGGGCGTCAGTGATTTCCGACTGCGACCGCAGCAGGACCTGATAGCCCGGATCGTCGCCGACCGAGGCCAGCCCCGAGATGTCCAGCGCCGAAGCCGGGGCCGAGAAATCCTTCTCCAGCGTGCTCAGTCCGGCGCTGATCCGCCAGCGGTCGGTCAGGTCATAGCTGCCCCAGGCCTCGATCCCCCAAGCCTCGCCCGCCCCGCCGTTGGTGAAGCTCAACGGCAGGAAGGTCGCCGGGTTCAGGGATGTCGTCCGCAGGTCGTCATAGACATTGTAGAAGGCCGAGACCGAAAACGAGGCCTTGGGCAGGGGATTGGCCCGATAGCCGAGCTCATAAGCCGTCAGGGTCTCGGACCCGAAATCGCCGCCGACCAGGAAGCCCGGCAGGGTCAGGCCACGCTCGATCCGGTTCGGCGTCCGGCTGGCGCGGCTGATCGCGGCCCAGACCAGATCCCCACCGGGCCGCTTCCAGCCCAGCCGGACATTGGGCAGGAATTCCTCGCCCGAGAAGCTGTTGTCCTCATACTTGGCACCGAGGGTCAGGGTCAGGGCGTCGGTCAGGGCGATCTGGTCCTGGACGAAGATGTTGGTCAGGCCCAGGGTCAGCTCTTCCGGATCGAGAAAGGCGCCGCCGGGCGGGGCCACGAAGCGCGACTGCACCGACCGGTAGCCGGCCCCGAACACCAGCCGGTGGCGGCCCCAGGCGAAGGCCTGCTGCGCCGACAGGTCCCAGGTGTCGCTGTCCTCGACCGAGCCCGGCTCGACCCGTTCGAACCGGTCGTAATAGGCCTGAACCTGCAGCTCGCCGCCCGCCAGCGGCCGCCCCCAGCGTCCCAGAACATTGCGCCCGCTGACCCGCGTCTCGGTCCCCGAGAAATCCTCGTTGATCGCCACCTCATTGTCGAACACATCGCCCTGCAGGGTCAGCGTATTGACCCCCGCGGTCCAGTCCAGCCGCACCCCGCCGCGCAGGGTCTCGGCGGCGTCCCTCGCATCGCCACCGGTCAGGCGATAGCTGTCGTCGCGCGTCGAGCCGGCGACATAGGCCCGCCACGCCCCGCTTCCGCCCAGCCGCCCGCCGTGGCGCAGAGCGAGCGTCGCGTCCCCGGTGCCGACGCCGGCGCTGATCAGGGTTCCCACGGTGTCGCTCGCCGACCGGGTGATGATGTTGATCACCCCGTTCATGGCGTTCGAGCCGTACAGCGCTCCGCCCGGCCCGCTGACCACCTCAATCCGTTCGATATCCTCCAGCATGAGGTCACGGGCGTCCCAGAACACACCCGAGCTCAGGGTCGAATAGATGCTGCGTCCGTCGACCAGGACCAGCAGCTTGTTGGAGGTCTCATAGCCGTTGAAGCCGCGCGCCGAGATCGCATAGTCGACCGAATTGACCCGCTGGACGTTCAGATTGGGAGCCAGCCGCAGCACCTCGGGCAGGCTTGTGGCCCCCGAGCGCCGGATGTCCTCCGCTGAGATGACGAAGATTGCGGCGGCCGCGTCGGCGAGAGCCTGAGGTCTCCGGGATACAGAAGTCACTTCGACCATGGACAGTTCTTCCAGCGACATCCGCGCCAGATCCGGGCCGTCCGACAAGCCTTGGCTGCTGATGCCCGAGGGTTCGGGCGAGTCGGACACGACGACTTGCCGATTGACAGCCTCGGGTTCTCCGGCGTGTGCGAAGGCAGGCAGGGCGCACAGAAGCGCCGTTGCCGCCACGCCTCGTCCATCGAAGTGAAACAATCCGCCCTCCCCGCAAGCGCCACCCCCTCCCGCAAGCGCCACGGTGGTGATTTTTCCAAACGCAGGCCCGCCGTTCCGGTTCCGTGGATTGGAACCCTCATGAAAGACACGGAGCGGATCGGCACCTCAGCCCAAACTCTAGCTGCACGGCGAAGCTGTCCGCTTGCCACCGATAGCCGACATTGGGACGGTCAGCTTCCCGCCGATGCACCGGCCTGGCGGTGTAAAACCAACGTGACCCGGCCCGCTTGACCCCTGGCGCGCCCAGCAGGACTCGAACCTGCAACCGTCCGCTTAGAAGGCGGGTGCTCTATCCGGTTGAGCTATGGGCGCCTGCGGCCGGGGCCGAAGGCATTGCCGGACGTCGACGCAATGACCCTAGTGGGTCCAGGGCTGTTTGCGCGCGGTGGCGAAATTGTCGGCATAGGTCTTGATGATGACCGGCGGTTCCTGCGGCTCGTGCAGGCGGAAGGGGATGCCGTGCCGCTCGGCATAGGCCACGGCCTCATCACTGGTTTCGAAACTGAGCCGCACCTGGCCGTTCATGTCGGTGGAGCTGGTCCAGCCCATCAAGGGATCGATGGTGCGGGCCGAGGCCGGTTCGAACTCAAGACGCCAGTCGTGGGTTCTGGCCTTGCCGGACTGCATCGCGGTTTTCGCGGGTCGATAGATGCGCGCCAGCATGGCCGGGTCTCCAGAATTCGCCGCTCGCGGCGCACACGGCCGCCTGCGGCCGGGATAGTCGTTCCTTGCCCCGGGGTCCAGAGACCCGGGGTGCCGATGGTCGGAGTGAGAGGATTCGAACCTCCGACCCTCTGGTCCCAAACCAGATGCGCTACCAGGCTGCGCTACACTCCGAACCGGCGGAGGCGTCTCTTGCCACGGACCCCGCTTCACCGCAACGCAGGATCAGTCCTTCGGGTGGAAGAAGACGTGTTGGACCTGGTCGCCCGCCTTGGCCCCGATCTCCCCCGCCCGGCCGGCGCGCAGTTCCAGCACCCCGCTGGCGGCCCCGTTCGAGGGAATGGGCTGTTCCGAGAACGGCACGGCGTGGCTGGCGATCGAAACGATCCGGCCCTGCGGGTCGATGTAGATGATGTCGAGCGAACTGGGCGTATTGCGCATCCAGAAGGCCCGTTCGGCCACATCGGGGAATTCGAACAGCATGCCGCGGTCGGCGGCCAGGGGTTCGCGGAACATCAGTCCGCGCTCGCGCTCGGGCTCCTCGTCGGCGATCTCGACCATGAATTCGTGGGAGCCGCTGGCGGTGATGATAGTCAGGGATTCGAGCGGCCGCCCGGTGGCGTCCTTCGGGGCCTGTGACCCGAGGCACCCGGCCAGGGGCAGCACCACCATGGCGGCCAGCAGGCTGGACAGGACTATGCGTCGGCTGGACATCTACGCCCTCTCGGGGCGAGGTCAGTCGCCCGGTCTGATTTCCGCGACCACCAGTCCCTTGGGACCATCGGCGAATCGCACAGCCACCGTCTCGCCGGGCAGGAGATCATCCAGACCGCAGCGCCGCAGCGTTTCAACATGGACGAAGATATCGCCTGGTTCGCCGTTGCGCACCACGAAACCGTAGCCCTTGGTTCGATTGAACCATTTTACGACGGCCAGCTCCAACGGGCCACCCGGAGGCGGCATGTCGCTGGCCTGACGCGGTTCATTATAGGCCCGCAGTCCGTCATAGCCGGACCGCGGAGTGCCAGCGCCGCTTCCGGCGGGGGGCGCGTCGCCGACCTCGACAACCTCGGCGACCTGCCAGCCCTTGGGCCGGAAGACGCAGTCACAGACGATCGGTGCGCCCTCGGGGGCGAGTTCCCGGCCGCTGGCCTGCAGGCTGGAGATATGGATCAGCACATCCTTGAGGTCGGTGAGTCCGGGGTCGTCGGGGATGATAAAGCCATACCCCTTGCCCGCATCGAACCATTTGACCCGACCGGTGACGCGGACGACCGCATGCGTATCGGAGCCTTCGTATTCTGACACCATGCCTCCCTCGGTCTGCCGCTGTCGCAGACAAGTCACACACTAACACGGTTCGTCGAACGCCTGAAAAGGGAAAAACGGGAATTTCACCCGATACACAGCTTCAGGCGGTATGAAACTTCCGAAGCGTCAACGCCGCGAAAAAATCAGGGCAATAAATGATCGAACGCGGAAAGGCGCACCGGGGGGGCGCGCTGCGTCAAAAATTCGGCTGTGGGGGGAAGTCCGCGTGGTAGTCCCTAGGGGAGTCGAACCCCTCTCTTCAGGTTGAAAACCTGACGTCCTAACCGATAGACGAAGGGACCACTGCGCGGAGAGCGGGCGATATAGCCGCCGATTCCGGACGGTGCAAGCCCAAGTCCAAGGGTCCGCAAAGGTTTTTTCGACCTCTTCGCTCAGCCCATGCGCGGATCGGCGATGTCTTCGATCTCGAACTGGACGCCGCGGCGGCCATTCCAGTCGTCCGCCTTGAGCCGGCCGGCCACGCTCAGCCCGCCCTGACCCGCCAGCAGGGCCTTGCCGCCGGGCAGGTCGGCGCAGCGCCAGGCTATGGCCTTGACCGAGGCCCCGTCGGCCCCGACCAGCCGGCAGCGCACATGGCCACCGTTCATCGCCACCGCGTCGCGCACCTGAACCCCGTGCAGGGCGAACAGTGGCTCGGGATTGGCCGGACCGAACGGGGCCAGCCGCTCGAACTGTTCAAACAGGGCCCGGCTGGCGGCACCCGGCTCGATCAGGGCATCCAGCTCGACCCGGTCCAGAACCTCGGCCCCGGCCTGTTCGCCGATCATCCGGTCATTGATGAAGTCGCGCAGGGCGTCGATGGCATCAGCCCGCACCGTCAGCCCCGCGGCCATGGCGTGGCCGCCCCCGGCGATCAGGTATCCGCCCTCCCAGGCAGCCTGAACCGCCTTGCCCAGGTTCATGCCCGGCTGGGAGCGGCCCGAGCCCTTGCCGATGCCATTGACCGCGTCGACACCGATGACCACGACCGGCTTGCGCCAGCGCTCGCGCAGCCGCCCGGCGACGATGCCGACAACGCCCGGGTGCCAGTCGTCCCCGGCGATCACCACCACGGCCGAGCCGTCGGCATGGGCCCCGGTGGCCTCAACCCGGCGCTGGGCCTGGTCGGTGACTTCGCGTTCGACTTCGCGACGGGCGATGTTCAGGGCGTCCAGTTCCCGGGCCAGTTCCGCCGCCTCGACCGGGTCGTCGGTCGACAGCAGGCGGGCCCCCAGATCCGACTTGCCGATTCGCCCGCCGGCATTGATGCGCGGGCCCAGGATAAAGCCGGCATGGTTGCTCTTGGCCGGACCTTCTTCCGCCCCGGCCGCGGCCAGCAGCGCCTTGAGGCCCGGATTGCGCCATTCGGACATCACCTTGAGGCCGAGACTGGTCAGGGCCCGGTTGAAACCGGTCAGGCCGGTGACGTCACAGATCGCGCCCATGGCCGCCAGATCCAGCCACTGGCGGATGTCCGGTTCGGGACGGTCGACGAACAGGTTGCGGGCGCGCCCCTCGCGGTTCAGCGCGGCCAGCAGCACGAACACCACCCCGGCCGCCGCCAGATTGCCCTGTCCCGAGTTGCAGCCCGGCCGGTTCGGATTGACCACGGCGGCGCAGACCGGCGGATGTTCGCGCATCATATGGTGGTCGATGACCACGACCTTCAGCCCGATATCCGAGGCATGGGCCACCGCCTCGTTGGCGGCCGCCCCACAGTCGACGGTGATGACCAGATCGGCCCCGGAGGCTTTCAGGGTATCGAAGGCCTTGGGACTCGGGCCGTACCCCTCGGTGATCCGGTCCGGCACATAGATGGGCAGGTCCAGCCCCTGCGACCGGAACCAGCGTACCAGCAGGGCGGCGCTGGAGGCCCCGTCGACGTCATAGTCGGCGAAGACATGGACCGACGCCCCGGCCTGCACGGCATCGAGGATGGCGGCGGCGGCGGCGTCCATGTCCATGAAGCTGGACGGATCGGGAAACAGGGCCTTCAGGGTGGGGGCGAGAAAGTCGGCCCCCTGGTCGGCGCGCACGTCCCGGGCCGCGAGGGCCCGGGCCAGCGGTTCCTCGAGATCCAGCGCCTGCATATGGGCGCGGATGGTCGCGGCCTCGGCCGGGCGCTGTCGCCAGACCCGTCCGGACAGCGAGCGGGTCACCCCCAGGAAGGCGGGTTCGGCGGCCGGAACGGGCCCGCCGTCCGCCATCAGACGGGCCGGGTCGTGCGGATGCGCTGCACCGTGCGGGTGCTGGAATCCATCACCAGCGTATGGGTCGAGACGAAGCCGCCGTGCATCCGCACGCCGTCCAGCATCGCCCCCTTGGTCACGCCGGTGGCGGCGAAGATGGCGTCCTTGGACACCAGTTCATGCAGGTCGTATTTGCGGCCGAAATCGGTAACTCCGGTCTTTTCGGCCCGGGCCCGTTCGTCGTCGTTGCGGAAGATCAGCCGGCCCTGGAAATGGCCGCCGACGCATTTCAGCGCCGCTGCCGCCAGCACGCCCTCGGGGGCCCCGCCGGAGCCCAGGTACAGGTCGATGCAGGTCTCGGGTTCGGCGGTGTGGATCACGCCGGCTACGTCGCCGTCGGTGATCAGCACCACCTTGGCCCCGACCTCGCGCAGGGCGGCGATCAGATCGGCGTGGCGCGGACGGTCCATGACGCAGACGGTGATCTCGTTGGTGGCCACACCCTTGGCCCCGGCCAGGGCGCGGACATTGTCCTGCGGGCTCATGTCCAGATCGACCAGGCCCCGCTTGTAGCCCGGTCCGATGGCGATCTTGTCCATATAGGTGTCGGGCGCATGCAGCATGCCGCCGCCGGGCGACATGGCCAGCACGCACAGGGCGTTGGCCATGGCCTTGGCCGTCAGGGTCGTGCCTTCCAGCGGGTCGAGAGCGATGTCGATGGCCGGCCCTTTGCCGGTGCCGACCTTCTCGCCGATGTAGAGCATCGGGGCCTCGTCGCGCTCGCCCTCGCCGATGACGATCTTGCCGTCGATGGCCAGGGCGTTCAGCGCCGTGCGCATTGCGTCGACCGCCAGCTGATCGGCCGCTTTTTCGTCGCCACGGCCGATCCCGGCGTAGGAGGCGATCGCCGCCAGTTCGGTCACCCGGGCCGCATCGGCGGCGAGGGTCGAGGAATAGGGGGGCTGGTCAGCCATGGATGATCTCCTGGGACGATGATCTCCGGATTCTGTCGTCCGGGCGGTGTTGGAAGGGGTCAGTGCCGGGGGATCGGCGGCGGGGCCCGGCCGCGTTCACGCAGGCCTTCGGCGAGGGCGTCGATCTCGGCCCGGGTGCGGGCCGTGGCCGGGGCGATTCGCGCCGCCGCGACGCGCGCCATGACGGCCGCGACATAGGCGTCGGGGTCGGACAGGGTCCAGTCCAGTCGCGCTGTTTCGCCCGTCAGGGTTCCGCCCGTCACGTTCAGGGTGGCGACCCGGGCGGCCACGTCGGACGCTGCCGGCAGGTCGGTCGGATTGGCCGGAAAGTCCTCCCAGCGGGGATAAACCCGGTGGGCGTCGATCAGGGCGACGGTCGCTGCGGACGTGGTTCCGGTCTCGCCATAGGTTCCCGCGCAGCCGGCCAGGCCGCTGAGAATTGCTCCCGTCAGGAGCCCGACCATCTTTTTCCGTGGCGACGCGTTCATTTCGGACCCGGTCATATGCCATGATCGGGAGCGGCGGAAGGGCGGTGCCGCCGCCCTGTGACCGCAAGTGATGAATCCAGGGACTCCGACCATGGCCAAGCGCCCGTCAAAGCCCACCGGCAAGGCTGCCGACACGCCGCCGCGCGCCCCGCGCAAGGCGGGACGCCCGACCTCGGCCCGACCGCGCGCCACCGCCGCCGAAAAGGCCGCAGCCAAGGCCCCCTCCCCCGAATCGTCGGCTGCCGAATGCCCCGGTCCGGGCGTTGCCGCCGAGGCGGTCATCGACATGGCCGCCGATCAGCGTCTTCTGATCGAGACCCTGTCGATGAATCTGGCGAAGGCGGCGATGACGGCCCAGGCGGCCATCGCCGAGGCCGCGCTCAGCCAGGCCGACCGCCCCGCGGCCCTGTCGAGCGACCCGTTCAACATCGGCCCGGCCATGACCGAGGTCATGTCCAGCCTGGCCGCGCGCCCGGACAAGCTGTTCTCGGCCCAGGCCGATCTGTTCGGTCGCTATATGATGCTGTGGTCTGACACCACCCGGCGCGCCGCCGGCGAGGACGTTCCGGCCACATCGTCGAAAGACAAGCGGTTCAAGGATCCGGCCTGGTCGGAAAACCCGATGTTCGACGTGATGCGCCAGTCCTATCTGGCTACCGCCGACTGGATGAACGGCCTCGTCTCCAGCGTCGAGGACGTCGATCCCCGGACCCGCCGCCGGGCCGAGTTTTTTACGAAGCTGCTGACAGACGCCTTTTCCCCGTCCAACTTCCTCGCCTCCAACCCGGCGGCGTTGAAGGCCATGGCCGAGACCAACGGTGAATCCCTTGTGAAAGGGATGCAGAATTTCGCCGCCGACATGGAACGCGGCATGGGCAGGCTGAAGATCAGCCAGGCCGACTATGGCCATTTCGTCGTCGGCGAGAACGTCGCCACCGCCCCCGGCCAGGTGGTCTGGCGCGACGAGCTGTTCGAACTGATCCAGTTCGACGCCGCCACCGACAAACAGCGCGCCATTCCGCTGCTGATCTTCCCGCCGTGGATCAACAAATTCTACATCCTGGACCTGCAGCCGCAGAATTCGATGATCCGCTGGCTCTCGGCCCAGGGCTTCACGGTCTTCGTCTGTTCCTGGGTCAATCCGGACAAGGACAAGGCCGGGTTCGGCTTCGACGACTATCTGGAAAAGGGCATCTACCGCGCCACCGAAAAGGTCATGGAACAGTGCGGCACCGACCGGCTGAACACCGTCGGCTACTGTATCGGCGGGACGCTGATGGGCGCGGCCCTGGCCCATATGGCGGCGCGCGGCGACACCCGGGTCAATGCCACCACCTTCTTCGCCGCCCAGCATGATTTTGCCGAGGCCGGCGACCTGCTGCTGTTCACCGACGAGCACTGGCTCAATGAGGTCGAACAGATGATGGATGCAGCCGGCGGAGTCCTGCCCGGGGCGTCGATGGCCGACACCTTCAACGCCCTGCGCGCCAATGACCTGATCTGGTCGTTCTTTGTGTCCAACTATCTGATGGGCAAGTCGCCACCGGCCTTCGACCTGCTGTTCTGGAACGCCGACCAGACCCGGATGCCCAAGGCGCTGCACATGGATTATCTGCGCAGCATGTATGGCAAGAACCTGCTGGCCAGGGGCGAGTTCACCATCGGCGGCGAGACGGTCGATCTGACGAAGGTCACCATCCCCCTGTATTTCCAGGCCAGCCGCGAGGACCATATCGCGCCGATGAATTCGGTCTATCGCTCGGCCCGCGCCTTCACCCATGCCGACGTCACCCTGACCCTGGCCGGGTCGGGCCATATCGCCGGCGTGATCAATCCGCCGTCGGCGAAGAAATACCAGCACTGGACCAACCCTGCCCTGCCCGCGACCTTGGCTGAATGGCAGGCCGCGGCGGTCGAACATCCGGGTAGCTGGTGGCCGCACTGGGCGGAATGGCTGCATCCGCGCTCTGGCGACTGGATCGCGGCCCGCGACCCCAAAAAGGGCCCGCTGAAGCCGATCGAACCCGCCCCGGGCAGCTATGTGAAGGTGAAGAGTTGATCCGTATCGAGCCGAACCTGCTGCTGGCCATCACCACCGGCGTGGCCGTGGCCCTGCTGGTCACCACTGCGTCCGTGTTCGGCGAGCCGGGGCAGGCCCTGAAATATGCGATCCTCGCCGTCGTGGTGTCGTCGGCCTATGTGCTGCTGAACGGGCTGTGGAGCCGCCGCATGAAGCTGCAGCGCCCGCCGATGATCCACGCCGAGGCGGCCACCACCGCAGTCTGGGCCAGCCTGTTCCCGCTGCTGGTGATCCTGTCGGCGGGCCTGCCCATGCTCTTTCCGGGGCATGACTACGGCCTGCTGGTGATCATCGCCGCCGTCTGGCTGGGCGTTACCGTGGAATCGGCCCTGAAGGCTCGTCAGGCGGGCTGAAAGGTCAGGGCCACGCCGTTGTTGCAATAGCGTTTTCCGGTCGGCCGCGGCCCGTCATCGAAGATATGCCCTTGGTGCCCGAGGCAACGCGCGCAATGGTATTCGGTGCGCGGGATACCGATGGCGAAATCGCGCTTGGTGCCGATATTGGCGGCGATCACATCATAGAAGCTGGGCCAGCCGGTACGGGAATCGTATTTCCAGCGCGAGCGAAACAGCGGCAGGTCGCAACCGCGGCAGACGAAGGTGCCACGCCGGTGCTCGTCGTTCAGCGGGCTGGTATAGGGACGTTCGGTCGCCTCGCGCCGCAGGACGTTGAAACTGGCCGCCGGCAGGCGTTCGCGCCACTGGGCCTCGGTCAGCCGCCGGAACGGCGAGTTGGCATACTGCCCTTCCGACGCATCGGCCATGCCCGGCGAGCAGGCCGACAGGGCCAGCGCGCCGACGCTGGACAGAAGGGTGCGGCGGTGAAGCATGATCTGGGTCATGGTTCCATATACGAAGGAAACGGTCCGGAGGTTTCAAGCCTACGCCCCCCCCTTTCGTCATCCCGGCGAAAGCCGGGACCCAGCGGCGCCGAGGGCGATCTGTTCAGGCAGGGTGTCTGCGACAGGTTCGCGCTATCGCGCGCCGCTGGGTCCCGGGGTCGCTACGCACCCCGGGATGACGAAAGCGGAAATCACGAAAGCCCTGCGTCTTCCTTGAGGCCCAGCATCAGGTTCAGGTTCTGCACCGCCGCGCCCGAGGCCCCCTTGCCCAGGTTGTCGAGCAGGGCCACCAGTCGTGCCTGGCCGCCGTCGCGGTCGCCGAACACATGCAGCCGCATCTCATTGGTCCCGTTCAGCCCCTCGGGATCGATGCCGGTCATGGCCTCGGTCTCGTCCAGATCGACGACCTCGACGAAGCGGGTCCGGGCATAGGCCTCGACCAGGGCCCCGTGAATGCGCTCGATCGAGGGTGTTTCGGGCAGGGCCGACAGATGCAGCGGCACCTCGACCAGCATGCCTTGGCGATAGTTGCCGACGGCCGGGGCGAACAGCACCGGCCGCTCCAGCCCGGCGTGTTTCGTCATCTCGGGCACATGTTTGTGCTTCAGCGACAGGCCATAGGCACGGAAGGCGTCGGGCTTCGTCTCGTCGGGGCCGCCCTCGAATTCCGCGATCATGGCCTTGCCGCCGCCGGAATAGCCCGACACCGCATTGACCGTCACCGGCCAGTCGGCCGGCACCAGCCCGGCCTTCACCAGCGGCCGCATCAGGCCGATGAAGCCGGTCGGATAGCAGCCGGGGTTTGATACGCGGGTCGCGAAAGCGATGGCCTCGCGCTGGCGCAGATCCATCTCGGCGAAGCCATAGGTCCAGCCCGGGGCGACGCGATAGGCGGTCGAGGCGTCGATGACCCGCACCCTGGGATTGTCGATCATGGCCACGGCCTCGATCGCGGCGTCGTCGGGCAGGCACAGGATCACGGCATCGGCGCTGTTCAGCGCCTCACGCCGGGCGTCCACGTCGCGCCGCCGGTCGCCGAGCAGGATCAGCTCGAGGTCCGTGCGGGCCTCCAGCCGGTCGCGGATTTCAAGGCCCGTCGTTCCGGCCTCGCCGTCGATGAAGATGGTGTGGGTCATCTCTCTGTCCCTGCCCCTCTCCCGTCGGGAGAGGGCTTGAGCGCACGGCGGCCCGTCAGGCCGCCGTGCTTGCGCGAAAGGGTGAGGGGTTACGGTGCGAAATGTCCACACTGTAACCCCTCACCCCAACCCCTCTCCCGACGGGAGAGGGGCCTGAAAAGAAAAAGGGCGCTCCGGTTTCCCGGAGCGCCCCCAATCCATAACCGATGAAACGGTTTAGCGCTTCGAGAACTGGAAGGATTTGCGGGCCTTGGCGCGGCCGTACTTCTTGCGCTCGACGACGCGGCTGTCGCGGGTCAGGAAGCCGTGCGGCTTCAGGACCTTGCGCAGTTCCGGTTCGAAATGCGTCAGGGCGTGCGAAAGGCCGTGGCGGATGGCGCCGGCCTGGCCGGACAGGCCCGAACCCTCGACGGTGCAGACCACGTCATACTGGGTCTCACGGTCGGCGACGGTCAGCGGTTGGGCGATCATCATGCGCAGGATTTCGCGGGCGAAATACTGCAGCTGATCCTTGCCGTTGATGGTGATCTTGCCGGTGCCGCGTTGCAGCCAGACGCGGGCGATCGCGTTCTTGCGCTTGCCGGTCGAATAGGCGCGACCCTGGGCGTCCAGCTTCTGGACGTAGACGGGGGCGTCGTTCGAGCCGTCATTGGTGCCGAGGCCTTGCAGGGCGTCGAAACCGGTCGCGGCCGTCGCTTCGTTGGTGACGTCGGTCATTCTCAGACGCTCCGGGTGTTCTTGGAGTTCATCGACTTGAAGTCGACGGTCTCGGGCGATTGGGCTTCGTGCGTGTGGCTCGGACCGGAGAACAGACGCAGGTGGGTCATCTGGGCGCGGGCCAGGGGGCTTTCCTTGGGCAGCATGCGCTCGACGGCCTTCTCGAGCACGCGCTCGGGGAAGCGGCCGTTCAGAACCTTCTCGGGGGTGGTCGACTTGATGCCGCCCGGGTGACCGGTGTGGCGATAGTAGATCTTGTCGGTCAGCTTCTTGCCGGTGAAGACCACCTTGTCGGCGTTGACGACGATGACATGGTCACCGCTGTCGACGTGAGGGGTGTAGTCCGGGCGGTGCTTGCCGCGCAGACGCATGGCGATGAACGTTGCGAGACGACCGACCACGACGCCTTCGGCGTCAATGACAATCCATTTCTTCACAACGTCGGCCGGCTTCAAGGCAGCCGTAGTGCTCTTCAGCATGACGTGGGGTTCCTGGGAGACGAACGGTGTGGCCCGGACCGAAGGTGGAACGAGCGGAAGGCGCGCTGATAGAGGATGGATCGGCTCTGGTCAATGCAGGTTGCGTGCCTGCAATTGCCAAAACGCGTTGATAATAAACGAAAAACCGTAAACGGTATTAAAATACCGCATCAAAACCGGCGTCTCTGCGACTTTTTGGTGCCTGAAGCGTCACAGAACCATGATGACGATCCGCAATGCCGGAGTCATAAGCCTGTCCCAGTTTATCGGAGTCCCCCCATGCGTCTGCACCGCCGCGGCCTGCTCACCACCGGGGCCGCCGCCCTCGCCTTTACCGGTTTTGCCCGTCAAGCGAGCGCCGCCACCGATGACGCGGCCGAGACCTATGTCAACGCGGTCGAGGGCTATGGCCCGCTGATCGCCGACCCCAACAAGCTGCTGGATCTGCCGCAGGGCTTTTCCTACCGCGTCATTTCCCAAGGCGGCGAGACCATGGATGACGGCCTGCTGGTGCCTGGACAGTTCGACGGCATGGGTTGTTTCGCCCTTGAAGGCAGTCGCGTCGCCCTGGTCCGCAATCACGAGCTCAAGGGATCTTCGGCCCTGCACCGCAACTGGGGCCCGGGCGGCTATCATCAGGAGCGGATCGGCCAGCTCGACGTGGATCGGGCCTATGACACCTACAGGGACGGTCGCCCCCTGCCCGGCGGCACCACCACCCTGGTCTATGACATGGCCACCGGCGAGACGGTCAGCCAGCACCTCAGCCTGGCCGGTACCAGCACCAACTGCGCCGGCGGCATGACCCCGTGGGGATCGTGGCTGTCGTGCGAGGAGACCGAGATCCGGCCTGAAAACGCAGACGTCACCAAGGCCCATGGCTATGTCTTCGAGGTCCCGGCTGCGGCGACCGGTCTGGCCGACCCCGTGCCGCTGAAGGCGATGGGGCGGTTCGACCACGAGGCCGTCTGCGTCGATCCGCGCACCGGCATCCTCTATCAGACCGAGGACAAGGTCGACGGCCTGTTCTACCGCTTCATCCCCACCACGCCCGGCAAGTTGATCGATGGCGGGCGGTTGCAGGCCATGGCGTTCCGCGACGCCCGCGGCTCGGACTCGTCCAACCATGATGACCGGCTGTGGTCGGTCGGCGACTGGCGCGAGGTCGTCTGGATCGACATGGAGGACGTCGACAGCCCCAATGACGACCTGCGCCAGCGTGGTCACGCTGCCGGGGCCACCCTGGTCTCGCGTGGCGAAGGCATCCACTGGGGCGACGGCGAAATGTATCTGACCGCCACCTCGGGTGGGCCGATCCAGCGCGGCCAGATCCTGCGCTATGTCCCGTCCCGTTTCGAGGGCAATGTGGGTGAGCGGCTGCGTCCGGGGCGCATCCAGCTGTTCGTCGAATCGACCGACGAGAAGGCCCTGAACATGGGCGACAACCTGACGGTCGCGCCCTGGGGGCATCTGATCGTCTGCGAGGACAATTATTCCGCAGAAATCCGCAATCATATCAAAGGCGTCACCCCGGACGGCCAACTCTATACGATCGGCCGCAACGTCTTCCTCGGCAATTCCGAATTCGCCGGGGCGGTGTTCTCCCCGGACGGCGGCACCCTGTTCGTCAACATCCAGTATCCGGGCATCACCCTGGCGATCACAGGCCCTTGGGACGCCATCCGGACGTAAAGATCCGCGCCTGTGACCGTCGAACCAGCCACAGGTTGACGGTCGCGGCGCACAGTACGACCACGGCCCCCGCCTGGTGCAGGGCTCCCAGCCATAGCGGCACCGCATGCATCAGGGTGGCGATGCCCAGGGCCGCCTGCAGCCACAGGGTGCCAGCCACGACATAGGCCGAGGCCCCAAGGCCCTCGACCAGCCGCCCACGCCACACCAGGATCGCGTAGGCGGTGCCGGCGATCAGAAGCCCATAGGCCCAGATGCGGTGATCGAACTGGATCAGCGCCTGGTCGTGCAGGAAGGCCAGCGTGCCCTTTGACCAGTCGACCGGGGCCAGGATTGCCCCGTTCATCAGCGGCCAGTCGGTATAGACGAAGCCCGCCTTGCCCCCGGCCACCAGCCCGCCCAGCAGACACTGGATGAAGACGGCTGCCAGCAGCAGGGCCGCGGCACGGCTCCAGCCGATCGGCGCGCGTGAGGCGTGAAAGCCCGCGCGTGCCTCCAGTCCGGTCCAGACCAGGCCGACGAACAGCAACAGGGCCAGACCCAGATGGATGGTCAGTCGCTCGGGCGCGACGTCGACCCGGTCGACCAGGCCGCTCGACACCATCCACCAACCGATCAACCCCTGCAGGCCACCCAGACCCAGCAGCACACCGCAGCGCCAGATCAGCCGTCTCGGGATCCAGCCCAGCACCAGGAAGACGGCCAAGGGCACGGCGAAGGCCGCCCCGACCAGCCGCCCCAGCAGCCGGTGCGACCACTCCCACCAGAAGATCCCCTGGAACTCGGCCAGGCTCATGCCGGCATTGACCTGGCTGTATTGGGGGATGGCCTTGTAGCGGGTGAAGGCCTCGGCCCAGTCGGCTGAATTCATCGGCGGGATCGCCCCGATGAGCGGCTTCCATTCGGTGATCGACAGGCCCGAGCCGCTCAGGCGGGTGATGCCGCCGACCACAACCATGGTGAAGACCAGGGCGGCGCAGGCGAAAAGCCAGATTGCCACTGCCGGGTTCCGGTCCATGTCAAAACGCTTCATTCGACGCCCGCTGTTCCGCTCGATACAATGTCCGGCGCGCCATCCAGTGCGCCGGGACACGGGCGGTATGCCTGCCTCTCGTGGCCAGATCGAGTCGCAATCGACGGACGTGTCGTCGCAAGCAGGAGTGCCCCCGGGTGGAATACGCCGATATTATCGTCGCGGTCGTCGGGGCCTTCGCCCTCGCCTGGATCGCCGATCAGCTGACCGGTCGCCGTGGCCTGTTCGCCACCCTGCTGGTGTCCGGCATCGGGGCCCTGTGCGGGTGGTTCCTGGCCGTGCGGGTGTTTGCCGTCAGCACGATGGATGACTGGCTCTGGGTCGGCACCGCCATGATGGCCTCGGCTGTGGCCCTGTTCGGTTTCTTCCTGTTCCGGAACAAGCGCTGATGCCGCCGCGCCTGCGCCGTTTCGTCGCCGCCGTCGGCGTGCTGGTCTTCCTGACCTTCTACATCTGGGCCGCAATCAGTATCGGCGAGCGCCTGCCCGACGCCTGGTGGATCGACCTGCTGTTCTACGGCATCGCCGGCACCGCCTGGGGCCTGCCCCTGATCCCTTTGCTGCGCTGGGCCGAACAGGGCGGGCGCGGCAAATAGGGCCGGAATTGCAAAGGGGCCGCCCGAAAGCGACCCCTCTAACCAACCGTCTTCATTGCGGAAGATGGTCGGAGCGACAGGATTCGAACCTGCGACCCCTTGACCCCCAGTCAAGTGCGCTACCAGGCTGCGCCACGCTCCGAGAGGCGGCTCTATAGCCGGGGGCTGGCCCGCCCGCAAACCCAAAAGCGGGGTTTTCTGCTCAGGAGGCCAGAACCGCCTCGAGTCGCATCCGCGCGCCCTCGATTTCGGCCAGGACTGTCTGCAGCTGAACCGGATTGGCCGTGGTCAGAGACGGGGAGTGGTTGCCGGTGGTCGCGTCGGCGGCGGGGTCCATGGCCGCGGGGCTGTAGCTGGCCCCGGCCTCGGGATCGCCATAGGCGGCCAGTTTCTGAACCCCCTGCTCGCGATGCAGGCGCTGGACGCCCTTGATGGTCAGGCCCTCGTCATGCAGCAACCGGCGCACGGCCTTCAGCAGTACGATGTCCTGCGGCCGGTAGAAGCGGCGGCCGCCGGCGCGCTTCAGCGGGCTGACGAAGCTGAATTTGGTTTCCCAGAAGCGCAGCACATGTTGCGGCGTGCCGATGTCTTCGGCGGCTTCGGAGATGGTGCGAAAGGCGTTGGGCCCCTTGGCCATGGTGTCAGGCCTTGACGACCGCGTCGTGAACCCGGCCCTTCATGATCTGCGAGGCCCGGAAGCTGATGACCCGGCGCGGGTTGATCGCCGCCGGTTCGCCGGTCTTGGGATTGCGTCCCATCCGGGCCCGCTTCTCGCGCACCTGGAAGACGCCGAACCCCGACAGCTTCACCGTCTCGCCGCGTTCCAGCGACTCGACAATAAGTTCCAGCGTGCGCTCGACGAGGGTCGAGCACTCCTGACGAGAAAGGCCGACCTCGTCGTGCACGGCGTCGCAAAGATCCGCGCGCGTCAGGGTATGGTGATCGCTCATGGCTGGTTCCCCCTGCCAAACAGTCCCTCACGCCATCAAAGAGCAAGCGGGATCAAATGGAAAGGGGCAAATGCACGTTACAGGCGAAGGGCGCAGGCCCCCCAGGTCAACCCGCCGCCCATGGCCTCCATCAGCACCAGGTCACCGCGCTTGATACGCCCGTCCCGGATCGCCGCATCGAGCGCCAGCGGGATCGACGCCGCCGAGGTATTGGCATGGGTGGCCACGGTCGAGATGACCTTGTTCTCGTCCAGCCCCAGCCGGTCGCCGACCCCCTTGATGATGCGCTGGTTGGCCTGGTGCGGCACGAACCAGTCGACATCGGCGATCTCGATGCTGGCCGCCTTGGCTGCGGCGGTGATGGCCTCGGCGATATTGACGACCGCGTGGCGGAACACCTGGTTGCCGGACATGCGCAGATGGCCGACAGACCCGGTCGTCGCGGGGCCACCATCGACGTACAGCAGTTCGGACTTCGAACCGTCGCAGCGCAGGGCGAAGCCGAGCAGGCCCTGATCGGCCTTGGTCCCCTGCCCCTCGCGCGGCTCGACCACCACGGCCCCGGCCCCGTCGCCGAACAGGACGCAGGTGGTCCGGTCATTCCAGTCCATCAGCCGGGTCATTTCCTCGGCCCCGATGACCAGGGCGCATTTGGCATGACCGCGGGCCACGAAGCCGTCGGCGATGCTCAGCGCATAGACGAAGCCCGAGCAGACGGCCTGGACGTCAAAGGCCGGGCAGACGGGCACGCCCAGCTTGCTCTGCACGATCGCGGCCGTGGCCGGAAAGGTCATGTCCGGGGTGGTGGTGGCGACGACGATCAGGTCGACATCGGCCGGGGTCCGCCCGGCGTCGGCCAGGGCCTTGCGCGCGGCCTCGACCGCCAGGTCGCTGGTCGGCTGGTCGTCACGGGCCTTGTGGCGCTGGCGGATGCCGGTGCGTTCGACGATCCACTCATCGGAGGTGTCGACGAATTTCGACAGATCGGCGTTGGTGACGATGTTCTCGGGCAGATAGGAGCCGACGCCGGTGACGGCGCTGCGGATAACGCTCACTACAGACTCTCCCCGGCGGGATCGCTGTCCGGCGCCGTTGCAGGTGGATGTTCAAGGACAGTGACGAGCCGCTGCAGGCTGGTGCCCACCTTGGTCATATAGTCACTGCGGGCCAGGTCGACCGCCGTGCGAATGGCATTGCCGAAGCCCTTGGCGTCGGCTCCGCCGTGGCTCTTCACGACAATGCCGTTCAGGCCCAGCAGCGGGCCGCCGTTGATGGCACTGGGGTCGATCTTCTGGCGCATCTTCTGCAGGGCCGGCAGGGCAATCAGCGCGCCAAGCTTGGCCTGCAGGCTGGAGGTCAGGGCCTCCTTCATCAGGGTCGAGATGAACCGGGCCACGCCTTCGGCCGTCTTCAGCGCGATATTGCCGGTGAAGCCGTCGGTGACGATGACGTCGACCGTGCCCCTGGCGATGTCGGTGCCCTCGACGAAGCCACGGTAGTCGAGGTCCAGCCCGCCTTTGCGCAGAATGGCGTGGGCCTCGCGCACGTCATCGTGGCCCTTCATGTCCTCGGACCCGACGTTGAGCAGGCCGATCGTCGGGCGGGCCACCCCGTGAACGGCGGCGTGGAAGGCCTCGCCCATGATGGCGAACTCGACCAGCTGTTCGGCATCGCACTGGATGTTGGCTCCGACGTCGAGCACGGCGGTTACGCCACGCGCGGTCGGCCAGCTGGCGACGATGGCCGGACGTTCCAGCCCCGATGCCGCCATGCGCAGCAACAGTTTGGAAATGGCCATCAGGGCCCCGGTGTTACCGGCCGAGACAACGGCGCCGGCCTCACCCGTCTTGACCGCCTCGATGGCGTTCCAGAGGCTGGAACCCTTGCCGCGGCGCATCGCTTGAGCCGGCTTTTCGTCCATGGCCACGACCTTGTCGGTATGGCGGATCTCGCAGACCTCGGCGGTGAGATGACAGCGCTTCATCTCGGCGGCGATCGCCGGCTCGTCCCCATGCAGCAGGAAGCGGACGCCGTCGCCACCGTGGCGCTGGCGATAGTCACGAATGCCGGCGACTACGACAACGGGACCGAAGTCCCCGCCCATGGCGTCGAGCGAGATCAGAACAGGAGATGCCAAGTGGAATTCGACTCCGTCGCGCCGTGTGCTGCGGCACCGGCAAGGGCGGCTGACGATAGCGCCGCCCGGGGGGGATGCAACCGGCTCGCCGTCGCGTCAACCTTGCTCGGGCGGGGTCTTGGAATGAAGGCCCTTCAGTACGGCGAACGGTGACACTTCGGCCGGCTCCTCCGGCTGTACGAACTCGGCCCCGGGCTTGCGCGGAAACGGGTCCAGACACAGGGCCAGCTGTTCGACCGCGTACTGGCCCAGGTCGATACGGCCATCCTCGATCAGATCGGGCGAATCGTCCTCGACGGTGATCACGATCTCGTCGGTCTCGGGCTCGACAGCCTCGCTCAGGGTGATCGAAAAGGCCGAATCGATCTCGACCGGAAGCGGTTCCAGCGTCAGGCCGCAGGTCTGGACCGCGCTGGCCTTGACCCGACCGGACAGACGCCAGCCCTCGGCGGCGGGCTTCAGGTTCATGTCCGCCACGAAGGCGTCCAGCGAGGCCAGGTCCAGGGCCTTGGCAATTCGACCCCGGGCGGCGGCGTCCGGCTCCAGGGTGCGCGTCACCCCGCCCGGGATCTGATTCAGCCGTACAGGATCGCTGAACGGAAGGTCGGGCAGGCCAATCATGCTGAAATCTCCGCCCATTCTGGCTGCCGGATCACGGTCCTGAACTCCTGGCCGGCCAGGTTGGTTCGGCTGGCCAGGGCGTAGCGGGCCAGGGCGGTCGCGGCGGCGGCGTCGTCATGACCGTAGACGTTGCGCGCCAGACCTGCGGCCAGGGCGGCCTCGTCGCCCGCCCGCAGCGGGGCTTCATAGGCGGTCATCCGTCCGTAAAGCGACTCACCCAGTTTGCGCATCTTCTTGCCGACGGACACGTCGCCGACGCCCAGTTCCCTCAGGGTATTGTCCAGGGCCGAAACATAGGTGTCGAACAGGACCTGGGCCGCCTCCCCGCCGCGGTCGCCGTCGTCCCGCAGGCGCAGGACCAGCAGCAGGACGTGCAGCGTATACAGTTCGAACCGGGCATCGATCCGGTCCTCCACGCACAGTCGGGTATAGAAGTCCGGCCGACGGGCCTGGGCCACGGCCAGGGCGTAAAGGGCATCGCCGTCGAAGGCGGCCGGTCGGGATCGAAGCAAATTCTTGAGCATGATATTACGGCCCCTTTTCTGCCGCGCCGTTGAACTAGGACGCGGGTCCGGTTAGGTCAAAGACCTTGTTTTGTCGCAGGCTCTCGCACATGCCCCGTTTGACTCCGTTTTCCACGATCCGGCTGCTGGCCCTAACCTCGATGGTGGCGCTGGCCACGGCCTGCGCGCCTGTCATTGGAGTCAATGGATTTCAAACGGTTGACGTCAAGCCGACCGACATCGTCGCCGGTACCGACACCAAGGAAACCGTGATCGCCCGGCTGGGCAGTCCGTCGACCACCTCGACCTTCGAAGGCGACAACATCTGGTACTACATCAGCCAGACGACCGAAAAATACACCTACAACGAGCCGAAGGTCACCCAGCGCAGCGTCACTGAAATCACGTTCAATGAAGCCGAACAGGTCGCCTCGGTCCGCACCCTGGGCCTGGACGACGGCCAGGACGTGAACATGCAGCGCCGCGAGACCCCGACCCGGGGCCGCGAGCTGACCATCATGGAACAGCTGCTGGGCAACGTCGGCCGCGGCCAGCTGCCCCAGACCGACGAGGACCAGCCCGGCCAGCGCCGCCCCGACTAGAGCGGCCACCCGGTTCCAGACAGACAGACGCCCCGGAGATCGCTCTCCGGGGCGTCTTTCGTTTCAGGCCGGACCGGAGGGGCCGGATCCGCGCCCCGGGGGTAACCCGGGACACGGCCGGTTCATCAATCAGACGATCTTGCCGCTCGCCAGCACCGCCAGCAGCAGCAGGGCGACGATGTTGGTGATCTTGATCATCGGGTTCACCGCCGGGCCGGAGGTGTCCTTGTAGGGATCCCCGACCGTATCGCCGGTGACCGCGGCCTTGTGAGCTTCGGAGCCCTTGCCGTGGACGACGCCGTTCTTGTCGGTGAATCCTTCCTCGATCACCTTCTTGGCATTGTCCCAGGCCCCGCCGCCCGATGTCATCGAGACCGCGACGAAGAAGCCGGTGACGATGACACCCATCAGCATGGCCCCGAGCGCGGCGAAGGCTGTGGCCTTGTCCGAGATCGACAGCACGGCGACGAACAGGACGATCGGCGACAGGACCGGCAGCAGGCTGGGTACGATCATCTCCTTGATCGCGGCCTTGGTCAGGATGTCGACGGCGCGTCCGTACTCCGGCTTCACGTCATAGGTCATGATGCCGGGGTTTTCGCGGAACTGACGCCGGACCTCGGCCACGACGGCCTCGGCGGCGCGACCCACGGCCATCATCGACATGCCGCCGAACAGGAAGGGCAGCAGCCCCCCGAACAGCAGGCCGACCACGACATAGGGGTTGGTCAGGGCGAAATCGATCTCGCCCATATTGGCAAAGAACGGATAGTCCGCCGCATTGGCTGCGAAATACTGCAGGTCGGACGTATAGGCCGCGAACAGCACCAGCGCGCCGAGGCCCGCCGAACCGATCGCATAGCCCTTTGTCACGGCCTTGGTGGTGTTGCCCACCGCGTCCAAGGCGTCGGTGACGTGACGGACGTCCGCAGGCAGGCCCGCCATTTCAGCGATGCCACCGGCGTTGTCGGTGACCGGACCGAAGGCGTCCAGGGCGACGATCATCCCCGCCACGCCCAGCATGGTGGTGGTGGCGATGGCGATGCCGAACAGACCCGCCAGCTGGAAGCTGACGATGATGCCGACGATGATGGTCAGGGCCGGCAGGGCGGTCGACTCGAGCGAGACGGCCAGACCCTGGATGACATTGGTGCCGTGTCCCGAGACCGAGGCATTGGCCACCGACCGCACCGGGCGGAAATTCGACCCGGTATAGTATTCGGTGATCACCACGATGGCCGCGGTGACGCCCAGGCCGACCATGCCGGACCAGAACAGGCTCATCGCCGTGATATCCAGCCCGTTGGTGGTCGTGATGACCGCATTGCCGGGCAGGAGCCGGTCGATCACCAGCCAGACCGCGCCGACCGACAGCACGCCGGTGACGATGAGGCCCTGGTACAGGGCCCCCATGATGTTCTGGCTCTTGCCCAGACGGACGAAGAAGCTGCCGACGATCGAGGTCAGGATACAGATACCGCAGATGGCCAGCGGCAGCAGCATCATCACGTCGACATAGGGCTGGCCGCGGAAGAAGATCGCCGCCAGCACCATGGTGGCGACCGTGGTCACCGCATAGGTTTCGAACAGGTCGGCAGCCATGCCGGCGCAGTCGCCGACATTGTCACCGACGTTGTCGGCGATGGTGGCGGCGTTGCGGGGATCGTCCTCGGGGATGCCGGCCTCGACCTTGCCGACCATGTCGCCGCCGACGTCCGCACCCTTGGTGAAGATACCGCCGCCGAGACGGGCGAAGATCGAGATCAGCGACGCGCCGAAGCCAAGCGCGACGAGGCCGTCGATGACCTCACGGCTGGTGCTCTCGAAGCCGGCACCGATGGTCAGGTAGGCGTAGTAGCCCGCCACACCGACCAGGGCACCGCCAGCCACGAACATGCCGGTGATGGCCCCCGAACGGAAGGCCAGGTCCAGACCCCTGGACAGGCTTTCGGACGCGGCCTGGGCCGTGCGCACATTGGCGCGGACCGAGATCAGCATGCCGGCGAATCCGGCCAGGCCCGACAGGACCGCGCCGATTACGAAGCCGACGGCGGCATAGACGCCGATCAGGAGCCAGGCGGCGATCAGGATCACCACCCCGACCATGGCGATGGTGGTGTATTGCCGCCGAAGGTAGGCAGAGGCCCCCTCCTGGATCGCCGCAGCGATCTCCTGCATTTTCTCGTTGCCGGCGCTGGCCTTCATCAGCGAGGCGGTCTGGACGGCACCGAAGAGCACGCCAAGCGCCCCCGCTGCGATGACCAGCCATAGGTATGACGTCATGGCGTTTCGTTTCCCTGTGCAAACATGGCGCCCGGACCCTTGGCGCGGCGGGCGTTTTCGCCTCTCTCCGCCTTCCGGTCCCCCCGTGCGCAACGGACGCGACAATGCGTCCATGGGGAATTGCGGCGGAAAGTTGCCAAATGCGCCGGTCAGACGCAACAGCGGTTTTTACAGGATCAGACCGGGCGGGCCCGGGTGCGCCGGCGCGGGGCCTGGCTGAACACGTCGACGCGGGTCACGGCCCCCCGTCCCGCGAGGGTGGCGGCCGAGCGCATCAGGCTGGCGGACATGGCCGCGACGTCGATCACATCCCAGTCGTCCGCGACCGTGAACGGGGTTCTGTAGGCCGCCCGGGTCAGGGCATCCCGTAGATAGGGCTCCTTCGCCCGCATCCGTTCTGCGGTCTGCCCGCGGCCGAGATGCAGCCGCAGCGAGACGAAGATATAGTTGCGAATGCGCCCGCCCGCGATGATCGGCAGGCCGACGCCGGCGATGGCAAAGGGGGCGGCGTCCAGCGGTGATTCGCTCTCCGAGGCCAGGGCGGCGGTCGGCGCGGCGGCGGCCAGGGCCACGGTTCCTGCGATGAGATCACGACGATGCATGGACGCACAATGGCGACGATCCCTTAGGATTCCGTTGCCTTCAGCCGTGGCTCCAGCCCGGCTGGGGGACGGCAATGATGTTGCCGCCAGCCCGCACGACCACCCCGGCACCCGCCACGACCCGGCCGATGGCCGTCAGCCGCAGGTGCTGGCGCTCGGCTTCGCGGCGCAGCTCGGCCTCGTCGCCGGCCCGGGCGGTGAAGGCGATCTCATAGTCGTCGCCGCCGGTGGCCAGCTGGACCCGGGCATCCTGCGGGTCGACCCGGCCCTCCAGCCAGGCGTGTCCGGCCGCCGAGACCGGCAGGGTACCGAGATCGATGTCCAGCGCTACGCCGCTGGCGTCGGCCAGATGCGCCAGATCGGCGACCAGGCCGTCTGATACGTCGATGGCCGCCGTCGCCCGGTCGCGGATATGTTCGGCAAAGGCGACCCGCGGCATCGGTGTGCGGTAATGATCGATAAGGGCGCTGATCCGTTCCGGCTCCAGCTTCAGCAGGCCCCTGGCCGCCTGCAGGCCCAGAAAACCGTCGCCGATCGCCCCGGTGACCAGCACCACGTCGCCGGGGCGGGCTCCGTCGCGACCGACCGACCGGCCTTTCGGCATCCAGCCCAGCAGGGTCAGGGAGAAGCTGGCCGGTCCGGGTGTCGTGACCGTGTCCCCGCCCAGCAGGGCCACGTCGAATTCGGTCTGGTCGTGTTTCAGCCCGGCCGCGAAGGCCTTGCGCTCGGGCCAGCCGCAGCGTTTGGACCAGAAACAGGCTAGCAGGTAGCCGAAGGGTTCGGCCCCCTTGGCCGCCAGATCGGACAGGTTCACCCGCAGCAGCTTCTGCGCCACCGTGTCCATCGGGTCGTCCGGCAGGAAATGAACGCCCTCGACGATCGAGTCCTTGGTCAGGACCAGATCGTATCCCGGCCGGGTCGGCACGACGGCGACATCGTCCAGCAGGCCCCGGCCCCACTCGGGGTGGGCCAGCGGCGCGAGCAGCCGGCGGATGGTCTCGAACTCGCCGGCGACGTCAACCGAGGGCATCACGCGCCACGCCGTCGAGCGCCGCGTTCACGAATTTCGCCTCGGCATCGTCGAAGAAGGCCTTGGCCAGTTCGACATATTCATCGATGACGATTTCGCGCGGCACGTCCTTCTGCTCCCGCAGTTCCCAGGCCCCGGCCCGCAGCAGGGCGCGCAAGGTCGAATCCAGCCGCTCCATCCGCCAGTTTGACGCCAGACGCGCCTTGATGGCGGCGTCGATGTCGCGCTGTCCGGCGATCACGCCGCGCACGATCTGCTGGAAATAGTCCTCGTCGGCCTCGGCCAGGACCTCACCCTCGATATCGGCATCGAAGCGATGGGTCAGGAATTCGGTGATCACGGTGTCGACCCCCTCCCCGGCCAGTTCCATCTGGTACAGCGCCTGGACGGCGGCCAGACGCGCGACGGTCCGCGCACGACGCTGGCGCGAGGTCAGGTGCGGCTCGGCGCGCTGCTTTTGCGCTTCGGCGAGCTGGGCGATGACGGCCTGGATGCTGTTGGGTTCGGTCACGACGCCAGTCCTACGCGCAGGCGCTTCTTCAACGCAATGAGATCCAGACAGGCGCGGGCCGCGCCGCCGCCCTTGTCGCCCTCGCTCAGCCGCGCGCGGGCCCAGGCCTGGGCCTCGTCCTCGACGGTCAGGATGCCGTTGCCGATCAACAGCCCCTTGATGCCCAGCTGGCAAAGACCGGCCGCCGACTGATCGGAAACGATCTCGAAATGATAGGTCTCGCCGCGGATAACACAGCCCAGGGCGACAAAGCCGTCATAGCGCGGGGCTGTCGGATAGCGGCCGGCCTCGTCGGCCAGGGCGATGGCGGTCGGGATCTCCAGCGCGCCGGGCACGGTTACCACATCAAACCGCGCACCCTGCGCAGTCAGGGCGTCCTTGGCACCTTCCAGCAGGGCGTCGGCCAGATCATCGTAATAGCGCGCCTCGACGATCAGCACGCGGTCAGGTTCGGTCAGGATTGGTCTTCTCCGTCCATGTCACGCCAGCCGACAATGCGCAGGCCATAGCCTTCGAGCGCGGTCGGTGACGGTCGGGTCGAGCTCATCACGATCATGTCACGCACGCCCAGGTCCAGCAGGATCTGCGCCCCGACCCCATAGTTGCGGATCGACCGGTCGGCGGCCGTCGGCCTTGCCACGCCGGACAGGCGTTCGGCCAGTCCGTGCAGTTCGGGATCGCGCAGGAAGACGGTGACTCCGGCCCCGTCGTGGTCGCTGATCGCCTTCAGGGCCAGCGGCACATAGTCCTGGCGGGCTTCGACATGGCCCAGAAGGTCGGCGGCAAAATCCACCTGGTGCATCCGCACCAGCGTCGGTCGGGCCGGGTCGATTGTGCCGCTGACGAGGGCGACGTGCTCGACCCCCTCGATGGCATTGCGGAACAGCATCAGGCGGAACGGACCGCCGTGGACGCTTTCAAACGGCGTGTCCATGACCCGCTCGACCAGCCGTTCGGTGCGGCGGCGATAGGCGATCAGGTCGGCGATGGTGCCGATCTTCAGCCCGTGCAGCTGGGCAAAGGCCACCAAATCCGGCATCCGCGCCATGGTACCGTCGTCGTTCATGATCTCGCAGATGACCCCGGCCGGGGTCAGGCCCGCCATGCGCGAGATGTCGACCGCGGCCTCGGTATGGCCGGTGCGGACCAGCACCCCGCCGTCGCGGGCGACCAGCGGGAAGACATGGCCGGGCGAGACGATGTCATCGGCACCCTTGGTCGGGTCGGCGGCGACCTGGACGGTGCGGGCACGGTCGGCGGCCGAGATGCCGGTCGTCACGCCGTCCTTCGCCTCGATCGAGACGGTGAAGGCGGTACCCATGCTCTCGCGGTTCTCGGCCGCCATCGGCGGCAGGCGCAGCTGGCGGGCGCGGTCGGCGGTGATGGCCAGACAGATCAGGCCGCGCGCGTGCCGGGCCATGAAATTGATCTGGTCCGGCGTGGCGAACTGGGCCGGGATAATGACGTCGCCCTCGTTCTCGCGATCCTCGGCATCGACCAGGATATAGGGTTTGCCGTTGCGGGCATCCTCGAGGATGTCCTCGATGGGGCTGATCGGGCTGTCGTTCATATTGGCTGCCAATTGCATCAGGCCGTCTCCTGCCATCGCGCAAGGTATCGCGCCAGCATGTCGATTTCGAGATTGACCGGATCACCGGCTTTCAGGGTTCCCAGTGTGGTCTCGGTCCAGGTGTGGGGGATGATGTTCAGGCCGAATTCCTGCGCCTCGACCGTGTTGACCGTCAGCGACACGCCGTCGACCGTGATCGAGCCCTTGGCAGCGATATAGCGGTGCAGCGGGGCCGGTGCCGTGATCGTCAGCCGGTGGGAGCCGCCCTCGGGCGTGACCGACACCACCCGGCCCAGGCCGTCGACATGGCCCGAGACGATATGGCCGCCCAGTTCGTCGCCCAGTCTGGCGGCGCGTTCCAGATTGATCCGGTCGCCGGCCTTCCAGTCGCCCAGCGTCGTCTTCGACAGGGTTTCGTTCGAGACCTCGACCGCGAACCAGCCCGCACCGGTCTCGACCACGGTCAGGCAGCAACCGGCGTGGCTGATCGATGCCCCGAGATCCAGCGTCGCCGTGTCCCAGGCGGTCTCGATCTCGTAGCGGCGGTCGCGGTCGGTCGGCTCGACCGTGCGGACGCGACCCATGTCGGTGACGATACCCGTGAACATTCAGACCCTCTCGTAACGTTCCCACAGGTCGTCACCGCAGGGCTCGACCGCAAGGCGCCGGAAGCCCGGCGCGTCGGAAAGCCGGGCCAGGGCCAGGCTCGCGACGCAGGCGCGGCCCTCCCCGCCGAGCAGGATCGGGGCCCGGAACCACTCCAGGGCATCAACCAGTCCGGCGGCAATGAAAGACGCCGCGACCTCACCGCCGCCCTCGATCATCAGTGTCCCCACACCGCGTCGCTTCAGGGCCGCCAGCACGGCTTTCGGGCTGGGGCGGCCATCCTCGGCCTCAACCTGTTCGATTTCAGCCCCGCCGATCGGCGATGGCGCTACGGCGGTCAGGATCAGGGTATTGGGGCCTGCGATCCGGGCCGTGGCCGGGGTGCGCAGCCGGCTGTCCAGTACGATACGCAGCGGCTGGTCGACCGGTCGCCCGGGCAGGCGCACCGTCAGTTCGGGATCGTCGGCCAGCACCGTGCCGATACCGACCAGAATCCCGTCATGGGCAGCGCGCAGCCGATGTCCGGCCAGACGCGCGGCCTCACCGGTGATCCATTTCGACTCGCCCGACGCCGTGGCGATGCGACCGTCGAGCGACGTCGCCAGCTTCAGGGTGACCCTGAGTCCATGAAGGTTCGGCCGCATCAGCTGCGACCGGGCTCGTCCAGCCCTTCGTCGCCGAGGAATTTGGCGAAATCGCCGGTGTGGCGGAAATCCTTGTAGACCGAGGCGTAGCGGACATAGGCCACCTCATCGACGCCCTTCAGCGCCTTCATGATGAAATCGCCGACGGTGCTGGACGGGATCTCGGTCTCGCCCAGACTCTCCAGCTGGCGCACGATGCGGCTGACCAGCTGTTCGACCTGTTCCGGCTGCACCGGCCGTTTGCGCAGGGCGATGCCCAGCGACCGTTCCAGCTTGTCGCGGTCGAACGGGGTGCGCCGGCCGTTGCGCTTGAGGATCATCAGTTCGCGCAGCTGCACCCGTTCGAAGGTGGTGAAACGCCCGTTGCAGTTGGGGCAGGACCGGCGACGCCGGATGGCCGCGCCGTCATCCGACGGGCGGCTGTCCTTCACCTGGGTGTCCTGATGGCCGCAGAAGGGGCATTTCATCGGTGGCTATCCGTAGATCGGGAAGCGACGGGTCAGGGCCCGCACCTCGTCGGCGACGCGTTGCTGGACCGTGGCATCCGCCTCGTCCGTGCCCTGCATCGAGTCGATCACATCGGCGATCCAGTGGCCGATCTGCTGGAATTCAGCGACGCCGAAGCCACGCGTGGTGCCCGCCGGGGTTCCCAGGCGCACGCCCGAGGTGACGGTGAAGGGGGCGGTGTCGAACGGCACGCCGTTCTTGTTGCAGGTCATCAGGGCGTGTTCGAGGGCCGCCTCGGTGGCCTTGCCGGTCACGCCCTTGGGCCGCAGGTCGACCAGCATCAGATGGCTGTCGGTGCCGCCCGAGACGATGGCCAGGCCGCGCGATTCCAGCACTGCGGCCATGGCCCGGGCGTTGTCGACGACCTGTTGTGCGTAGAGCTTGAACTCGGGCTTCAGCGCCTCGCCGAAGGCCACGGCCTTGGCGGCGATCACATGTTCCAGCGGTCCGCCCTGCAGGCCGGGGAAGACGGCGGAATTGATCTTCTTGGCGATGTCGCCGTCATTGGTCAGCACCATGCCGCCGCGCGGACCGCGCAGGGTCTTGTGGGTGGTCGTGGTGGTGACGTGGGCATGGGCCACCGGATCGGGATAGGCCCCCCCGGCGATCAGACCGGCATAGTGGGCCATGTCGACCATCAGATACGCCCCGACGCTGTCGGCGATCTCGCGGAAGCGTTTGAAGTCGATGTGCCGGCTGTACGCCGAGGCTCCGGCCACGATCAGCTTGGGCTTCTCCTGCTCGGCCATGGCCTGGACGTGGTCGTAGTCGATCAGGTGATCGTCTTCCTTGACCTTGTAGGTCACGGGCCGGAACCATTTGCCCGACTGGTTGGCCGGGCTGCCGTGGGTCAGGTGGCCGCCGCAGGCCAGGTCCATGCCCAGGAAGGTGTCACCGGGCTGAAGCAGGGCCATGAACACCGCCTGGTTGGCCTGTGCCCCCGAGTGCGGCTGGACGTTGGCGAAGCCGGCACCGAACAGTTCCTTGGCCCGTTCGCGGGCCAGGTTCTCGGTGACGTCGACATATTCGCAGCCGCCATAGTAGCGACGGCCCGGATAGCCTTCGGCGTATTTGTTGGTCAGGACCGAGCCCTGGGCCTCCAGCACCGCCCTGGAGACGATGTTTTCCGAGGCGATCAGCTCGATCTGTTCCTTCTGCCGACCCAGTTCCCCGGCGATGCCGCGGGCGATCTCCGGATCGGCCTCGGCCAGACCACGCGTGAAATAGGCGTCATGGACGAAGGATGCGGTCACGGCAGGGCTCACGGCTGGATGTGGAAGGCCACTTATCTAGGCCGTGGCGCGTCTGGCCACAACATCTAGTGGTCAGCGGGCCTCAAGGGCGCGTTTGAGCTTGGCGATGGCCAGGCGTTCGACCGCCTTGGGTTCAGCCGCAGGACCGATGGCGCAGACCTCGCGCCCGGTCGCCACATGGATGGCGGAAACCTTCAGATACAGACCGTTGCGCACCTTCTCGAGGATGATTCCGCCGACGTCCGGCTCGCTCATCAGGCGGCGACGGGCCTGCGCGCCACATTGCAGTGGGTCCAGAGCCGGTCCATCGCCTTGACCAGATCATCCATCATCGCATCGGTGTGGTTGGGCGACGGGGTGAAACGCAGGCGTTCGGTGCCCTTGGGCACGGTCGGATAGTTGATCGGCTGGACATAGACGCCGTGCTCTTCCAGCAGCATGTCCGAGATCAGCTTGCAGTGCACCGGATCGCCGACATGCACCGGCACGATATGGCTCTCGCTGGGCAGCACAGGGATGCCGGCGGCGGCGAAGCGCGACTTCAGGGTGGCGGCGCGCTCCTGATGGGCGACGCGCAGCTCGGGGCTGGCTTTCAGATGCCGGACCGAGGCCAGGGCCCCCGCGGTCAGGGCGGGCGGCAGGCTGGTGGTGAAGATGAAGCCCGAGGCCCAGCTGCGCACGGCGTCGACGATCATGGCGTCGGCGGCGATATAGCCACCCATGACGCCGATGGCCTTGCCCAGGGTGCATTCGACGATGTCGATCCCATCCAGCACGCCGTCACGCTCGGCCACGCCGGCCCCGGTCTCGCCGTACAGGCCGACGGCATGCACCTCGTCCAGATAGGTCATCGCGCCGTATTTCTTCGCCAGGGCGATGGTCCCGGCCAGGTCGGCGATGTCGCCGTCCATCGAATAGACGCTCTCAAAGGCGATCAGCTTGGGCGCATCGGCCGGCGCGGCCTGCAGCAGGGTCTCGAGATGCGTCAGGTCGTTGTGCAGGAAGACGTGCCGCTCGCAGCCGCCGTTGCGGATGCCGGCGATCATCGAGGCGTGGTTCAGCGAGTCGGAGAAGATGATCAGGTTCGGCAGGATGCGCTGCAGCGTGGTGAGGGTCGCCTCATTGGCCACATAGCCCGAGGTGAACAGCAGGGCCGCTTCCTTCTGGTGCCAGCTGGCCAGCTCGACCTCGAGGTCGACGGCCGACCGGGTCGTGCCCGAGATGTTGCGCGTGCCACCGGATCCGGCGCCGACCGAATCGATTTCTGCCTGCATCGCCGACAGCACGTCCGGATGCTGGCCCATGCCCAGATAGTCGTTCGAGCACCAGATGACGACGTCCTGCTCTGACCCGTCCTCGCGGCGACGGGTCGCCATCGGGAATTGACCGCGCACGCGCTTGATGTCGGCGAAGACGCGGTAGCGTCCCTCGCTCCTGACCTGTTCGACAGCGGATTCGAATGCAGCCTTGTAGTCGTACAAAGTAACAGCTCTTCTCAGCTCCGGGCGGTGCGCGACCGTCCTGAAAGACGGCCGCGTATTGCGCCGATTGGCTTCGTCTGTCCACGCAAACGCAAGGACAAATCGCCGCAAACCCTTAATTGATAACGGTTCTCAACTGTGGATCCGCGACGATTCCGCAGGCTGATTTCTTGCCGCGGCGGGTGTCAGCCCGCCTTGATCTGGATCATTTCGGCAGCTGGTCCAGCTGCCCGCGCAGCATTTGCAGGATGGCCGAAAAGTCCCGTCCGCCGTAACCCAGCCGGTCGAACAGCTGGAACAGGGCTTCGGACTGGGCCCCCAGCGGCGTCGAGGCCCCCGATTTTGCTGCGGCGTCCTGGGCCAGCTTCAGGTCCTTCAGCATCATCGCCGTGGCGAACCCGCCGTCATAGTTGCGATTCGACGGGGCCGTCGGCACCGGGCCGGGCCAGGGATAGTAGCTGCTGACGCTCCACGACTGGCCCGAGGATTTCGAGGCGATGTCGAAGAATTTGACCGGGTCCAGACCCAGTTTCTCGGCCAGGGCCACGGCCTCGCAGGTGCCGATCATGGTGATGCCCAGGATCATGTTGTTGCAGATCTTGGCCGCCTGCCCCGCCCCGTGGTCACCGGCGCGCATCGTCACCCGACTCATCGGTTCCAGGGCCGGCTCGACCCGGGCGAAGTCGGCCTCGTCACAGCCGACCATAAAGGCCAGGGTCCCGGCGTCGGCCGCGACCGTGCCGCCCGACACCGGGGCGTCGGCGAAGGCATAGCCGGCATCCTTGGCCAGGCCGGCCACCTTGCGGGCCGTGTCGACGTCGATGGTCGAACAGTCCAGCAACAGGGCGGTCTTGGGCGCGGTGCTGATGATCTGTTCCGAATAGACCGACAGCACATGCGGGCCGGCGGGCAGCATGGTGATGACGATGTCGGCGTCCCTGACCGCTTCGGCCACCGAGTCGACGGCGACACAGCCCGCGGCCACGGCCCGGTCCAGCGCTGCCGGAGACAGGTCAAAGGCCTGGACTGTATGGCCGGCTTTGGCCTGGTTAGCGGCCATGCCGCCGCCCATGTTGCCGAGTCCGATGAAGGCGATCTTGTGCGTCATGGCGACGGTTTCCCTGTGCGGTTTCGCGGCAGGGGTAACGCCTCCCGCCCCGCTTCGCCAGCGGGGCGGCGCGGTTTCGTTCAGCCCGGCTTGCGGAAGCGATAGACGAACTGGTCCGTGCGGCCGCGAATGGCCTCGTCAAACACATTCAGGCTGTGGTCGTCGGCCGGGTTGGCCACGGCGCGGCTTTCACCCTCATAGATGAAGCCGGCGGCCTCGACCTCGCGACGCAGGAAGGCACCCTCGATCCGGTGCAGGGTCGAGACCTGGCTGTTGCCGGTGCCGGCCGCGCCTTCATGGTCGATGACCACGAACTGGCCGCCGGGCTTCAGGGCCGCATAGACGGCGCGGTTCATCTGCGCCACGTCCACGCCGAAGCCGGGGATGTGGAAGTCGTGATATTCCTGGCTCATGAACACCACGTCCAGCGGCTGGTCGAAGGCCATGGTGTCGAGGTCGCCGTTGACCCGGCTGACATTGCCATAGTCGGCGACCAGGGCATCGGCGGCGCCGTTCTCGCGAACGGCGGTGCGATTGGGCACGAAGGCATAGACCTGACCGGCCGGGCCGACGACGCTGGAGAACAGCCGGGTGAAATAGCCGGCACCGGGCCGGATGTCGGCGATGCGGTCGCCGCGCGCCAGGTCGATGAAGGCCAGAATCTCGAGCGGATGGCGCGCCGCGTCACGGGCGACCTCTTCGGCCGGGCGGCGCGGATCGGCGATGGCCCCCTGATACCAGACGGTCGTCGGGGCCGGCGTGCGAGAGGCGCTGGCTGCAGCCGGAGTGTTCACCACTGTCCGCTCGCCGCCGTCAGAGGCGATGATCAGACAGCCGGACAGGGTGACCGAGGCGGTGGCGGCGAGAAGCAGGGTCTTGAACATGGGATTTCCCGAATGGCGTTATGGCAGATACGCCCGGATTGCGGGGCGGACGCAAGAGGTCTCAGAGCGGCGTCCAGTCCTCGCCCGCCGGCAGGGGCGCGAACAGGGCGTCCAGATCGGCGTCGCTGACCCCGGCCAGATCGGCCGGCGACCAGTGCGGAGTGTTGTCCTTGTCGACGATCACGGCCCGCACCCCCTCCTGGAAGTCGTGGGTCCGCACCACCCGGCCGCCCAGCCGGTATTCCATCGCCATATTCTCGGCGAAGGACGTCAGATGCAGGCCGGTCCGCAACTGGCGCAGCGTCACCTTCAGCGACTGCGGCGACTTGGTCTTCAGCACGGCCAGCTGGCTCCGGGCCCAGTCGGTCCCCTCGGCCTCCAGCGCCGCCACGATCGCCTCGACCGTGTCATGGGCGAACAGCCGGTCAATGTCGTCGATATGGGCCTCCAGCGGGGCGTCGCCCGGATCGACGGCCAGTTCGTCGGCGATGTCGACCGGAAAGCCCGGATCAGCGGCCAGGATGGTGCGGAAGGCGTCCAGCTCGTCCGACGGCATATAATGGGTGTGGATTCCCAGGGCCACGGTGTCCGCCGCCTTCAGCCGCGCCCCGGTCAGGGCCAGCCAGGTCCCGGCGAAGCCCGGCAGTCGCGGCAGGAACCAGCCGCCGCCGACGTCGGGGAACAGGCCGATGCCGGTCTCGGGCATGGCATAGGTGGTGTGTTCGGTGGCGATGCGGACCACGGCCGGTTCGGAAATACCGACGCCGCCGCCCATCACGATGCCGTCGACGATGGCCGTGACCGGCTTGGGATAGTCGAACAGCAGGGCGTTGAGCCGGTATTCGGCATGGAAGAAGGCCCTGGCCGCCACCGCGTCCCCGGCCCCGCTTTCGGCGATCATGCGGATGTCACCCCCGGCGCAGAAGCCGCGTTCACCGGCGTGGTCGATCAGCACCGACAGCACCGCCGCGTCGTCCTGCCAGTCCAGCAGGGCCGCGATCATCAGGTCGCACATCGGATGGTTCAGCGCATGCAGCGCCTTCGGCCGGTTCAGGGTGATACGGCCGACGCCGGATTCGACGCGGGTCAGGACTTCGGGTTCGATGGTCATTGACGCAGCATCTCCCGCGCGGTGATCACCCGCATGATCTCATTGGTGCCTTCCAGGATGCGGTGAACCCGCAGGTCGCGCACGATCCGTTCCAGCGGATAGTCTTTCAGATAGCCATAGCCGCCGTGCAGCTGCAGGGCCTCGTCGGCGATCTGGAAACAGGCGTCGGTGGCGAACCGTTTGGCCATGGCGCACCATTTGGTCTTTTCGGGGTGGCCGGTGTCGATGGCCCAGGCACCGCGCAGCACCATCAGCCGCGCCGCCTCCAGCTGGGTGGCCATGTCGGCCAGTTTGAACTGGGTGTTCTGGAAGTCGGCGATCGGCTTGCCGAACTGTTTGCGGGTGGTGACGTAGTCCTGGGCCGTTTCCAGCGCCAGCCGGGCCCCGCCGATCGAACAGGCAGCGATGTTCAGCCGTCCGCCGTCCAGCCCCATCATCGCATAGCGAAAACCGTCGCCCTCCTTGCCCAGCAGGTTCTCCGCCGGCACGCGGCAGTCATCGAACTGGACGATGGCGGTGGGCTGGCTGTTCCAGCCCATCTTCCTTTCCTGGGCCCCGAACGACAGGCCGGGCGTGCCGGCGTCGATGACGAAGGTCGAGATGCCCTTGGGCCCGTCGGCCCCGGTGCGGGCCATCACCACATAGACGTCGCTGGTCCCGGCACCGGAGATGAAGGCCTTGGAGCCGTTCAGCACATAGTGGTCGCCGTCGCGCCGGGCCGTGGTCCGCAGCGCCGCCGCGTCCGAGCCCGAGCCCGGCTCGGTCAAACAGTAGCTGGCGATCTTCTCCATGGTCACCAGCTTCGGGACATAGCGGGCGCGCAGCTCGGCTGAGCCGACGCTGTCGATCATCCATGTCGCCATGTTGTGGATCGAGATGAAGGCCGCCGTCGACACATCCCCGTGCGACAATTCCTCGAAGATCAGGGCTGCCTCGACCCGGCCCAAGGCCATGCCGCCATGCTCCTCGCCGGTGTAGATGCCGCAAAAGCCCATCTCGGCCGCCAGCTTCATCGTCTCGACCGGGAAATGTTTGGTCTCGTCCCAGTCGGCCGAATGCAGGGCCAGCTCGGCCGCGGCAAAGGCCCGGGCGGCGTCCTGGATGGCGCGCTGGTCGTCGGTAAGGGCGAAGTCCATGTAAGCTCCCGTCGCATCGGCCACTGACGGACCGTTCGCCGTGCTTCTATCCAACCGCTCGCGCGGCGTCACCCTTGCCCCGGTCCACGACCGCGTCTGACGCAGTGTTCTGCCACACTGCGACGATGACACCCGCCCACCTCGCCATCCTGATGACCACACGCGTCCGGGGGTTTTTCGGCCCCCCATCCGTCCGATGTGGACTCAGTGGACTCAGTGGACCCTGTTTTCTCCGGCACCCAACCCGCCTATGACCCCTGCATGACCCAGCCGTTCGCCCCCGCCGCCTTCCCCTATGCCCGCCCCCGTCGCCTGCGCAGCAGCCCCTGGGTGCGCCGTCTGGTGGCCGAGACCGTCCTGACCCCCTCGGATCTGATCTGGCCCCTGATCGTCCATGACGGGGCCGAGGACCGGGTGCCGGTCGCCTCCATGCCCGGCGTCTATCGCCTGTCGCCCAAGGCCGCCGCCGCCGCCGCGGTCGAGGCGCGCGATCTGGGCATCCCTGTCGTGGCCCTGTTCCCCCACGTCGATCCGGCCATCAAGGACGCCAACGGCACCGGGGCCACCGATCCCGACGGCCTTATCCCCGACTGTATCAAGGCCATCAAGGACGCCGCGCCCGAGATCGGCGTCATGTGTGATGTGGCTCTCGACTGCTACACCGACCACGGCCACGACGGCCTGATGGCCGACGGTCGCATCCTCAACGACGACTCGCTGGAGCGGCTGGCCGAACAGGCCTTCATCCAGGCCCATGCCGGGGCCGACATCGTCGCCCCGTCCGACATGATGGACGGCCGGGTCCAGGCCATCCGCGAGGCGCTGGAAGCCAATGGCCTGCACGACACCATGATCCTGGCCTATGCCGCCAAATACGCCTCGGCCTTCTACGGCCCGTATCGCGACGCCGTCGGCTCGGCCAAACAGCTGACCGGCGACAAGCAAACATACCAGATGAATTACGCCAACAGCGACGAGGCCCTGCGCGAGGTAGCCATGGACATCGCCGAGGGGGCCGACGCCGTCATGGTCAAGCCTGGCATGCCCTATCTCGACATCGTTCGCCGGGTCAGCGAGACCTTCCAGGTCCCGACCTTCGCCTACCAGGTGTCCGGTGAGTACGCGATGATGCAGGCCGCCATCGCCAACGGCTGGCTGGACGAGGACCGCGCCATCCTCGAGACCCTGCACGCGTTCAAACGGGCGGGCTGCGCCGGGGTGCTGAGCTATTTCGCCCCGAAGGCGGCGAGGTTGCTGGGCGGGTGACGCGTGGGGCGGCGGAAGACCTGACGGGCCGTGTTCTCCCTTGGGGGCTGATCTACGCCGCCTATCAAGCCGCAACGATCGGGATGGGCTCGTTCTGGTTTTATTTTCGCATGGCCGCATCGAGCGCGGACCGCCCCCATCTGCCGACTGGCCAAACCGTGGAAATGAACAACCACGGCCACTTCTTCTATGTCGAGCCGTGGCAGTTCACGCTTCACGTCGCTACGCTTATCGGCGGCTTGGGTGTGTTCGCGGCGCTTATTGTTTGGGCGCAGTACAAGTACGGTCGGGAAAGTCTGGCGGCAACCCGTCCGCTTTCCTTCGCCGCGGCCTTAGTCGGTGCCGTTGTGTTCTGGCGCTTCGCTCCGCAAGTGGCGCGGTTGCTGCTCGGCTGATCCCTTGTCGGCCCGGACCCATGGCCATAGGCTCAACCCCATGATCAGACGCACGCTCGCCGCCCTCGCCCTGCTTCTGCTGTGGCCCACCCTCGCCCTGGCCCAGGAACTGCCGGCTACCGCACCACCGCCCCTGCCCCGCGTCGTGATGGAAACCTCGGCCGGGCGGATCGTCATCGAGGTCAATGACCGTCAGGCCCCGATCACCGGCGGCAATTTCCTCAGATATGTCGATGAACACCGGTTCGACGGCACCAGCTTCTATCGCGCCGTGCGCGCGGCCCCCGATCTGGGCCTGGTCCAGGGCGGTACCAACAATGACCCGGCCAAGGTGTTGCCGCCGATCGTCCATGAGCCGACGACGGTGACCGGCCTCAGCCATGTCGACGGGGCGGTATCGATGGCCCGCTATGACCCCGGCACGGCGACGGGCGACTTCTTCGTCTCGGTGGGATCGACGCCCTCATATGACGCCGGGCGGCCGTTCTCGATCGATGCGTATGGCTTTGCCGTTTTCGGCAAGGTGGTCGAGGGCATGGACGTCGTGCGCGGTATTCTGGTGGCCCCGACCTCGCCGACCGAGGGCGAGGGTTTCATGCGCGGCCAGATGCTGGAGCCGCGCATCACCATAGTCACCGCCCGGCGCGACACCGCCCCGGCGACCTAGGGCGTAGACGCAAAAAGGGTCTAGCCGCCCGACCGCGCCAGCAATTCCACCAGATCGGCCTTCCAGAACACCGCCCAGGTGTGGGTGCCGTGGCCGTGGCCGTCGACGCTGTTCGGGATCAGCCGGTAGCGGCCGTTGCGGATGCGCGGCGCAAACTGTTCCGACAGACCCAGTTCGGGCGGATTGATGAAGTCGTCGGCCGAGTTGATCCAGGTCAGGGGCGCGGTGATCTTCTCCAGATCGGCCGAGGGATCATAGTTCCATGAGGCATTGACCTGGTACCACAGGTCATTGGCGTCCAGCGCCGGCATGCGCCGGTCCTGCTGGGCCGCCAGCCAGCCGTCGGCGATCTCGCGGGTGGCCAGGTCGCGCTGCATCGGCATCGGGGCCGAGCCCGCCAGCAGCAGCAGGTCGACCGCGGTGCGCAGGCCCTGCTGTGGCTGGTCGCTATAGTCGCCGCCCTGCCAGGCCGGATCGCTGCGGATGCCGTCCAGCAGCATGGCCCGCCACAGCCGGTTGCGCCCGGTGATCGCCGTCGGCTCGCAGGCCATCGGCATCAGGGCGTCGGCGAAGCCGGGGTGGGTCTCGCCCCAGACGAAGATATGCATACAGCCCATCGAGGTGCCGAAGATCAGCCGCAGGTGATCGACCCCCAGTCCCTCGACCAGCAACCGCCGCTGGGCCTCGACCATGTCGGCATAGTCGTATTCGGGAAAGGCCGCGCGCAGCCCGTCGCTGGGCTTGGACGAGTCACCGTGGCCCAGATTGTCGGGAAGGATGACGTAGTAGCGGGTCAGATCCAGCGGCTGGCCGGGACCGTACAGTTCGTCGGCGAATTGCGGCACCAGGAATTGAGCGCCCGTTCCGCCGGTGCCGTGCAGGATCATCACCGCATTGGTGATCCGGCCGGTGGCGTCACGTACCGGTGTGCCCAGGGTGCGGTAGTGGATTTTCAGTTCGGGCAGGATTGCGCCCGACTCCATCTGGAAATCATGGCCTACCCAGTCGCCCTCGACCGGCACCGGGGTCTGGGCCAGAGCCAGCCCGGCCCACAGCGTCAGCGCCGCCCCTGCCAGCCATCCTGTCGTGGTTCGCATTGTCCCTACCTCTTGGTGTTTGTCCGTGCCTGAAGTCGCGCCGCCAGGCTGGAAGTGTCCCAACGGTTGCCGCCCATGGCCTGAACCTCGGCATAGTAGCCGTCGACCAGGGCCGTCAGGTCCAGGGTTGCGCCGTTGGCCCGCGCCTCGTCCAGAACCAGCCCCAGATCCTTGCGCATCCAGTCGACGGCGAAGCCGAACTCGAACTCGCCCTTCGCCGCCGTCTTCCAGCGGTTGTCCATCTGCCAGCTCTGGGCCGCGCCCTTGGAGATGGCGTCATAGACAGCGTCGGTGTCCAGTCCGGCGCTCTGGGCGAAATGTACCGCCTCGGCCAGCCCCTGAACCACGCCGGCGATGGCGATCTGGTTGACCATCTTGGTCAGCTGGCCCGCGCCGGACGGACCCATGTGTTTGACCGCCTTGGCATAGGTCATCAGGGCCGGTTCGGCCCGCGCCAGGGCGTCGCCGTTGCCGCCGGCCATCACGCTCAACTGGCCGTTCTCCGCCCCGGCCTGTCCGCCCGATACCGGGGCGTCGATGAAGAACCGGCCGACCTCACCGGCCATTGCGGCCATTTCGCGCGCCACCCTGGCCGAGGTGGTGGTGTGGTCGACGATCACCGCCCCGGCGGCCAGATACGGCAGGGCCTCGGTCACCACCTGACGCACGTCATCGTCATTGCCGACACACAGGACGAACAGGTCGGCCCCGTCGGTGGCTCCGGCAACGGTGGCCGCGATCTGTCCGCCGGTGGCGGTGGCCCAGGCCTCGGCCTTGGCGGGTGAGCGATTGAATCCGGTGACCGCATGGCCTCCGGCCAGCAGGTGACGGGCCATCGGGGCCCCCATGACGCCCAGTCCGGCGAAGGCGATTTTCATGCTGCAGGCTCCGATGCGATTCCATAGCGGCCGCGGAAATAGGTCAGGGCGTCGCCGGCCCGGCTCTCGACCGCCTGCACCGCGCCGACGATGACCAGATGGTCACCCATGCGGATGCGGTCGTGGGCCGTACAGTCCAGCCTCACCAGGGCGTTGCGCAGGCGCGGCGGCTCGGGATTGCTGGTGTCGAACTCCTCCGGGCTCAGCCGGCAGCTGCCCCAGGCGAACCGGTCCGACATTTCCCGGTCCTCGACCGGCAGGACGTGGATGGCGAATCGGTCGGTCGCGGCGAACAGGTCGTGGCGGTCGGACCTGTCATCCAGGCACCACAGCACCAGCGGCGGATCCAGCGACACCGAGGTGAAGGAGTTGACCGTGATGCCGATTCCCCCGTCATCAGACTGGGTGGTGATGACGCATACGCCGGTGGCAAATCCGCCCAGCGCCTTGCGATACTCGGTCAGGTCAAAGGGCGGGGCGCTGGGGGTCTGGGTCACCCCCCACGACTAGGCGAGCCCCCGGTCCCGGGCAAGCGTATTGCGGCGTTCGCCGCCGGATCGCCGAATGGCGGGGAAATGAAAACCGCTTCTTAACGTCGAGGCGCGATTTTAGGGCTAACGAACAGCGTTAAGGCCAGCCCGACCATGTCCATGAGTGACCGCCCCATCCTGATCAAGAAGATCAAGAAGGTCGTTGCCGGTGGCCACCACGGCGGGGCCTGGAAGGTCGCCTACGCCGACTTCGTCACGGCGATGATGGCCTTCTTCCTGCTCATGTGGCTGATCAACATGACCGATCCCGAGCAGAAACGCGGGATCGCCGAATATTTCGCTCCCGCCAGCGTGTCCCAGACCACGTCCGGCTCGGGCGGTATCCTCGGCGGCACCTCGCTCGGTGATGACGGGGCCAAGGGCTCCGGTGCCATGTCGGTTGTGACCCAGCTCGCCCCCGAAGCTCCGCAGGACGCACCGCCCGAGTCCGGCCAGAGCAGTAATCTTGCCGCGGCCAGTGAATCCGATCTGCGCGAGGAGATCGCCCGGCGCGAGGCCGCCGACTTCTCCAGTGCCGCCGCCTCCCTGCGCCAGGCCATGCAGTCGATGCCTGAACTGGCCGAACTGTCGAAACAGCTGATTGTCGACCAGACCCCTGAAGGCCTGCGCATCCAGCTGGTCGATCAGGAAGGGCGGTCGATGTTCGAACAGAATTCCGCCCGCCCCAATGCCCGCGCCCAGATTCTGCTGCGCGCCATCTCCCGGGTCATCAACCAGTTGCCCAACCGAATCTCGGTCACCGGCCATACCAGCGCCGCCCCGGGCTCCAACCGGGCCACCCGACCGGCGGACTGGGCCCTGTCGTCCGAGCGTGCCGATGCCTCACGCCTGATCCTGCAGAATGCGGGGGTCGATCCCGACCGCGTCTACCAGGTCTCGGGCAAGGCGGGCTCGGATCCTCTTTATCCTGACGATCCCACCCTGGCCGGCAATCGCCGCATCGCCATCGTCCTGCTGCGGGAAGCCCCGGTCCTGCCCTCGGACACCAGCCTGTGACGGGCGCGCGCCCGGGCTTCGGCTGGCGCGCGAACCGGCTTGCGTCGGACGGCAAGCTGTCGCCTGATCCGGGCATGAGCGGTTCACTGACAAAATCTCGTCGGATTCCGGTGCGGACCTAGGGCCGTGACCCAGCATATCCCCCAGCGCCAGCTTCGCTTCTTCATGACGGCGACGGCACCCTGCCCCTATCTGCCCGGCCAGACCGAGCGGAAGGTGTTCGCCAACCTGCCGTTCAGCGACGGGGCCTGGGTCAATGACGAACTGACCCAGGCAGGGTTCCGACGCAGCCAGAACATCGCCTATCGTCCCGCCTGCGAATCCTGTGATGCCTGCGTCTCGGTCCGCCTGCCGGTAGTTGAATTCAATTTCTCAAGATCCCACCGCAAGGTTTTGGCGCGTAACGCTGATCTGTCCCGAGATCTGGTCGAGGCCGAGGCCACGACCGAACAGTTCGACCTGCTGCGCCGTTACCTGCATCGCCGCCATCCCGAGGGCGGCATGACCGACATGGGCTGGCTCGACTATGTCGCCATGATCGAGGACACGGCGGTGCGCACCCATTTGATCGAATACCGCATGCCCTCGCCCGACGGCGGGCCCGGCGATCTGGTCGGGGTCAGCCTGACCGATCTGCTCGGGGACGGTCTTTCGATGGTCTACAGCTTTTTTGATCCGGATCTGGAACGGCGCAGCCTCGGCGTCTTCGCCATACTCGACCACCTGCGTCAGGCCGCCATTGTGCGCCTGCCCTATGTCTATCTGGGCTACTGGGTCCGCGGATCGCAGAAGATGGACTACAAGGCCCGTTTCCGGCCAATGGACGCCCTGACCCGTTTCGGCTGGCAGCGACTGCCGGTGCTGCCGGACACGCCCATGATGCCTCCGTCAGACGGTCAGGCCGGGCAGGACACCGCCTCAGCGGGTTGACGGTACCGAGGTTCCGAACGGTGACGGCGGGGCCGCCGGTTCCGACCCGCCCCAGGGCCCCGGCGCGGGTCCAGCGCCCGGTTCCTGTTGCTGCCACGGACCCGGATCGCGACCACCGGCGAATTTCACCAGGGCAGCAACGCGGGCGTCGATCGACGGGTGGGTGGCGAACAGCCCCTCCAGTCCGCGCCCGTCGGGCTGGTTGTCGAGGAACATCAGCTGCACCTCATCCGGCGCGCGCACATTCGAACGGCCCTCGATCTTGCGCAGGGCCGCGATCATCGCGTCCGGGTTCTTGGTCAGTTCCACCGATCCGGCGTCGGCGACATATTCGCGGGTTCGCGACAGCATCATGCGGATGACGATGGCCAGGCCGAAGCCGACCGCGGCGATGGCGATGCCGATCAACATCAGCGGCCCGGCGTTCTTGTTGTCCCGGCTACTGCCGCGCGAGAAGAAGATGCCGCGCACCACCAATTCGGCGATGACGCTGATGATGCCTGCAAAGATCGACGCGATCACCATGGTGCGCACGTCCTTGTTGATGACGTGGGTCATCTCGTGCGCCAGCACCGCCTCCAGCTCGTCGCGGTCCATCGCCTGCATCAGGCCCCGGGTCACGGTAACGCTGTAACGCCCCTCATGCAGGCCCGAGGCATAGGCATTCATGCCCGAGGTTTCGATGATCCGCAGGGTTGGCGTCTTCATTCCGCGCGAGATCGCCAGGTTCTCCAGAAGATTATAGAGCTCGGGCTCGTCCCGGCGTTCGACCTTGCGGGCACCGGTGATCACATCGATTATCGTCTGGCTGCCGAAATAGGCGATGGCGAACCAGATGGCGGCGATGACGAAGGCCATCGGCACGGTCCAGCCCAGCATCGCCGCAGCCAGGGCCATGTCGTCGCCCAGGCTGCCGCCGGTGCCCTGGATCATGCCCATCCCCATCAGGATCAGCTGCACTCCGTACAGGATGCCGATCAGCAACAGGGGAAACCCGGCCAGCAGCAGCACTGACCGGGTATTATTGGCCCAGATATGGGTCTTGAGTCCGACGGCAGCCAAGGCTCAAGACTCCTAGAAGCTGACCTTGGGCGGGGCGGCGTTCATCGTTGCCCGTTCGCCGTCACCGACGTCAAAGAAGGGCTTGTCCGAGCCGAAGCCGACCAGGCCGGCGAACAGAACGGTCGGAAACTGGCGACGCACGGCGTTGAACTCGCTCACCGCATTGTTGAAGAAGCGACGCGCGGCGGCCAGCTTGTTCTCGATGTCCGACAGGTCGGCCTGCAGCTGCAGGAAATTGGTGTTGGCCTTGAGGTCCGGATAGGCCTCGGACAGGGCGAACAGCTTACCCAGTGCGCCGCTGAGCATGTTCTCGGCCTCGACCTTGTCATTGACGGTATTGGCCGAAGTCGCGGCGTTGCGGGCCTGAATCACCGCATCCAGCGTGCTCTTCTCGTGGGTCGCATAGCCTTTGACCGTATCCACCAGATTGGGGATCAGGTCCTGACGCTGCTTCAGCTGCACATCGATGTCGGCGAACGACTGGTTGGCGGACTGATCCAGCGCCACCAGCCGGTTGTAGGCACCGACGATGACGAACAGCAGAATGACGACGATGACGCCGACGACGATCAGGGTGGTCATATGAATGGTCCTCCAGACTTCAACCGCCAGTATCGCGCGTCCGCCTGATCGGCTCCAATGAAATCCACGTCACCTTGGCAATAAATCAGCGGAATTTCCGCAGGCCCCGGGGTCCCATCCGTCCGGCCCCGGCGCGCTTGCCCAGCCAGTCCTTCCAGTCGGGCCAGTTGCGGCGACGTCCGCCGCCGTCGGCCCATTCCGGGCCGGTTTCGGCGTTGAACACGGTCAGGTCCTGCAGCCCGCCCTGTTTGTAGGTCTGAAGCTTGACCCCCTTGCCCCGGCCCATCTCCGGCAGTTCCGCCAGCGGGAAGATCAACGCCTTCAGGTTTTCGCCCAAGGTCGCGATGTGATCGCCTGTGACCCGCAGGGCCGCCAGCAGCTCGCCGTTCAGCACCTGTCTGCCACCGCGCTTCTGGGCCAGCAGATCGTCTTCCGGCGCGATGAAGCCGTAGCCGGCCTTGGACGCCATCAGCAGTTTCGCGCCCGGCTGATGCGCCAGGACGGCGATGATGCCGGCGCTCTCGTCGAGGTCGATCATCAGCCGCAGCGGCTCGCCGTGCCCGCGCCCGGAAGCCAGTTTGTCAGCCCCGATGGTGAAGATGCGCCCGTCCGAGGCCGCCACCAGAAGCTTGTCCGTGGTGAAGGCCGGCACGAGGAAAGCCAGGTCATCGCCTTCCTTGAATTTCAGCTCCGACGGATCCTCGACCTTGCCCTTGGCTGCCCGGATCCAGCCGCGCTCGGACAGGATGACGGTGATGGCCTCGCGCGGGATGAAGGCCTCGACCGGCGCATAGGCCGAAGCATCGACGGCTTCGGCAATCGTGGTCCGGCGCGGCGAGATCAAGGCCTTGCGCACGACCTCCAGCTCCTTGCCGATGGTCTTCCACTGTTTGGCCGGCGACAGGGACAGCGCCTGCAGCGCCGCTAATTCCTCGGCCAGGGCCTTGTACTCGTTCTCGATCGTCATCTCCTCGATCCGCGCCAGCTGGCGCAGTCGGGTGTCGAGGATGAAGTCGGCCTGCAGTTCCGACAGGCCAAAGCGGGCGATCAGCACCGCCTTGGGCTGTTCCTCCTCGCGGACGATGCGGATCACCTCGTCGATATTGAGGAAGACGATCCGCAGGCCTTCCAACAGGTGCAGACGCTTCTCGACCCGGTCGATGCGCCAGTGCGAGCGCCGGACCAGCACGTCGCGCCGGTGATCGAGGAAGGCCTGCAGACAGGCCTTCAGCCCCATGACCCGCGGCGTGCCCGTGGCGTCCAGCACATTCATATTGATCGGGAAACGCACCTCGAGATCGGACAGCTTGAACAGGCTCTCCATCAGAACCTCGGGCTCGACCGTGCGCGATTTGGGTTCCAGCACCAGCCGGATGTCCTCGGCGGACTCGTCGCGCACATCGCCCAGCAGCGGGGCCTTCTTGTGCTCGATCAGATCGGCCAGCCCCTCGATCAGCCGGCTCTTCTGCACCTGATAGGGCATTTCGGTGACGATGATCCGCCACACGCCCCGACCCAGGTCCTCGGTCTCCCAGCGCGCCCGCAGGCGCACGCCGCCGCGTCCGGTCTCATAGGCGTCGAGGATCGAGGCGTGACCCTCGACCGCCACGCCGCCGGTCGGGAAGTCCGGTCCCGGGACGATGGTCGCCAGCTCTTCCGTGGTCGCCTCGGGCCGGTCCAGCAGCACCATACAGGCGTCGATCAGCTCGCCGACATTGTGCGGCGGGATCGAGGTGGCCATGCCGACGGCGATGCCGGAAGAGCCGTTGGCCAGCAGATTGGGGAAGCCGGCGGGCAGGACGACCGGTTCCTCGTCCTGATCGTCATAGGTGGCCCGGAAATCGACCGCATCCTGGTCGATGCCTTCCAGCAGCAGGGTCGCGGCCGAGGTCAGCTTGCACTCGGTGTAGCGCATGGCCGCAGCGCTATCGCCGTCGATGTTGCCGAAATTGCCCTGACCGTCGACCAGCGGGTAACGCTGGGCAAAATCCTGGGCCAGACGCACCAGCGCCTCATAGATCGAGGCGTCGCCGTGCGGGTGGTAGCCGCCCATGACTTCACCGACGACCTTGGCGCATTTGCGCGCCGCCGCCTGCGGATTCAGCCGCATCTGGTGCATGGCGTAGAGGATACGACGGTGCACCGGTTTGAAGCCGTCCCGCACGTCCGGCAGGGCCCGGTTGGTGATCGTCGACAGGGCGTAGGCCAGATAGCGCTGCGACAGCGCCTCGCTCATCGGCTCATCAATAATGCGGCCGCCCTCGGGCGTCGGAGTGTGAACGGTCATGGGCCTTCGAATCAGGGAAGCAGATCGACGAGTCTAGGGCAGCGCGCCCGGTTCCGCTTATACGAGGGCGCGCGCCTGTGGATATAGGGGGTTGGCCAGCCCAGTCACGCCGATGCTAGGCTGACCCAACTCCCGACAGCCCCAGAGACTTCATGGACGCAGCCATCGCCTATTTCGACGCCTATCCCCTTGCCGCCCTCGCCGCCGGTCTCGCGGGGCTGGTCGCGGCCGCCCTTGTGGCACAGTGGGTCACCAATGAAGTCCTGCTGCGCGCAATCCGCCACGGGTTGTCGCGGGTCGGGCTGCACCAGGTCAGCGAGACGTTGCGACCGGTGTCGGTCAGGCTGGCGCGGATCGTGCCGGCATTCATCGTCTATCAGGGCGTGCAGGCCGTGCCGCATCTGCCGCCGGCCGTGATGCTGGTGACGCGTAACGTCGCGGCGGCCTTCATCATCCTGACCGTGGTGATGGCGATGGCCGCCGCGCTGACGCTGGCGAACACGATCTACTCGCGCCGCCCGGAGGCCGCCAGCCGCCCGATCAAGGGCTATCTGCAGGTCGTCAAGATCGTCCTGTTCGTGCTCGCCACGATCCTGATCCTGGCCACACTCATCGACCGGTCGCCGTTGCTGCTGCTGTCCGGGATGGGCGCGATGGCGGCGATCCTGATGCTGGTGTTCAAGGACACCATCCTGTCGCTGGTGGCCTCGGTGCAGCTGACCTCCAATGACATGCTGCGGGTCGGCGACTGGATCGAAATGCCGGAGCTGAACGCCGACGGCGATGTGATCGACATCGCCCTGCATACGGTCAAGGTTCAGAACTGGGACAAGACCATCACCACCATCCCGACCTGGAGGCTGATCAGCGAAAGCTTCAAGAACTGGCGCGGCATGGAGGAGTCCGGCGGGCGCCGGATCATGCGCGCCCTGCTGATCGACCAGGCCAGCGTGCGCTTTCTCGAGCCGGAAGAGCGCGAGCGGATGCGGCGCTTCGCCCTGATCGATGACTATCTGGAAGACAAGCAGGGCGAACTGGAAGCGTGGAACGCCACGCTGGTCGAGGCGGGCCGGGATCCGGTCAACGCGCGCCGCGTCACCAATCTCGGCACCTTCCGCGCCTATGTCGCCGCCTATCTGAAGGCCCACTCCGGCATCAACCAGAGCATGACCCAGATGGTGCGCCAGCTGGCCCCGACACCGCAGGGCCTGCCGCTGGAGATCTATGGCTTCACCGCCACCACCTCGTGGATCGCCTATGAGGGTATCCAGTCCGACATCTTCGACCACCTGATCGCCATCCTGCCCGAGTTCGGTCTGCAGCTGTATCAGCAGCCCAGCGGACGCGATGTTGCCCGGCTGGGCGTGGGGCCGCAGACGGAACGCCCGGTCGCCTGACAGCGATCAGAGCCGTCCTGTCTCGCCCAGCTTGTCGATCATCCAGACCCGGGCCGACGGGATCGGCCGGTTCTGCGGGTGGAAGACGAACTGTTCGAGAAAATGCCCGGTCAGGGCCAGTCCGGCCCCGACATCGCCGGGCCCCAGCCCGGCCTGGGCCCCCAGCATGAAGGGCGGCAGCACCAGCAATTTGTCCGCATAGGGCGCGCCCGCGGCGCGGCTGACGGCGCGGCCTGTGCGCGGGCTGACCCAGACCAGATCGTCCATTGTTCCGGTAACGGCGCAGCGGGACAGGTCGAGGCCGAACCCCAGGTCCTCCAGCAACCCGGCCTCAAACCGCACGAAGATGGCCGGCCAGACCTCGGGCAGGGCAAAGGCCGCCATCAGGGCTTCAAAGGCCAGGAAGGCACCCGGATGGGGCTCTCGCTCTGGCAGCGCGCCCTGGGCCACGGCGGCGGCGGCCGCCAGCCCGGTCAGGGCCATGGAATCCTCGAACAGGGCGCTGGGCCCCTCGCCTACCGGCTCCAGCCGCGCCGAGCCCAGATGATCCGAGGTCCGCGCCCGGTAGTCTGCAATGACCCGGGCGCCCGGCTGCAGGAAGGGCTTCATCTTGCGCGAGGCCCCGCCCGCGACATAGGCGGCGTGCCGGCCATGGTCCTCGGTCAGCAGTTCGACCACCACCCCGGTGTCCCCGTGCGACCGGGCCGACAGGACGAAGGCTTCCTCGGTGAATTCCATGCGCCGGTGTTAGCTGGCCGAAGGACCGATGGCTACCTGGCGGCCCTGCCCTCTTCGGTGTTGGCCTGGATCCGCGCCGTCATGTCCCGCGCCAGGGCGTTGGGGATGGGGAAGGTCAGGGCGTAGAGGGCGATGCGCCATTGTCCGTCCTCGCCACGGACCACAACCCCGGTGCCCCGGCTGGTGCCGTAGGCCTGGCTGTCGAGAGCCTCGTCGAACCAGACCACGCAGCGGCAGTCCAGCGGGGCGAGGGTCAGGGCGCGCGAACGCGGCGTATAGGTCCAGCCACGCCCTTGCGCGAAATATGGCTCGGCATAGCCCCGAAACTCGGCGATCGACCAATGCTCGGTGACGTCGCTGCCGATATAGGTGGCGTCCGGGGTGAACAGATCGAAATAGACCGCGCCGTCAGCTTTTGAGGCGGCTTCGTGCAGTGCATTGAGTACGGCGGAAGCGGCTTCCTCTTCGGGCGTATCGGCGGCCTCGCCCGGGGCGTCGAGGATCGGGGTAGTGGCCTCAAAGGCCTTGATCTCGGCGGTCATGTCACCGGCAAGGTCGTTGGGAATGGGGTAGCTCAGGGCGTAGCGCAGCACGCGCCAGGTCTCGCCGTCCCGCACCAGCATGCCCTCGCCCCGAGCCGTTCCATAGGTGACGCTGTCCAGCACCTCGTCGAACCAAGCCACGCAGGCGCACGGGTCGGGGGCCAGGGTGATGTGGCGACCGGATTCGCGGGCTGAATAGGTCCAGCCCTCGCCCCGGGCGAAAAAGGGTGCGGCAAAGGCCAGAAAGGCGTCGCGATCCCAGCGCTCGGAGGTCTCGTTGCCGACCCAGACCATGCCGGGCGCGAGGCGGTCGGCCCAGGCCGCGGAATCGGAGCGCGCGGCGGCGGCATGCATCTCGGTCAGGGCGACGGCGGCGGCCTCCTCGGGTGGAAGCCGGTCGGGCACGGTCAGGGCGAGGACTGCGGCGGCGGCGAGAGACAGCATGGCGGGCTCCGGAAGGATGAGGCCAGCCTAGCCGCGTGCACCCTATTTAACCGAACGGTTGACCGTGATGCAGGCTTGAGGCATTTAACCCATCAGTTACACAAGAAATCCTCTCCATGCAGACCGACCCCCTCTCCGCCAAATTCGCCGCCCTCGCCGACCCGACCCGTCGAGCCATCCTGGCGCGGCTGTGCGAGGGCGAGGCCAGCGTCAACGATCTGGCCGCGCCGTTCGACATGAGCCTGCCGGCGGTGTCGAAACATTTGAAGGTGCTGGAAAAGGCCGGGTTGATCAGTCGCGGCCGCGAGGCCCAGTGGCGGCCCGCCCGGCTGGAGCCGATGGGGATGAAGGGTGTCGCCGACTGGCTGGAACACTACCGCCGCTACTGGGACGCCAGCTTCGACTGTCTCGATGCCTATTTGAAGAAAATCCAGAAAGGAGACCCCGATGGCCCACGAAACTGAAGCCAATCCCTGCGACACCGACGGCGTCGCCCATCAGCACGCCCTGGTGCTGCGCCGCGTGCTGGATGCCACGCCGGAGCAGATCTGGAAGGCCTGGATGACGCCGGACCTCCTGCAGCAGTGGTTCGTGCCCAAGCCCTGGACCCTGTCGGATGTCGAGGTCGATCCGCGGCCCGGCGGCGTGTTCAATTTCGTCATGCACGGCCCCGACGGCGAACGCGTCCCCAACAGCGGTGTATTCCTGCAGCTGGAGCCGAACCGGCGCTGGATTACGACTGATGCCTTCACCCCGGCGTGGGAGCCGGCTGGCCAGCCCTTCATGGTTGCCACAGTCGAGCTGACGCCCATGGCCGACGGCAAGACCGAATATGTCGCCACCGCCCGCCACTGGAACGCCGAGACGATGAAGCAGCACGAGTCGATGGGCTTCCATGACGGCTGGGGCACCTGCGCCGACCAGTTGGCCGAACTGCTGGAACGTCTGAAGTGACCGTCATCGACAACGTGGCCAGCCGTCCGACCTTGCAGATGCAGCGGATCTTTGAAGCCCCGCGGGCTCTGGTCTGGGCCGCCTGGACGAGACCGGAGATGCGGGTGCAATGGCTGGGGCCGGTCGAATGGCCGGCGGTCAAGACGACCTCGGACTTCCGGGTCGGTGGCGAATGGCGGGCCTGCCTGCAGTCAGTCGCGACGGGCGAGGAGCTGTGGCAGGGCGGAACCTATCTCGAGATCGAGGAGCCGGAGCGGCTCGTCTTCAGCTTTCGCTGGGACGAGAGCCACGAGGACGGGCCGCCGGCCGACACCGTGGTGACCATCGTGCTGACCGGGACGGCGGACGGAAAGACGCAAATGGACTTCACCCACGCGGGTCTGAAATCCGAGCGTAGCCTGACCGGACACACCCATGGCTGGACCAGCACGTTCGGGCGTCTGGACACCTGGCTCGAACAGCAACCTCGCGACGGAGAATGACCATGCGGATTGTCACCAGCCTCAGCTTCCGCGGCCAATGCCGCGAAGCCTTCGAATTCTACGCCAGTGTCCTGGGCGGAGAGATCACCGCCGCCCTGCCCTATGGCGATGGCCCGCCCGGCATGCCGATGGGCCCGCAGTACAAGGACTGGCTTTTGCACTGCTGGCTGCAGGTCGGCGACCAGGCGATCATGGGCTCTGACATGGACGTCGAATGGGCCCGCAACGTCGACAAGCCGAAGAATGGTTTCGACGTCAGCCTGCACACAGACGACGTCGCCGAGGGCAGGCGCTGGTTCGACGCCCTGTCCGAAGGCGGCAAGGTCGGCATGGCCTTTGCGGAGACCTTCTGGTCGCCGGGCTTTGGCAGTCTGACCGACAAATTTGGCGTGCCGTGGATGGTCAATACCAATCCGTCGGAAGGCTGGACGCCGGTCGCGGCGGGCTGAGTTCAGCGCGCCAGTGTCGTCGGGAACGGGCGACCCAACGCCTCGGCCATGGCCTGTTCGGCGATCAGGAAGACCTGGTCGCGCTGGTGATAGTTGTTGGACAGGACGATCACCGTCACATCGGCATCCGGCTGATAGGTCACCAGATTGCGAAACCCGGACCAGCTGCCGGTATGATAGATCTGCCGGTCCTCGAAGGCGGGGCGCACCTGCCGGCCCAAACTGTTGGCGAACAGACCGAAGCCCCAGTCGCGCCGCACCCGTCCGCGCTCCTTGGGCGTGCTGTCCGGGGCATGGTCGGCCGTCATCTGCGCATAGGAGCGGCGGCTGACGACCCGGCCATGATGCAGGGCCCGCTCCCAGATCAGCATGTCGTCCAGCGTCGAATACAGGGCCCCGGCCGCGAAGACGATGCTGACATTGGCGTCGTTCTGCGGGGTCAGTCCGCCGGGAAAATGCGCATAGCCGGTGACCAGATCACGAGCCTTGCCGTCAGCGTCCGAGCCGGTGTCCTTCATGCCCAGGGGCGTGAAGAAGGTGCGCTGCAGATAGGTGGCCAGCGATACGCCGGACGCCCGCTCGACCATGGCCCCCAGAAGGTTGTAGCCGGCATTGTCGTAGCGAACCTTCGAGCCGGGCGGGAACTGCAGGCGGTACTGTTTGGAAGCCTCGGTCAGATCCGCGACGGTGGCCGGCGTGACCCGCTGCAGCCCCCAGGCCGGGCGGGCCATCAGGTCCGGCACGCCCGAGGTGTGGGCCAGAAGGTGATGCAGGCGGATTGGTTTCCAGGCTGCGGGACAGGGCTGGATCCATTTACACAACGGGTCGTAGACCGACAGCACACCCTCGTCCTGCAGCTTCAGGATGGCGGCGGCGGTGAACTGTTTGCTGACCGAGGCGAGGCGGAATTTGGAGTCCAGCGCCAGCGGGCGGTCTGCCGCGTGGTCGGCCATGCCATAGACCTGACGAAACAGGACCTGATCGCCGCGCGCGACCAGAACAGCGCCGCTGAATCCCCGTTCGCCGCGAGAGACCCGGTCCAGAGCCTCGGTCAGTTCCGGCAGGGCCTGGACCACCTCGATCGGCGGCCGTGGCACCGGGGCCGGAGCCTCGGCCCGCCGGGCGGGGTCGACCGGTCGACTGGAGGCGAAACCCGACACCACCGCCGCACCCAGCACCGTCGCCGCGATCAGGGCCATGGTCAGTCGGGGATGGCCACCGGCGTGACGGGGAACATGGAACACGAAACGTCTACTCTCTTCCGACCCGGCGCGGGCTGCGGGCGGCCTCTGCTAGACCGCTTCAGTCCGGCGATTCTCCGCAATGCGCCACAGCAGGTCTGGCAGTCGATCCTGTCCGAAGAAGGGCTCACCGCGATAGACAAACAGCGGCACACCCCAGTGACCGGCCTCAGCCTGATCGGCTTCGTTCGCCACCAAAGCCGCGTCCAGCCGGTCGGTCTCGGCTGCGGCCTGCGCCTCAAGGGCTGCCGGATCCAGTCCGGCCGCGACGGCCGCCCGGGCCAGGTGATCGCCCTGGTCCCATCCGTCGACGTCGCCTGACCAGATCAGGTGCGAGACCGCCTCGACATAGACCAGGCCCGCGCCCTGTTCGGCTGCCAGTACGCCCAGCCGGCTGAGCCGGCCGATATGGGGCTGGTCGGCGGCGATGGTGCCGTTGGCGAGGTCCTGCACCACCGGGTCCGGCCGGGGCCAGCGGAACGGCAGCGCCAGACGCTCGGCGATCCGGGTCACGTCCCGGAACAGGTAAGGCGGCCACATCGGATTGACCGATTTGAAGAAGTCCGGGGTCCGCACGGCCAGCGGCCGCACCACGCGCAGGCTGATGTCGAGCGCGTGTTCGGACGCGAGCGCGCGGACCTGGCTGACCGCCAGATACGAATAGGGACTGCGAAACGAGAAATAGAAATCGACCGGGGTCGGCGTCTGCCCGGCCGCCATCAGGCGTTGAAGTCCAGACCGAACTGGGCATACAGCGCCTTGCTGTCCTGCCATTTCGGATCGACCTTGACCGTAATGAACAGGTGAACCTGACGGTCCAGCAGCAGGGTCAACTCCTCACGCGACTTCTGGCCGATCCATTTCAGGGTCTGGCCGCCCTTGCCGATGATGATCGGCCGCTGGCTCTCACGCTCGACATAGACGATCTGTTCGATCCGCACCGAGCCGTCCGGCTTCTCGTCGAAGGCCGTGGTCTCGACCGCTGCCGAATAGGGCAGTTCTTCGTGCACGCGCAGATACAGTTTCTCACGCGTGATCTCTGCGGCCAGCACCCGGATCGGCACGTCTGCGCTCTGGTCCTCGGGATACAGCCAGTGGCCCTTGGGCATGCCCCGCGCCAGCCGTTGTTTCAGGTCGTCGACCCCGTCGCCGCTCAGGGCCGAGATCATATAGACCTCGGAATAGACGCCGGTTTCAAACATCTGATGCGACAGGGCCAGCAGGGTGTCGCGACGCATGCCGTCGATCTTGTTCAGCGCCAGGATGACCTGTTGGCCGGTGGCCTTCAGGTTGGCGATGATGGTCTCGGTGTCTTCGGCAGAGCGACGGTCGGCGGGCGTGCCGTCCTTGCCTTCGGAGTCGATGTGCGAGGCCGCGTCGATCAGGTGAACCACGACATCGGCGTCCTGGGCACCACCCCAGGCCGAGGCGACCATGGCCCGGTCCAGCCGCCGGCGCGGGGTGAAGATGCCGGGGGTGTCGACCAGCACGATCTGGGCGTCGCCCTCGATGGCGATGCCGCGCACGGGAAAGCGTGTGGTCTGGACCTTCTGGGTAACGATCGAGACCTTCGACCCCGTCAGCCGGTTGACCAACGTTGATTTGCCCGCGTTCGGCGCGCCGATGATGGCGGCGAAGCCGGCGTGCTGGTTGGGGTTTTCGGTATCGGTCAAATCAAGCCTTCACGTTTCAAAAGGGCCGTCGCGGCCGCCTTCTCCGCCTCCTGACGTGATCGTCCGGTTGCGGTCAAGGCTTCGACCCCTTCTACCACGGCTTCGACGGTAAAGGTCGGGGCATGATCGGAGCCGCTGCGGTCCACCACCCGGTAGGTGGGCAGCGCCCGACCGAGCTTCAGGGCCCATTCCTGCAGCACGGATTTGGGGTTGGTCACGGCGCGGGTCGGGGTGGCCCGGAATTCCTCGGCCCAGGTCAGGTCGAACACCTGGCGGGCGGCGTCGAGACCGCCGTCGAAATAGACGGCGGCCAGGATGGCCTCCATCGCGTCGCCCAGCACGCTCTCGCGCCGGCGGCCGCCCTGTTTGGATTCTCCGGCCGACAGCCGCATGGCCGGTCCGACGCCCAGCGCTTCGGCGACCCGGGCGCAGGCGACCTTGTCGACCAGACTGTGCAGGCGCGAGGACATGTCGCCCTCATCCGCCTCGGGGAAGTCGCGCATCAGCTTTTCGGCGACCAGCAGGCCCAGCACCCGGTCACCGAGGAATTCGAAACGCTGGTTGTCGCGGATCGGGCGACCGGCGGCATCGCGGACAGCCCCCTCCCCCACGCTGGCGTGGGTCAGGGCGCGTTCCAGCAGGGCCGGATCGCGGAAGACGTGGCCGAGACGGCGCGTAAGTTCAGCGACCGCCTCGGCCCGCAGATTGGCCATCAATCCAGAACGGTGAAGAACCGGCTCGGACGCAGTTTGGTGAACCAGCTGACCGGATCCCACAACGAGGCACCCGGCGACCAGGAGAACAGGATGATCTGGGCCTTGCCGATCAGGTTTTCGGCCGGCACCAGACCGACTCCACCCCGCTCGGGGTGTTCACGGCTGTCGACCGAGTTGTCACGGTTGTCGCCCATCATGAAATAATGGCCGGCCGGGACGGTGAAGACCTCGGTATTGTCCAGCGGGAAGCCGGGACCGAAATCATTGACGGTAAAGGCCCTGCGACCGGGCAGGGTTTCGCTGAGCCGGGTGACCGGACGCGGGCCATAGGCGTCCGCCTCCTCGGTCTGGCCCAGCACCACGTCCGGCACGATCTCGCCGTTCAGGTACAGGCGGTTGTTGATCATCTGAATCCGGTCGCCCGGCAGGCCGATCAGCCGCTTGATGTAGTCGGTCTTGTTGTCCGTCGGCAGCTTGAACACGACGATATCGCCCCGCTGGGGCGTCTGTTCCAGGATCCGGCCGTTGAACAGGCCCGGGCTGCCCGGAATCGAGTGTCTGGAATAGCCGTAGCTCCATTTGGTCACGACGATGTAGTCGCCCTCATAGAGGTTGGGCTCCATCGAGGCCGACGGAATGGTGAAGGGCTGGAACAGGAAGACCCGCAGCACCAGGGCGATCAGCAGGGCGAAGACGATCGTCTTCACGATCTCGACGAATTCGTTGTCGCCGCCGGAACCTTTTTTGGCTTTTTTGGCCTTTTTGGAGGTCGGTGCCGCAGGCGCGGGCTCGGACTCCTCGAACGGGGCGTCGCCATCGTCGCTCCAGACCGGCGGTTTGGCCGTCACCGCAGCGGCGACAGCAGCGGCGGCGACAGGTGCAGTGGCGGCCACGTGACTGACCGCCTCGTCGTGAGCGGCAACAGCCTCTTCGTGGGGCGTCTCGGCCGGGTCGTCGTGGCCGTGGTCCCCGCCATGATCGTCATGGGCCGCATGGACGTCGGCGTCCGTGTGAGCGGTTTCGACCGGCGCGTGCTCGTCATGAGCCGCGTGGGCGGCATGATCGTCATGCGCCGCATGGTCGTCGTGATCGATGTGCGCGGCCTCGACCGGCGCGTGATCTTCATGAACCGGGTGTGCGGCATGGTCGTCGGGCGCAGCATGACCGTGGTCCGTCGCCTCCGCCGGCGCATGACCATGGTCATCGGCCGGGGCGTGGGCGGCATCGTGATGGCCGGCGTCATGCGTGTCATGCGTGTCGTGCGCATCCTGCGCATCGTGCGTGTCGTGCGTCTTGTGTTCGTCGCTCATGTGACCCCTGTCCCCCAGCCGCTGTTCACGGTCTTTGACCGCGAAACGGGTATAACGTGATTAAGCCAGCGGCAAGGCTTCGATCACCACGAAGGCGAGTGCATACGGATGCTCGTCGCTCAGCGTCAGGTGTATCCGCATTTCATGACCGATCGGCGTCATCTGCGCCAGATGGAGGGCGGCATTGCCGGTCAGGCCCATGGTGGGCTGGCCACTGGGGCGGTTTATCACCCCCATATCCCGCCAGTAGACGTCCGACCGCATGCCGGTGCCCAGGGCCTTGGCGCAGGCCTCCTTGGCGGCGAACCGCTTGGCATAACTCCAGGCGGGGTCTGGCTTGCGATCCGAGCGCGTGCGCTCAAGGTCGGTGAAGCAGCGCTGTTTGAACCGGTCACCAAACCGGTCCAGCGAGGTCTGTATCCGGCGGATGTCGCACAGGTCGGTGCCGATGCCGATAATCACGCCGTTATCCCGTCCATTACGGCCCGCATCCGCCCGACGGCGGTATCCAGCCCGATGAAGACGGCCTCGCCGATCAGGAAATGGCCGATGTTGAGCTCGCGGATTTCCGGGATGGCCAGTACCTCGGCCGCGGTTTCATAGTCCAGACCATGGCCCGCATGCACCTCAAGCCCGAGGGAATGCCCCAGCCGGGCCGCCTCTGCCAGTCGCCGGAACTCGACCGCATGTGCCTCGCCGACCGCATGGCAGAACCGACCGGTATGCAGTTCGATCACCTGGGCCCCGACCGCTGCGGAGGCCTCTACCTGTTCCGGGTCCGGGTCGATGAACAGCGAGACCCGGATTCCCGCCGCCGACAGGATGCGGGCGGCACGGGCCATGTCCCCGGCCTGGGCGACAACATTCAGCCCGCCCTCGGTCGTCACCTCCTCGCGACGTTCCGGCACCAGACAGGCGGCATGTGGCCGGTGCCGCAGGGCGATGGCCAGCATCTCTTCCGTCAGCGCCATCTCAAAATTAAGCGGACGATCCGCCTCGACACAGAGCGCGCTCAGCGCCTCGATGTCGCGGTCCGTGATGTGGCGGCGATCCTCACGCAGGTGGGCGGTGATGCCGTCCCCGCCAGCCGCCAGGGCCATGCGCGCCGCACGAACCGGGTCGGGGTGGCTGCCGCCCCGGGCGTTCCGGACGGTGGCCACATGGTCGATGTTGACGCCCAGCCGAACCCGTTCGCGCATCGTGTCAGACCTGTTTGGCCAGCCGGCGGCTGCCGGGATCCTCGACCGGCAAGCCGGCCAGTTCCGGCGGCAGGGCGTCTGCGGCATAGGCCGGCACGTCCAGGGTCGCCAGGGCGATCAGCGGCACGCCGACATCGGCCCTGCGGCCCGAGCGGTCGACGATACAGGCCGCGGCCACGACCGTGCCGCCGGCGGCCTCGATTGCCGCAATACATTCGCGCGAGCTCAGACCCGTTGTCACGATGTCCTCGACCATCACGACCTTCTGGCCCGGCTCGACCTGAAAGCCCCGGCGCAGTTTGAAGGTCCCGCCCTCGCGCTCGACATACATTGACGGCACGCCCAGATGCCGGGCTGTCTCGTAGCCGGGAATGATCCCGCCCACGGCCGGCGAGATGGCCACGTCGACCGGGCCGACAGCCGCCACGATCTTCTGCGCCAGTGCCTTGCACAGCCGCTCACAGCGCGCGCCGTCCATGAACACCAGGTTCTTCTGCAGGAAGACCGGGCTGTGCAGGCCGGACGACAGGACGAAATGCCCTTCGCGCAGGGCACCGACGGCACGGAACTCGTTCAATACGTCTTCAGAGGTCATGGCAGCCGTCATAACGGGACTGGTCCGCGCCGCAAGGTCTATCCCCGCGCGCGTTCAACCGTATCCACCGAGGGATTGGCCCTCAAGGCCGCCATGATGGTGGTCGCGTGCTTGGCATCCTCGACCTCGAGATCGATGACGACATCGAAGAAGTCCTGTTGTCGGTGGCTCATGACCAGGTTGAGAATGTTGCCGCCTGCCTCCCCGATCAGGGTCGCGACCTCGCCCAGCACGCCCGGGGCGTTCTTGATCGTGGCATGCAGCCGGGCCGCGGCCACAGCGCCCTGTTCCGCATGGGCGGTCCATTGCAGATCCTGCCAGACCGAATCATCGTCGGCGAAATCGGCCAGCCTCTGACAGTCGATGGTGTGGACGGTCAGGCCGACGTCCTCTCCCAGAATGCCGACGATCCGGTCACCGGGAACCGGGGAACAACACTGGCCGAAATGGACGCTGACGCCGGGCGTCAGTCCCCCGCCCCGCACGAACAGGCGGGCCTGTTCGTCGACGATGCGCCGACGGTCCGGTCCGGCCTTCATCCGCCCCTTCAGGGCCGGGAACAGGGTCTCGGCCACCTTGCCGGCCGACAGCTGGCCGCGGCCGATGGCCTCGAACAGATCTTCGTCATTGGCGATAGCCAGGGTCTCGAGCACCGGCGTCAGCGTGACTTCGGCCAGCAGCTTTTCACCCCGGGCGAGGGTCTGTTCCAGGGTCGCCTTGCCCAGTTTCTGGAACTCCTCGCGCTCGCTCGTGCGGATGTGCCGCCGGATGGCGGAGCGGGCCCGGCCGGTAACGGTCAGAGAGCGCCAGTCAGCGGGGATTTCGCGCTTGGCCCCGCGAATAATCTCGACCACATCGCCGTTCTGCAACTGGGTCCGCATCGGCTTCAACTCGCCGTTGATCTTGACGCCCACGGCGGTGTCACCGACCTCGGTATGGACCGCATAGGCAAAGTCCAGGGCCATGCCGCCGCGCGGCAGGGTGATCAGCGCCCCCTTGGGGGTGAACACGAAGACCTGGTCCAGATACATTTCCAGCTTGGCGTGTTCGACCCAGTCCTCGCCGCCCTCGCCGTGCTCGATGACCTGCACCAGATGGCGCAGGTTCTGCAGCGGGTCACGGCCACCGTCCCGCTCCATCGCCTCCTGGTCGAAACCGTAGCTCTTGTTCTTGTAGGCCCAGTGGGCGGCGACCCCGTCCTCGGCGACCCGGTCCATGGCCTCGGTGCGGATCTGCATCTCGATGCGCAGGCCCGACGGTCCGACGACGGTCGTGTGCAGTGAACGGTAGTTGTTCGACTTGGGGGTCGAGATGAAGTCCTTGAACCGTTCCGGCACGACGGGCCAGGCGCGGTGAATGACCCCCAGGGCCCGGTAGCAGTCGTCCTCGCTCATCACGATGACGCGGAAGCCGTAGATGTCGGACAGGGACGAGAAGCCGACCGATTTGCGCTGCAGCTTGCGCCAGATCGAATAGGGCGTCTTCTGACGGCCGAACACATGCGCCTTGACCCCGGCCTCGGCCAGCACCGTTTCGACATCGCGCGAGACGCCGTCGATGGCCCGGCCATGTTCCAGCTTGAGCGCCTCCAGCCGCCGCTCGATCGCCGTCCGGGCCGTGGGGTTCAGGTGTTCGAACGCCAGCTCTTCCAGTTCCGACGCGATCGAATGGATGCCGATCGACCGGCCCAGAGGCGCATAGACCTCCAGGGTCTCACGGCTGATTCGCTCGCGCTTCTCCGGCTTGACGTATTTCAGCGTCCGCATGTTGTGCAGACGGTCGGCCAGCTTCACCAGCAGGACGCGGACGTCCCTGGAGATGGCGAGGATGAATTTGCGCAGGTTCTCGGCCTGGCGGGTGTGTTCGGCCTGAAGTTCCAGCCGACTCAGCTTGGTCACCCCCTCGACAAGCGAGGCGACCTCTTCACCGAACATGGCCGCGATATCGTCGCGGGTGGCCGAGGTGTCCTCGACCACATCGTGCAGCAGGGCCGTAACGATACTGGCTGTATCCAGCTTGTAGTCGGTCAGGATGCCCGCGACCTGGATCGGATGGGCGAAATAGGGATCGCCCGAGGCCCGCAGCTGCGAGCCGTGCATCTTCATAGCATAGACATAGGCCCGGTTGAGCAGGGCCTCGTCGGCCGTCGGATCATAGGCCTTGACGGCCTCGATCAGTTCGAACTGACGCAGGATCGGGGCGCGACGCGTCGCGCCCCCGTCATCACCGGATGCGGGTTCGTTCTGGTTGGCAGTCTTGGGAGACGTCGCGGCCTTGGACGACCGCGCCGGCAGGATGGTGATACCGTTAGCGGGTTCCGCTGTCAGTATCGCTCCTCCTGGCCGCCGTCGCGGTCGCTTTGCAGCGCGCGAATCAGCTCGGCCTCGGCCATGTTCATGTGCTGCGGTTCGGCCAGCAGGGCCACGACCTCGGCTTCATCCTCGGCCTCGGTGCGCTCGTCAACGCGTTGCAGCGCGACGATGATGGTCTCGCGCAGCTCTTCCGGCTTGACCATGTCGTCGGCCAGTTCGCGCAGGGCCACGACCGGGTTCTTGTCATTGTCCCGATCGAGCGTCAGCGGCGCGCCATTGGCGATCGCGCGGGCGCGATTCCCGGCCAGCAGAACCAGTCCGAACCGGTTCGGTACCTTCTCGATGCAGTCTTCGACAGTGACGCGGGCCATGAAAATCCTCTGGCGACGGGGAGAACCGCACAAAATAGAGCGTTACGCGCGATTGTGCAACGCCGCATGGGCGGGAATGAGGCATCAGGCGCAGGCGGGTCCCTGGTTTGTCCCCGTCCCCTCACCCGCGACCGGCCGGGCGTCCCGTCCCACAGAGGCCGTCGCCGCCAGATCCCTTGCCCGGCCAGCGCCGTCCGGATGTTGCCAGTCCGGCGCGATCTCTGCCAGTGGCCCCATGACAAACAGCCGGTCGGCGGCCCGGGGGTGCGGCAGGATCAGCCCGTTCAGGTCGCCGCGGATGCGACCATAGGCGATCAGGTCGAGGTCCAGCGTTCGCGGACCGTTGCGCGGTCCCCGGTGCCGACCAAAAATTTCTTCGATCCGCCCGAGCGTGGCCATGACGGCGTGGGGGTCCAGCGCGGTACGAACGATGACCACACCGTTGAGAAACGGTGGGTCCGTCGGGTCGGGCCAGGCGCTGGAATGCCACCACGAAGACCGGGCCACCACATCCAGGCCCTCGGCGCGGAAGCGGGCCAGGGCCGCTTCGAGTCCGTCGCGACAGCTGGGCCAGACCCCCTTGTCATTGCTGCCCAGCGCAACGATGACTGCGGCATCCAGATCCAGCCCGCCGTCGATATTGACGGGCACCGGGCCACTCATTTTCGGGACGTCCGTATTCATGACCCTGTATCCGACCGATCGTGTCGCCCTCTTTATCGACGGGGCCAACCTGTATGCCTCGGCCCGTGCGCTGAACGCCGACCTCGACTTCAAGAAGATGGTCGAGTCGTTTCGCTACCGGGCCGTGTTGACGAGGGCCTATTATTACACGGCTGTGATGGAGGGCGAAGAGTTCTCGCCGATCCGGCCGCTGATCGACTTCCTCGACTACAATGGCTTCCGCGTGGTGACCAAGCCGGTGAAACGCTTCACCGACGGCCAGGGCCATATCCGGACCAAGGGCAATATGGACATCGAGATCGCCGTCGACATGCTGGAGCTGGCTCCGCACATCGACCACGCGATCCTCTTCTCCGGTGACGGCGATTTCCGCCGGGTCGTCGAGGCTGTCCAGGCCCGCGGCGTCCGGGTCACCGTCGTCTCGACCCTGAAGGTCCAGCCGCCGCACATTGCCGACGAACTGCGCCGTCAGGCCGACGACTTCATCGAGCTGGCCGAACTGATCGCCGAGTTCGGGCGGCCGCGCGCGCCATCGACGCCGCCGTCGGTACGCACCTTCCCGTCGGAGTCTGAAGCATGAGTGTCGCCGTCCCGCCCGAAGCGCCCCGCAACTGCCCGCGCTGCCCGCGGCTGGTGGCCTATCGTGCCGTCAACGCCCGCGAGAATCCCGACTGGTTCAACGGCGCGGCCCCTTCGTTCGGCGATCCCCAGGCGCGACTGCTGATCGCCGGCCTGGCACCCGGCCGTACCGGGGCCAACCGCACCGGCCGGCCCTTTACCGGCGATCACGCCGGCTGGCTGCTCTACGAGACTCTGAAGAAGACGGGTTTCGCCACCGGCGACTACGATGCCCGGCCCGACGACAGCCTGGAACTGGTCGATTGCATGGTCACCAATGCCGTGCGTTGCGCGCCGCCCGGTAACAAGCCGCTGCCGGTCGAGGAGGCGACCTGCCGTCCCTTCCTCGTGTCGCGACTGGCCACCCTGCCCCGTCTCAAGGTGATCGTCACCCTCGGTGACGTGTCGCGACGCAATGTGCTGAAGGCGCTCGACCTGCCGGCTTCGGCCGTCGCTCCGGGCCACGGCGTCGAGGCTCCGGTCCGGGATTACGTCCTGCTGAACAGCTACCACTGCTCCCGGCTCAACACGAACACGGGGCGGCTGACGCCCGAGATGTTCGAGGCGGTGTTTCAGCGCGCCCGGGTCCTTATCGAATCCTGACCCGTGGTGGGGGCTGTCTCGCCCGCGCCACGCCGGACCGGTCGTTGACGAATCCGCAGACCCCTGCGGAACAGTGCGCCCGGCATCACGTTGTCCGATCAGGGCAGGAGCCGGGAGAACAGAATGCGTGGATCGGAACAGACATTTTCAGCTGCGGAACGGCGCATCGCCGTGGTCGCGCTGATCCTGACCATTCTGGTCACCGTTCTCGGTCTGACGGTCGGCCAGAGCTGGAGCCCGCCGTCGCTCGGTCCCTATGGGGCCAAAGCCTATACTGTGGCCGCCAGCCCCGACATCCTCGACGCGCGCCCGATTGTGAGCACCCCTACCGCCTAGCCCTTGTCCCGCATCAGGCGCGCCTTGTCGCGCTGCCAGTCGCGGGCCGCCTCGGTCTCGCGTTTGTCATGGATTTTCTTGCCCTTGGCCAGGGCGATCTCCAGCTTCGCCTTGCCGGCCTCGTTCAGATACAGCTTCACCGGAATGATCGTCCGCCCCTCGCGCTGGACGGCCCCGATCAGCTTGTCGATCTGTTTGCGATGCAGCAGCAGTTTCCGGTGCCGGCGCGGCTCATGGTTGAAGCGGTAGGCCTGCTGGTACGGCGGTATGTCGGCATTGATCAATACGATCTCACGCCCTTCCACAGCCGCATAGCTCTCGGCGATATTGGCCCGGCCCGAGCGCAGGGATTTGATTTCGGTGCCGAGCAGCTGGATGCCGGCCTCGATGAAATCCTCGAGGAAATAGTCATACCGGGCCCGCCGGTTCTCGGCGATCAGCTTGGTCTTGGGCTGTTCGGACGCCATCAGATCACGCCCGCGGCGGCCAGGGCGGCATCGATGGCCGGCTTCACCGCATCGGCGGTCGGCGACAACGGCAGGCGTACGGATTCGTCGCACAGCCCGAGGCGGGACAGGGCGTATTTGGCCGGTGCCGGGGAGTTGTCGAGGAACAGCGCCCGATGCAGGCCGATCAGCCGTTCCTGCCAGGCGCGCGCCGTCGCCAGATCACCGGCGGCAAAGGCCTCGTACAGGGCGACCATGGCTTCGGGCGCGACGTTGGACGTGACCGAGATCACGCCTCCGCCGCCGAGGGCCATATGGCCGAGGGCGCTGGAGTCATCCCCCGAGATCAGGTCGAAGGCCGCCGCGATATTGGCGCGCATCCAGCTGGGCCGGGCCATATCGCCGGTGGCGTCCTTGATGCCGACGATATTGGGATGGGCCGCCAGCCGGGCCACGGTCTCGTTAGCCAGGTCGACCCCGGTCCGGGACGGCACATTGTACAGCACGACCGGTAGCTGAACCGCCTCGGCGATGGCCTCGAAATGCAGGGCCAGGCCGGTCTGGGAGGGGCGGTTGTAATAGGGGGTGACCACCAGCGCCCCATCGGCCCCGACTGTCTTGGCGTGACGGACCAGTTCGATGGCCTTGTCGGTGGCCGTGGCTCCGGCCCCGGCGATGACCCGGACGCGGCCGGCCGCGAATTTCACGCACAACTCAACGACCCGCCTGTGCTCGTCTGGATGCAGGGTCGCGCTCTCACCCGTGGTTCCCATCGGCACGAGTCCGTGAACCCCCGCGGCAATCTGGCGTTCAACCAGACGCTCGAAAGCGCTCTCGTCCACGTTTCCGTCACGAAGTGGTGTGATCAGGGCGGTGATCACGCCCTTGAACAAAGGGGCGGTCATTGAAACGATGGTCCTGCGTGGAAGTCGGGCGGCGGTCGCCTGATACGAAGCGCCGGAGGGTAGGTTGCCCGCTGGTCTGCTGCAACCGGGATGAATGGGGATCGAAAAGATCATGTTTGCGACGACCCTGGCCGCCGCCCTGGCGATTCTCGCCCCCGACCCTGCCGTTCTGATCAGCACCCAGGCGACCCCCTATGTCGCCACCCCCGCCTATCAGGGCCGGGTCCTCACTGAATCCGATGCTGCCGCGTTCCGTGAGGGGCTGGCTGCGGCGCGGGCCCGCGATGTCATCACCACCCAGACGATTATGGCCCGGATCACCGATCCGACCGCCCGCAAACTCGTCGAATGGGCCCTGATCGATACCTCGGCCGAGCAACTGTCCTTCAGCGAACTGGCCGCGGCCCAGTCCCGCTTTGCCGCCTGGCCGCGCGCCGAATCACGCGAGGCCGCCGGTGAACGGGCCCTGGATCTGGCCAATGCCGGCCCCGACACGGTTCTGGCCTTCTTCGACGGCCAGGCCCCGACCAGCATCCAGGGGGTGATCGCCCTTGCCGGCGCGCTGGAACAGCGCGGCCGGTCGGATGAAGCCCGCCCCCTGATTCGCGACTGGTGGCGGACGCAGTCGTTCGACGCCGCCCCCCAGGGGCGGATTCTCGCGCGCTGGAGCGGCTGGCTGACCCAGGCGGATCACGAGGCCCGGCTCGAGATGCTGCTGCTGGGTCCGCACGGCCCGGCCACGCGCGAAATGATCACCCTCGTCTCTCCCGAGCGGCGCGCGGTGGCCGAGGCCGTTCTGGCCCTGCGCACCGCCTACAACGGCGATTCCATCGTGGCCGGGCTGACGCCGGCCCAGGCCCGCGACCCGGCCGTGGTGCTGGAGCGGGTCCGGCTGCTGCGCGCTGCCGGCCGCCAGACCGAGGGCTTCGCCCTGCTGTCCGCCCTGCCCCGGGCCCCGGCCCACGGCGACGATCAGAGCACGCTGTGGAGCGAACGCCGCAACTATTTCCTCGATGCTCTCGAGCGTCGGGAATGGCGCGCTGCGTATGATTCCATGGCCGGCCACGGCTTCCCGTCCGGCGAACGCATGGTCGATGCCGAATTCTTTGCCGGCTGGGTCGCCCTGACCAAGCTGAACGACCCTGCCCGGGCCGCGCGCCATTTCGAGGCGCTGCGGGCAATGTCCTCGACCCCGATCACCCAGGGGCGGGCCCTCTACTGGCTGGGTCGTGCCGCCGAGGCCGCCGGTGACACCACCACCGCGCATCAGCGCTATCTCGAGGGCTCGGAGCATATCCAGACCTTCTACGGCCAGCTCGCTGCCGAAAAGGCCGGGATCACCACCCTGACCCTGCCCGCCGATCCGCTGGTGACCCCGGCGGACATCGCCCGGTTCGAAGCCGATGAGGTCGTCCGCGCGACCCGTATCCTGGGCGAGACCGGTGAGACCTCCCTGTTCCGGGTCTTCGCCTATCATCTGGACGGAACCCTGCCCGGGGCTGTCGACCTGGCACTGCTGATGGATATGTCGCGCGGCTATGGCGAGGGATTCACCGCCATGATGGTCGGTCGCGCCGCCAGCCAGCGCGGCTATCTGATGCCGCATCGCCAGTATCCGATGCAGATCCCGCCGGTCGTCGCCGGGGCCGCGCCGCTGGAATTCACCCTGGCCATCACCCGTCAGGAATCCAGTTTCGACCCGCGCGCCCGTTCGGGGGCCGATGCCCGGGGCATGATGCAGTTCCTGCCCTCGACCGGGGCCGCGGTGGCGCGCCAGCTGAACATGCCCTTCTCGGCCGACCGGCTGTGGGATGGTGACTACAACATGACCTTGGGCAGCTATCACCTTGGTGATCTGACCAACCGGTTCGGCGGATCGATGCTGCTGGCAACGGTCGGCTACAACGCCGGCCCGGCCCGCCCCCCCCAGTGGATCGCCCGCTGCGGCGATCCGCGCGACGGCTCGGTCGACCCGGTCGACTTCATCGAATGCGCGCCCTTCACCGAGACCCGTAACTATATGATGCGGGTGATGGAAAACATGGCCATCTACAAGGCGCGGCTGAACGGCGGTGCGGCACCGCTGACGACCGCGCGTGACATCGCCCTCGGCGTTTCGGAAGGCCCCCGCCCCTACCGTCCCTGATTTGAGACGGGGCCGGTCGCGGCACGGCTGGCCGCCAGCAGCGGCCCGTCCGGCCCGTCCAGCCAGGTCGCAGACAGGCCGAATACCGTGCGCAGGATGCCGGGCTTCAGGGCTTCCAGCGGCGGCCCGTCAGCCATGACGCGCCCCTGGTCCAGCACCACCACGCGGTCGGCGAAGCGCGCGGCCAGCGTCAGGTCGTGCAGGCTGACCAGCACGGCCTGACCGGCCCGCGCCCGCGCGACCAGCCGTTCCAGCACCATCAACTGCGCGTCGGGGTCCAGACCGGCGACGGGCTCGTCGGCCAGCAGGGCCTGCGCCCGCGTGGTCAGCAGTCGTGCCAGCAGGACCCGGGCCCGTTCGCCGCCCGACATTTCCGACACGCCCCGGTCCGCCAGATGACCGATGTCGACCTCGACCAGGGCCGCCCGGGCGCGATCCAGAGCGGCTGCGCCTGCCAGCCACGGCGCGCCCAGGGCGGCGACCTCGACTACCGGCAGGTTCCAGGCGATGCGCCGCTCCTGCGGCAGATAGGCGGCGCGATCCGCGCGCTGGCCCGCTGACAGGTCCGCCAGCGGCTGTCCGGCCAGCAGGGCACGCCCCCCGGTCAGCGGCAACAAGCCCAGCACCGCCCGGATCGCGCTGGACTTGCCCGCGCCGTTGGGCCCGCACAGGGCCACCAGCTCCCCCGGCCGGACAGTCAGATCGACGCCGTCCAGCACGGCCCGGCCACCGATCGCTGCCGCGGCCCCTTCCAGGGTCACGGCACTCACAGTCGCCACTCCCGCGCCGCCCGCCAGGCGATCAGGGCGAACAGCGGGGCCCCGACCAGGGCGGTAAACACGCCCAGCTTCAGTTCCTGATCGGTCGGCGTCATCCGGGCCGCCAGATCGGCGATGACCAGCATCAGGCCACCGCCCAGCGCCGACGGCAGCAGCAACCGCCCCGGATCGCCCCGCACCGCCGTCCGCACCAGATGCGGCGCGGCCAGGCCGACGAAGCCGATCACTCCGGCCACGGCCACGGCCGCTCCGGCCGCCACGGCCGCGGCGATCAGGGCGAACAGTCGCAGGCGCGCCATCGGCAGGCCCGAGGTCGCGGCCGTCTCCTCGCCCAGCGACAGCATCTTCAGACCCGGCGCTGCCAGATGGGCGAACAGGGCCGAAACCATCACGGCCGGCACGACCCAGGCGACGTCGATCCAGCTGCGGTTCTGCACCGAGCCCAGCAGCCAGCTCATCACCTCGGCGGTGGCAATCGGAGACGGGGACAGGTTGAAGATCAGGGCCGTCGCCGCCCCGGCGAAACTGGACAGGGCCACCCCGAACAGGATCAGGGCCTCGGGCGCGCGGACCCGGCTGGCAAAGGCAATCAGGGCGGCACCGGCCAGTCCGGCTCCGACAAGAGCGGCGATCTCGACGGTGCCGGGCACGGCCGCCGCGCCCAGTACGATGGCCAGGGCCGCACCGAGTGCCGCTGTGGCCGAGACTCCCAGCACGCCGGGATCGGCCAGCGGGTTTCGCAACAGCCCCTGCATGACGGCCCCCGACAGGCCAAGGGCCGCGCCGACGGCCAGGGCACAGACTGCCCGCGGTGCCCGCACCGCCCACAACACTTCTGCCGGCCCCGATCCGGGTCGGGTGAAGGCGGTGACATACTGGTCCAGCCCGAACAGGCTTTCCCCAAAAGTCACCGCCAGGGCCAGGCCCAGCACGATCAGTCCGGCCAGCACCAGGTTCAGCCGCGCCGCGCGCCCCGGGACGCTCACTGGAGTGCTCATCGGGTGCGGGCCAGCATCGCGACCGCGTCGGCCGCAAACCAGGCCGGGCAGGACAGGATCGTGGCGGGCAGACGCGCGGCGACCCGTCCGGCGGCGGCGCGTCTTACGACGGGATGTCGACCCGGTCCGCGCCAGTCGGCCCGGATCTGGTCAAAGAAACCCAGCACAAAGCGGGCAGGACGATGGAGTGCGATCCGCTCGACACTGACCGGCGCGAAGCCGGGCGAGCCGGCCAGATTGGCGAAGCCCGCAGTCCTGAGGATGGCACCGATCAGGGTCTCGCGGCCCGCGGTGAACCCTCCGGCCGTCAGATACAGGGCACCGGGCCGAGGCTCTTTCGGCGGGGCAACCGTCGCCAGCCGCGCCTCCATGTGACGGATCAGGGCTTCGCCCCGTTCGGGTCTATCCAGCCCAGCCGCCACGCTGCGGATTGTCGTCTGAATGCCCGCCAGATCCGTCGCGTCGTCGATCGACAGGACCTGAACGCCGCGCAGTTCCAGCGCCGCCAGCAGCCTCGGCTCGCCGCCCCAGTACCGGACCACGATATCGGGCCGGAAAGCGATGGCGGCCTCGAGCGTCGGGCGCACCTGCCGCCGCCCCTGCGCCGCCACCCGCATCAAGGAGTCGGGATCGTCTGCCCGCGGAGACAGCGCCAGTTCTGCACCGGGGGCCAGGGCCAGCACATACTGGTCGGCGCACTGGTCCAGTGACAGCACCCGCAGCGGGGCCGCCGTCGCCGGTCCCGCCACCAGCAGGGCCAGGGCCGTCATCGTCAGCAGACCGCGCGGGCTCACGGTTTAAGCAGCCCCATGAACAGCGCGTCCATCAGTGTCTTCACCAGCGTCTCGCGATCGACCCAGTCGAAATAGGGTTTGGTGATCATCAGGGAGACGACGCCATGTCCGCCCGCCCACAGGGCCTGGGTGGTGGCCCGAACGTCGCCGCGCAGCCTGCCGGCCCGTTCGACGTCCTCGACCACGGCCTCGAACGACTGGAACAGTTCGAGCCCCAGTTGCTGGGCGACAGACTCGGCCCCGTCCCGGGCCTCCAGCGGCCGGGTCAGATACACCAGTCGGTAGGCGTTGGGATTGGCGAAACCGAACGCGACATAGGCCTCCATCATCCGCCGGATCCGGGCCTCGGGTTCACCGGCCTCGTCGATCACCGCCTGGTTCAGGGCGATCAGGGCCTCGAACGACTCCCGGCAGATCTCGTGCAGGATCGCCTGTTTGTCGGAAAAATGCATGTAGAGGGCGGTCGAGGACAGGCCGACCTGATTGGCGATCTTGCGGATCGTTGCCCCTTCATAGCCGTGCTCAACGAAGATCTGCTCGGCGGCCGCCAGAATTTCGGCGCGCCGGGAATGGCCTTCGCCCTTGGGCTTGCGTGCCGAACGGCGGCTGGGACGGGTGACGCCGGACAAACCTGCACTCCAATGGACCAGAATGTTGAATAGCGGCATTCGGCCGACATCGCCAACGCCACACGCTGTGCGGTTGATTAACCATTTTTCCCGTATTACGATTATGTCATGGTGGCGGTCAGCGATCTGGACGCGGGGTGGTCTCATGCCCGGCCGTTAAGGCCGGTCGTGCCTGACAGCGCGGCCCGCACGGGGACGACCCCGACCCAGTTGGCGGTCCTCATCATCGGCCTCATTGCCGCTGTCGCCGCGTTTGTGTTCTGGCCTGCCGTCGCGTCGCGGATCGCGGTGGCCGGGATCGGCATCGGCTTTCTGGCTTGCGGAGTCTGGCGTCTGTTGCTGGTCCTGTGCAGCGGGGGCAGGCCGCCCCGGCCGGACCCGCCCCCACGCTGGCCACGCTATACGGTGCTGGCGGCCTTGCATGACGAGGTCGAGATCGTGCCTCAGCTGATCCAGCGCCTGTCCGCCCTCGACTATCCCCGGCAACGTCTCGATGGCTGGCTGGTTCTCGAGGCCGACGACCAGCCGACGATCCAGGCGGTTCTAGCCGCCGATCCGCCGCCCTGGCTGAAACTTCTGCTGGTTCCGGCGGGCGTCCCCCGCACCAAGCCCCGGGCGCTGAACCACGCCCTGAGCCGGGCCACAGGTGAACTTCTGACCGTCTATGACGCCGAGGATGAACCGGACCCGGGCCAGTTGCGCGAGGCCGCAGCCCGCTTCGCTGCCGATGAAACGGGACGGCTGGCCTGCCTTCAGGCCCCGCTGCGTATCCGGTGCCGCAGCGGGCGATCCGGCTTCCTCGAGCGCCAGTTTGCCGCCGAATATGCTGCCCTGTTCGAGGTCGCCCTGCCCGGCCTGGTGCGGATGGGCCTGCCCTTCCCTCTCGGTGGCACCAGCAACCATTTCCGCACCGACGTCCTGCGCGCCGTCGGCGGCTGGGACGCATGGAATGTGACCGAGGACGCCGACCTGGGCTTTCGCCTGTGGCGTCACGGCTGGCGGCAGGGACTGATCGCCAGCCCGACCTGGGAGACCCCGCCCGGGCCGCTGGAACACTGGCTACCGCAGAGAACACGCTGGCTGAAGGGCTATATGCAGACCTGGGGGGTGCACAGCCGCGATCCGTTTGGACTGGGCGTGCGGGGTCTGGTGTCCATGGTCATGACCCTCGGTGTCGCCCTGGTGTCAGCGGTCCTGCACGCCCCCTCGCTGGCCTGGGTCGGTTCGGCGGTTCTGGTCGCCGCCTTCTCGGGCCTTTCCCCGGCCACACCGCTGCTGGCGCTGGCCGTTCTGGCGCTCGGGGTGGCCGCCGCCTGGCTGACCTGTGCCGTCGGGGCGCGGCGGGCGGGACTGCCCTATCACCTCGGCGACATGATCACCGCCCCGGCCTACTGGTCCCTGCTCAGCCTGGCCTTCATGCACGCGGTCTGGCGGCTGATCCGCGAGCCCTTCGCCTGGGACAAGACCCGCCATCAGCCCGATCCGGTCGAGGCCATCGACGCGGCCATCACCGCCGACTCTGGACGACGGGCCGCCTGAGCGCCTATCAGCCGCATATGCCTCCGGTTCTTTCCCCCACGCCCGAAACCCTCGTCACGCGGGGCTGGCCCGACTATGCGCTGCTGGACAGCGGCGACGGGCGCAAGCTTGAGCGCTATGGCCGCTTCACCGTCGTCCGGCCCGAGCCGCAGTGTTTCTGGTCGCCGCGCGATGTCGAGGCCTTTACCCGGGCCGACGCCGTGTTCGATCCGCAGGACGAGGACGACGACGGCCGCTGGCGTTTTGCTGACGGCCCGATCGAGAATTTCCCCCTGGCCTGGCGCGATGTGCGTTTCACCAGCCGCTTCACCCCGTTCCGCCATCTGGCCTTCTTCCCCGAACAGGCCGCCAACTGGGACTGGCTGGATGGTCGCATTCGCGCGCTTGTCCGCGAGCGCAAGGACGGACCGCGCCCGAAGATCCTCAACCTGTTCGGCTATACCGGGGTCGCCAGCCTGGCCTGCGCCGCGGCCGGGGCCGAGGTCACCCATGTCGACGCCTCCAAGAAGTCGGTCGCCTGGGCGCGCGAGAACGCCGAGCTGTCGGGGATGGCCGATCGCCCGATCCGCTGGATCGTCGAGGACGCCCGCAAATATGTGGCCCGCGAGGTCCGGCGCGGCTCGAAATACGACGGCATCATCCTCGATCCGCCCAAATACGGCCGGGGTCCGACCGGCGAGGTCTGGCGGCTGTTCGAGGACCTGCCCGGTCTGGTCAAGGACTGCGCCGCCCTTCTGTCCGACGACGCCTCCTTCCTGCTGCTGAACGCCTATGCCGCCCGCATATCCGGACTGTCGCTGGCCCATGTGATGGCCGAGGCCACGGCGACCCGTGGCGGTCGGATCGACTGGGGCGAACTGGCCCTGGCCGAGGACGGCAAGGACGGCCGCGCCATCGGCCTCAGCTTCTTCTCACGCTGGAGCGACCGGTGAGTGAGCCCCGCCTGATCACCTCCCTGACCAATGACACGGTCAAGGCCGTGCGCGCCCTGCATATGCGCAAGGAACGCGAGGCCACCGGCCGCTTCCTGGCCGAAGGACTGAAATTCATCGGCGAGGCGCTGGATCAGGGCCGCACCCCGACCCTGTTGATGGTGGGGATGGAGGCGCGTCCGCATCCCCTGCTGGACCGGGCCATGGCCGAGACCCGGGCCGCCGGCGGTGAGGTCGTCACCGTCACCCATCCGATCCTCGAGAAGATCAGCCGTCGCGACAATCCGCAGACGGTATTGGGCGTGTTCGACCAGACCTTCGTCAAACTGGTCGACATCGATCCGGCCTCGGCCCCCTGCTGGGTGGCGCTGGAGCAGGTCCGCGATCCCGGCAATCTCGGCACCATCATCCGCACCGCCGATTCCGCCGGTTGCGGTGGGGTCATCCTGATCGGTGACTGCGTCGATCCCTATTCGGTCGAGGCCGTGCGCGCCACCATGGGGTCGGTCTTCGCCGTGTCGATCGCCCGCTGCACCGCCGAGGCCTTCCTCGCCTGGCGCGCCAACTGGCCCGGCAGCGTCATCGGCACCCGTCTGGACGCCATCCACGGCTATCGCGACGCGCCGGTGAAAGCGCCGGCCCTGATCCTGATGGGCAATGAACAGGCGGGGATGACCGACACCCTGGCCGCCGCCTGCGACGTCAACGTCAAGATTCCCATGCGCGGCCGCGCCGACAGTCTGAACCTGGCCGTGGCCACGGGCGTCATGGTCTATGCGGTTACGGACGGCATCGCCGCCGGGGCCTAGGCTCAACCGGCCTGCGACTATTGCCGGACCGCCAGCAGGACCAGCCCCAGCAGGATCATCGGCCCGAAGATCCGGAAGGTGTGGCGGGTGAACCGCTCCGGGATGAAGGTGTCGAACAACCCGTCCTGACCGGCCCCGTATTTGACCGCCACCGCAGTGAGGGGACATTTCAGACCGCTGGCGACAAAGACCAGACTCTCGATCACCACCAGACCCACGGCCACGGTCAGCCACGGCCCGCCGGCCCCGGTGATCCCGCCGTACAGGACCAGCAGCGAGGCCGTGGCCATCACGCCATAAATGGCCGTGTGCAGCAGTCTTACGCAGAGCAGGCGTCGGGCATCGGTCATCGGATGGCGGCCTCCGGCAGTCTGTCAGGACGTGGGCGGCGTCAGCCGGTCATACTCAAAGGCGAATCCGTCCCCGATCTGATCGAGGGGTATCGGCTTCACCGCCGTGCGGGACACCACGGTCGTTTCCTGTTCCGAGTCGATCCGGCCGGTCGTGTCGGTGCGTCGCCCGGTCAGGAAATTGACGCTGACCGCCGTCATCTCGCCGCTCATCCGTTCGACGTTGGTGTGGTCATAACCGATCAGCCGCACAGCACCGTCCTGCTGGCGGAAATGGAACTGGTACGGACCGGTGCTGCCTCCACCCATCGACATGAACAGGTTGAATTCCAGCGTCAGGACGCCGTTGTTCAGGCTCAGACCCTGATCGAACGGATCATCCATATTGAGCATGTCGGCGTCGCGTTCCGGAAAGATCGTGCGGTTCTGCGCCACCAGCCGGAAGCCGCCGGCCTGGCCGAGGGCCACACCCAGAACCCGCGGATTGATGTCGGCGGCCGGCAGGCCGTCACGCTGGATGATCTTTTCCGGATCGGTGCCCCGCATCACAAAGGCGAGGTCCGCCACCCCGTCCCGGCTGATATCGCCCTGAACCGACTGTTCCAGACGCCAGCCGGTCGGCACGAAGGCCGCGGCGGACGCGCCCTGCTCCGGCAGGGCGGGAATGCCCGGCGCGACCATGGACGCCGTAGTGGTATCCGGGGCTGTGGGCATCGGCTCGGGGGCCGACACCGGCGTTGCCTCCGGCGCGGGCTCTGAACCGGGCCCGCAGGCAGACAGTCCGACGGTTGTGGCCACCGAAACGGCCATCAGAAACATACGCATGGTCGGGAATCCTCCGGGCGCGACGCTAGTCGACCCGGCCCGTCAGACTCAAGCCGGTGCATGAATGAGGCCTAGGTCCCGCGTGGTTTGACCCGGTTGGTCGGCGGCGCCTCGGCCGGATTTTCGGGCCACGGGTGTCGGGGATAGCGGCCACGCATCTCGGCCCGTACCGCCGCCCACGACCCGGCCCAGAAGCCCGGCAGGTCCCTGGTCACCTGCACCGGCCGCCGCGCCGGTGACAGCAGGGCCAGGGTCAGGGGCACGCGTCCGCCACCGACCGTCGGGTGGGCTGTCACCCCGAACAACTCCTGCACCCGGATATCGACCCGTGGTCCGCCCTCGGCGGTGTAGTCGATGGCGGCGCTGCCCAGCGGCGTGGTCAGCCGCGCCGGGGCCACGTCGTCCAGCGCCCGATGGCGGTCCCAAGGCACCAGCGATTTCAGCCCCTGCTCCAGTGCCGCATCGCCGATACCGGCCAGCGACTTCGCCCCGTCCAGCAGGGGCCACAGCCAGGTCTCGCGCGTCGCCGTCAAACCGGTTTCGCTGACGTCGGGCCAGCTGTCGTCCAGTGTGCGCAGAAAGCCCAGCCGCGCCCGCAGGGCCGTGGCCCGCTCGCCCCACGTCAGCGTCGATAGCCCACCGGTCTCGACCTCGCCCTTCAGCGCGGCGGTGATCGCGGCCCGGTCCGGGGGCCCGGTAATCTTCTCGTCGACGACGATGGCTCCCAGTCGCCGGATGCGCCGCATCACCATCCGCCCCGACGGCTCCTTGACCAGCCGGTCCTCGACCGTGATCCGGTGTTCCAGCGCCTGCGGATCGACCGGGACCGCCAGCCGAATCCGGTCCCGCGCATCGCCGCCGCCCATCTCGGCCACGGCCAGCCACGGCTCGCGTGCCAGCAGCTCTGTCGGGTCAAGAAACGCCCCCCGACCTGACGCCAGCAGCATCTCACCCGGCTTGCCCCGCGCCTTGGCCACCCGTTCAGGAAAGGCTTCGGCCAGCAGGGTGCCGGGATCGACCGTGCCGCCCCGTCCGCCGCCCGCCGCCCGGGCCCACCGCTCGACCAGGGTCATCGCGTCGCGCGCCCGGGGCGACCGGTCCTGGCGGAATTGCCGCAGCCGTTCGCCCAGGTCCGGGTCCTTGCCGCCCAGCCCGGGTTCGCTGAGGATCGCCGCGATCCGCCCACCGGTCAGGGCGTCGCCGCCGTCCGAGGCCACCGCCACGAGATGGGCCAGACGCGGCGTCAGCGGAATGCGGATCAAGCGTCGTCCGTGGGCGGTCAGATTGCCCTCCCGGTCGAGCGCCTCCAGCCGGGTCAGCACCGCCCTCGCCTCGGCAAGGGCTCCGGCCGGCGGCGCATCCAGCAGGGCCAGACCCTCGGCTGTCCTTGCCCCCCAGCGCGCCAGGTCGAGGGCGAAGCCGGTCAGATCGGCCTCCAGAATCTCGGGGCGCTGGTGCGGTACCAGACCCCGGGTCTGTTCCTCGTCCCACAGCCGGTAGCAGACCCCGGGTTCCGTCCGTCCGGCCCGCCCGCGCCTCTGCTCGGCCGACGACCGGCTGACCTTGACCGTCGCCAGCCGGGTCAGGCCGCTGGACGGCTCGAACCGCGGCACCCGCGACAGACCGCCGTCGATAACGACCCGAATCCCCTCAATGGTCAGGCTGGTCTCGGCCACCGAGGTCGCCAGCACCACCTTGCGGCGTCCCGGCGGCGCTGGATCCAGCGCCCGGTCCTGCTCGCCCTTGTCCAGCGCGCCATACAGGGGCACCACATCGACGGTCGGGTCGCGCAGCCGGGTCTTCAGGGCCTGGACCGTGCGGTGGATTTCGCCCTGCCCCGGCAGGAAGGCCAGGACCGAGCCTGTCTGCTCGCCCAGGGCCTGAATCACGGCGCGGGCCATGGCGTCTTCCAGCCGCTCCAGCGGATTGCGGCCGGCATATCGGGTCTCGACCGGGAACATCCGCCCCTGGGCCTCGATCACCGGGGCCCCGTCCAGAAGCCGGGCCACACCGACGATGTCCAGGGTCGCCGACATGACCAGCAGACGCAGATCCTCGCGCAGGACCGACTGGCTGTCCCGCGCCAGGGCCAGGCCGAGGTCGGCGTCGAGGCTGCGTTCGTGGAACTCGTCGAACAGCACCGCCCCGACTCCCTCCAGACCGGGGTCGTCGAGGATCATCCGGGTAAAGACACCTTCGGTGATCACCTCGATGCGCGTGCCCGGCCCGATCCGGCTTTGCAGCCGTGTGCGATAGCCGACGGTATTGCCCGGGGTTTCACCCAGGCTGGATGCCATGCGCTCGGCGGCCGCGCGGGCGGCCAGCCGCCGCGGCTCCAGCACCAGGATACGGCCGCCGGCCAACCAGGGCTGGTCCAGCAGGGCCAGTGGCACGACCGTGGTCTTGCCCGCGCCAGGCGGGGCCGCCAGAACCACGGTGCTACTGGCCGCAAGGGCGGTTTTCAGGGAATCCAGAACGGCGTGGATGGGCAGCATCCGGTCGGTCTAGCCGGATCGGGGTGCATCACGAAAGCATCGTCATTCCTTCACCGGACGTAAACCGCGTTGCCAGCCGGGTCCCACCCCGCTAGCGTCCGCGCCAATGAAGGTGGCCCGGGGAGGGTTCATCGTATCAAGGGGGCGCGACTACATGTCCGCAGAAGGCCTTAGGCCCAAGGGGAACCGCCTGTTCCTCAAGAAATCCGTAGCCCAGATCCAGAAAGAGGCCGCCAAGAGCGAACTCAAGCGGTCGCTGGGTCCCATCAATCTGATGAGCCTGGGCATCGGTGCCATCATCGGTGCCGGTATTTTCGTGCTGACCGGTCAGGTCGCCGCGGACTATGCCGGCCCGGCGATCATGCTGTCGTTCGTGGCTGCCGGCATCGCCGTCGCCCTCGCCGGCCTTTGCTACGCCGAACTGGCCTCGACCATGCCCGTCTCGGGCTCGGCCTACACCTATGCCTATGGCACCTTGGGCGAGGTCTTTGCCTGGATCATGGGCTGGCTGCTCGTGCTTGAATACGGCATCGCGGCCTCGACGGTCGCGGTCGGTTGGTCCGGCTATGTCGTTTCGATCATGGGCGATTTCGGCCTGTCCCACACCCTGTTCCCTGCCATCCAGTATGCCGGTCAGGAGGGGGCCATGTGGGCCACCCCGATGATCGAGGCTGTTCGCGCCGATCACGGCACGGTTCTGGCCGCGACCGGCACCTTCAACCTGGTGGCGGCCATCGGCATCGCCGCTGTCTGCAGCCTGCTGGTCCTCGGCGTCAGCGAGTCGGCGAATGTGAACAACGTCATCGTCGTCATCAAGATCGTCGTTCTGCTGACCTTTATCGGCGTCGGTATCTCCTATGTGAACCCCGACAACTGGCACCCCTTCATACCCGCCGCCGACCCGGCCGTTCCCGGTCGCTACGGCTATGACGGCATCATGCGCGGGGCGGCGATCATCTTCTTCGCCTACGTCGGCTTCGAGGCGGTCTCGACCGCCGCGGCCGAGGCCAAGAACCCGTCGCGGGACGTGCCGATCGGCATCCTCGGGGCGCTGATCGTCTGCACCCTCATCTATATGGCCGTCGCCGCCGTCATGACCGGCGTGGTCCCCTATGCCGAGCTGAGCAGCCCGGCCCCCGTCGCCGTTGCCATCGACCGTATGGGCCTGCACTGGGCCGATATCCCGCTGGCGGCCGCACCGGGCGGTCAGCTGAATCTCATCAGCTTCCTGATCAAGATCGGGGCCATCACCGGCCTTAGCTCGGTCATGCTGGTGCTGTGCTACGGCCAGACGCGCATCTTCTACACCATGGCGCGTGACGGCCTGCTGCCGCGCGTCTTCGCGGTCATCCATCCGAAATTCCGCACCCCCTGGCTGGGTACCATCCTGCTGGGCGTGCTGATCGCGATCACGGCGGCCTTCCTGCCGATCAGCCTGCTGGGTCAGCTGGTGTCCTTCGGTACGGCGGTGGCCTTCTCGATCGTCTGCCTGTCGGTCATCTACCTGCGGGTCAAACACCCTGAACTGCCCCGGCCGTTCCGGGTGCCCGGCGGCATCTTCACCGCCCTGCTCGGCATCGCCGCCTGCATGTATCTGGCCTGGAAGAATTTCCAGCCGATGCTGGAACAGGCCTTCCCGAGCCCGGAACAGCTGGCCGCCGGTGCCACGCCGGACCCGCTGACCCTGCAACTGCTGGGTGGCTACGCCCTGATCGGTGCCGTGATCTACGCCATCTACGGCTTCTGGCACTCCAAGCTGGCCAAGGGCATCGACATCACCGAGGAGTCGCTGATGAACTCCCCGGCCGCCGCCTTCGGCGAAGGTGTCGACAACATCAAGGAAGACTGACCCTTCCACCGGTCGGTTTGATGAGAAAGGCCCGGGCGCGATCCCGGGCCTTTTTTCATGTCCGCATTGCCGCCGGCCCCGGCCTCGCCTAGACGCTGGTGCGAACCTTTGCGGATGTGGCGGAACTGGTAGACGCACTGGATTTAGGTTCCAGCGCCGCAAGGCGTGGAGGTTCGAGTCCTCTCATCCGCACCATCGCCATCGCCCCGCGCCCGATCGGCCGCGGGTTTTCTTTTGGCAATGATGTTCTTGCTTTGTTCCATTCGCCACGTTACACCCGGTCATGGCTCCAGTCGCAAGGAAAGGGCGCGGTGCCTGCACCAACGCCAGCGGACGGTTCGAACCGGTCGTCCACGAATCTGTCGATGACGGCTGGACCGACGCCGATCAGACCCCTGCCCCGCTGCGTACCACCCTGACGCCCGAACACGCCCGCACCATCATCACGAAAAACACCAGTCCGGACGTGGGTTTCGACCGCTCCATCAACCCGTACAAAGGTTGCGAACATGGCTGTATCTACTGCTACGCCCGCCCGTCCCATGCCTTCATGGGCCTATCCCCGGGCCTGGATTTCGAGAGCCGGCTCTTCTTCAAGCCCGAAGGCGCGCGTCTGCTGGAACAGGAGCTCGCCGCCCCCCGCTACCGGTGCCGACGCATCCACCTGGGCGGCAACACCGACCCCTACCAGCCGGTCGAGCGCGATCTGAACGTCACGCGGGATCTGCTCAAGGTCCTGCAACGCTTCAACCAGCCGTTCAGCATCATCACCAAGTCGGTGCTGATTGCCCGGGATGTCGACATTCTGGGGCCCATGGGCCGCGCCGGCCTGACCCAGGCCATGGTCTCGATCACCACCCTGGACCGGTCCCTCGCCCGAACCATGGAGCCGCGCGCCTCGACCCCGGCCCGGCGGCTGGAGGCGATCCGCAAACTGGCCGACGCCGGGGTGCCGGTCGGGGTCGGTTTCGCCCCGGTCATCCCCGGCCTCAACGATCACGAGCTGGAGTCGGTGCTTGAGGCGGCCGCCGAGGCGGGCGCGACCTCGGCCATGTATGTGACGCTGCGCCTGCCGCTGGAGATCAAAACCCTGTTCCAGGAATGGCTGGCCGCGGCCCGTCCCGCCCGCGCGGCGCGGGTCATGTCGCTGATCCGCCAGACCCGCGGGGGCAAGGATTATGACGCCGACTGGTCGCAACGGATGAAGGGCACCGGCCCGGTCGCCGACCTGATCGCCGCCCGCTTCAAGGCCGCCGTCAAACGCTACGGTCTCGACGCCCCGCGTCCCGCTCTCGACGTGACCCAATTCAGGGTGCCGGCCGACATGCGACCGCAGATGGACCTCTTCGACCTCCCTTCCCCCCTTGCGGGGGAAGGTGGCCCGCGCAGCGGGTCGGATGGGGGCCTGCCGGATGCAGCCTGAACCGACGATCAGACGCGCCCGCCGCCTGCGCAAGACCACGACCGAGGCCGAGACATACCTCTGGAGCCTGATCCGGGATCGTCAGCTCGATGGACTCCGCTTTCGGCGTCAGGTCCCGATCGGGAACTATGTCGTCGATTTCGCCTGTCTGTCGGCGCGGCTGATTATCGAGGCAGACGGCACCGTGCACGATCTGCGGACATACGATGACGCACGCCGCGACCAATGGCTCACGAGTCAGAATTTCACCGTCGTTCGCTTCCGCAATACGCAGATCATGGGCCGGCCGCATGAGGTCATCGCAGCAATCCGTGCTGTAGCAACGCGGTCCGGCCCTCCCCTTCCTTCCCCCCTTGCGGGGGAAGGTGGCTCGCGAGGCGAGACGGATGGGGGCCTGTTGGACAGGACCGGAACCGAAGATCAGGCGCGCTCGCAAGGTACCGACTCCTGCCGGACCTCACCTGCGCAACCAAACAGCCCACCCGCGAAATTGTCCGAAAACCACGCGCTGGCAACACCCCCATCCGAGCGGCTGCGCCGCCCACCTTCCCCCGAAATGGGGGAAGGAATTCGACGAGCCTAGTCCGCCGCCGCCGCCGGATCGATGGCGCGGGTGACGAGGTCGCGCCAGACCGGGTCGGTGTCGTCGACCAGATCGACATCCTCGCGCAGGGCGACCGACCCGCCGCCGTCGGGCAGGATCAGGCCGAGGACTTCCATCTCCTCCCCGTCCGGGCCCAGATGGGTCTCGGCCTGGACCGCCACCGCCGCCTGTTCGCCGCCGTCATCCCACCAGATCACCGGCTGCGGCAGATCCATGGGGATCGGTCGCGGGTCGTCGGTGTCGGCCAGGGCGAACACCGCCCGGCGCGCCTGCACGTCGTCCAGCGTCGCCACGGCCCCGGTGAAGGGTACCAGCCGGGTCCAGTCGTCGGCATCGAAGCCGCCGCCGTCTTCGTCTTCGGACAGGCTCTCTTTCATCGTCACCGCCGGAAAATTCCGACCAGTTCGACATGCGTCGACCACAGGAACTGGTCGATCGGCGTGACCCGCTCCAGCACGAATCCGGCGTCGATCAGCACCCGGGCGTCGCGGGCAAAGCTCTGCGGATTGCATGACACCCCGACGACCACGGACGCCCTGGTGTCGACGATCTGCAGCGTCTGGTCGATGGCCCCGGCGCGCGGTGGGTCGAAGACGATGGCATCGCAGCCCTTCAGATCGTGCGGCGTCAGGGGGCGGCGGAACAGGTCGCGGGCCTCGGCCGTGATCGGGCTGAGCCCGGTGGCCGAGCCGAAGCCGCTCTTCAGTGCCGCGATTCCGGCAGCCGAGGAGTCGGCGGCCAGCACCGGGGCCACGGTCGCCAGCGGAAAGCTGAACGCCCCCGAGCCACAGAACAGGTCGGCGATCTTCTTCGCGCCCTGCACCGCCGCCACGGCCCGCGACGTCATAGCCGCCTCGGCTTCCGGCACGGCCTGCAGGAAGCCGCCGGCCGGCAGGGGCACGGTCGCCCGGCCGAACATCACTGTCGGCTGGCGCATCATCGCCAGCGTCTCGCCGGCCAGACTCAACCGCGCCAGATCAGCGACATTGGCGGCCCGGATCGCCTGCATCTGCCGGTCGCGCGACAGGCCACCCGACTTGCGCTCGACCCCGGTCACATCGACGTCCAGCCCGGTCAGGGTCAGGGTCACATGCAGGGTCGGGGCCGATTTCGGATGTTCCAGAAAGGCATCGGCCACTCGGGTCAGGGCGGGAAAGGCCGCGACCAGCTGTGGATCGGCGACCGGACAGGCGGTTACCTCGACCAACCGCCAAGACTTCCGCGCCTTGAACCCCAGGATAACCCGGCCGTCGGGTCCGCGCCGGGCGTGCAGGGCCAGTCGTCGGCGCGTGCCGGGGGGTACGGCCACCGTCGCTTCGATCTCGGTCTCAATGCCTTCGCGCGCCAGCGCCAGCCGCACCTGCTCCTGCTTCCAGTCCAGATAGGGCCCGGCGGCCCAGTGCTGCAGGGAACAGCCGCCGCAATCGCCATACTGGGGCGAGACCGGGGCGATGCGGTCGGGACTGGCCGTGACGATCTCGATCTCCCCTGCCCGCCCGTCGCGCACGGTGGCGCGCACAGTCTCGCCCGGCAGGGCCAGGGGTACGAACACCGGGCCGGCCGGCGTATCGGCAATGCCGTCGCCCTGGCCGCCGAGACGGTTGATGTTCAGCAGGGTCGTGGGGGCGCTTTCGGTCATGGCCGCCTTCTAGCCCGGCAACGGTCCCGCGCGAAACATGAACGAAGATGAACGGCTTGCTCAAAGGCCGTTCAGCTTCACCCCCCTATCTATCGGGGCAACAGACAGGGGCCCGAACCGTTCGGCTTCCAGGTTTGCCAAAGGGAAACAGGAACACGCCGATGTTTGACCGCTTCACCAGCCGCTCCGCCGCCGTCGCCGCGCTCGCCGCAGCCGGCATGATGATGGTCCCGGCCGCGGCCTCGGCCCAGTCCTACGGCTACCAGAGCCAGGCCCGCAACTACGGCACCGGAGCCTATGGCCCGAGCTATGATTACAATCGCGCCGGATCGTCCGGCTACGCCGACCCCTGCGTCCAAAGCCGCCAGACCGCCGGTGGCCTCGTCGGGGCCACGGTCGGGGCCATCGCCGGCTCGCAGATCGCCGCCCGTGGGCGTCGCACCGAGGGCAGTATCCTCGGTGGCGTGCTCGGGGCTGTGGTCGGTGCCAGCGTCGGCAACAGCTCGGCCCGGACTTGCGACAGCCGCTATGGCCAGGGCGGTTACAGCCAGAGCGGCTATGGCCAGCCGGCCTATGGCGCGACCCCGGGCTACGGCTCGACCGGCTACGGTTCCAGCAGCTACGGCTATGACAACCGTGACCAGGGCTACGACGGCTACGGCCGCGACGACCGCCGCTATGACGACCGACGCACCGATGACCGTCGCTACGACGGCTATGGCCAGCCGGTCCGTGACACCCGCTATCAGAACACCGACGAATGCCGCCTCGCCGAGAGCCGCGTCCGTCTGCCCGACGGCCGGGAAGAGGTGCGCTATGTCCGCACCTGCCCCGACCAGAACGGCCGCTATCGCGTCGTCGATTAATTTTCAGCCCCCCTGTCGATCGACGACGTGACGGGAGCCGCCGGTGGAGAAATCCGCCGGCGGCTCTCCTGCGTCCGGGGCATTTTCAGTCCGGGCGTTTCTGCGCCCACAACAGAAATTCGATATTGCCGTCACCGCCGGTGATCGGGCTTTCCGTGGTTTCGCGCACGCTCCAGCCTTCGCCCTCCAGCCAGGCGCTGACCGAGTCCACCGCGCGACGGTGCGCCTCGGGGTCCTTGACCACCCCCTTCTTGCCGCCGCCGCCGGGGCCTTCGGCCTCGAACTGCGGCTTGACCAGCGTAATCAGATCCGCCCCGGCCCCGGCAAGACCGAGGGCGGCGGGCAGGACCTTGGCCAGACCGATGAAGCTGGCGTCGCACACAATCAGGTCCGGCACCTCGGGAATCAATTCGGCCGTCAGGGTCCTGGCGTCGGTCTTTTCCAGATTGATAACCCGTTCGGCCGCGGCGACGCGCGGATGCATCTGCTCCGAGCCGACATCAACCGCATAGACCCGGTCCGCGCCCCGGGCGAGGCAGACCTCGGTAAAGCCCCCGGTGGAGGCCCCGATGTCCAGCACCACCCGTCCCTCGACCGGCACCGGCCACAGGGTCAGGGCGTGATCCAGCTTCAACCCGCCGCGTCCGACCCAGCGATGGGCGTCGATGACGGTCAGGACGGCATCGTCCGGAATCGACTGGGCCACGATCCGCGCCGGGACGCCGTTGACCGTCACCCCGCCGGCCTCGATCGCGGCACGGGCCTTGGCCCGGCTGTCGGTCAGCCCCCGGGCGACCAGCAACTGGTCCAGCCGGACCCGTTTCATCCCAGATCGTCCAGACGGGCCAGGGCCGCGCCGAGACGGGTCCGGCCCTCCTCGGCCTCGGCCAATTTGGCTCTCTGCTCGTCGATCACTGCGGCCGCGGCCTTGGCCACGAAATTGGGGTTGCCCAGCTTCTTGTTGAAATGGGCGATGTCGCTGTCGAAAGCGGCGATCTCCCTGGTCAGACGCGCCCGCTCGGCTGCGACATCGACAAGGCCTTCCAACGGTACGAAGGCCGAGGCCCCACCAACCAGCAGGGCAATCGAACCCTTCGGTTGAGCCGCGACCGTAGAAATCTCGCTCAGCCGCGCCAAGCTCATGATCAGACCGGAATTGGCATCAAACCGCGCCTTCACGTCGGGCGTCGGATTGAACAGGGCCAGCAGCATCTTCGTCCCGGGCTGGACCCCGATCTCGGCCCGGCTTGACCTCAACTGGGTGACCACACCGATCAGCCAGTTGATCTGCTCGAGCGCCTCCGCGTCGCGATAGCTTTCGGGCAGATTGGGCCAGGCCGCACCAATCAGCAACGGCTCGGACCGGGTCGCACCATCTTCGGCCAGCTGCGCCCAGAGTTCCTCTGTGATGAAAGGCATGACCGGGTGCATCAGCTTCAGCGTCTGGTCCAGCGTCCAGGCCGTCATCGCCCGGGTCTCGGCCTTGGCCGCCTCGTCGCTGCCCATGAATACCGGCTTGGCCAGCTCCAGATACCAGTCGCAGAACACGTTCCAGACGAAGCGGTACAGGGCGCTGGCGGCGTCATCGAACCGCCCGCCCTCGATCGCCTCGGCCACTGCCCGTTCGGCCTGGACCAGCTCGTCCCGCACCCAGCGATTGATGATCTGCTCGGCGGCGGCCGGCTCGAAGTCGGCGACCCTCTGGGCCTCGTTCATCTGGGCGAAGCGGGCAGCGTTCCAGAGCTTGGTGCCGAAATTGCGATACCCCTCAATGCGCTCACGGGATAATTTGATATCTCGTGTGCCCGACAGAATGGCCATGGTGAAGCGCAGCGGGTCGGCACCCAGTTCATCAATGATGACCAGGGGGTCGATGACATTGCCCTTCGACTTGCTCATCTTCTGGCCCTTCTCGTCGCGGACGAGGCCATTGATGATTACCCGTTTGAACGGAGCCTCATCCATGAAATGAAGTCCCATCATCATCATCCGGGCAACCCAGAAGAAGATGATGTCGGCGGCCGTGACCAGATCGCTTGTCGGATAGAACCGCTCCAGGTCCTCGGTCTTCTCGGGCCAGCCCATGGTCGAGAACGGCCACAGGGCCGAGCTGAACCAGGTGTCGAGCACGTCCTCGTCCTGCGTCAGGGCGGTCTCGCCGTCATAGTGGTGACGCGCGGCGGAGCGGGCGTCTTCCTCCGTCTCCTCGACGAAGATGGTCCCGTCCGGCCCGTACCAGGCCGGGATCCGGTGACCCCACCACAGCTGACGTGAAATGCACCACGGCTCGATGTTGCGCAGCCATTCGAAATAGATCTTCTCGTAGGACTTCGGTTCGAAGACCGTGTCGCCCTGCTCAACCGCCTTGATCGCCGGCTGGGCCAGGGTGTGGGCGTCGACGTACCACTGGTCCGTCAGCCACGGCTCGATCACCACGCCAGAACGGTCACCGTGCGGAATGACGTGGCGGGTCTTCTCGATGTCCTTGAGCCAGCCTTCGGCCTCGGCCCGGGCGACGATGGCCTTGCGGGCCGCGAACCGGTCCATGCCGTCATAGTCGGCGGGCACGTCAGCCGTGTCCGCATTGGTGATGCGGCCCCAGGCGTCCATGATGTTCAGGGCCTCCAGCCCGGCCCGCTTGCCGACCTGGAAGTCGTTGAAGTCGTGCGCCGGGGTGATCTTGACCGCGCCCGAGCCCTTGGCCGGATCGGCATAGTCATCGGCCACGATCGGGATGCGACGGCCGACGATCGGCAGGGTCACGAATTTCCCGACCAGTCCGGCATAGCGCGCATCGTCGGGATGCACGGCCACCCCGGTGTCGCCCAGCATGGTCTCGGGTCGGGTCGTGGCCACGACGATGAAGTCGCGGGTCTCATACTCGGTGGCCTTGCCGTCCTCGTCGAAGGCGACCGGGTGCTCATAGGTGACGCCGTCGGCCAGCGGATAGGCGAAATGCCAGTAGGCCCCCTCCATCTCGCGCTGCTCGACCTCGAGGTCGCTGATCGCCGTCTGGAAATGCGGGTCCCAGTTGACCAGCCGCTTGTCGCGATAGATCAGGCCTTCCTTGTGCAGCTGGACGAACACCTTGCGCACAGCGGCGTTCAGTCCCTCGTCGAGGGTGAAGCGCTCGCGGCTCCAGTCGCAGGACGCGCCCAGCCGGCGCAGCTGCTGCACGATGGCCCCGCCGCTCTCGGCCTTCCAGTCCCAGATTTTCTCGACAAAGGCCTCGCGGCCCATCTCGCGCCGCCCGACATTGCCGGCGGCCGCCAGCTGGCGCTCGACCACCATCTGGGTGGCGATACCGGCGTGGTCCGTGCCCGGCAACCACAGCACCGCCTTGCCCTTCATCCGGTGATAGCGGGCCAGGATGTCCTGCAGGGTGTTGTTCAGCGCGTGGCCGACGTGCAGCGACCCGGTGACGTTCGGCGGGGGAATGACGATCGAATAGGCGTCGGCGGCCCCGTCGGTGGCCCGGGCGGCGCGCGGGGCGAACAGACCGCTCTGCTCCCAGGCGTCGTAAAGGCGGGGTTCGGCGGCGGTCGGATCGAAGGTCTTGTCGAGCATGACGGAATTCGTTTCGGCAAAAGGAAAGGGCGGCCCCACCGGAGCCGCCCTTGTGATCTAGTCGCAGTGGACGTGAAGGGCTAGCCGGCGGTGCGGGCGATGCGTTCAACTTCCTTGCGTACCTCGGCCTCGACGATGCCCGGCAGATGGGCGTCCAGCCATTCCTTCAGCATCGGGCGCAGCAGGGCACGGGCCAGGTCGTCGATGGTCAGGCCGCTGCCGAGGCTCGGCTCGGACGAATCGGCAGGCCGCATCGCGGCCGCCAGACCGGCGAAGGCCGAGGCGGCGCTGGCGGCGGCGCTGTCGCCAACGATTCGATTATAGGCCGGTGCGGCGGCAGGTTCCGGCCGGGGCGCAGGCTCGGGTTCCGGCTCGATGGCGGCGGCTTCGTCGGCCGGAAAGGCGTCGGGCTCGGCCACATCCAGATCACCGATCACTTCGGCGGCCGGGGCCTGATAGGGCTCGGTCAGCTCGAGGACGTCATCCTCCTCGACCACCAGCTCCTCGGCCGGCTCCGGGTCGGGTACGGCGGCCTCGACCGGCGCGGGCGCAGGCCCGGGCTCGGGTGCGGCTTCGGGCTCGGGGGCGGCCTGGGCCGTCTCTGCCGGGGCGTCGTCTTCGGAGATGATCCGGCGGATCGACGCCAGGATTTCCTCCATTGTCGGTTCCTGGGCGGTCTGGTCGGTCATGATGTACCCTTGAACGAAACCTGGCGGCGCAACAGGCCACGCGGCCGACGAACGTTAAGGGAAACGAGCGCGCCAGCCCCTTCCCCACTGCCTTGTCGTCGCATCTACGCCCGGCGGAATCAACGCCCGTTTTTCGCCTGTCAGGCTATATTGTGGCTCCGGGCGCGGATCGGTCCCCTGACCGCCGCTGTCCCGGTGCCGTGGTCACTGGCCGGGCGCGGTGCGAACGATTTCCGACTTCAGCTGCTGATCGATCGGGGCGTCCTCGGCGTCATTGGCCGGCACGACCGGCGGTGCCGCGATTCGGTCAATGGCCTCGATCACCCCGTCCCAAGGCAGGGCCCCGTTGTTGCGGACCCGGTCATAGTTGGCGCTGGCGTCATAGACGTCGATCGCCGGATCGAGATCCTGGCCTTCCAACCGACCCATTGAGGCCAGCAACTGGGCCTGGGCGACGTATTCATTGCGGCGGGCACTGGCCAGGGCAACCTGGGCGCTGCGCAGTTCCAGTTCCTGGTTCAGCACGTCCAGCGTGGTACGCAGGCCGACCTGGGCCTCCTGGCGCACCCCCTCGGCGGCGACCGAGGCGGCGCGCACGGCTTCCTGACCGGCCTGCAGGGCCGACCGGGCCGAAATCACCTGGGCATAGGCGTTGCTGACCGACTGCAGCACCTGACGACGGCGGCCCTCGCCATTGATCTGGGCGACATTGGCCTGTTCCAGCGCCTGCGACACCCGCGAGCGGTTCAGCCCACCGGTAAACAGCGGCACCGAGACCGAGGCTCCGGCCTGGAAGCTGGTGTTCTCCCCAAGATCAAAGCGCCTGTCATCGCTCCCCGCCTGTCCGTAGGAGGCCGTCAGGCGGGCGGATGGCAGATATTCGGCGCGGGCGGCGGCGACGCGCGCCTCGGCGGCCTGCAGGGCATAGTCGGCGGCGCGCACGCCCGGGTTCTCGGCCAGGGCGACATTCAGGGCGACGTCGAAGTCGGTCGGCACGCCGGGCAGGTCCGGCAGGGCCGACAGATCCGACGGGGCCTGACCGACGACGGCGGCATAGGCGGCACGCGACACAGACAGCTGGGCCCGGGCATTGGCCAGGTCGGCGTCAGACTGGGCCAGACGGGCCTCGGACTGGGCCACATCTGTGCGGGTGATCTCGCCGACCTCGAACCGGGCGCTCGACTCATCGAGCTGGCGCTGCAGAACGGTGATGTTGTCCTGTCGGACCTGAAGGATCTCCATATCGCGCAGTACATCGGCATAGGCCTGGATCACCGAGGTCAGCACCTGCTGCTCGACGTCGCGCAGGTTTTCCCGTCCGGCCAGGATGTTGGCCTCGGCCGCGGTGATGCCGTGACCGATGCGTCCGCCGCTGTAGAGCGTCTGGGACAGGCCGACGCTGGCACTGGCCGTGGTGGAATCGGTGTTCCCCACCCCGCGAGCCTCGGCATAGATGTAGGAGGCACCGACACTGAGATCGATCTGCGGCCTCAGCCCGGCGCGGGCCTGGACGATGGTCTCGTCCAGCGATCGTTGACTGGCCCGCTGGGCCAACAGGGTCGGATTGGTGCGATAGGCCAGGGCCAGGGCTTCCTGCAGGGATTCTGCCCAGGCCGGGGCTGCGAATCCAGCGACGAGCGTGGCCATGGCCACCGAAGCGAGTGCGCGCGAGCGTATCAACATAAGCCGTTCCTGCCTGATGGACCCCGAAGCGGCCCATCCTGTGTTCGTTGGCGTAAGTGCGAGATCGCCGCGCCATACGCCAGTTAAGTTTTTTTCACGCACGCGGGCCCGGACACCGACGACGGCGACCGCCTACAGGCTGAATGTGGGGATTGGAGCCAGTTCCGCCAATACCGAGGGGGCGGCATCGAACAATTCCCGACGCGACAGACCATCAGGCCCCTGAACGTACAGGATTGCCTTTCCCGCCGGACCGTTGCGTTCGACAACCGCCAGACGGCCGCCGGTCTTCAGGGCGGCGATCCAGGCCGTCGGCCGCACCGGGGTGGCCGCCTCGCTGACGATGATGTCGTAGCCCTCGCCGTGCGGTGTGGTCAGCGGGGCCACGACCGTCCCGACCCCGGCTTCGGCCAGGGCCGCGCCGGTCACCTCGAACACCGACTCATCGGCCTCCTGGGCCACGACATCCAGTCCCATCCCGGCCAGCACCGCCGCCGCATAGGGGGCGGCAATGGCCAGAACCCGCTCGCCCGGTCGCGGATCGAGGGCCATCAAAAGCTTGGACACTTCCCGCGCCGCCATCAGCTTGCGGGTACCGGCGATCTCGATCTCGGTCTCGGCATAGGCGGCGAAGGCCCGTTCGGGCGCGCAGAACCGCTCGCGCGGCACGGCCAACAGGGCGGCCTGAAGGACCCGGTCGGTGACGTCATTCACGCGGACCTGGGAGTCCACCATGACCTTGCGTGCGGCGGCGTAGTCCATCTATCGCTGATCCTGATCTGGCGGCGCGGAAACTGCACCGGAAAACTGGCGCGCTTATAGGTCCGCACGTTGCAGCCGACAATCCGATCTGATAGCGAACGCCCTCGCGACGACGTCGCCTCCTCCGGGGGGCCGACGGCCTGATGGCGGAGTGGTGACGTAGCGGACTGCAAATCCGCGCACCCGGGTTCGATTCCCGGTCAGGCCTCCATCGCGACCTACCGGAAATGAGACGGCGTCGACGTCCCGCAGGACTGCCCTGCGGGGCTGGCCGCGACCGGCCTTCCGGCCCGCGCTCAGGGGCTTTCAGCCTATAGGGGCGGTAATCCATCCAACCGCGCCCGCGGCACTGACGGCGGCCGTTACGATGCCGATCGCCACCGCGATGCGCGCGTTGCGAAGGATGAAGAAAAACATTCCACTGAACATAGACAATCTCCCCGGACAGCCCAAAGCGCCACAATTTTGCCCATTCATCAAGGTGGACGAATCGTTAACGCGATGAAGCTTTAGTGATCGCCGGGGCTCAGCCGCCCAGATGATACAGGGCAACGGCCCCTGCGGTGGCCACATTCAGCGAATCAAAACCGCCCGACATCGGGATCCTTGCCCCCCGGCAACGGTCGATCAGCGCCCGGGGCAGACCCGGCCCCTCGGGCCCCAGCAGGATGGCCCGCCGCCCGTGCCGGGGCATGGCCGACAGATCTTCCCGCGCCGAGGGGGTCAGGGCGATGACCGTGAACCCGTGCCGCTCCAGCGCGTCGACCATGGCGGCTGCCTTCAGGCCGGTGATCATCGGCGTTCGCAGTACCGCCCCGACCGAGACGCGGATGGCCTTGCGATAGAACGGGTCGCAGCAGCGGTCGTCCAGCATCACGCCTGCGGCCCCGAAGGCTGCGGCGTTGCGGAATATCCCGCCCATATTGTCGTGATTGCCGATTTCGCTGGCCGCCACGATCACCGCGTCCGGGGACGTCGCGGCCAGAAAACCGTCGACGTCGACCGGCGCGGACTTTTCACCCAGGGCCAGGATGCCGCGGTGCAGATGGAAGCCGGCGATTCTGTCCAGCACGGCCTGGGGGGCGATATGGACCGGCACCGTGTCAGGCAGGGCCGCCAGGGTCCCGGCCTGCGCCTCCAGCCGCGATTCCGCCAGCAGGACCGATACCGGCCGACAGCGCGAGGCCGGCGAGCCCAGCACCCGCAGGACCACCTCCCCTTCAGCCACGAACAGTCCCTCACGGCCCGTCAGGTCTCTTTCGCGGATGTCGCGAAAGGCCGCGATACGGGCATCCGCCGGGTCTTCGATGCGGATGATTGTCATCGTTCGTCTTTTCCGGTTGCGCTGGCCCGACGGCCGCTGTTATAGCCGCCGCCTTCCCGAGCGTCTGTTCCGCGGTAGCTCAGTGGTAGAGCAGCCGACTGTTAATCGGCTGGTCGTAGGTTCGAATCCTACCCGCGGAGCCACTCGCCTTCCCTTCCCGGCAAATTGCCAAGAAAAAAGCCCGACGCGCGCGCCGGGCTGAAGTGGTTTGGTGATGGTGGATGTCTCCAAAGAAGGAAGACCCCCTTTGACTCGGCTGCTTCGGTTAAGCGAACCCTAACGCGGTCAGTCGTTGCGATCCGGCAGCCAGGTCGTCTGTGGCGCACCGGCGACACCCGTCCATCCCACCCGCCAGCCCGATCCTGCCCGCTCGGCCGAAAAGGCCCCGGTCGGCGGGGCTGAGTCGCCGGGATAGACAAAGGGGGCGTCCCGGACCCGCACAATCAACCCGCGGCCGCCGGCCGTGTTCAGCACTGCTGTCCAGCGCCCATCGCCGTCCGGGGTCACGGACATGGCCGGGCCGTCGCCGACCGAGACGGGGATGCTCCGGGCCGTCGTTCCGGTCCGGCCAGAGGCCAGCAGAACCCGGCCGTCGCTGTCGATCGCGCCCAGCACCGGCGCGGCATCCAGCCGCAGGCTGGCCCGCCCCGGTCGCCACAGGACGATCGGGCCATTGCCGCCGCGCAGAATCAGAAGCCGCTCGGGGGCCGGAACCGCGTCCTGCCCGATCTGGGCCTCGGGAATCAGCATCAGGTCATCGGCAGGCGCGGCCATATGGATTTCGAAACGACCGTCGGCATCACTGCTCGCGGCATAGGCGGGCCCTGCCTCGCGGCGTAGCACCACCCGCCCCCCGGGTTCGGCCTGCCCGCGTACCAGCAGGCCATCGCTGTCGGCACTGACCGAGGTGATTCGCGGCGGTGCGGTCCAGTTGCTGGTGTTGCCCGGCGGGGCCGGGGCTGCCACCGGGCCCGGCTCGGAACAGCCGGTGACGAGCCCAAGGGCCAGCGCCAGCCCGACGGCGGCGCCTGATGCGATCCGACGTTTCATACTCATCACCGGCACTATATGGCTGTTGTCCCAGATAGCGCGCCCGGGCGCCTGCTGTCTCCCCCTACGCTCCCGAGGAATCATGTCGTCCACTGCCGTCACCATCGCTCCGTTCGAGGGCACCTCCGTCTGTCTGTTCTGCGGCTCTTCGGACACTGCCAATCCCGAATACACGGTGGCGGCGCGGGCCTTTGGGGCTGCAACGGCGGCGCAGGGCTGGCGACTGGTCTACGGCGGCGGCGGGGTCGGCCTGATGGGGGCCTCGGCGCGCGGTGCCCACGAAGCCGGCGGCCGGGTCGTCGGCATCATGCCGGGTTTCCTGCGCAGCCGTGAACGGCTGTACGACGAGGTCGAGACGGTCGTCGTCACCTCGATGCATGAGCGCAAGACGCTGATGTATGATCAGTCCGATGCCTTCGTTGTCGCCCCGGGCGGGGTCGGCACGCTGGAAGAGGTCATCGAACTGTTGTCCTGGAAACGCCTCGACCTCCATTCCAAGCCAGTCATATTCCTGAATATAAACGGGTTCTGGGAAACCCTCTTCGCCCTGATGCGCCACAGTGTCGACGAGGGCATGACCCCGGCTTCCTTTCTTGATGCCTGGGTCGTTTGCGACACGGTCGAGGCCGCAGTCGCCGCCATTCGCGACGCCGGATCAATCCCGGCCTTGCAACATGATCGACGTTAAGTAATCAGTGATCAGGTGCCATTGTCCGTTTCATTAAGAAACGCAACTTGACAGTTTTTAAAAGAAACTGACATTGGCGGTCCGGGGCGATTTCGCCCTGCCTAATCCGGAGTTGTCCCATGCGTGCCCTGATCATCGCCGCGGTAATGTTCGCTGCCGCGCCCGCCCTGGCCCAGTCGCCTGCGGAGACTGCCCTTAACCTGGCCGACGCCGCCACTGCCCCGTCGGGCACCACGATCGTCGACGGTGCCGCCTGGCGCTGTGAGGGTGCTGTCTGCACCGCCACGGCCCGCACCAACCAGCCGGCAACGCGCGCCTGCCGCCGGGTCGTGGCCCGCCTCGGCAAGGTCACGGCCTTCTCCTACAAGGGCGTCGCCCTGAACGCTGAAGAACTGGCCGCCTGTAACGCCGACTGACGTCTTCGGGGCGGGCTCGGCCTTACAGCGAAACCGGTCGGGTTGGACGCTGTCCAACCCGGCTCAGATTTCGCGCCAGCATAATTCTGGACCATTTTTTGGATTCAGGTCGCTTCGACCTGAATCCAAAAATGGTAAAAATGGTCTAGGCCGCCTCGCCCTTCAGCCGCCGCACGATCCGCTCACGGCCGATCATCGGCACCAGCGTGGCCATGTCGGGCCCGTGGGCCTGACCGGTCAGGATCAGCCGCAGCGGCATGAACAGCCCCTTGCCCTTCGCGCCGGTGGCTTCCTTGACGGCATTGGTCCAGGTCGACCAGGCGGTCTCGTCGATCGTTTCCGGCAGGACGGCCAGCGCCGCCGCCGCAAAGGCGGCATCCTCGATCACCGGCGTGACCGGTCCGCGCACCAGCGCCGCCAGCGCCGTCACATCGTCTAATTTCTGCAGGTTCTGGCGCATCAGCGTCCAGAAGGCCTCACCCAGATCACAGTCCAGCGCCGCAAGCCGTTCACGCGCCACGGCATAGGGCATGGCATGCAGGGCCTGGGCATTGAGACGGTCCAGATCCGCCGTGTCATAGCGTGCCGGAGACCGCCCCATCTTGGCGAAGGCGAAACTCTCGCCCAGCGCCTCGACCGATTCCGCCACTTCCAGCGGATCCGAGGTGCCGATCCGGCCCAGATGGCTGGTGATGGCGATCGGCTCATAGCCCATCTCGCGCATCTCGCTGATCGACAGCGAACCGATCCGCTTGGACAGGGCCTGGCCGTCGGCCCCGACCAGCAGTGTCGTATGGCCGAATTCCGGGACGGGGCCGCCAAGGGCCTCAAAGATTTCGATCTGCGCCCCGGTATTGGTCACATGGTCCTCACCGCGGATCACATGGGTGATGGCCATCTCGATGTCGTCGACAACCGACGGCAGCGTATACAGGAACAGGCCGTCCTCCCGGATCAGGACGGGGTCGGACATCGAGGCCGTATCGACCTCGGCATGGCCCCGGGCCAGGTCTTCCCACGACACGCGCTTGCCCTCGAGACGGAAACGCCAGTGCGGCTTGCGGCCTTCGGCCTCATAGGCGGCTTTCTCGGCCTCGGTCAGCTCCAGGGCGGCGCGGTCATAGATCGGCGGCAGACCGCGCGACAGCTGCACCTTGCGACGGCGGTCCAGCTCGTCGCCGGTCTCATAGCAGGGGTACAGCCGACCGGCCGCCTTCAGCCGCTCAGCGGCCGCCTCATAGCGGTCAAAGCGTTTGGACTGGTTGTGACGTTCATCCCAGACCATGCCCAGCCAGGTCAGGTCGTCCTCGATACCCTGTTCGAAGGCGGCTGTGGACCGGGCCAGATCGGTATCATCGATGCGCAACACGAACTTGCCGTCATGCGCCTGCGCGAACAGCCAGTTGATCAGGGCGGTGCGGACATTGCCGACGTGCAGCTTGCCGGTGGGCGACGGGGCGAAACGAACCTTGACGGACATGGATAGGGCAACCTTGAAAGCGAGGCGCGTTGGTCGCGCCGCCACCCCTCCAAGTCAAGCCGCTGTGCCGTCGTGCGACGATCAATCGTCGCGGTGGACCCGTTCGCGACGTTCGTGCCGCTCCTGGGCCTCGACCGACAGGGTGGCCGTCGGCCGCGCCTCCAGTCGACCCAGGGAGATGGGCTCGCCGGTTTCCTCGCAATAGCCGTAGTTGCCGTCCTCGATCCGACGGATGGCATCATCGATCTTGGAAATCAGCTTGCGCTGGCGGTCCCGCGTTCTCAGCTCGAGCGCCCGGTCCGATTCCGAAGAGGCACGATCGACCAGATCCGGATGGTTCTCGGTCTCGGCCTTGAGGTTGACCACAGTCCCGCGTGACTCACGCAGGATGTCTTCCTTCCAGACCAGCAACTTTTGCTTGAAATAGGCGAGCTGTCGCTCGCTCATGAACGGCTCATCGTCGCTGGGCTTATAAGCAGCCCCGGCCTCGCCTACTGTAGACGCTAATGCGTTCATCGCACTCACGCTCTTCTTCCTAAGCACCCCCCTGCGGCGCAGCCCTGCCTATAGGAGGGGTGAAGAGTCGTCGCAACGCGGTTCGCGTTAGAGTGATGTAGACAGGGCCGTCTCGGGCAGAAAACGTGACATTTCTTCATCACTTTCCCCCACAGGCCGAGAATATACCGTTGAATTCGGTAATCTATGTTGCGGTGCGGCGTAAATCGGCCTTGGCCAACTCGACCGCGGCCCGCAGATCGATCTGATCCAGAACGCCATCCAGACCGGCGTCCCCGTCCAGCGTCCGCTCCTCGCGCAGGCTGCGGGCCAGACGTTCCAGCGCCCCCTCACCCGCCTCGCCGGACAACAGGGCCAGCTTCACCTCTTCCAGCCGGTCCAGCAGGCCGTTGCCGCGCCGGATCGCCCTGCGGCGACGCTCGGTCACGTCCTCAACGCCCTGCAGGGCCATCAGGGCGGACATGCCGGCCACGCCGGAGACGCCACCGGCTGATGTGGTCGGCGCAGCCGGAGCCGTGCCGCCGGCGGCGGGCAAGGCAAAGCCGCCGCCGCTTCGCGACGGCCGGGCCGATGATGAGGATGACGACGGACCCGACGGGCCGGTGACCTTCATGCGGGCGAACTCCAACTGATGACCGACACTCGCCGGGGACCGTCACTGTTTGGTTAACGCCCCGGCAGATTTTGCCGCCAGGCTGTCGGCACGGAATCGAAGCTGCTTTGTTTTTACTTCACAATTTTCGCGGCACGATCTTCGCAGGGTTAATCACGACAGTAGTCAGTGGACGTCCGACCTATGAAAAAACTGCTCGCTGCCCTCCTCGCGCCGCTCGTTCTGGCCGGAATCGCCACGCCTGTGGCGGCCCAGTCCCGAATCAAGGATATCGCGGCGGTCGAGGGTGTCCGCACCAACCAATTGGTCGGCTACGGCCTGGTCGTCGGACTCAACGGCACCGGGGACTCGCTGCGCAACTGCCCCCTGACCCGCCAGTCGCTCGAAGGCATGATGGAGCGCCAGGGCGTCAACATTCGCGGGGCCAACGCCAATACCAAGAACATCGCCGCCGTGATGGTGACGGCCGAACTGCCCCCCTTCTCCACCCCCGGCTCGCGCATCGACGTCAGCGTAGCCGCCATGTGTGACGCCAAGAGTCTGCTGGGCGGCCAGGTGCTGGTCACCAGCCTGCAGGGGGCCGACGGCGAGGTCTATGCCGTGGCCCAGGGGTCGATCCAGACCGGGGCGGTCTCGGCCTCGGGCGGCTCCGGCTCTTCGGTGACGCGCGGCGTCCCCACGGCCGGCCGCATCGCCTCGGGCGGGGTGGTCGAACGCGAGACCGGCTTCGAACTGGCCAATATGAATGAGGTGCGCCTGACCCTGCGCAACCCCGATTTCACCACGGCCCAGCGCGTCGCCGCGGCCATTAATCAGGTCTATCCCAGCACGGCCATGGCCGAGAACGGCACTGTCATCGCGCTGCGTGCGCCGGGTCAGATGGGTATGGCGGGCTTCATCAGCCAGGTCGAGAACCTGACGGTCCGGGTCGACGTCCCGGCCAAGGTCATCATCGACGAGGTCAATGGCGTCATCGTCATGGGCGAGGCGGTCCGCGTCTCTACCGTGGCCATCGCCCAGGGCAATCTGACCATCTCGGTTCAGGAAACCCCCCAGGTCAGTCAGCCCCTTCCCTTCAGCCAGGGCCAGACGGCCGTCGTCCCGGACTCCACCGTGACGGTTGAGGAGGAGCTCGGCCGCGAGATCCGCATCGTCAATGGCGGGGCGTCCCTCTCCACCCTGGTCAACGGTCTCAACGCCCTGGGCGTCAGCCCCCGCGACATGATCGGCATCCTGCAGGCGATCAAGGCCGCCGGGGCCCTCCAGGCCGACATCGAGGTTATGTGAACATGAGCGACCTGTCCGTTCCCGCCGCCCTGCTGCAGCCCCTGGCCGACCGCCCGGTCGCGTCGACTGCGGCGACCGCCCGTACCCGTGAGACCGCCGAAGCGTTCGAGGCCTCCTTCGTATCCCAGATGCTGAAGCCGATGTTCGAGGGTCTGTCGACCGACGGCCCGTTCGGGGGCGGCGAGGCCGAGTCCACCTGGCGCGGCTTCCTCGTCGACGCCATGGCCAAACAGACCGTCAAGGCCGGGGGCATCGGGCTCGCCGACCGTGTCATGGCCGAGATGCTGAAAATGCAGGAGCAACCCGCATGACCACCCGCAGCGCCGCCGACGCGGCCGCCGATCTCAACGCGACCGGCCACCTCCGCCAGCTCATCACCCTCACCGAACGCCTGACATCGCGGCTGGTCGAGGAATCCCGCGCCTTTGAGGCTCGACGCCCCCAGGACGTCGCGGAGGGCATGGCCGAGACCCGGGAGCTGGCCAATCTCTACCGACGCGAGTCTGCCCAGGTGAAGGCCCATCCCCAGCTCTTCGCCGGCGGTGGCGTCAACGAACGCAAGGCGCTGATCCGCGCGACCGAAGCCTTCGAAGCCGTCCTGGCCCGCCATGTCCTGGCCGTCGAAGCCGCCCGGGTCATTTCCGAGGGGCTGGTCAAGGCCATCGCCGAGGAGGTCGCCAGTGCCCGCGGTTCCCCGTCCGCCTATGGCGCTTCAGGCCGCGCCTCCGCCGGCGACGGCCGCG